>JACCDN010384150.1_pt1 | contig 45070 bp, 41 predicted proteins | sample 7441691 | NCBI WGS metagenome assembly JACCDN01 (sample SAMN15323439, study PRJNA562643) | freshwater metagenome | isolation source: river surface water | place: USA:Blue River Watershed | collected 2017-08-16 | reverse complement strand
TTTCTTTTGTTAGTTGTGTAACTTAATGCTTTGTTCTTACACTTTTGTTATCCAACTTTCCCCACACAAGTTGGTCCTTCGGAATTCACCATTTATACAGTCGATTAACGTTCAAAAGGACGGCCACTACAGTGCCAAACATCACATCAGCCAGTGAAATGCTCCGCGATTCCGATCTCCTCCGCGCAGCGCCTGTTCAGGCGCGAAGCAATCTCCGACTCGCAGCCTTGCTTGACGCAGCAGCGACGCTGATTCAACGCCACGGTTACGAAGAGCTCACCACCGCCGCCGTCGCAAAGCAGGCCGGGGCATCAATCGGAACCGTTTATCGCTATTTCGAAGATCGCGTTGTTCTTCTCAAGGCCTTGGCGACCCGCAATTTTGAGCGAACCGCAATCGCATTCCGAAATTCACTCGACGAGTCCAAGCCGGCATCGGCGGCAGATGCCATTGACGTTCTCTTCGAGACATATCTCTCGTTGTTCCGCACCGAGACCGGTTTCCGCTCGCTTCGCATGGGCGATGTTCTCGACATTCGCCCGCTCGCTGGCGACACTGCATCTCGTCGTTCGTGCGAACTGCTTGCCCGTCGCTTCGAAGCAGATTTCGGACTCAAGGCCAACGAAGAGGCAATTCAGATCTTGGAGAACGGATTCGTCACCATGGACGCCCTTCTTGCCCGCGCTTTCGTGGCCTCGGAAAAGGGTGACCCCATCTTCATCGAAGCGGCCCGCGTCGCGACGAAGAACGTCGCTGCGTCACTTCGTTAGGACTTTGCTCCGGGCTCGTCGTGGTGCGCGTATTTGTGGAGCGCCTTCTTCACTAGCGTCATGACGACAATGAACAGAACGATGACGCCAACGAAGATGTAGCCGGCAAAGTGAAGGCTCTCGCTCAATGCGTCAAAACTCATCGCAACCGAGTGTCCGACTGAGACGTACAGGATTGCCCAGATCACGCAGGCTGGGGCGGTCCACGCAATGAAACGGCGGTAGTGCATTCCGATAATTCCGGCCGTCAGTGGCACTACCGAGTGCAGCACGGGCAGGAATCGCGAAACGAAAACCGCCCAACCACCGCGTTGGTCGAGAAACTTTTCTGCCGCGACCCAGTTTTTGTGTCCGACGAGCTGGCCCAGTTTGGAGTGCTGGATTGCTGGTCCGAAAGTCTTTCCGACGTAATAGCCAATCGTCTCTCCGATGAGAGCCCCGATGACGATGGCGACGATGAGCGACACGTATTCAACCGTCGATCCGACTCCCGTCGCGGCGACGAGAACGACAGAGTCGCCGGGGATGACGAGACCAATGAGGACGCTCGTCTCGAGCAGAATGGCGAACCCGGCGAAAAGAGTGCGGAGCACGGGATCGATCGACTCGACGCCCCCAAGGAACCACGCCAGGACTTCGTTCATGGCTTAAGCGTACCCAGTTGAACCTTGGAGGATTATTGGAGCGGAGTAGACGGGTCTACAGCGCGGCGCGACGATTGACGTACTGCTGACGCCAGTACTCGGCTCGTCCCGTTTCGATGTGAAGAGCGGGTCCGCCGATCCACTCTGTCGCGACACGAATCCCGTGAAGCGCTGACAGCACCCACACTTCCGAGCCTTCCAACTCTGCGGGGGTCACCCGCCCGTCAGTGATGGGCGCCCCGATGTAGCGCGCGTGGTCGACCAGCACGCTTTCGGTGACACTCGGCAGACGGGTGATCGCCGGGTCAACGCTGTGAAGGCGGTCGTTCTTCCACCACACGATGCTGGACCACGCCCCCTCGGTGACGAGTCCGTCGGTCGTGATGACGGCCTCGTCCGCTCCGCTGTCGCGGCGCAGATTTCCCAGTGCCGCGAGATCGGGGCCTTTGACCGTGGGCAAAGTTCGCGGGTCCGTCGCAGCGGTGGCCAGCGTGATTGTCCCGAGCGGTTCAGGGGCTGGCCGAAGAATCAGTCGGAGAAGTGCACCATCGCCGTAGTCGATCGCCTCGAGCCGAGGAAACCAGCGGCCCTCGCGGGGAATCTCGACGAGGGCGGTTTTTACGAAGCCATCGACGTCAACATCAATTCCTTGTGCGTGCAGATTGGAGGCGAATCGTGCGCGATGGCGTTCGACCTCGACGGACTCGCCATCGACGACGAGAAACGAGTCGGCGACACGGACGGCACCGGGATTGGTGTCGCACCATTCCTCGACGGCGAGCGAACCGTTTGCCCATCGGTAAATCGTCGTGTCGACCATAGTGTTAAGGGTATGACAGACCGCTACATCAGGCTCGACGTCGATGTGCCGGTCGATGCGGAAGCGGCATTCCTCGCGCTCGTCGCAGAGGAGTCGCACGGTTTCTGGCTCGACGATTCATTGGGTGAAACTGTGTCCTACATCGGTGTGGGAACTCCATTTCCCTCGGCGGACGGATTCACCGAATTCGACGCAGCGGGGGATTGCCCCGTCACTCGCGTTGGTTGGGTGTCCTACGGGGCACGCGAATCGACGCTGGGGGTGACGGTGGGGATTGAACGCCACCCGCGCTCGTTCGTCCTCGATGTCGATGCGGTGCTGGAACTCGACCACCGTGACGGTTCAGTTTCGGTGTACGCGAAGGATTCATCCATCGCAGCGGCGTGGGCACACGAATTGACCGAACTCCACAACGCGGCGACGCCCGCAATCGAATCGCCAATCGCGGAGCCACGGGAAGCACTGTGGCGCGATTCAGTCGAGCAGTACGGCGACGCGATCACCGAATGCCTGCGCCACATCACTGACGGGGACGCTTACCAACTGTGCATGACCACGGCAATCACCGTGCCAGGTGACATCGACCCGATCGGCACCTACATCGCACTTCGCCGTGCATCCCCGACACGGCATGGCGGCTTCATCCGATCCGACGACGTCACGCTGCTGAGTTCGTCACCCGAATCGTTCCTGACGGTGCGTGACCGCGTCGCGTCAACGAAGCCAATCAAGGGAACGCGCCCACGCAGCATGGACCCCGCCGAGGACGCGTTACTCAAGCGCGAGTTGCTCGAATCGGACAAGGAACGTGCCGAGAATCTCATGATCGTGGACCTCTGTCGGAACGACTTGTCTCAAGTGTGTGAAGTCGGCAGCGTCCATGTTCCGGCACTCCACGTCGTCGAAACGTACTCCACGGTCCACCAACTCGTCAGTACCGTGTCGGGGACGCTCAGCGCCGGCGTCTCGGCGACCGATGCGGCACGTGCGTTGTTTCCCGCCGGTTCCATGACGGGAGCGCCGAAACGCAGCGCCGTGGAAATCCTCGGCGGGCTCGAATCGGGCGAACGCGGGATTTATTCGGGCGTTTTCGGCTTTGCTGGTCGTGGCGACCTCACTCTCGCGATGACTATTCGCAGCATCGTCATCGACGACAGCGGCGCGACGGTCGGCGTCGGTGGCGGAATCACCGCGGGCTCGCGCGTCATCGATGAAATTCATGAAGTCGGGGTCAAGGCCGACGCCCTGCTGCGCGTTCTCGGCGCCTCGCCCAACCTCTTCCTCTCCGCGGAATAAACTAGAGAGTGCGCGTGTCGCACAGGAAAGGCTGTCGTGGACGAGATCGAGTATGACTTCCGTCGTTTGGAAGAGAAGTGGGCTCCCGTGTGGGAAGCCGAACGTCCTTTCGACGTGGACGATTCCGTTGACGACCGTCCTCACAAATACATCCTCGACATGTTCCCGTATCCGTCGGGCGACCTGCACATGGGTCACGCCGAGGTCTACGCGCTGGGTGACGTCCTCGCACGTTATTGGCGTCTCCGTGGTTGCCGCGTTCTGCACCCCATCGGGTGGGATTCGTTCGGCCTTCCCGCGGAAAATGCTGCAATCAAGCGTGGAGTGAACCCGCGCGACTGGACGTACGACAACATCGCACAGCAGCGCGCGTCGATGAAGCGCTATGCAGCGTCGTTTGACTGGAGCCGTGTTCTGCACACGTCCGACCCCGAGTACTACAAGTGGAACCAGTGGCTGTTCCTCGAAATGTTCAAGAAAGGGCTCGCGTACCGCAAGGACTCGTGGGTCAACTGGGACCCGGTGGACCAGACCGTTCTCGCGAACGAGCAGGTTTTGCCCGACGGTACCAGCGAGCGCAGCGGTGCGATGGTCGTCAAGAAGAAGTTGACCCAGTGGTACTTCCGCATCACGGATTACGCAGACCGACTCCTCAACGACCTCGATCGACTAGAGGCGACCTGGCCCGCCAAGGTTCTGACGATGCAGCGCAACTGGATCGGTCGTTCGCGCGGCGCTGAGGTTGTCTTCACCGTCGAGGGCTCGACTCGTGAAATCCCCGTGTTCACGACCCGCCCCGACACGCTCTTTGGTGCAACGTTCATGGTCGTCGCCCCGGATTCCGACCTTGCTAGCGAGTTGGCGGCGTCAGCCGAGCCGACCGTCCGTGCAGCGTTCGCGGAATATCTGACCGACGTCCAGAAGAAGACCGAAATCGAGCGTCAGGACGCGACGCGGCCCAAGACCGGCGTTTTCCTCGGCGTCAACGCGATCAACCCCCTGAACGGCGAGTCCGTTCCCGTGTGGACCGCTGACTACGTGCTCGCCGACTACGGCTCGGGTGCGATCATGGCGGTTCCCGCTCACGACCAGCGCGACCTCGATTTCGCTCTCAAGTACGACCTGCCGATTCGCGTCGTCGTCGACGTCCCCTCGGACGAACCGAACGACCCCGCGACCACGGGCGTTCCCATGACAGGCGATGGACCACACGTCAACTCGGGTCCGCTCGATGGTCTCAACAAGGCGGACGCGATTGCCAAGGCGATCGAGGTCCTCGAAGAGGCCGGCACGGGCAAGGGTGCAACGACGTACCGACTTCGTGACTGGCTCATCTCGCGTCAGCGCTATTGGGGTACCCCCATCCCGATCATCCATGGTGAGGACGGCGAACTCATTCCCGTCCCCGCCGACCAGCTTCCCGTTGTGCTTCCGCCGACCGAGGGGCTCGATCTGCGTCCCAAGGGGTCCAGCCCGCTGGGCGCCGCCGAGGAGTGGGTCAACGTTCTCGATCCGCGTGACGGATCGCCGGCACGCCGCGACCCCGACACGATGGACACCTTCGTGGACTCGTCGTGGTATTTCCTGCGCTTTCTGTCGCCGAACGACGACTCTCAGGCGTTCGACAAGGACCGCGTCAAGGCGTGGGCACCCGTCGACCAGTACGTCGGTGGCGTAGAACACGCGATTTTGCACCTCTTGTACGCGCGTTTCATCACCAAGGTCCTGTTCGATCTCGGTCACATCGACTTCGACGAGCCGTTCGAGGCTCTCCTCAATCAGGGGATGGTTATCCTCGACGGTTCCAAGATGTCCAAGTCAAAGGGAAACATCGTCTTCTTCGGCGAGGAACTGGACAAGTTCGGTGTCGACGCCGTTCGCCTGACGATGGCATTCGCTGGACCGCCCGAGGACGACATCGACTGGGCTGACGTGTCGGTCACCGGTTCGCACAAGTTCCTTGCTCGCGCATGGCGAATCGCCGATGATGTGACGAGCGAGGTCGGAACAGACCCGGCCACGGGTTCAGCAGCTCTACGTCGCGTCACCCACAAGTTGCTCGCGGACGTCGGGGGACTGGTCGAGTCGTACAAGTTCAACGTTGTCGTCGCTCGCGCGATGGACCTGGTGAACCACGTTCGCAAAGAGATCGATACGGGTGCCGGAGCCGGCGACGCAGCAGTCCGCGAAGCCGCCGAGGTTCTGGCTCTCGTCCTGTCGATGTTTGCCCCTCACACCGCTGAGGACATGTGGGAACTGCTGGGTCACAACAAGTTCGTGGGCCTTCAGACGCTTCCCGCTGCTGACGAATCGCTATTGGTCGAGGACTCGATCACGGCAATCGTGCAGATCAACGGCAAGGTCAAGGAGCGTCTCGAGGTGGCAACGGACATCACCGAGGCAGAACTCACGGAACTCGCGATGAACGTTGTCGCACGCGCACTCGAGGGCAAGACGATTCGGACCACGATTGTTCGTCCGCCAAAGCTCGTCAACATCGTCGTCGCGGACTAGTTCTCCACACATCTCGACAACTCCGTGCGCTGACTGGAGGCAGGGGATTACCGTCGTGTCGTGACCGATTGGTATGTCAAGGCGATTCCCGAGGACCCGGGCCGTCGGCGAAAGTTGTTCATCGCTGCGGGTGTCGGAGTCGGTGCCGTTGTTATCGTCGGCGCCTTCATGTCCTCTGGCACACCCGAATCGCACGTCACCGATGTGACACCTCCACCGGTGCAATCGTCGGCTGCTGTTGCCACCGTCTTTGTTCACGTCGCCGGATTGGTCGCCAAACCCGGTGTCTATGAATTGCCGATTGATTCGCGGGTTTTCGACGCAATCGCCGCCGCGGGTGGAATGGTCGACAAGGCGGACGGCACATCAATCAACCTGGCGCGAATAGTTCAGGACGGCGAACAACTTGTCGTCTCCGCGGCAGGGTCGGGAACGCCAGCGGTTTCGGCTGGCAAGTTGAACATCAACCGCGCCGCAGCAACGGATTTCGACACGCTTCCGCGAATCGGTCCAACTCTGGCCGAGAGGATCGTCGCATATCGGGATGAGCACGGGCCGTTCACAAACATTGATGCCCTGGGGAACGTGCCGGGCATCGGGGATGCGACCCTTGCCGGGTTTCGCGATCAACTAACTCTGTGAAGGTCCCCGTTCTTGCCTGGCTCGCCGCAATCGTCTGGGTCGTCTGTTGGAACCTCGCCGGCGAAGAGCCCTATCAACTCGCGGATCCGCCTGATTGGGTTAAGGTCATCCGAGACGACTTCAGTGCTTCGGTGAGTCGCTTCGGCGGGGACGGAGCGGCTCTCTTGCCCGGATTGGTGCTGGGCGACACGCGGTCCATTCCGGAAACGCTGACGGCAGCGATGCGCGTCACGTCATTGGCGCACCTCACGGCCGTGAGCGGAGCGAATTGCGCCGTCATCGTTGGGCTCGTCTACGGATTGGTGGCACTGGCTGGGCTGGGAATCTGGTGGCGAGCGGGAATCGCCGCCGCGGCGCTCGGCGCATTCGTCATCCTCGTCGGAGCAGAGCCGTCCGTCATTAGGGCGGCCATCATGGCGTGTCTCGCACTTGCTGCGCTTGCCAGTGGCCGTCCAACCGGAGGCGTGGCAATTTTGTCGGCAGCCGTGATCATCGCGCTCGTGTGGTCGCCAACCCTGTCACACAGCATCGGCTTTGCTCTGTCGGTTGCAGCCACCACTGGGTTACTGGTGCTGACCCATCCGTTGCGGGAACTGCTTGGTCGTTGGATGCCCGACCGAATCGCGTTGATCCTTGCGGTGCCGCTCGCTGCCCAGTTCGCCGTCCAGCCGCTTCTCTTGGTGTTTGCCCCGTCAATTCCGACCTACGGCGTCATCGCCAATGTTCTGGCCGAGCCGCTTGCGCCCATCGCGACGGTGCTGGGATTGTTGGCTTTGGTGATGAGCCCGCTCCCTTGGCTGTCGCTTCCGATCCTCGCGTGTGCGTGGCTCGCCAGCACGGTCATCGCGACAATCGCGCGCGTCGGATCTGCGCTGCCCATGACGTCCATCCCGTGGCCCCCGGGTGGAGTCGGCATTGCCCTGGCGGTGTTGTGCACGGCCCTGGCGGCGTGGGCACTGTTGACGAAACGCGGTGTCGTCGCCGCTGTGGCTGGGGTGCTCGTCATCGGCGCGTTGTCGACAACCGTCGGCGCGCACACGATCTCGTGGACCCACGCACCAAGAGACTGGTCGGTCGCGCAGTGTGACGTCGGTCAGGGGGACGCGCTCGTCATGCGCGACGGCCCTGAAACCGTGCTCATCGACACCGGCCGTGACGAAAACGCGTTACGGGCGTGTTTGACCCGTCTGGGTGTGGGTCGAATTGCTCTTCTGGTCCTCACACACTTCGACATCGATCACGTGGGTGCGTATCGCGTCGTCGTAGGGAAAATTGACCGCGTCATCCACGGACCCACCGACGGAATCGCCGACGAGCAGACGCTCCGAGATTTTCGAAACGCAGGCGCCAACGTCACTCAAGTCGAGCGCGGTGCGCGGGGGACCGCAGGCCACTGGTCGTGGTCGGTCCTGTGGCCCACGCGTTCTATCGAAGCAGAGCCGGGGAACCCGTCATCGGTGGTCACGTCGTTCACCGCGGAATCCACGCTTCCCAGTGTCGTTGACCTGGGAGACCTGCCCGCTCGCGAGCAGGAAATGATGGTCGGTCTCGGGGGAATCGGTCCCGTCGACATCGTCAAGGTCAGTCACCACGGATCCAAGGATCAATTTCCTGGTCTGTACGAGAGGCTTCGCGCAGGGGTGGCACTCGTCGGGGTCGGGCGCGACAACGAATACGGACATCCGACAGAATTTGCGCTCGCGATGCTCGTTTCGTCCGGCAGCGCGGTGATCCGAAGTGACGCGAACGGCATTGGGCTGGTCAAACGCGATGCGAGCGGGACGCTTCGCGTGTGGACGGAACGAGCGGGGTAGCCCGCCGTAAACTGACCGAAGGAGGTCGATGTGGCAAAAGCACCCGTAGTGCCGTGGCACGGTATGCGCGAAGCGCCCGTCGTCCTCGTCAGCGGCCCTGAGGACTATCTCGCGGACCGCGTGTTTCGCGAACTTCGTGACCGTGTGCGCACCGCCAGTCCCGAACTTGAGGTGACAGACCTCGACGCGTCGCAATACACACGCGGAGCGCTTCTCGATTACGCCAGCCCATCGCTGTTCGGCGAGCCTCGCATGATTCGCGTGTCCAACGGTGAATCAACGAACGACGACTTCATCGACGACATCATCACGTACCTCGATCGCATCGAATCGGACGTGATTGTTCTGCTGCGTCACGGTGGCGGCAATCGAGGCAAGCGCATGCTCGACGCCGTTCGTGCCGCGCCGGGAACCGTTGAGGTTGAATGCGCGGAACTGAAAAAGGATGCCGACCGCATCTCGTTCGTCTCTCAGGAATTCGGTCGACTCGGCGCCAAGGTCGAACAGGCGGCGATTGTCGCGTTGGCCGAAGCGTTCTCAGAAGACCTCGCGGAACTCGCTGCGGCGTGTTCGCAGATTGCGACCGATGCCCTCGGAAACAACGTGACGAAAGAGTTCGTCGACCGCTACTACGAAGGCCGCGAGGAAGTGACTGCGTTCGCCGTCGTGGACTCGGCCATCGACGGGAACCGCGCTGAAGCCCTCCGACTCTTGCGCCACGCACTGCAGACCGGCGCCGACCCCGTTCCGCTCATCGCCACGTTTGCGATGAAACTGCGTCAGATGGTCAAGGTTGGCGGTTTCAAGGGGCGTCCCGCCGATGCGGCGCGCGAATTGGGCATGGCACCGTGGATGATCGATCGAGCCAAGCGTTCGTTGCGTGGCTGGACCGGGCCGACGCTCGGCGTCGCAATCGTTGCCGTTGCCGAAGCGGACGCGATGGTCAAGGGCGACGGACGCGACCCGGTGTATGCCGTCGAACGGCTCGTCGACATCGTCGCGACGCGCGGCGCACGAGGATAAGAAAAAGGCCCCCGGTTTCCCGAGGGCCTTTTCACTGAGACTTACTTGTCAGCTGCCTTCTTGGCTGCGGGCTTTGCCGCTGCCTTGGGGGCTGCCTTCGCTGCCGGCTTGGCTGCTGCCTTCGGAGCGGCCTTTGCTGCGGGCTTTGCAGCCGCCTTCGCGGGAGCCTTCACGACCTTGGCGTCACCCGAGAGGGCAGCAGCCTTGACAGCGAGAGCCGACTTGCGGTTCGCTGCCTGGTTCTTGTGAATAACGCCCTTCGAAACGGCCTTGTCCAGCTTGCGAGTTGCAGCGGCGACGGCGTTGACCGCTACCGACTTGTCACCCGATGCGATTGCATCGCGCGCAACGCGGACGACGGTCTTGAGCTCGCTCTTGACGGCCCTGTTGCGCTCCTGCGCCTTGAGGTTCGTCTTGATTCGCTTGATCTGCGACTTGATATTTGCCACGAAATTGTGTCCTTTACGATGATGGTGTCGAACCGGGAGGGGTGTTGCGAATCCCGGTGTCGTTCCGCGACGACGAGAGAGGGCGTCGGCGCGCAAGCCAAGTGTCAAGAATAGCAGGTCAAACGGGCACGGGCTAACCGCCAAGCGTGAAACAATAGAGAACAATGTCACGTTCTACTCGCCCGCCGGTACCGGCCAAGACCGACCCGTCGATCATCCGCAACTTCTGCATCATTGCGCACATCGACCACGGGAAGTCGACCCTTGCCGACCGCATGCTGGGAATCACGGGCATCGTGAACGACCGAGAGATGCGCGCGCAATACCTCGACCGCATGGACATCGAACGCGAACGCGGAATCACGATCAAGAGCCAAGCCGTTCGCATGCCGTGGAATGTTGGAGGTACAGACTTTGCACTGAACATGATCGACACCCCCGGGCACGTCGACTTCACGTACGAGGTTTCTCGCTCGCTGGCAGCCTGTGAAGGCGCGATTCTGCTGGTTGACGCGGCGCAGGGGATCGAAGCGCAGACGCTGGCAAACCTGTACCTCGCTCTCGACAACGATCTCGAGATCATCCCTGTGCTCAACAAGATCGACCTGCCCGCCGCCGAGCCAGAGAAGTACGCGAAAGAACTCGCGTCGCTGATTGGTGGTGACCCCGCTGATGTCATGCGCGTTTCCGGCAAGACGGGCGTCGGCGTCGAGGAGCTTCTTGACCGCATCGTCGAGCGAATCCCAGCTCCCCAGGGGGACAAGGACGCGCCGGCCCGCGCGATGATCTTCGACTCGGTGTACGACGCTTACCGCGGTGTCGTCACGTACGTCCGTGTCATCGACGGAACCCTCAGCCCGCGCGAGCGCATCCAGATGATGTCCACCAAGGCGACCCACGAACTTCTCGAGATCGGCGTCTCGTCACCAGAACCGACTCCGTCGCAGGGTTTGTCGGTCGGCGAAGTCGGTTATCTCATCACGGGTGTGAAGGACGTTCGCCAGTCCAAGGTTGGCGACACGGTCACGAACCTGGCCAAGCCGGCGACGGTTGCTCTCGATGGGTATACCGACCCCAAGCCGATGGTGTTCTCTGGGTTGTACCCGATTGACGGTTCCGACTTCCCGATCCTTCGCGAAGCCCTTGACAAGCTCAAGCTGTCCGACGCCTCACTCAACTACGAACCCGAGACCTCTGTCGCTCTCGGATTCGGATTCCGTTGCGGTTTCCTCGGGCTGTTGCACCTCGAAATCATCGGTGAACGCCTCGAGCGCGAGTTCGGTCTCGACCTCATCTCGACCGCTCCCAGCGTTATCTACAACGTGACGACGGACGACGGCAAGCACATCGAAGTCACGAACCCGTCGGAGTACCCGGTCGGCAAGATCGCCGAAGTGCGTGAGCCAATCGTGCGCGCGGCCGTCCTCGCACCAAAGGATTACGTCGGCACGATCATGGAATTGTGCCAGCAGCGGCGCGGGACGCTCCTTGGAATGGACTATTTGGGCGAGGACCGCGTCGAAATCAAGTACACGATCCCGCTCGGCGAAATCGTCTTCGACTTCTTCGACCAACTCAAGTCCCGCACCGCCGGATACGCCTCGCTGGATTACGAACCGGCTGGGGAGCAAGCGGCAGACCTGGTCAAGGTTGACATCTTGTTGCAGGGCGAGAAGGTCGATGCGTTCAGCGCGATTGTTCACAAGGACAAGGCCTACGCGTACGGAACGATGATGACGTCCAGGCTTCGCGAGTTGATCCCGCGTCAGCAGTTCGAGGTCCCGATTCAGGCCGCGATTGGCGCCCGCATCATCGCTCGTGAAAGCATCCGCGCGATGCGCAAGGACGTCCTCGCCAAGTGTTACGGTGGTGACATCAGCCGTAAGCGCAAGTTGCTCGAAAAGCAAAAAGAGGGCAAGAAGCGCATGAAGATGGTTGGTCGCGTCGAGGTGCCACAAGAGGCGTTCATCGCCGCACTGTCTGGTGACGTCGAGAAGAAAGACAAGAAGTGAACCGTCTCGGTGACGCACGCGTTCTCGTCATTGTCTACGGCGTCCTGGCGCTTGCCGCAACCGGGCGCAGCGTTTACCAGCTCATCACCAAGTTTTCGGATGCTCCTGTCGCCTACGCGCTCTCTGCTCTGGCGGCCGGCGTTTACATCATCGCCACGCTGGCTCTGGCGTTCGGCAATCGTGCCCTTGCCCTCTGGTCGATGACGTTCGAGCTGGTCGGTGTGCTTCTCGTCGGGTTGCTGTCGTACGTCAACACCGACCTGTTCCCGCGGGACACGGTGTGGAGCCACTTCGGTGCCGGTTACCTCTGGATTCCTCTCGCACTTCCGATTCTCGGTCTGTGGTGGTTGGCGAAAGCGCCACGCGCATGACGTGGGATCTGCCAGCTGACGGCGTCCCGTCGGTTGTCACCGTCGGAAAGTTCGACGGAGTACACCGTGGGCACCGTGAAGTCATCGCCCAGTTGATTGCGCGAGCCGATGGCCGCCGTGTGGTTGTCGTGACCTTCGATCGTCACCCGCTGTCGGTGGTGGATCCGGGCCGGGCGCCACTACCGCTGTTGTCCACTGCACAGAAGGTAGAGCAGCTCGCCGCTGTAGGCGCCGATTCCGTTGTCGTGATTCCCTTCACCGAGGAATTTCGGGACCTGTCTCCCGAGGGATTCGTTCGAGACATCCTGGTTGATGGCCTGGCCGCTGAGCTCGTGTTGATCGGTGAGGACTTCCGCTACGGCCGTGATGGGGTGGGAACAATCGACACCCTTCGTGACGAGGGCGCGACACTCGGGTTCGAAGTGGCCGTCATCGGTGACGTCTGCGTCGATGCCTCGGCCGATCGAATTTCGTCATCAGCGATCCGCGACGCGTTGACTCGGGGGGATGTTGAGTCCGCCGCTCATTTGTTGGGTCGCCCGCACGCCGTGCGTGGCGAGGTTGTGCACGGACACCAACGCGGGCGCGAACTCGGTTTCCCCACGGCAAATCTCGCCGAGGACTCCGAAGGGTTTATCCCGCAGTCCGGCGTTTACGCGGGAACCCTGGACGTCGGGGGAGAGCGCTATTTCGCGGGAATCTCGGTCGGACTCAACCCCACGTTTGACGATGTTGAACGACTGCAGGTCGAGGCTCACGCACTTGACGCCGATTTCGACGCCTATGGCAAAATCGCGACGATTGCCTTCACGCACCGTCTGCGCGATTCACTTCCGTTCACCACGGTCGAGGAATTGATGGCGGCGATGGGCAAGGACATCGAGGACATTCGCGTCTTGAAGTCGAAGGGCGAAATCGTCCTTTAGACCCGCACGTGCGCAAATGTTGTAATGTTGCACATTTGCGCATAGAGTACTCATGTGAGCAACTCTGAGTCGGACCTCGTGCGCCGAGCCGCGCGACTGTATTACGACGACAACAAGACGCAAGACGAAATCGGCGAGCTTCTCAACATCACGCGATGGAAGGTTGGCCGACTGTTGTCGCTGGCTCGCGAAGTGGGAATCGTCTCGATTACGATCGCCGACACGGTGACGCCGGGTGAGCGTGCGACCGAGGGCATCATCCCGACCGGACGTTCGCGGGCTCGCGGTGTGACGGATGCGGCGTCGCTGCGCGCGTTCCTCGCCAACTTGCCTTCGGTGGACGCAATCGGACTTGAAGCCCGCGCGGCTACTCTGGCTACTCGTTCGATCAAGAACGAATCAAAGCGCGCCGCACTCGACACGATCATCCGCCTGGTCGACCTGACGACCCTCGAGGGTGCGGACACCCCCGGCAAGGTGAAGTCGCTGGTCGCGAAGGCGCTGGTGCCGGACTCGAGCGACCCGACGACACTGCGCGTCGCCGCCGTGTGCGTGTATCCGGACATGGTGGAACACGCGGTCAGAGCGCTGGGTGCGAACCTCGGTGATGGCGAAACCGGAATCTCTGTTGCATCGGTTGCCACGGCGTTCCCCAGCGGGCGTTCGTCCATCGAGATCAAGTTGGCCGACACCCGATTTGCGGTCGACAACGGTGCGACCGAAATCGATATGGTCATCGATCGTGGCGCGTTCCTCTCGGGGGATCTCGAGACTGTTTTCAACCAGATCGTCCTCGTTCGTGAAGCCTGCACGCGAGCCGATGGCTCGCATGCGCACCTCAAGGTGATTCTGGAAACTGGCGAACTACGCACGTACGACAACATCAAGCGCGCGTCGTGGCTGGCGATTCTCGCCGGCGCTGACTTCATCAAGACGTCGACCGGCAAGGTTCAGCCAGCCGCCACGCTTCCGACGACGGTTCTGATGCTCGAAGTCGTTCGCGATTGGTTCCACCTGACGGGCGAGCGCATCGGCGTCAAGCCGGCTGGTGGAATTCGCCAGTCGAAAGATGCCATTCGCTATCTCGTTGCGGTCGCCGAAGTCGCCGGCGAGGAATGGTTGACCCCGCACCTGTTCCGGTTCGGTGCTTCCAGCCTGCTCAACGACGTGCTGCTTCAACGTCAGAAGATGACCACCGGCCGTTACAGCGGCCCCGACTACGTGACCGTGGACTAGGAGTCCCCATGAGTTTCCTTGAATACGCCCCGGCGCCGGAATCGACGTCGATTCTCTCGCTTCAGAAGTCGTACGGACTGTTCATCAACGGTGAGTGGGTGGACGGTGGTGACTCGTCATACACGACGATTTCGCCCGCGACCGAGAAGCCGATTGCCGAAATCGCGCACGCGTCGGTGAAGGACGTCGATCGTGCCGTCACCGCAGCCCGCAAGGCATATGACACTGTCTGGTCCCGCATGAGTGGATCGGATCGCGGGAAGTACCTGTTCCGAATTGCACGTCTGATTCAAGAACGTGCCCGCGAACTCGCTGTCGCCGAGACCCTGGACAACGGGAAGCCGATTCGCGAGACGCGTGACGTCGACATCCCGCTCGTCGCCGCATGGTTCTTCCACTACGCCGGGTGGGCGGACAAACTCGAGTGGGCTGGTCTCGGCCAGAACCCGAAGGCGCTGGGAGTCGCGGGTCAGATCATCCCGTGGAACTTCCCGTTGCTGATGCTGGCGTGGAAGGTCGCACCTGCCCTCGCGGCCGGAAACACGGTCGTCCTCAAGCCTGCAGAAACCACCCCTCTAACGGCGCTGTTGTTCGCCGAGATTTGCCAGCAGGCCGGACTTCCGGCTGGAGTCGTCAACATCATCCCCGGCCGAGGCGAGGTCGCTGGAGCGGCGCTCGTCGAGCACGCGGACATCAACAAGATCGCCTTCACCGGCTCAACTGCGGTCGGTCGCCACATCGCGCGCACAATCGCCGGAACCGACAAGAAGCTGACGCTCGAGCTCGGTGGCAAGGGTGCGAACATCGTGTTCGATGACGCCGCCGTCGATGAAGCGGTCGAAGGAATCGTTCGTGGAATCTTCTTCAACCAGGGGCACGTGTGTTGCGCCGGGTCTCGCCTTCTCGTTCAAGAGAACGTCCACGACGAGATCGTCGAGAAGTTGACGCGCCGACTCGGCACGCTGCGACTGGGTGACCCGCTCGACAAGAACACCGACATCGGAGCGATCAACTCGAAAGAGCAACTCGAACGCATCACCACACTGGCGAACACGGGCGAGAACGAGGGCGCGGAGCGCTGGACTCTTGACTGCGAGGTCCCGAAGAACGGCTTTTGGTTCCGTCCGACGGTGTTCACGAATGTCGCAACCAGCAACACCATCGCGCGCGACGAAATCTTCGGGCCCGTCTTGTCGGTGTTGACGTTCCGCACAGCGGAGGAGGCCGTCACCAAGGCGAACAACACGCCGTACGGTCTGTCGGCGGGAATCTGGACGCAGAACGCGAGTCGCATGTTGCGCGTCGCGGACGAACTTCGTGCCGGGGTCATCTGGGCGAACACCTTCAACCAGTTCGATCCAACCAGCCCCTTCGGCGGCTACAAGGAGTCGGGTTATGGCCGCGAGGGCGGTCGCCACGGACTCACCGCTTACCTCTCGAACGGAGACGCACGATGAGCCGCCTGCCCGTCGCCAAGACGTACAAACTCTTTATCGGAGGCGCGTTCCCGCGCAGCGAGTCGGGTCGCGTCTACGACGTCACCAGTCCATCTGGCGAGTTCATCGCGAACGCGTCGAAGGCGAGCCGCAAGGACGCCCGCGACGCCGTCGTAGCAGCCCGTGGTGCTGTTGGTAAGTGGTCAGGTGCCACCGCGTACAACCGTGGACAGGTCATGTACCGCATCGCCGAGATGCTCGAGGGTCGTGCCGCGCAGTTCGTCGACGAGATCCAAAAGTCGACTGGTGTGTCAGCCAAGGACGCGACCACCGAGGTCAACGCGGCAATCGATTTGCTCGTTTGGTACGCGGGGTGGACCGACAAGTACGCCCAGGTCGTCGGCGGGGCAAATCCCGTCGCCGGACCGTTCTTCAACCTGTCCGTCCCCGAACCGTCCGGTGTCGCGTTCCTCGTCGCCCCGCAGGCGGAATCGACACTTCTCGGTCTTGTGGCAGCGATTGCACCAGCTCTCGTGACGGGCAACACGGTCGTCGTTCTGTCGAGCGAATCATCGCCGTGTGCGGCGATGTCGTTCGCCGAGGTGGTCGCGACGAGTGACGTACCGGGCGGTGTCGTGAACATTCTCACCGGTTCACCAGCCGAGATTGCGCCGTGGATGGCGAGCCATCAGGACGTCAACTCGCTCGATCTCAGCGGTGCTGACGCTGACCTCGCCGTTGCGTGCGAACGCGACGCAGCCGAGACGCTCAAGCGCGTGATTCGCCCCGGTCAGTTCAGTGCGACGGTCGGTTCGGTCGATCGGATCGGTGCGTTCGTCGAGACGAAGACCGTCTGGCACACCAAGTCGCTGTCCTAAAGAGGGAAGCGGCGCTTGATTTCGTCGAGCGGGTAGAAACGGCCCGTCTCTTCGACCTCGTGAACAAGACTGACGAGCGTGCGATTGATGGGCGTCGGGATTCCTGCGCGGGTCCCCGCTGCGACGACGGCACCAGCGAGAAAGTCGATTTCCGTCTGGCGTCCTCGCGCGATGCTCTGATGCGTTGACGCGTAATTCGGTGTCGCACCCATCTTGGCGACGATCGCGGCCGGCACACGCAACGCCCACGACCACGGACCGCTGGCAAGAATGTGGGCACGAAGTCCGTTGATCGGCCCGATTCGGGGGAATCGCCCGTCTGCTTCGGCGAGATGAACACGGGCCGCTTCGCGCATCGCGCGGGTGACGATTTCGCGCGTCCACGGGTTTGCGATGGTTTCTTGGACGCTGAACCCCGTGATCGCGGGGAGAGCGTTGAGTTCGTTGACGAGAAGTTTCGACCACGACGCGTTGTCGATGTCTCGTGACACCAGAAGTTGAATCGAAGGACCGATGATGGTGCGAGCGGTGTCAACTGCTTTGACGTCCCCTCCGACGATCAGCGGTGCCGCGTAGGTGACATCGACGCGACCCGGCTCCGCGATATTCGCGCCGAACATCGCCAGGCCCAGTGCAATCGGGTTCTTGGGGGCGGCGCGGCGAGCCTCAGCAAGAGCGCCGATGCCGTTCGCGACAACGAGGATCGGAGTCGACGTTTGCAGTGACGCCGACTGAATGGCGGAAAACACTTCGTGGGCTTTCACTGCGACGATGACAACGTCGAACTTTTCGAGAGGCAACTTCGCGAGTGCGTGCACCTTGATCTTGTGCCCACCGAGAGCACCCGTCACGCTGATTCCGCGGGCCTTGATCGCACGGCCGTGGTCGCCTCGGACAACGGCGGTAATCGAGTGGCGCGGGTCGATGGACGTCAACAGCGTTGCGCCGACTGCGCCCAGACCGATGATTGCGACTCTCACCCCTCCACGATAGGGCTGATACCCTCGCAGAGTGGTGAGCGGAATCATTGTTGTCGACAAACCGCAGGGGCCGTCGAGCCATTCGGTCGTTGGTATGGCGCGCCGCGCGTTGGGCACGCGCAAGATCGGACACGCGGGAACGCTCGACCCGATGGCCACGGGAGTCCTCGTTTTGGGCGTCAATTCGTCGACGCGATTGTTGACGTATTTGGTCGGCGAGGACAAAACGTACGAGGCGACGATCCGACTCGGTTCGACAACCGTCACCGATGACGCCGAGGGCGATGTTCTGACAGTCGCCGATTCTGCCGCCATCGCCGCGGTGACCGACGCCGCCATCGCACGCGGAATCGCGGACCTGACGGGCAACATTGAACAGCGGCCTTCTGCCGTATCGGCCATCAAGGTCGACGGTCTGCGCGCGTACGACCGCGTTCGTGCTGGCGAGGACGTCGTGCTCGCCGCCCGTGCCGTGCGCGTCGATCGATTTGACGTTGTGGACACGCGTCGCACCCCCGATTTCATTGACGTCGACGTCGTCGTCGACTGCACGTCCGGCACCTACATCCGTGCTTTGGCGCGCGACCTCGGTGCTGCGCTCGGAGTCGGTGGACATCTCACGCTGCTGCGACGGACACGCGTCGGTGCATTCACTCTTGACGCGTCAGTAACGCCAGAGGACATTTCCGAATCGGGTGTCGTCCCCGCCGCGGAAGTTGCCGGCTCGTTGTTCCCGTCGTGGGAATTGACTGCCGACCAGGAACGCGACATTCGTCACGGCAAGCGCATCCCCGCCGACCTGCCCGACGCGCCCCTCGTGGCTGCCGTTCGTGACGGCGTCCTCGTCGCCATCGTCCGGATCAAGGGCGGCATTTCGCGAGTCGAAACGGGGTTCCCCGAATGATCGAGTGGTTCACCGTCGCATCCATCTCCGTCGCCGTGGTGGCGGGTGTGCTGGCCCTGGTTTCCGGCGTTCGCGGCTCACAACCGCGCGACTTGACCGTCCTGTCGACGCTGTTCGTCGAAGTCATCTTGGTCGTGCAACTGGTCCTCGCGATTGTCCAACCGATGGTGGGGAATTCGCCAGCGGGCGATCCGCTGGAGTTCTGGATGTACCTCATCACCGCATTGATGATGCCTCCCGCGGTCGTTGTCTGGGCACTCGTCGACCGGACGCGTTGGGGGACACTCGCAATGGGTGGAGTCTCGCTGTCCGTCGCGGTCATGATCGTCCGCATGGCGACGATCTGGACCGGTGCCTGATGGCCAAGTTGCCGAGCGGCGACCCGGTTCCCAGCGACGGCCGAATCCCGACACAGGCGAATGCCGAAACTCCGTTCTCTGTCTATCTCCACATTCCTTTTTGCACGGTTCGGTGTGGTTACTGCGACTTCAACACGTACACGGCCAGTGAACTACGCGGGGTGACGCGGGAAAGTTTCGTCGACGACCTTCTCGCCGAGATTCGATGGTCGGCTGGTGTGCTCACATCGTCGGGGGTTCCGACTCGCACCGCATCCACCGTCTTCATAGGGGGAGGAACGCCCAGCCTCTTGCCACCGGGTGACATCGGGCGGGTTCTCGATGCGGTTCGCGATGTTCACGGAATCGCGGCGGGCGCCGAAGTCACGATGGAGGCGAACCCCGACACCGTCACCGACGAACTCGTTGCTGGCCTTGTCGAAGCCGGCGTCACCCGGCTCAGCATCGGCATGCAGAGCGCTGTCCCTCGGATTCTCGACATCCTCGACCGAACGCACAACCCCGAATCCGTCGCCATTGCGGTTGCGGCAGCGAAGCGCGCCGGACTCCAGACCTCGGTCGACCTGATTTACGGTTCACCGACCGAGACGCTCGACGAATGGCGGGAGTCGCTCGAGGCGGCAATCGCACTCGACACCCACCACATTTCGGCGTACGCCTTGATCGTCGAGGAGGGCACGGCACTTGAACGTCGCATCCGACGCGGTGAGTTGTCCGATATCGACGACGACGCGCACGCTGACGCATACGAATTGGCGGACGAGTTGCTCAGTGCAGCCGGGTTCGACTGGTACGAAGTCAGCAACTGGTCACGAGGCGTCGAATCACGTTCTCGCCACAATCTCGCGTACTGGACCGATGCCGATTGGTGGGGCTACGGCCCCGGAGCGCACAGTCACTTCGCGGGAACGCGCTGGTGGAACGCCAAGCACCCTGCGGCGTATGCCGAGCGGATTGCTGCGGGGATTTCGCCAGGGCTCGAGCGCGAAATTTTGACCGACGCACAGCGCCACGATGAGGTCGTCCTGCTTGGGTCGCGCCTTCGAGACGGGTTGCCGCTCGATCGACTGTCAGCAGAGGAACGGACTCGCGTCGCAGGTTTGATTGCCGACGAATTGGTTGACGGGCCGGCCGCTCTCGACGGCACGCTTGTCTTGACTCGTCGTGGTCGACTGCTCGCAGATTACGTCGTTCGACGCGTGCTGGATTAGCGAATGAAGCGCAGGTTGAAGGGGTAGCGATACGCCTCGCCCTTGTTGGCTGCCTGCACAGCGAGGACGCTCCACCAGATCATGATTCCGGTGATCGAGAGGCTTACGGCCCATCCGACGAGCCACCACACGAGAATCAGCACGATTCCCGCGATTCCGTTCGCGAGGTGCGCGAGCGCAACCGTGATTTGGAAGTTGAGCGCTTCCTTCGACTGAGACTCGACGAACGCGTCGGAGTCCTTCTTCGTGAGCCAAATCACCAACGGCGCCAAGAAGCTTGTGAAAATCCCCAAAAGGTACGCGAGGGTCGCGAGGTTGCGGGCTTCCTCGTTCGGTGTGGTTTCAGCCATGACGGCCTCCTTCGTCTCTACCAACGTTAGCGACTTCATGCATTTTCGGCGTGTGACAAAGGTACTATTGCTATTAGCAATCAGGTATCGAGAGTGCTAAACGGAGGTGTCATGGTTTCGAGTCGAGCCCTTGACGTCCTTCGCGTCATCGTCGAAGATTACGTCGCCTCACGCGAACCCGTCGGGTCAAAGTCCATCGTCGAACGTCACGGTTTCGGCGTTTCTGCAGCCACCATTCGCAACGACATGGCCGCACTCGAGGACGCGAATCTCATCCACGCTCCGCACACGTCGGCTGGTCGTGTCCCGACCGATCTGGGCTACCGCACGTTCGTGGACGGCCTCAACGAGGTCAAGCCGCTCACGCGCGTTCAACTCACCGCGATCGAGCGATTCCTCGACGAGTCGCTCGACCTCGATGATTTCTTCCAGCGCACGGTTCGTTTGCTATCTAATCTCACCAATCAGGTCGCTTTGGTGCAGTACCCGGTTCTCGGCCGCGAAACCATTGCGCATCTCGAACTGCTTCCGCTCGGTGCAAAGCGCCTGATGTCGGTGTTGATCACCACGACCGGTCGCGTCGATCGTCACGTCGTCGACCTCGCAAACGATATCGACGAAGCGTCGATTGCTGATCTTCGTGCACGAGTGAATTCCGCCGTGCAGGGCATCGATTTGGCGAGTGTGCCCGCTGCACTCGAGAAGTTGTCGGGCGAGGTGTCGCCCGCTCTCGCCGCTGCGCTTTCCGCCGTTCACGCAGTGATTGCGACGCAAATCGACGCACACCGATCCGACCGACTCATCGTTGCCGGCACCCCGCAACTTGTCCGCGCCGAGGGTGATTTCTCGCGCAGCATCGCGCCGGTGATGGACGCCATCGAAGAGCAAGTCATCTTGCTCAAGTTGTTCGGCGAAATGGGCGGACAGGACGACCGCGGAGTTCGAATCGGTCGTGAGTTGACCGACGAACTGAGCGACACCGCGATCGTCTCCGCCGCGTACACGGCGACGGGTGGCGACACCGCTCGCATCGCTGTTCTCGGGCCGACCCGAATGAACTACCAGCTCAACATGGCCGCCGTGGAGGCTGTTGCGCGTTACGTTTCCACGGTGTTGGGGGATGAGTCGTAAATGGACCACTACGAAGTTCTCGGCGTCTCGCGCGATGCGAGCCAGGACGACATCAAGAAGGCGTATCGCAAGCTCGCGCGTGAACTTCACCCTGACGTGAATTCCGCCCAGGACGCGTCGGAGCGCTTCAAGCTCGTCACCCACGCGTTCGACGTTCTCGGTGACCCCGAACAGCGACGCAATTACGACATGGGTGGCCAGGGTGGCTTCAATGGCATGCCCGGCTTCGGTTCGATGGGTGACGTGTTCGACGCGTTCTTCGGCGGCGGACAGCAACGCGGTCCGCAGTCACGTCAACAGCGCGGAAACGACGCGTTGTTGCGAGTCGAGGTCGACTTGGTCGACACGATTTTCGGCGCAGAACGGTCGATCGAGGTCGACACCGCTGCGCTGTGCGAAACCTGTTCCGGTTCCTGCTGTGCACCGGGGTCATCACCACAGCGCTGTGACATCTGTGGTGGTTCCGGTTCGGTTCAGCGCCAGGTTCGAAGCCTGTTGGGCAACATCGTCACGTCGACGCCGTGTGGATCATGTCGCGGATTCGGCACCGTCATCGTCGCGCCGTGCCCCACGTGTGCCGGTCACGGACGTGTCCGTGCACGGACGACCTTGTCCATCGACGTCCCCAGCGGCATCGACAGCGGGATGCGCATCCAGTTGTCGGGCGCCGGCGAGGTCGGTGAAGCTGGAGGCCCTTCTGGCGATGTCTATGTCGAATTTTCGGTCGCACAACACGACCTCTGGGCTCGTCAGAGCGACGATCTCCTCGCAACAGTCCAGATCGACATGGTCGATGCAATCCGTGGCGTTCGCGTCACGCTCGACGCTCTCGACGGCGAGATGGACATCGACATCAAGGCGGGGGCACAGTCGGGCGACGTTCTGACCGTCAAGGGTCGTGGAATCACACACCTTCGCGGTTCCGGTCGAGGTGATGCCAAGGTCGGAATCCAGGTCGTCACGCCTCAGAAACTCTCCAAGGCCGAGGCGAAACTCATCGACGAGTTCGCAAAACTTCGTGCGGCACGGACACCGCACTTCGCCGAACACCGCCAGGGGCTCTTCGCCAAAATGCGCGACCGATTCTTCGGGGCGTAATGGCTCACCTGTATTTCACCACTGACGCGATCGACGCATCGACGTCGCTCGTCACGCTGACGGGAGACGAAGCCCATCACGCTGCCCAAGTTGCACGTCTGCGCGAAGGGGAGTCGGTCGACATCTCGGACGGACGCGGTTGGCGCGCGGCCGGTGTCGCGAAGGCCGTCAGCAAGTCACTCGTCGAGGTTGCCGTCTCGTCGCCGGCTTTCGAGCCCGAACGCGCGGTGCAGTTCACTCTCGTGCAGGCTCTTGCTAAGGGTGACCGTGACGAAATGGCCGTTCAGGCCAGCACAGAAATCGGCCTTTCGCGGGTCGTCCCGTGGCAGTCCGAGCGTTCGATTTCCCGCTGGGAAGGCGACAAGCGCGCCAAGGGAGTCGCGCGTTGGCAAGCCATCGCGCGCGAGGCCTCGAAGCAGTCCGTTCGCTCGCGAATCCCTGTTGTCACGGAACCCGTCGCAACGAGTGGGATCGTCCCAGCGGCTAATGGCGCACACGTTCTCGTCCTTGACCCGCGTTCTACGCTGGGAATCGGCGAGTGGGCGCAGGCGAACACCACCGCGACGGCGATCGCCCTGGTAGTCGGCCCCGAGGGCGGAATAACCGATGCCGAGGTCGAAACTCTCGTTGCGGCAGGCGCGACGGCAGTCCGCGTTGGTGACGACATCATGCGCACGTCGACCGCTGGACCCGCAGCCATCGCCGCTCTCAACGCCCTGCTGGGCCAGTGGTGACGCGGATAGACTGGACATCGTGAGCATCTTTAGCCGAATCATCGACCGCGAAATCCCCGCGGACATCGTGTTCGAATCCGAGCGCCTCATCGCCTTCCGCGACATCGCACCTCAGGCTCCCGTTCACCTCCTCGTTGTTCCCAAAACCGAGGAATACGCCAACGTCACCGAGCTCGCCGCCGGCGACCCCGCGCTTCTCGCCGAACTCGTCGCGACCGCTCGCGACCTCGCCGCCGAGCACTCGGATGGTGACTTCCGACTCGTCTTCAACACCGGCGAGAACGCCGGTCAGACCGTTTTCCACGTCCACGCACACGTGCTGGCCGGGGGATTGGCGGAAGGTTCCCTTGGCGGAGAGTAGCGTCACCCGCGTCGATATCGAGGTCGACGGAATCGCGATGGTGCGCCTGTTGGGCCCACAGGACCGGTTCTTGTCCTCTCTCGAGCAGCGTTACCCCAGCGTCACGATCAACGTGCGCGGAAACGCAATCTCGATTGACGGCGACGCCGACGAGGTGCACCGCGTCGAAAAGCACTTCCGCGAACTGCTCGACATGATCGCCAACGGCGTTGAACTCGACGACAGTGACGTGACCAGCGGGTCGACCATCGTTCGCGATGGCAAGAGCGTCAGCGACGTGTTGGGCGAAGCAATCGTGTCCAGCCGCGGCAAGACCGTTCGCCCCAAGACCGCCGGTCAAAAGGAATATGTCGACGCGATTGCGCACAACACCATCGTGTTCGGAATTGGCCCTGCCGGTACAGGAAAGACGTACCTGGCGATGGCGAAGGCCGTTCAGGCGCTGCAACGCAAGGAAGTCACCCGCATCATCCTTACCCGCCCTGCTGTCGAAGCGGGCGAGCGACTGGGATTCCTGCCAGGAACGCTCACCGACAAGATTGATCCGTACCTGCGCCCTCTCTACGACGCTCTCAACGACATGCTTGACCCCGAACTTGTCCCCAAGTTGCTGGCGACGGGCGTCGTCGAGGTAGCACCTTTGGCCTACATGCGCGGTCGCACACTCAACGAAGCGTTCATCATCCTCGACGAAGCGCAAAACACGACCCCGGAACAGATGAAGATGTTCCTTACCCGTCTGGGGTTCGGTTCGACGATGGTCATCACCGGTGACATCACTCAGATTGACCTGCCGACCTCGATTTCCGGCCTGACGTTGGCGACGCGAATCCTCAAGGGGATGGACGACATCCACATCAGCACGTTGACCAGCGCCGACGTCGTCCGTCACACGCTCGTTGGCAAGATTGTCGATGCGTACACCCTGCACGAGCAGAAACTTCAGGCGAAGACCGCCGCCAAACCTCAGCGAAAGCGAGCACAATCGTGACCGTCGACATTGTGAACGAAACGACATTCACCATCGAAGCCGAGACGATGAACGCCCTCGCCGCTCACGTGCTCGACGCGATGAAGGTTCACCCCGACGCCGACCTGACCGTCGTGTTCGTCGACGAGGACGCGATGGAAAAGTTGCACATCGAATGGATGGACGAGCCGGGCCCGACCGACGTCCTGTCGTTCCCGATGGATGAACTTCGACCAGGATCCGATGACAAGCCAACCGACCCCGGACTTCTTGGGGATGTCGTGATCTGCCCAACCGTCGCTGAACGTCAAGCCATCGGTGCTGGCCACTCGACCGAGGCGGAAATCCGCCTGCTGTTGACCCACGGAATCCTGCACTTGCTCGGTTTCGACCACGCCGAGCCGGACGAAGAGAAGGCGATGTTCGCTCTGCAGCGACAGCTTTTGGAAACCTTCTCAGCAGAACGCGACTAATGGCCATCTGGTTCAGCATCATCGCTCTCGTCTTGGTGACGTTCGGGGGCCTCACCGCGGCGATCGACGCGGCGTATTCGTCGCTGTCGCGCAACGACGTTGCCGGGTTGGGCGAGGGCACTGCCCGAGCAAAAACGTTCGACAAAATTGCGACCGACATTCCCGGTCACCTCAACGCCATCAATTTCGTTCGTGTGTTGTGTGAAACGTTTGCCGCAATCCTTGTGTCGTTGGCCTTCGTTAGTTCCGGTTTCGACCTGTGGCAGGCCCTGGTTGCGTCCGCAGCCACGATGGCCGTCATCACGTTCGTGCTCGTCGGGTCTAGCCCGCGTTCCGTTGGTCGCGCTCACCCGCTGGTCATTGTCGAGTGGACGGGATGGCTCGTGCGCGCATTCCGCGTGATACTCGGCCCGATCACGGTTGCGCTGGTTGGAATTGGCAACGCGGTGACCCCCGGCCGTGCCCGCACGTCGGTCAACACGGAACGACAGTTGTTGTCGCTCGTCGACGAAGCGACCGAATCGGACGCGATCGAAGAGGAAGACCGCGATCTGATCCGCTCGATTTTCGACTTTGGCGACACGATTGTCCGCGAAGTCATGGTTGCCCGCACCGAAATGGCAACGCTCGATGCGACGGACACCATCGACGAATCGCTGGGGAAGTTCTTGGCCGACGGATTCTCGCGCATGCCGGTAATCGGTGAAGACTCCGATGACATTCGCGGAATCGCCTACCTCAAGGACATCATTCGCTATGTTCGTCGCGACCCCGAAGGCGCCAAAACGACTCCGGTCACCGCAATCTTGCGCACCGCGCTGTTTATCCCTGAGGTCAAAAAGGGCGATGAGGCGCTTCGCGAACTGCAAGAACGCGCCAACCACATGGCGCTCGTCGTTGACGAATACGGCGGAATTGCCGGGCTCGTCACCATGGAGGACCTCATCGAAGAGGTCGTCGGCGAGATTTCGGACGAATACGACGATGAGGACATCGAGTTCACTCCCATCGGCGACGGTTCAATTCGTGTGAGTGCTGCCGCGAACATCGACGACCTTGCCGAACACCTCGACCTGGAAATCGACGAGGACGATGTTGACACCGTTGGCGGGTTGTTCGTCAAGAACCTCGGGCGCTTGCCGGCGACGGGGGACAGCGTGCACGCGCACGGATTGTTGATTACTGCCGAACGAGTCGAGCGCCGCCGCAAGCGTCTCGTCACCGTGATTGTGACCGTAGAGGACCCCAATGTCGACTCGTAGTGGATTCCTGTCCTTTGTGGGGCGACCCAACGTCGGTAAATCGACGTTGATGAACGCGTTGATCGGCGAAAAGGTGGCGATCACGTCGTCCAAGCCACAGACGACACGCAAAACCATTCGCGGAATCGTCACGCGCGGCGAGGGTCAGTTGATCATCGTCGACACTCCTGGTTTGCACCGCCCCCGCACGCTGCTGGGTGAGCGCCTCAACGCTCTGGTCGAAACGACCCTGGGCGATGTCGACGTCATCGGAATGTGCCTGCCAGCGGACGAACCGATCGGCAAGGGGGACCGGTATATCCTCGAACAGCTCGCTCGTTACCCGCGCGCCCGCGTTGTCGGGATTGTCACCAAGACCGACCGCGTTTCGCCGACGCAGGTGCTGTCCAAGTTGGCCGAGGTTGGGGAACTGCGCGACTGGGAACTCGTCATCCCCGTATCAGCCGAGATGGCGGACGGAATGAACGAATTCATCGCGGCACTGATCCCGATGATGCCCGAATCGCCGATGCTGTACCCGGAAGAGTCCGTGTCGGACGAGACGCTGGAATCGCGCATCCCGGAAATCGTCCGCGAAGCCGTCCTCGAAGAGCTCAGTGACGAACTTCCGCACTCGCTTGCGGCGACCCTCACCGACATCGTCACCGAAGGTAAGCGCACCAAGGTTTACGTGTCGCTCATCGTCGAGCGCGATTCGCAAAAGGGAATCATCATCGGCCGACAGGGTTCGATGCTGCGACTCATCGGGGAGCGCTCGCGTCCTCAGATCGAAGCACTCATGGGCAAGTCGATTTATCTCGACCTGCACGTCACGATTTCCAAGGAATGGCAGCGCGACCCCAAAGCCCTTGGTCGACTCGGTTTTTGATTCAGAACGCGCCCGCGTGTTAGCCTGACACCATGCTGAACGGTCTCCTTCTTAGCGGCCGCGACGGGTCCTAGACACAAGGCCTCACTCGTCGCGGAGATTCCCGTTGGCCGCAAACCCAATCTCAGGAGAACACCGTGAAGAACAACCAGAAGTCGTCGGCGATGCCGATTCACCGCTATCGCCCGTATCACGAGATCATCAATGTCGATCTTCCCGACCGTACGTGGCCGACCAAGCGAATCACCGAGGCCCCGCGCTGGTGTGCCGTCGACCTTCGTGACGGAAACCAGGCGCTGATTGACCCGATGAGTCCCGAACGCAAGCGCGTGATGTTCGAGACGCTCGTTGCGATGGGCTACAAGGAGATCGAGGTCGGTTTCCCGTCAGCCTCACAGACGGACTTTGATTTCGTTCGCACGATCATCGAGGAAGGGCTGATTCCTGACGACGTCACGATTCAGGTCCTGACCCAGGCGCGCGAGCACCTGATCCGTCGCACCTACGAGTCGATCAAGGGCGCCAAGAACGCCATTGTTCACCTGTACAACTCGACCAGCATCCTGCAGCGCGACGTCGTCTTCAAGACCGACAAGCAGGGCATCATCGACATCGCACTCGAGGGCGCGCGCCTGTGCCGCTCGCTCGAAAGCGAAGTGCCAGAGACCAACGTGTTCTATGAATACAGCCCCGAGTCGTACACCGGCACGGAACTGGAATTCGCGGTCGACGTCGTCAACCAGATTCTCGAGGTTCTCGAGCCGACCCCCGAGCGCAAGGTCATCATCAACCTGCCCGCGACCATCGAGATGGCCACACCGAACGTCTACGCCGACTCGATCGAGTGGATGGGGCGTCACATCAACAACCGCGAGAACGTCATCATTTCGTTGCACCCGCACAACGACCGCGGAACCGCGATCGCCGCTGCCGAGTTGGGATACATGGCAGGTGCCGACCGCATCGAGGGCTGCTTGTTCGGTAACGGTGAGCGCACTGGAAACGTCGACCTCGTCGCTCTGGGCTTGAACTTGTTCACGCAGGGGATTGACCCGCAGATTGACTTCTCGAACCTCGACGAGATTCGTCGCACCGCCGAATACTGCAACCAGTTGAAGGTTCACGAGCGTAGCCCCTGGGCCGGCGACCTCGTTTACACGGCCTTCTCGGGTTCACACCAGGACGCCATCAAGAAGGGCTTCGAGTCGATGGAGGCCCGCGCGGCCGCCGAAGGCAAGACCGTCAACGACATCGAGTGGGGCGTTCCGTATCTGCCCATCGACCCGCGTGACGTCGGACGTTCGTACGAGGCCGTCATCCGCGTGAACTCGCAGTCAGGCAAGGGCGGCGTCGCGTACCTGCTCAAGACCGACCACAACCTCGACCTGCCGCGCAAGCTGCAGATCGAGTTCTCGGGGGTCGTCCAGGGCAAGACGGACACCGAGGGCGGCGAGGTGTCGAGCGACGAGATCTGGGCGATCTTCATCGACGAGTACCTGCCGGCGTCTGCCGCGGACGAGAAGTGGGGCCGTTACGAACTTCTCGGCACCCGCACCCAGTCGGACATGTCCGGCGAGGTTCGTCTGGACGCGACTCTTCGTGTCGGGAACGAATCGGTCGACGTCTCGGGAACCGGCAACGGTCCCGTCGCAGCGTTCCTCGGGATCATGGCCGAGCACGGGCACCAGATTCGCCTGTTCGACTATGTCGAGCACGCCCTCAGTGCATCCGGTGACGCACTCGCCGCCGCCTACGTCGAACTCGAAGTGGACGGAACCACCCTGTGGGGCGTCGGCGTCGACGGAGACATCTCGACAGCGTCGCTCAAGGCGATCGTGTCGGCGGTGAACCGTTCGGTTCGTGCGTAAGTCAGGCGATACGCGGCCGAATTGGAATTCGTCGAAGTTCAGCGAGTTGCTCACAATGTCGTGAGGAATTCGTGTAAAGGCCGTAGAATGATTTCATAACCACCCGGATGTTTCGACTACCGGGCGCGGCCCTCGGGGAAACCCGGGGGCCTGTTTTATTGCCAGCGTGTTGGTTTTCGGATGGTTCGGCCAGCTGAAGTCCTGATTACGTCCGCTAATTGTGACGCGGCGAGCGAACCCTCCCTAACCTTGTGTATCGAACTGATGATGTCGTCGCCGAAAGCTTTGTTGTATTCGTCTCCCATTACCGAAATCAAACTCACGTCGAAGCCTCTAACGGACAGTGCGCGCACTGGCTCGACTAAATCGGAATCGTTGGTCAAAATCGCGAATGTTTCTGAACGACATTCGAGCGCATCTAGCAACAGGTGTGTGGCGAGTGCCACGTCGGTTCCCTTTTCCTCTGGTCGTTTTACTTGAACGGTCTGTACATTGCCGGACGTGTCGAATCGTTCAGGATGGATCGGATAGAACGGTTTGGTGAAAATGAATTTGCCTTCGATGATTTCCACACGTGATTCACGGAGCGCCTCCCAGTAAACCTGTTGGCGTTGACCAATTCCTTGGTCTCCCCTGAGTGGCTTGACTGCCGCCGTGAAGTACTTCACTTGTGCAACGTGCCGCTCGGGAAATAGCAATTCACACAATTTCCGAAGGTCCAGCCATTTATGTTGCGGGTACTTTCGTTTGAGTAGGGCGTGATACAGCGAAAACCCATCGACATAGACATTGACGGTACGCCGAGATTCCATTTCTCTATAACAGCACACGTGTCACGCTGTTTCTCTGAAAAGGGCCATCTGTGGATTATGGCGGCGAGGCGCGGTGCGTTGAAGGTTCCCTGTCTGTGGGCGGCAATAGGCTGAACTTGAGCAATACGCAAAGGAGCAACAATGAGTCGTGAAGCCGAACGCGCCGAATTACACAAGACAATCTGGAAGGTCGCAAATGATCTTCGTGGCGCTGTCGATGGCTGGGACTTCAAGACTTATGTGCTGGGGATGCTGTTTTACCGTTTCATTTCGGAAAACCTCACGAATTACCTCAACGAAGGTGAACAAGCCGCCGGTCACGCCGACTTTGACTACGCGTCCATCGCCGATGAGCAGGCGGAGTTCGGCCGCATAGTCACCGTTGCCGAAAAAGGCTTCTACATGTTGCCGAGCGAGCTTTTCATCAATGTTCGCGCGCGCGCCAAGAACGACCCAGACCTCAACGAAACGCTCAGTCGAGTTTTCACAAGCATCGAAGGCTCTGCCGTGGGCAGTGCAAGTGAAGCTGACCTCAAAGGTTTGTTTGATGACTTGAACGTGAACAGCCCCAAACTGGGCAATTCAGTTGGCGAACGCAACGAACGACTCGTGAAGTTGTTGGATGCAATTGGCGAATTGAACTTCGGTGCGTTCGCTGACAACCGGATCGATGCGTTCGGTGATGCATACGAGTACCTCATGACGATGTACGCCTCAGGTGCGGGTAAGTCCGGCGGTGAATTCTTTACTCCTCAAGAAGTTGCGAATCTGCTTGCTCGCATCACGTTGGTGGGTAAGTCTCAGGTGAATCGTGTTTACGACCCGGCCTGTGGATCGGGTTCGCTGCTTTTGCAGTTCGCCAAGGTGCTGGGCAAAGACAACGTGTTGCAAGGGTTCTATGGCCAAGAGATCAACCTCACCACTTACAACCTGTGCAGGATCAACATGTTTCTTCACGACGTGAACTATGAGAAGTTCGACATCGCCCTCGGTGACACACTGAAAGAGCCGAAACATTGGGATGACGAGCCTTTCGATGCGATCGTGTCCAACCCGCCGTATTCGATTAACTGGGATGGCGACAGCAACCCGCTGCTGATCAACGACCCGCGCTTTGAGCCTGCCGGTGTCCTTGCGCCTAAATCGAAGGCGGACCTTGCCTTCACGATGCACATGCTCAGTTGGCTTTCGGTTGACGGAACTGCCGCGATTGTTGAATTCCCTGGCGCGATGTATCGGGGTGGGGCAGAGCAGAAGATCCGCAAGTATCTGGTCGACAACAACTTCGTTGACGCGGTAATTCAACTACCGGACAACATGTTTTACGGCAGCACAATCGCAACCTGCATCCTCGTGCTCAAGAAGTCCAAGACTGACAACAAGACGATGTTCATCGACGCCACTCAGGAATTCACCAAAGCCGGCAAGTTCAAGGTCATGCGAGAAGAACACCGCGTGAAGGTTCTCGAGGCTTTCGCCAACCGCTCCAACTCCGATCACTTCGCGTGCCTGGTGGACAACAGTGAAGTCGCCGAAAACGACTACAACCTGTCGGTGTCGAGCTACGTGCTCAAAGAAGACACTCGTGAGGTCGTCAACATCACCGAGCTAAATGCTGACATCGAGCGCATTGTCACGCGACAGGCTGAGCTTCGCACATCTATTGACGCCATTGTGCGCGACCTGGCGGGCTCTCAGTGAGCCGCATTGACGAACTATTGGCTGAATTTTGCCCCGAGGGAGTGAAGTCCAGAATTCTTGGCGATCTCGTGCGAATCCGCGATTCTGAAAGAAAGCCGGTTGCCAAGGATTTGCGGCGCGCAGGGCAATTCCCTTACTACGGGGCAAACGGTGTGCAGGGGCTAATTGATGATTGGATTTTTGACGGAGATCACCTATTAGTTGGCGAAGACGGAAGTGTTGTCACACCTAATGGTGCGCCGATTTTGAATTGGGCATCGGGCAAGATTTGGGTGAATAATCACGCTCATGTCCTACAAGAGATTCCTGAGGTTTCTCTTTTGCGCTACGTCTACTACGCATTGCAAACGACCGATGTGTCAAGTGTCGTACGGGGTGTTCCGCCAAAACTAAACCAAGCAAATCTTCGTGCAATAACTTTGCCGGTTCCACCGCTTGAAGTGCAGCGCGAGATTGTGCGAATCCTTGACCAATTCACGGAGCTGGAGGCGGAGCTGGAGGCGGAGCTGGAGGCGCGCAAGAAGCAGTACGAGTTCTATCGGAACCAACTCCTATCGTTCCCAGAACAGGGGGGGGTCCGGTGGGTTCCGATGGGTGAATTTGCCGAACTTGTTCGAGGCAACGGCATGCCTAAGTCAGATTTCGCAGAGAGCGGTGTCCCCGCGATTCATTACGGACAGATTTACACCTATTACAAAACATCGACCACCGAGACTAAGTCATTCGTTTCGATCGAGACGGCGAAAAAACTTGCCAAGGTTGAGCCTGGTGATCTGGTGATTACAAATACAAGCGAAAACATTGACGACGTGGGGAAGTGCGTCGCGTGGCTCGGCGATACGACAGCCGTGACTGGCGGTCATGCGACTGTGATCAAACACACACAGAATGCCAAATATCTCGCCTATTATTTCCAGTCAAATACATTCCAGATTGCAAAGCGCAAGTATGCGATTGGAGTCAAGGTGGTTGACGTCTCAGCTAAATCGCTGGCAAAAATTGCGGTTCCGCTCCCATCGCGCGAAGAACAGGATCGAATCGTGGAAATCCTCGACAAGTTCGATGCCTTGGTGAACGACATCTCGGTTGGACTTCCTGCTGAACTCGAAGCCCGCCGCAAGCAATACGAGCACTACCGTGACAAGCTGTTGACGTTCCCTGAGGTTTCGGCATGAAGACTGAAACATCGCCTTCGTCGTCGTTCCGGTATGACCCGATTGTGGTCAGTTCCGAGAGCACGGTCGTCGCGGAATTTGTGCCGGACGCGGTCAGGAGAATTGACCACCAGAGCGAGGCGCAGCTTGAAGAGGACTTCATCAAGCAACTAGAAAGTCAAGCGTACGAGCGGCTAACGATCACTGAATCAGCCGGTCTGGTCACGAATCTGCGAGCACAACTCGAGCGCCTGAACGACATTCAGTTCAGTGATTCTGAGTGGGACAAGTTCTTCACCGAGAAGATTGCTAATGAGACGGCCGGAATCGTCGACAAAGCTTCAACGATTCAAGAAGACCACGTCCAATTACTGAAGCGCGATGACGGGTCGGTCAAGAACATCTATCTGATCGACAAGCAGCACATTCACAACAATCAACTACAGGTCATCAACCAGTACGAGGTTGAAGGAAAGCGCGCGAACCGCTACGACGTCACGATTCTGGTCAACGGCCTGCCGCTGGTTCACGTCGAACTGAAGCGACGCGGGATCGACCTGCGCGAGGCGTTCAACCAAATCAACCGTTACCAGCGCGAGAGCTTCTGGGCGGACTCGGGTCTGTTCGAATACGTTCAACTCTTCGTCATCAGCAACGGGACGTACACGAAGTACTACAGCAACACCACCCGCCACCAACACCTCTCAGAAGCGGCCAGCCAGGCGGCGGCCAAGCGAACGTCCAACAGTTTTGAGTTCACCAGTTGGTGGGCGGACGCCAACAACAAGCCCATCACGGATCTGACGGGGTTCACAAAGACGTTCTTCGCGAAGCACACCATTCTGAACGTTCTCACCAAATACTGCGTTTTCACGGCTGACCGAATGTTATTAGTCATGCGCCCCTATCAAATCGTGGCGACCGAGCGAATTTTGCAGCGAATCGTGGTGTCAGGGAACAGCAAGTCCCTGGGAACGGTCGCGGCGGGCGGTTACATCTGGCACACCACCGGTTCCGGGAAGACACTGACGAGCTTCAAAGCGGCGCAACTGGCTAGTCGAATGCCCGACATCGACAAGGTCCTCTTCATTGTTGACCGCAAGGACCTTGATTACCAGACCATGCAGGAATACAACCGATTCGAAGAAGGCGCGGCGAACTCGAACGTCTCGACGCGAGTCTTGCAACAACAACTGGAGAACCCCAGCGCTCGAATCATCATCACGACGATTCAGAAACTCAGCATGTTCGTGGCGAAGAACAAGAACCACGTGGCATACAAGGGGCGATTCGTTTTGATCTTCGACGAGTGCCACCGGTCGCAGTTTGGCGACATGCACGCTCTTGTCCGAAAGAACTTCACCAACTACAACATGTTCGGGTTCACCGGTACACCAATTTTCGCGGAGAATTCGAGTTCGGGCGGCAACCCCAACATGCGCACCACTGAGCAGGCGTTCGGTGACAAGCTGCATACGTACACGATTGTCGACGCAATCAACGACAAGAATGTTTTGCCTTTCCATGTGGATCTGGTGAACACCATCGCCAAGAAGGACGACGTTCGCGATGCCAGCGTTCGCGCGATTGACACCGAGGAGGTGTTGCTCGCCCCCGAGCGAATTACGCAGGTGGTCGACTACATCCTCAAGAATTTCGAGCGGAAGACGAAGCGCACCCAGAGCTACAACCACAACGCTCGCCGAATCGCGGGATTCAATTCGCTGTTTGCCACCGCTTCTATCGATGCTGCGAAACGTTATTACCTTGAGTTTGCTCGGCAACAGCAAGACTTGCCAGAAGCCCAGCGAATCAAGGTTGGACTGATCTATAGTTTCGGGGCCAACGAGGCAGTCGAAGAAGGCGGCATGCTTCCGGAAGAAGAGTTCGAGGTGGGCAACCTCGATGTCAGCTCGCGTGATTTTCTCGACGACGCGATTCGCGACTTCAACACGATGTTCGGAACAAGCTGGGATACGTCGTCAGACAAATTCCAGAATTATTACAAGGACTTGTCTAAGCGCCTGAAGAATCGTGAGATTGACCTGGTCATTGTTGTCAACATGTTCCTGACTGGTTTCGACGCGACGACTCTGAACACGCTGTGGGTTGACAAGAATTTGCGCCTGCACGGTCTTGTTCAGGCCTTTTCGCGCACAAACCGCATCCTCAACTCGGTGAAGACGTACGGCAACATCGTCACCTTCCGCGACCTTGAATCGGCGACAAACGACGCCATCGCGCTGTTCGGAAACAAGGATGCCGGCGGAATCGTCCTGCTGAGGCCGTACAAGGAATATTTCGACCAATACGTCGAATTCGTTAACAGCCTCACGGCCGAGTTCATACCGGGGCAGTTGATTACCGGGGAAGCGGCCGAGAAGCGCTTCGTGGAGACCTGGGGTTCCATCCTTCGCCTGCGAAACATCCTGCAATCCTTCGAAGAATTCGAGGGGGACACCAACCTGACCCCGTTTGATGTGCAGGAATACCAAAGCACGTATCTCGAGATTTATGCACGCGTTCGTGGCGGTCAGGACGCCGAAAAGGAATCGATTCTCGACGACGTCGTCTTTGAGATCGAACTGATCAAACAGGTCGAAATCAACGTGGATTACATCTTGATGTTGGTGCGCAAATTCCAAGAAAAGAACGGTGGCGTTCCGGCCGACAAGGAACTGCGCGAAGAAGTACTCCGGGCGATTGACGCGAGCGTGACCCTGCGCAGCAAGCGTGACTTGATCGAGGCCTTCATCAACAACCTCACCCTGGTGGGGGATGTTGAATCAAGCTGGCGCGACTACATCGAGGCGCAGAAGGAAGTCGAACTAGACGCAATCATCACTGACGAGAACCTGAAGCCCACCGAGACCCGTGAGTTCGTCGCGAAGGCCTTCCGAGACGGGCAGATTCAGACCGCGGGCACGGCTATTACGGCAATCTTGCCGGCACAGTCGCGGTTCACGCCCGATGGTGAACACGGTTTGAAGAAGCAAACCGTCATCGAGAAACTCCAAGCATTCCTTGACCGATTCCTCGGTCTTGGCTAGGTATCCGAAAGGTTGAACCCATGATTCTTCAAGAAGCGGGCAAGTCGCTCACTCCTGTTCCACGAATCGAATTCGCAACGGAAAAGGAACTGCAAACCCTCATCGAAGGGAACCTTGAATCCGTGTTCGGATGCAGGTTTGTCGCAACAGAGTTTTCAACGGGCAGCGTTCACAGCGGACGAATCGACACCCTTGCGCTTTCGGAAGAAAACAACCCGGTGATCATCGAATACAAAAAGGTTGAGAACTCTGGACTGGTCATGCAAGCGTTGTTTTACCTTGATTGGCTGAAGGACCACAAGGGCGACTTCAAATTGGCCGTCGAACAGTCACTTGGAAAGACCGAAGTTGATTGGTCGAACATTCGCGTGATTTGTCTCGCGCCAAGTTTTGACCGATATTCACAGCACGCAGTCGCGCACCTTGGTGTGAATCTAGAGCTGTGGCAGTACAAGCGCTACGCAAACGGCGTTCTCGAGATTGAAGAGAAATTTCGTTCCAGCGCCAAGGGCACCACGTCAACAGCCACGAAACCGTCTAAGCCCGAGACCTCGCCAACGTCGATAAGCGAATACACGGTTGAAAAACTTCTCCAGAAGACCAATCCCGAAACGTTAGAACTTTTCCGGCAACTCGACGAGTACGTGCTTTCACTTAACGAATCAATTCGTGCTGTTCCGCAAAAATATTACGTCGCGTACAAATTCGCGAAAAACGTGGTCTGCGTCGATATCCAAGGCAAGAAATTGAAGATTTGGCTCAACCTCCCGGCCGGATCACCGCGTGTGGGTTGGGTTAGTGATGTCACCGGTGTTGGACACCTTGGTACAGGTAATCAAGAGTTCAACATCAATGATCAAACCGAACTTGAACAAGCCTTCGAGCTAATCAACGAAGCATATTTGCTTGCCGGTGGTGACTAGAGCGCGCCCAGAGTGCATCAGGCGATGCTCTCGCCGCCGCTTATGTCGAGCTCGAGGTCGACGGAACCACGCTGTGGGGAGTCGGTATCGACGGTGACATCTCGACCGCATCGCTCAAGGCGATCGTGTCGGCGGTGAATCGTTCGGTTCGTTGACGCCTTAATGCGTAGTGGTGGGCAGCGACCTGCGTCGCGTGATTGTAACGATGAGAAAAACGAATGCAATCAATATCAACGCCCCATTTAGCGCGATGATTGTCAGCTGAGTGTCATTCCATGCTGTTGCCTGCTGCAGTTGTTCGTCAGTGAAATTTCCTGAGTCTTCAAGCAACATGAATTGCCGAAATGTGACTGCCCACTGTGACCACATTCCGAAAAGGCCAAACAGCATAATTGTGGCTAACGTGGCGATTCGTGGAGTATTCACTTTCTCAGTTTAGTAAAACCAAAATCTATTCGGGCTGCCTTTTTCGAATTGTGCGAATGACCGTGGTTACAGTCGGCACCTCACGCTGAGCGGGGAGTTTCCATCCAAGAATGACTGACAGCATGCGGATGGTGGTCGTCACTGCAACACCGGCGATAGCGGCAACCGTGACGTCCTGGCCAAGTGCAAGAAGTCCAATGACGGATGCACTGCCGATTCCGGCGGCGACGGCATAGAGCGAACCGACCTGCATCAACTGGATGGGCAGCGCGAGAAGCATGTCGCGAATGATGGACCCACCAACAGCCGCGGCAACCCCGATGAAGAGACTAGGGATGACGGGCAACCCGAATGACAGGGCCTTGGTGGTGCCGATTGCGCCAAAGATTCCGATCGTCAGCGCATCCAGCAGTGTGATGACCATCTCGATCTTGTGCAGGAATCGGGCGATGAGCATTCCGACGAGAGCAGCAATCGTCGCCGTGATGAGGTAGCCGTCCGAGTGGAAAGCAGCGATTTCGGTCGACAAGAAGATGTCACGGACGATTCCGCCACCGAACCCTGACACGATCCCGATGAGCGCCACACCCAGGAGGTCCAGTTCAACGCTGCGGTAACGCGAGGCGAACATCGAACCCTGGAACGCGCCGATAGCGACGGCGAACAGGTCCAGCCAAACGGGAATGACGAACTGCGAGTCCATGCGACCTTTCTGTATAGATGGATTGCCCGGCGGCTCAATGCCTTTTGTGCCAGCGAACGAGACTAGGGTCTGATTGCTTTTATCAAGTTGCGAAAATAAAACGCCTTTCTCGGGCGCAGTATTCTCGCGTCAGTATTCATCATCGTATTCATCTTCGAATTCCTTCACAGCCAACCCAGTGAAGTTATATGCGAGGCCCATTTCAGTTCGCACAAGCAAAAATTCGTGCAATGAAATTTCAAGGTCAGGGTCGTACAACCCATCATCGAAACGCTGACGCAACTGTGGATACAAATCCTCTATTGAATTTTGTATGAAGAACAATGCGGTCAGTACTTCATCACGGGTAACAGGCGTTGCGCGAAGATATCGCGATTTGAAATGAAAACGTAGCAATATCTCGGCGATCTCTTCGATTGGCATCTTGTGCATTCCGGAGAGCTTTCGAAGCCCGATTTTTGAGTTTCCAAAATATTCGCGAACCACTTCGGAGTCTTTGGCCCCCATGTTGGACGTTAGGCGTTCAATTGCGTGGGGCGGGTACTCGTAAAAAGTTTGAATGCGGTTAATCGCACTGGACGGAGACCCAAAACAGTTTTCCGAATCTTCCGAATCTTCATCGGGACTTCGTTTCCATAAATCGTTTTCGAATCGGTCGTAGTACCAAGACCGATCCTCATCGTCGAACAGGTTCATTCGATCCCTCAGTGTCTCCTCGGCGAGCATCGTTACTCAACGAACGATTGGACCAGCCTAGACGGCTCGTGCGTTTTAGGAATGAATATCACGTTTGTGGACGGGTGTATTCCGGAATTCGTGATGGCTAAGGGATTGACCTTACAGACGTTGCAGATCGACGATCACAGAGTCTCCGAAAATGATGCGACCCCCAACTCGCCGTAGCGAAATTGGGGGTCATACGCTTCACCGGCGGAACCGAAACGGTCTGGCGGGCTACCTGCGCTGCGGTTAACACATTATCAAACTCACGTTGAAACCGATGGCTCGAATTGACTCCGCTTGTTGACAACGGTGTTTCGCGGGGGTCGGTGGAGAATGGAAGCATGCCGTCTTATCGCGACGAGGTGATCGTCCTTCGCACCCACAAGTTGGGTGAGGCTGACCGCATCATCACCGCGCTGGGCAAAACGCACGGCAAAATTCGCGCGGTCGCGAAGGGTGTTCGGAAGACCGGCAGTCGCATCGGTTCGCGGCTCGAACCATTCGCCGTCGCGGACGTGCAGTTTTATGAGGGCAAGAATCTCGACACAGTCCAACAGGTCGAGTCGGTCGCGCTGCTGGGCTCTGACCTGGCCGCCGATTACGACCTGTATACGACCGGAACCGCGATGGTCGAGACCGCCGACCGGCTGACCGAGCACGACCACTCGTCGTCGCAGTACCAGCTGTTGTTGGGCGGGCTGAAAGCCCTCGCGTCCAAGGCGCATTCGCCCGAACTGATCCTGGATTCGTACATCCTGCGCGCGCTGTCGATCGCGGGATGGACCCCCGAACTGTCCACCTGTGTTCTGACCGGCGAGGAGGGTGCGCACACCCACTTCCTCATCACCGCGGGCGGTGTCGTGTCCGATGCGGCCGCGCCACCTGGAACTCCTCGCCTTCGACCAGAGTCCATCGCTCTTCTCGCGGCCTTGTTGGCGGGGGATTGGGTCTCTGCCGACGCGTCAGACCCCGTCGCTCGTCGCGACGCCCGTGGTATCGTCGCCGCGTACTTGCAGTTTCACCTCGAGCGCTCGATTCGCTCGCTCAGTCACATCGATTCGCGGAACACATGACCGACTTCTTGCCCCTCGACTACACGGGATTGACGGCTCCCGTGTTCGATCGCGCGCAGGTTCCGAAGCACGTCGCCATCGTGATGGACGGAAACGGTCGGTGGGCGAACCAGCGCGGTTTGACCCGTGTCGAAGGTCACCGCGCCGGTGAAGCCGCGCTTCTGGACGTCGTCGCCGGAGCAATCGAGATTGGTGTTCAACACCTGTCGGTGTACGCGTTTTCGACCGAGAACTGGAAGCGCAGCCCCGACGAGGTCAAGTTCCTCATGGGGTTCAACCGAGAGGTCCTTCGCCGTCGACGTGACCAACTCAACGCCTGGGGCGTCAAGGTGCAGTGGGTCGGTCGCACCCCGAAACTGTGGAACAGCGTGATCACGGAATTGCGCGATGCGGAAGAGATGACGAGGAAGAACCGCACGATGACGCTGCAGATGTGCGTCAATTATGGCGGCCGCCTGGAACTTGTTGATGCGGTTCGTCAGATTGCCGAAGAGGCCGCGGCCGGCACGCTGAACCCCGCCCGAATCAGCGAGAAGTCGATTCAGCAGCACCTCTACGCGCCGAATCTGCCCGATGTGGACCTGTTCATCCGGTCCAGCGGGGAACAGCGCACGAGCAATTTCTTGTTGTGGCAAAGCGCGTATTCCGAGATGGTTTTCCAGAACACCCTGTGGCCGGACTATTCGCGGCTGAACTTGTGGGACGCGGTTGACTCGTACATCGGACGCGACCGGCGCTTCGGTGGTGCCGTGGACAAGCCGACCGCCCGATAAACTAGCCTTTCGCCCGCTTTCAGGAGGTCCTTCGTGGCACAACCCAGTCGTCTCGATTCCGTCATCTCGCTCGCCAAGCGCCGCGGATTCGTCTTCCAGGCCGGCGAAATCTACGGCGGAAGCCGTTCAGCGTGGGATTACGGCCCTTTGGGTGTCGAACTCAAAGAGAACATCAAGCGCCAGTGGTGGAAGACGATGGTGCAAAGCCGCCAGGACGTCGTCGGTCTTGACTCGTCGGTGATCCTGCCCCGCAAGGTTTGGGAAGCGTCGGGACACGTCGACGTGTTCAGCGACCCGCTCGTCGAGTGCCTGTCGTGCCACAAGCGCTACCGCGCCGACCACCTCGAAGAGGAGTTCACTGAGAAGAAGGGCCGCGCGCCCAAGGACGGGCTCGCCGAGATCGCGTGTGGTTTCTGTGGTACCCGCGGCGAGTGGACCGAGCCCAAGGAATTCTCTGGACTCCTCAAGACGTACCTGGGACCCGTCGTTGACGAAGAGGGAATGCACTACTTGCGCCCGGAAACGGCTCAGGGAATCTTCGTCAACTTCAACAACGTGATCGGTGCTGCTCGTCAGAAGCCTCCGTTCGGCATCGGCCAGATCGGAAAGTCGTTCCGTAACGAGATCACGCCTGGAAACTTCATTTTCCGCACCCGCGAGTTCGAACAGATGGAGATGGAATTCTTCGTCGAGCCCGGAACGGACGAGGAATGGCACCAATACTGGATTGACGAGCGCTTCCGCTGGTACACCGACTTGGGTATCAACCCCGAGAACCTTCGTCTATACGAACACGCCACAGAAAAGCTGTCGCACTATTCCAAGCGCACCGTCGACATCGAGTACCGTTTCGGCTTCCAGTCGGGCGAGTTCGGTGAACTCGAGGGAATCGCGAACCGAACCGACTTCGACCTCAAGACTCACTCGGAAGCGTCGGGAACTGACCTGTCGTACTTCGACCAGGGCAAGAACGAACGCTGGACGCCTTACGTGATTGAACCCGCGGCGGGCTTGACCCGTTCGCTCATGGCGTTCCTCGTCGATGCGTATTACGAGGACGAAGCCCCCAACACCAAGGGTGGCGTTGACGTCCGCACGGTTCTGCGTCTCGACCGTCGTCTGGCGCCGGTCAAGGCCGCTGTCTTGCCGTTGTCGCGCCACGAGGACCTGTCGCCGTTGGCACGTGACCTCGCGACGAACCTGCGTAAGCACTGGAACGTCGACTTTGATGACGCCGGCGCGATTGGTCGTCGCTACCGTCGCCAGGACGAAATCGGCACGCCGTTCGCGATCACCGTTGACTTCGACACTCCTGAAGACAAGGCCGTCACCGTTCGCGAACGCGACACGATGGAGCAGGAACGTGTCTCGCTCGACCGACTCGAGGGTTACCTCGCGGAGCGCCTGCTCGGGGCATAACGTGCGAATCGGGCCCATCGAACCGAACGTTCCGGTCGTTCTCGCCCCCATGGCGGGGATCACGAACACCGCGTTCCGTCGACTGTGCCGCGAGTACGGCGGGGGACTTTTCGTCTCCGAGATGATCACGGCGCGTGCGCTGGTCGAACGCAACGAGACGACGATGCGACTGATCCAACACCACCCGTCCGAGACGACGCGGTCGATTCAGTTGTACGGCGTCGAACCCACGACGATGGCAGCCGCTGCTCGGATTTTGGTCGAAGAGGATCACGCCGACCACATCGACCTCAACTTCGGGTGTCCGGTTCCCAAGGTCACCCGCAAGGGCGGCGGCGCTGCGCTTCCGTGGAAGACAACCCTGTTTGAGCAAATCCTGCACGCAACGGTCGAGGCTGCGGGGGACATTCCCGTCACGATCAAGATGCGCATGGGAATCGACGACGACCACTTGACGTACACCGATGCGGCGAAGATCGCGAAGGACGCTGGTGTCGCTGCAATCGGTTTGCACGGACGCACCGCAGCCCAGCACTATTCGGGTGATGCGTATTGGGGCGCCATCAAGACCATGAAGGAACTCGTTCCTGACATGACCGTTCTGGGTAACGGTGACATCTGGAGTGGCGCTGATGCCCGTCGCATGGTCGATGAGACGGGCTGTGACGGCGTCATTGTTGGCCGCGGTTGTCTGGGGCGCCCGTGGCTGTTTGCGGACCTTGAAGCGGCTTTTGGAGGCCCTGCAACTCCGGTCGAACCAAACCTCGGGTACGTCGCCGACGCGTTCAAACGTCACGCCGAACTGCTCGTCGAGTTCTTCGAGGACGAGAATCACGGCTGCCGCGACGTCCGCAAGCACGTCGCCTGGTACTTCAAGGGCTACGCAGTCGGGGGAGAACTTCGGTCCGCTCTCGCGCGAGTCGGTAGCCTCGCCGAGATGGACGACCTCCTTGCGCAGATGGATCGCGACGCGCCATATCCGGGCGAGGACGCCGAGGGGCAGCGCGGTCGCGCAGGCTCACCCAAGCGCCCGACGCTGCCGGACGGCTGGCTCGATTCCCGCGAGGTGACCGGTCACGACATGGCCGATCTCGTCGACACCGAATCGGGGCCGAGCGGTGGCTGACCAGTACACCGCGCACGACCGCGAACGTGCTTTTTCCGAGGGGGAGAAGGGCGAGCGTTCCGATTTCGCCCGCGACCGCGGTCGTTTGCTTCACTCCAGCGCGCTTCGCCGACTTGCCGCGAAGACCCAGGTGCTGTCGCCGACTGCTGGCCTCGATTTCGCGCGCAACCGCTTGACGCACTCGCTCGAGGTCGCACAGGTTGGGCGCGAAATCGGACAGGCGCTGGGTCTTGACCCCGACCTCGTCGACACGGCATGTCTCGCGCACGACCTCGGCCACCCGCCGTTCGGACACAACGGCGAAAAGGGGCTCAACGAGTGGGCTCTGCCGTGGGGCGGCTTCGAAGGCAACGCGCAGACCTTGCGTCTGCTCACCTTCATCGAACCCAAGGTGTTCGCAGCGAACGGTCACTCATACGGACTGAATCTGACCCGCGCCAGCCTCGACGCGTCGTGTAAGTACCCCTGGACCAGCGAAGCCGGTGTTCTCGAAGCCGGTGGTGGGCGTAATAAGTTCGGCGTCTACGCGGCCGACGCGGACATTTTTGAGTGGGTTCGCCTTGGCGCCCCCGATCGCCGCCTGTGCATCGAAGCCCAGGTCATGGACCTATCTGACGACATCGGATATTCCGTCCACGACTTCGAGGACGCCATCGTCAACGGCTACATCGACGTGCCTGCGCTGTCGTCGCGCGTCGACCACGACGACCTCGTTGATTCGATGGTCGAGTGGATTGGCGGGGAACTGTCGCATGACGAACTCATCGCCGCGTTCGACCGCCTCGACGGATTGTCGAACTGGATCGAGACGTGGGATGGAAGCCGAGCCGATATGGCTCGACTCAAGAACCTCACGTCGACGCTCATCGGGCGATTTGCGGCCAGCGCGACGAATGCAACGCGCGAGCACGCTGTGCAGCCGTCGCTCGCCCGGTTCGGGGCGGATGTGATTGTGCCGCGCGAAACTCGTGCGGAAATCGCCGTGCTCAAGGGAATTGTGGCGGCAAACGTCATGTCCAGCGAATCACGTCGCCCGATCTACGCCCACCAGCGCGAGGTACTCACGGACCTGTGCAACGCCATCGTCCGCCTTGGTCCGTCTGTAATGGAACGTGGATTCGCCGACGACTTCACGACCGCTCAGACCGAAGACGCACAGATGCGCGCCGTGATCGACCAGGTCGCATCGCTGACCGATCAGTCGGCCTTGGCGTGGCACGAACGACTCTGCACCTAAACCATCGGGGTGGCCGGTCGTAGACTGTTCACGTGGCGGGACGAATTCGACGAGCGGACATAGACGAGGTTCGACAGCGCGTCAACATCGCCGATGTCGTCGGACAATATGTCGCCCTCAAGCGCGCCGGCGTCGATTCCAGCAAGGGGTTGTGCCCCTTCCACGACGAAAAGTCGCCCAGTTTCCACGTCCGTCCCAACTCGTCCTACTTCAACTGTTTCGGTTGTGGTGAAAAGGGCGACGTCTTCTCGTTCCTCGAAAAGATTGACCACTTGTCGTTCTACGAAGCAGTGGAAAAACTCGCCGCTCAGGTCGGTTTCCAGCTCACGTACGAGGACGGCGGACCGGAACGTGACGTCAGCCAGCGCGCGCGCATCCTCGAGGCAAATGCTGCGGCTGAACAGTTCTTCGTCGAGCAACTGGCGACGCCGGAAGCCCGCCTCGGCCAAGATTTCTTGACTGGTCGCGGTTTCGATCGCGCCGCGTGTGACTATTTCCGCGTTGGGTTTGGACCTAATTCGTACGACGCTCTCATCAAGCACCTCAAGTC
>JACCDN010033916.1_pt1 | contig 45094 bp, 38 predicted proteins | sample 7441691 | NCBI WGS metagenome assembly JACCDN01 (sample SAMN15323439, study PRJNA562643) | freshwater metagenome | isolation source: river surface water | place: USA:Blue River Watershed | collected 2017-08-16 | reverse complement strand
GTAACTTGCTTTTAAAACTAGCAATATTGATAATATTATCAAGAGCATTTTTGATAAAATTCGTTGTTTCTTTATAGTCTTTTGATTCATCTGCCAAGAAAAATGCATTAGCTGATAAATACACACCAAGCAACAGACTTCTTTTACTGTAGTAATTCATATCTTTGGATTTATCCCCAGCATATTTCCAGATTAAGTCACAAGTGTTCCAAGCAACCTTCGAACCAACCAAAACATTTGATGGAACAACAAAAAAACCAGAAGATTTAAGAATCAAACTTTTACCAGCTATTTTCATAAGCCTGGTCTCAAGAGCTAGCGCAATCAAATCACGAATTTTCTTAGGCCTATCTGCCAAAGATAGCATATCTAACATTTCCTGATCTAGCATATTCTCAAATGCAGTAACTATCTGTGCTATACCTTCGGGATATAAAATATGCCTATAGCCTTTTTCTACACCAACATCTTTTTCAGCATTTTCCAGCATTTCATCTGACCAATTATCTTGAGCTAGTAGTTTTTTTATTGCTATTAGAAGAGCCACCCTTGCTTTACTATGTTTATCCTTAATGTTTGACACTTGCTTCCCGTTTTTACTTGACAATAACCTTAACTATATAGATAATCGACGCTTATTACAAAAATAAAACGCCGACCAGGGGGTAATTCTAGTGGCAGTAAGTGTTAGTGTTCATGGCGGAAATAGCGAAAAAGCTATTGGTGACTTGAAAAGAAAAATGCAAAGAGAACTCGTTTTTCGTCAAATGAAAAATTCACGTTTTTATGAAACACCTTCAGCAAGAAAGGTAAGAGAAAAGCAAGAATCAGAGAGACGCATCAGAAAAAATAATCGTAGAAAAAGACTAGAAGGTTAATTTTCTAGACTATAACTAAAAAAGAAATAGCTCCACACTTTAGTGGAGCTATTTTTTTTGCTGTGTTATTAATAAAGACCATCTATGAAAAACTAGCACCGATCTTTACAGCAAATACATCTATTATAAATTGGATTATGATATGATAAATCAGCAATAAATGATCTATCATTATGATTACTACATATCACAAACACAATTCACAGATATCAGCTACCAAGAACACTGATTTATCTGACACAACGTTATTATGGGTTGATTTATGCGAAATATCGGAAGAAGAAGGAATACTAGTTGAAAATACTTATTCTATAGAAATACCCAATAAAAAGAAAACGCAGCAAATTGAGGTATCCAAAAGGCTATATACTGAAAATGATGCCGTATACATCGTCACCGCACTAGTAAATCCAAATGAAGAGGCTATCCATAATCATTCGGTAACATTTATTTTGTACAAAAATAAATTAATTACAGTACGATACAGTAATGAGTTACCTTAATTTCGTATGTTCAAACAAAAAATCGAAAGTGATCCTGAAAAATTTAATTCAGCACAAGATTTACTACTTGAAATACTGGGAATAATAGTTGAAAGACATGCTGATATATTACAGCATGTACGCCATCAAATAAGCAGCTTAAACCAATTAGTATTTTTGTCAGTCGATTCGATAACAAAAATAAATTACGAAGAAACAATTAAAACTATCGGAAAACAAAATGGTACGATTACTAAAGTAGAAGCTAGCGTCCTTACGTTTATCAGAGCAATTAATTTCTGCTTGAACATACTTGAATGTTCAAAAGAAGATACTGTAAAACTAAGGATCATGCTTGATGATTATCAGTCAATAAACGAAAAAAGCAAATTTTTATCTGAAGAAACAAATTTCTTACTTAACGCATCTCTTGGTATGATTGGTATTGAGCATAGCCAGATCGTCAAATTAGTGTCAATTGTATCCTTGGTATTCCTGCCCCCAACACTTATTGCAAGCATTTATGGAATGAATTTTGCATTCATGCCTGAATTACGCGAGATGTTTGGTTATCCTATAGCATTAATTTTAATGGTAATTTCTGCGATTTTACCCTATACAATTTGCCGAAAGAAAAATTGGTTATAGTAAGTTAAGTTTAAAGTATTAGCTTAGTTCGAAAATGGTGGGCTTGAGAAGACTTGAACTTCCGACCTCACGCTTATCAGGCGTGTGCTCTAACCAGCTGAGCTACAAGCCCATTCACGAGGCCAGATTCTATTAGAGTAGATAGAATTAGTCAAGTTTAAATTAAATGGATAGTGCTTTAGATTTTTATAAAATCCCTATTGACTTGGGATCAATTAAGTATATACTTCTAGCGGTTAATTATAATCTTTAACGTGGGAATATGTTCGCAGTAGTAAAAACCGGTGGAAAGCAGTACAAAGTTGCTAAAAATAGCATTATCAAAGTTGAAAAAATTGAAGGTGCTTTGGGAAGCAAAATTGAATTAGATCAAGTGCTTATGCTAGGGGAATCGTCAAAAGCATCGTTTATTGGAACTCCTGTTGTCAAAGGTGCAAGCGTTACTGCTGAGATTGTTAAGCATTTCAGAGATGATAAAATTATAGTTTTTAAGAAAAAAAGAAGACAAAATTATCGTCGTAAAACTGGGCATAGACAAACGCTCACTGAACTGAAAATTTTAGATATAGTAAAGAAATAGATAGGTAGGCAAAGATGGCAACCAAAAAAGCTGGTGGTAGTTCTAGGAATGGTCGCGACTCTGCGGGTCGTAGACTTGGCACTAAAATTGGAGATGGGCAGGCAGTTGTTGCCGGAAATATCATTGTTCGTCAAAGAGGAACTAAAATTCGTCCAGGGAAAAATGTTGGACTTGGCACAGATCATACATTGTTTGCTATGGCCGAAGGTAAAGTGCAATTCTTAACAAAAAGAACTCACAAGATCGTAAATATTATTTAAATTCCTTTCTTCAAGAGAGTAAATTTATGGATCCTGCTATCTGCGTGCAGGATGACCTTTCTTTTGTCATCTCTACCATCTCCAAGACTTGATCATCAACCTATAAAGCGCTTAATAAATTGATCTACTCCTTGTAGCTATTACCCCTAGCATTTGGCATAACTACCTCAAAATCGTAAATACTGGTGCCATTTTCTTGCACAGCATCAAATAAATACTGTAAATCAGGCCTATTTTCAGGGTTAGTCACGTTTTTTCCGTGCAAAATTAATTGCGTTTGCAGCGAACCAAGCGAATGATGCTCAACTCTTATATTTAATGCTGGAGCTACTCCTTCAACAGACCCCGGGTACGTAGTGATAAAGACAAACTCACCTTTATTATCCGTGGTAGCAATACCGTTACCTGTAAATGTAAGTTCAGAATTAATATCAACTAAAGTTTTTTTCGCTGCATTTCTTAATGGCTTATAAGGATACTTGCCCTTACAGTTAGCTTGCCATAAGTATATTTTAGCATCAGCAACAGGCATACAATTTTGATCAAGCACTTTACCATGAACAACCACCTTCTCACCACAGAACATATCCTGTTGGCCAGCCTTTCTTAATAGGTTATTAGATGGTTGAAAATTCTCTGGTTCGTAATCATTGATAACTTTTTTGCTAACTGTGCAGTATTTAATATGACCAACACTGGCTACTACATCACTAGCAAACACATTACAGATGTTCAAAAAAATAGCTAAAAGGAAAGTAGTCCGTAATAGTTTCATCATAAATATAAATATAAAATTCAACTATTAGAGAATATCAAACAAAATCAGATATAGATAGCGGGCTAGAAATTAGATCAGTAGTTTCTCTTTACTGGTTGATAAAAATCCACATTATTTTTTGCTAAACGCACCTTTCTTAAATATATATTTTCATGATTGTGATCAAAGGGGTAACAAATACTATGTACTAAAAATTCAGGATTTGAGTCTTGAAATTCAACCCTCCAGTGCGCGCCTCTACTTTCTTTGCGCCAAATAGCAGAACTTATTATAGCTTTTGCTAAAATTAACATATTTTCCAATTCAAAATAGCCAATTAAATCTATATTCCAATTTAATGACATATCACTGACGCCAGAAGAATAATATTCCTTTTCAAGCATAAGTACTTCATGATACGCCAAGCCCAAGTCATTCTGATTTCTAAATACACCTACATTATGACTCATTACCAGTTTTAGTTTATCTCTAATATCGGTATAGATTTGCTTATTATTTGATAATATCTTGTTTATCTTGGTACTAACAGACTGTACTATTTCATCAGTGTCAGACTCATGCTTTTTATTTGTAAGTAAACCTGCAACTTTCTTTGCAAAGACTATTAGGTCTAGCAAAGAATTACACCCAAGTCTTCCGGCTCCATGAACAGAAATACACGCGGCTTCGCCGATCGCGTATAACCCTTGAATTGTCCTATCATTACCGTCAAATTTTACCACCTGACAATTACTATCAGTTGGAATACCTCCCATCATATAATGAGCCGCGGGAACAACTGGTATAAGCTCCTTGCTTGGGTTAATCTTTAAAAACTTTTCACAATTTTCAAACACTGTTGGTAATTTTTCTTTGATCTGCCCTTCAGATAAATGTCTTAAATCTAAGTGTATGTAATCCTTTTTATCTCCACACCCTCTTCCCATTTTAATCTCAGTTGCTATGGCTCTAGCTACTACGTCCCTTGCAGCTAGGTCATTAAATTTAGGAGCATATCTCTTCATAAATTGCTCTCCTAGACTATTTACCAACTTACCACCGGCTGATCTTGCAGCTTCTGTAATAAGCACACCAAATAATGGAATAGCTGTTGGATGAAACTGAACAAATTCCATATCTTGCAAAGGTACTCCGGCTCTTGCTACCAAACCTCCTCCATCGCCTGTACATATCGAAGATGATGTTGAGGTGAGATAAACTTGGCTTCCGCCACCAGTTGCAATGATCGTGTTGGAGGCTAAAATGGTATTTAATATACCCTGTTCAATATCTAAACTTATTACCCCATGGCAACACTCATCCTTGCATAGTAACTCAATAGCAAAATTGTAATTAAAAAATACTACCCCGCATCTTATGGCTTCATCATATAATTTATGAATTATAGAGTGACCGGTCCTATCTTTAACAAAGCAAGCCCGATAAGCAAAAGTACCTTTACCAAATAATGTACTTTGACCACCATAAATTTTCTGATCAATTTTTCCTGCTCGATTTTGATCAAATTCTACACCGAGCTCACTAAGCATGGCTATTACTTCCGGCGCTTGGCTGCACATTTCCTCAACAGAATCTTGATCCGCAAGCCAATCAGATGCTTTTATGGTATCATAAGCATGCCACCTCCAATCATCTTCTGTTATATTACCTAGACTCGCATTAATACCACCTTGTGCTGCAACTGTATGACTTTGTAGTGGATGTACTTTGCTCACTAATGCAACCTTTAATCCTCTTTTTGCAGCAAATATTGCCGCTGCCAAACCAGAACCACCTGCTCCAATTATTGTTACATCAAAAAAATGTTTTTTTACATTTATATTCAACATTAAAGTTGCTCTGTCTTGAATCTTTAACTAGCGATTGTTATAGTTTTTTATTAGAACATAAAACAAAATAATCAATTATGCAAAAGGTCCTGACACTTATTATTACTGCTGCAATCATTTACATGATATTCAAGCAATCCGTAAACACAATGTCAGTCCCTGAACACATAAAAAATTTAACTCCTAAACAATTGACTGGACAAGAAGCTTCTGTTGAACAATCCGGAAATTTCATCGAAAAAACCATTTCAACTGTACTACTGAACATTCTCAAAACCGATGAAGGCAAGCTATTTCTGGAAACAATGATTCAACCTATGAATAAACCTCTTGCTGGATCTGGAGCTAGTTTTGAAATGAATAGTGATAAATTCATGACTGCCCTTTTTCATATTGATACATTTGGCACAGGAGAAAAAGGACCAGCTTCTTGCGGGCACCTAGCCACTATCCAATACAAACTACTTTCTATGGATAATAAGGTTTTAGAAGAAAATATTACTACATTTCCACTGGGCTCAAATAAAATAGCCCCAGGATTAGACGCCATTATTGTTGGTATGAAAACTGGACAAACAAGACATGCTACTATTTCTAGCAAATACTTTCCTGAAACTTCTGCTAATACTCCTGAGTTTTTCAAAATAAATGTGCTTTTAAAAGAGCTTGTACCACAAAATTTTGTTGATGATAGCGTGAAAATATTCGATAGCCAACTTGCATACAAAATACCTATGCTTTGCGGCGGCAGGGCAGTTTTTAACGCTAAAATCACTGACCTTGGCGAAAGAAAGGTCATTTATAATTCAATAGATACCGGCAAGAAAATAAGCATGCAAATTGGTAATTTAGCTTATCCAATGATTTTCTCATACGCTCTGCACAACAAGATTGCAGTGGGCACCAGAACGGTTATTACCAAAGGGCAGTTTCTTAAATCTTATGCCTCTGATTATAGCACAATATTTCCAACCACTAAGTTAAATGATGATGCTTATTATATGATAGATTTTTCTGACTTTGAAGATCAAATACCAGTCGTTAAAACTAGTATTGATCATTTAAAACAAAATAAAAAGGAATGAAAACTTAAAGTATTTAGGAATCGACTCTTTAAAACAAATTAAAACGATTCTTGAACAATCTAGTCTCTAGCTCCTCTGCTACACTGTCAACCATGCTGTCTGTAAGCATTTTTGTATCGGTAGCAGAAGACATAAATCGCTTTTTAAACCAGGACTGCTTTTGCTCGATATATTCTATTTTCACTTCATCCCCATATTTATTTTTTATAAATGAATGCATATTCTCTAAACCGTCAACCAATCCATAATCAACAGCTGTTTGTCCACTCCAAAATTCACCATTAAATATTATATCATCACTCTGGGTAATCTTCCCTCCTCTCCTCTTCTTGACTGTTTCTATAAAATGCTCGTGAATTTCCTTTTGAATTTTCTTAATTATTTTAACATCTGCTTCTTTTTCTGGTTGAAATGGATCTAGAACTGACTTTGTCTTCCCTTGGGTATATACCCTTCTTTGAATGCCTAGTTTTGCTATAGCGTCATGAAAACCAAAACCACTTGAAATTACCCCGATGCTACCAACAATCGACGATTTACTAGCGAATATTTTATCACCAGCACAAGCAAGCCAATATCCACCTGAAGCAGCTACATCTTCAACAAAACTATAAACTGGAATATCCTTTTCTTTCGCAAGATCTATTATCCTCGCTGCAATTAATTCAGATTGAACAGGCGATCCACCTGGAGAATTAATCGCTAGACATACAGCCTTTAATCTCTCAATTTTAAACATTTTCTCTATTAGTTTATTAACAGAGCATAAGCTAAGACCAGATTTCATAGAACTTACTCTTCCTACTACCCCTTCTAGGCGCAAAACTGCTATTACCGGCTTACTCCCACTAAGACCAAAAGATAATAAAGACACTAGCTGCTCTATTTTACCTATTTTTCTTACATCTAGTTCTTCTGTCGCGCCTGTTAAACTTCTATTGTTTCTGTTTTTCACTTGAGCCATTCTTTTCCTCATTTTTCTCTACATTACTTTGTTCTTTATTTTGAGTACCAACTTTTGCATCTTCTTGCTTAGGTTGTACTTCTGATTTAGCAGATTCAGATACACTAGCTTGATCTATTTTACCAACTTGTATATTCAGCGAGGCACTTTTATATGTGTTTTTAGGCAACACTGGATTACCGCTAATCTCCGCTAATACTACCCTTCTGATCTCATCATCTTGCCATTTTACGCTTCCATTAAAAATATATTTTATTTTACCCTCAGGATTTATGAGGTACGCAGTAGGTAAGCCAACGATTGACAACTCACGAAATAGCTTATTCTGAGGATCATGATAGGCTTCTAGAAATCTAATTTCATTATCAGAGAAATATTTTTTTACTACTTCTAAACCTTGATAATCCTCAGATACTGCAACAATCTTAAACGGTAACTTTCTAAAATCTTTTTGTAAATTGTCTAGTGCGGGCAATTCATTGACACAACTCCCACACCAAGTAGCCCAAAATACTAATAAGATAGCACTACCTTCAAACTGGTCTAGATATACTTTATCCCCTTCAGAACCGATGATATTATTTTCAGCCTCAATGAATTCGTCGTGCTTGGTCACAACCAATTTCTCAGCCAAAACTAAATTTGACTGTAAGGCTAATAAAACAACTAGTATATAATATAAATATCTTTTACTCACGACACTATTCCGGCATAATTACTTATTTACTAATCTACTACTTTTAACTACAAAAATAAAATGAGACAATTAGTTTTACTACTTAGTATATCATTTCTATTGTATGGATGCGGCTTAAAAAAGCCATTAAGACTGGAAAAGAGTGAATATACGCAAAAAAGCCATCAAATTCCTCTCCCATGATCATTCAGGCCTTATATTTCTTTGCTATTATTACCGTTTTAGCTCCAATATTTGGCAAGTATATTGCTTATATTTATCGCTATGACTACGTTGATCACCAGCAATTGAAAAGTAATACTACAAAGTGGAAAAGTCAAAATTGGAAGGAATATTTTTTTTCACTGATGTATTTTAATATTATCTGCCTAATTGCAACTTTTCTTATTATATATTTTCAAAATAATATACCAGTATTTCAAACAACCAATAGCCATTTAAGCTTTTCATCAACAGTAAATGCTGCAGTTTCATTTGTAACTGGTACTTTTTGGCAAAGTCACAATCCTGAGACTCAACTTAACATGTTGTCGAAGCTCTTTGGGCTTATGGCGCAGAATTTTATGTCTGGTGCTACAGGAATCGCAGTATTTATAGCTTTTGTTAGGGGTATTATTAACAGTGAAAATCAGTATATTGGAAACTTTTACGATGATTTCTTAAGGGCACTAATCTATATTTTAATTCCATTATCAACAATCACTGCTCTAGTTCTTATTGCTTCTGGTATGCCCAATAATTTTATAGAACATATTAATTATACTGGAATAGACGGTGCAAATGATCAACTGTCCATTGGACCAATAGCATCTCAAGTTGCAATAAAAAATTTAGTAGCAAATGGTGGTTCATTTTTTAATATAGCATCAGCACATCCTTTTGAATCACCTTCAAGAGAAGCGGTACTAACTTGTTTGATATTGGTCATTTTATTACCTACATCAATGATATTCACTTATGGCTTCCTACTTGGTTCATTGAGGCTTAGTGTAGCATTGTATACGGTTGTTGTTATTGTAATGGTAAGCTCTCTTTACGTGATGAATATTGGTGAAACCAAATATGGACTTTCGTACATTCTTGGAAACAATAACCTACTTGATAATTTTAACTACATAGGCAAGGAACTAATTTACGATAAATTTCCATCACTTATGTGGACCATATCTGTCACAATGAGTTCTGATGGCTCAGCAAATTCATGCTTAGAGAACTATTCACCACTTAGTACTTTGATATTATTTTCAAATCTTATTATAAGCAAATTTATTATAGAAGGTGTTGGAGCTGGGTTCTTTGCAATGTTATCCTATCTAATGGTCGCCGTATTTTTAAAAGGATTAATTACTGGAGAAACTGCAAATTTTTTTGGTAAAAGAATAGCCATCAATGAAATAAATTACGTAGTTATAGTATTCCTTATCATGCCTATTGGAGTTTTGTTATTTACTTCCATCACTTTAGCGCTGGAATCCAAATTTAATCTAATCACTTATCAAGGATCACAGGCTGTTACTGATATTAGTTACAACTTTGCGTCTTGTTTTGCAAATAATGGTTCAGTTTTTAATGGACTAAAAATTAATTCAGACTATTTTAACTATACTACTGCTATTGCAATGCTAATAGGTAGATTTATGGTAATTTATTACTCACTAGCTATAAGTGGATCCTTTGCATCGAAGAAACGAATAAATGATCAAATAGCAAAACATTCACAGTCAAGTATAGAACTAGGTATCTTCTTAATGATGACTGTTTTACTTGTTGGAGCAATAATGTTCTTACCACTGATGATTCTTGGTCCACTACTAGAATTTATAGTTATGTAATAAATCACAATGTTTAGCATCTCAAAATTTAGCAACGTTATTCTGTATTTAGTACTACTACTTTTACTCCAATCATGTGGTACGGGTGGGTATTCTGTAGACGCATATAAATCCATTGGATCTGAGTTAAAAAAAGAATATAAACTAAGCCGTAGCGATCTCATCGTAGCATACGATTTAAACAGACTTGACGGCTCAAATTGCATCTATTCACAAGAACTTGGAAAAGTTATAAACGATAAAAAACATAGAACGCATTACGTTACCAGATTCAAAAAATTATATAAATCTCCTTCCTTTTTAAAAAGTGAAGCAAAAAGGAAGATAATGCGAATAAATAGATTACTACTTAGACTAAATCACGATAATTTAATTCTCACTCAAGATCAGCATTCATATTTAAAGGATCTATCAAGAACTAACTTATCCGAGCTAAATATCAGAAATGAACTGGATAGGCTTGATAAAATAATATCGTTTATTCCGGTTATGGTTCCAGTTGATAGCACAGAAATTACCAGTAAATACGGCAATAGATTTCATCCTATTAAAAAAAGAGAAATATTCCATTGTGGTCTAGATATGGTTGCAAAAACTGGCTCTAAAGTATATGCTTCTGCCAACGGTATAGTGACTTTTGCCGGCAAGAAATCAGGGTATGGTAACGTAATTGAAATTAAGCATAATAAATACTTAATGACAAGATACGCTCACTTGAAGAAAACTTTTGTCAAAAAAGGAAGAGCCGTTCCAAGGGGTAAAGCAATAGGTATCCAAGGAGCAACTGGTTCAGCAACAGGTGATCACCTACATTTTGAAGTATGGGTTCGAGATAAGCACGTCAATCCATATAACTTTGTTGCCTCAGAGTGTAAGTGCAGACGGTGAAATACTGTATAATTTATTGGGGCCGTAGCTCAGCAGGATAGAGCAACAGATTCCTAATCTGTAGGTCGGAGGTTCAAATCCTCTCGGTCCCACCACCAACTAACTATACTTTCTCCCTTTCTTCTATATTAGAGAAAAAGTATAAATTCTTTATCTTATTTGCATACGTTGATGTAACTTTCTTATGATCAGTTATACCGTTGACGCTAGTAAGTACTACTCTACCATGACCATATCCAAAGTCATTTTTAAAATCATATACAGCACCAAGCACCACTAGCTCATCACTATCAATTTTATATTGATATTTTTTTACTGCACACTCAACCTGAAAATTAATATTTTCTATTATTCCCTCTTTGATACTTTTTGATTTTATCTTAATTGTACTTAACTCTTTGTTTATACAGCTTGAATTCATTGTTACCCCATTTACAACGGCCGTAACAGCGCCGCAATCCGAATGACCAATTATAAGTAAAAATGGAGTATTTAATACTTCTATCCCAAAATCTATTGACCCTTCACAAGTAGCCACTTGATTACCAATATTTCTAATTGCAAACACACCATTTTGTGGGGTCTTATCAAATGATTCCATCTGCACCCTAGAGTCAGAACATTTTAAAATAGTTAGCTTTGGGTTTTGACTACCATGGAATTTTGCAAAAAAACTCTCATCATGCAATGAAGCAAACTCATCATTTGTGTCAAATAACTGAGTAAGAAAGGATATCAAGTTTTGTCCTTTAGGTAAGCTCATATTAAAGAATCCACCTAGTTTAAAATGCTATTAATAAACAACCTCAAAACAAATGGCAACAAAAAACTAATCATTGCCAAAGTCATCGTTAACTAAATAAAAAACTCATGCACTTAAAAAGTTTGGAATAATCGACTAAGTAGTTAAGCAAGCTTCTAATCCAGTTGCTGTACTATTTCTTCTATAATACTAAGATAAGTAAAATTTAATTTTGTGATAAATTTATACGTCTGCCCCCATAAGCAAAGTCAAAAAATAACTTTCTTTTAGTATAGGCATATTGACTAGAATCATCTTCTTCACTATGGCCATCACCTCTATAATGCTTTTGTCCTCTAACATTAAAAGCCTCACCAATAGTGCGCTTTTTCATTTACATAACCTCGAAATAATTTTCACTTCGCTAATGTAAACAGAAATCACTAAAAATATGCCATTCATATTATCTACCTAGTTAGATCACTAGGTAGATAATGCTGAGGAAAAATAAGTAATAATTTGATACAACCTATCAAGTAAAAGTAACTTAATCCTTAAGCAACAGTCATCCGTGTCAAGATTAACTACTCGTCTTCCCATACTTGTTCAGATCTACTGCGCTTTGTGGTTTTCAGTTACACTAAGCTTGTTTTAGTATCCACTTTTGCTCTTTTGTACCAAAATAAATACACCGGTAGACCACTAATCACAAAAGAACTGGCTACAAGCAATGTATTTATTGGCGTTTCGTAAATAACCCAACTACAAAAGACAATAGAAATCAATGCCGCAATAACTTGCAAGAATTTATTAGAATTATTGTTAATAAAACTAAGCTTTAATAGCGCCAAACTACAAATTAAATAGACAAAAAGAAATGCACTAACTGAAAAATCAATTATATCTTTCATTTGTTTTGTAAAATCTTCATCCGCAGTCAAAATCAGTAATGGAATTATTCCCACGCTGCTAGCTAATATTCCTACTACAGGAGCATTATTCTCATTGGTTTTTGAAAAAAACTTTGGCACAAACCCATCTTCAGATAAACCCAAAATTATCTGACCACTAGTAAGAATCCATGCATTGAGCGTTCCTATGCAAACAACTGAGGCTATAATTGAAATTGTTAAGTGCCAATTGCCTCCAAACATACGCTGCGCAGCATCAACATACGGCGCTTTAGATTGCATCAATTCAGATCCTGGAATCATCCCTAGGATACCTACGCTATTAATTAAATATAATAAAGCCACGCAAGTAGTACCAAATATAATAGCTCTTGGAATAGTTTTTGAAGGATTTTCAACTGAACCAGCAGGCGTTGTTGCTGTTTCAAGACCGATAAACCCCCACAGAGTAAGCAGTGTCACCTGGCCTAATATGTTTGATACTGGTATTGTTGAAACCTTAGAATCAATAACAAAATTTGCCTTATCATAATAAAACAAGGCAACAAACGACATAACTAATAAAGGAATAAATTTCAGCAATGTTAGGAATATCTCTGCCCTACCTGCTATCTTAATTCCTCTTAAATTTAGCCCAGTTATTGAAAGCAACAATGCAACCTGTAAACCTAAATAAAATTTATTACTTTGATCGCCAATTATAGGCGACAAGTAGCTTATCGCGGTAATCACTACAACTGGTGTACTTACCCAGGAAATAACCCAATAAGTCCAACCAGTAAAAAAAGCTAAATTAGGACCAAAAGCCTCTTTTACATAGACATGCGGCCCGCCTGTTTTAGGAAAACTTGAGCATAAAAATGCAAATACTAAAGCAAGAGCTATTGCTCCAACACCTGAAATTAACCAACCAGTTACTCCATACTCACCATATGCTGCAAGAGCTGTTGGCAACATAAAAACTGCTGTGCCTATTTGACTGCCAGTTACTAGCGCAAAGACAGACCAAAACCCGATTTTATTCGACATAAAAAACCTCTAAAATAAAAAATATATAAAAAAAGATAGATATTCCCTAAGGAACAATATAATTAAAGGAGCCCACCTTCGGGCTTTCGGGAAAATTTTACAAGGAGTTTTACTCTGCTGGTCACAAATTATACATAAATTTTAATGCTGCGAGATGATAACTTAATTCAACATTAAAATCAATATCCTTATTTGATTAAATAAGGGCAAAGCTAAAAATCTAGATTGGAGTAGTCTTTTGGCGGAGTAAACCCAGGAATTCTATCTTCTAAAATAGGTTTAAATGATGGCCTAGATTTGACAACCAAATACCATTCCTTGACCTTATTCCAGCTGTCCCAATTTATTTCGCCAAAATAATCAATTGTTGATAGCTGAGCCGCTAATGCTATATCTGCACAAGTGATTTTATCTGAAACTAATTTACCATTTCTCTCGAATATTGCATTTAAGTACTTTAAATGTTCGTTTAGATTTGATTTTGCTGCTCTTAAAAAATCACTTCGTGGTTGACCAGAGCGCATTAATAATCTGATCATCTTTTCATCAATTAAAATTTTACTCACCTCACGGTAAAACTTCTCGTTAAACCAGTGGATTAACCTTCGTGTTTCCGCCCTTTGCAACTTATCATTTGGCATCAAGTAAAAATCTTTTTGCGCTTCTCTTATATACTCAATAATCGGATAATAACCAGCTATATAATGATCTTTGTTAAGTGCTAATATAGGTAATAATCCTGATGGACTCATTTTTATAAAATCAGGCTTTTTTAACCAATAATCCTCTTTAATAACACTACATTCAATTGCAAATTCTCTTATTAAGACAAGGATTTGCCTTGAAAATGGACAAATTGGATGATGGTATAATATCTGCATTGAGAAAATTATTATTTTAGTTCTATTATTACACAAACTAATTGATGCACTAATACTGTAATGCAGAAAAAAAATAGGCAGTCTATAAGCCGGATTCTGTATAGCCTATGGGCTATTGCAGTTATTTATCTAGGGCACATGTTACCATGGACCTCAAGCAACCTACCCGCATAATAACCGGCTGCAGACTGCCAGGAACTAATCTAGTTCTATTATGCCTATTTGGTCTTGCTCCCAATGGGGTTTACATTTGCGCCGCTTGTCACCAATTGGCCGGTGCGCTCTTACCACACCATTTCACCCTTACCTTAATAAATTAAGGCGGTATAATTTCTGTTGCACTTTCCCTTGAAATGATCTTGTAACCATCCCAGCTGGGCGTTACCCAGCATTGTGTCTACTTGGAGTCCGGACTTTCCTCGTACCAAAAAAGGCACGCAACTGCACGACTACCTAAGGTGGATTTTATTAATTATTAAAAAAAATGTCAACAACTATAAACGAAATGACGGATGCTCCAATCAAGTTCAAGATGACTAGTTGGGCTTAGATCCCTGGTCATCCCGGGCTTGATCCGGGATCTAATGCTACATTGAGGTTGTGACTATTTACAAAGTAGATGCCGCATCAAGTTGCAACATGACTAAGTGTGGTTTAGGATAGAACGCACTCTCTAAGTCACCCCAAAGTTCGTGCTCCACAAATAAGCAATGGATCCCGGATCAAGTCCGGGATGACTAAGGTTTATTCAAGATAACCTATGAATGAGTTACTCGCCAATTTTCTCCTATATTAACTTCAGTCTTAAGATCAACTTTTAACAAATAAGCACTTGTCATATTTTTCTTAATAATGCTAGAAACTAAATCAACTTCTTCGTTAGGACATTCAAATATCAATTCATCATGTATCTGCAATATTAGTTTTGCTCTTATATTCCTACTTTCGAACTCTTGACAAATCTTTATCATAGCAATTTTGACAATATCAGAACTAAGACTTTGCATAGGTGCATTTATTGCCGCTCTCTCAGAAAAAGACCTAAGAGTATGATCTTTGCTATTTATATTGGGCAAATAACACCTCCTTCCAAGTAAATTCTTAACATAACCATGGGTTTTAGCAAAATCTATCGTACTCTTCATATATTGCTCAATACCTGGGTATTTGATAAAATAATACTTTATATATTCGGCTGCTTCTTTCTGAGAAACTCCAATTTGCTTTGCCAAACCAAACGCGCTAATCCCGTATATAATGCCAAAATTTATTGCTTTGGCTTTGCGCCTAAAATCAGGGGTGATTTGTGATATTGGAATATCAAATATCTGGCTTGCAGTTTGTGAATGTATATCTTTTCCTTGTTCAAAAGCCTGTTGTAAATCATTTATAGCAGCAACATGAGATAATATCCTGAGTTCTACTTGAGAGTAGTCAGCAGATATTAGTTTCTTGCCACCGGACGCAACAAAAGCCTCTCTCACTCTGTTCCCTTCCTCGGTTCTAATTGGAATATTTTGTAAATTTGGATTTACTGAACTAAGTCTACCAGTTGAAGTTATTGATTGTAAAAATGTGGTATGAATCCTCTTTGTTACTGGATCGACTTGAGAAGGTAGGGCATCTAAATATGTGTTCTTCAGCTTACTTAAATGCCTATAATCAAGGAGTAACTTAGCGATTTGGTACCCCTCTTCATTCAATTTTTCTAGTATTTCAGAGTTCGTAGAATATGATTTTGTTTTGCCACTAGGTTTACCATAAGGAAGTTTCAGTTTATCAAATAGCACCACCCCCAACTGTTTTGGTGATGAGATATTAAATTCTTGGCCACAAATTTTATATATTTCTTGCTCTACTTGAGTAAGTATTTGCCCGTATTCCTGAGATAATTTGTTTAAAAATACTACATCTACTTCAACACCAGTTTTTTCCATATCATCTAGGATATAACATACTGGCAATTCAATAGATTGATATAAATCTAGAACCTTATCTGCAACCAGTCTGTTTTGTAGTTCATTATAACATTCTATAAAATCCGCTACCTGGTAACAGAATTCAGGTGACAATTGTTTAGATGTATATTCAAGAATAATCTCACTAAGTTGCTTTGCTTTTGTTCCTGCACTTGCTAAATAGTCCATCAGTATCAAATCATCAAAAGATGATGGTTTATAAGACAGAACTTTTAAAATGCCTTTTAAGTTATAGGTTACTTTCTTAATAGAATGATCTTTAAATATCTGATCTAATAGTTTATTTACATCAGAATTAATTTCTTTATTTTCAATATTCACTGAAAATAAGTCCCTTTCTTTGGAAGCAATTGTATAATTTATTTTATAAATTGAGTTTGCTGCAGCAAGGCAAAAGATATGCATTGAATTCTCTTGGAAATACGTCACTCCAATTATACCATTCCTTTTTATTGCACTAAGTAACTCATTGATTTCTTCTACTTTTGCCACCGAAATTAAATTTGCTTTTACAACTTCAGTTTGCGATTTTGACTCATGAACAATCTTAAGTTGGAATAAACTTTCTACTCTCTTTACTAGCGATTTAAATCCATAACGTTCAATAAAATCTGATAGTTTTTCAGCTGCTGGAGCCTGCCAACTAAATTCACTGAGCTGACAACCAAAATCTACGCTGCTATCCAAACCTACCAGCTTCCATGATATTTTTGCATTTTCTAGGTCATTCAATATTAAATTTTGATATCTGGGATTACTTAACTTATCTAAATTATTGATTATTTGCTCTAAACTTCCATATTCGTTAATTAGGCCAGCTGCTGTTTTAGGGCCGATTCCTGCTACTCCTGGAATATTATCTGATTTATCTCCAATAAGAGCCTGTACTTCTCTTACTTTATTTGCATCAACTCCGAATTTTTCTAAAATAACCTGCTGATCAATATATTTTGATTTCGCTGGGTCATACATGGCAATATTTGAGTCTACCAATTGCATCAAGTCTTTATCTGAAGAAATGAGAATTGCCTTTTGGTTACTCAAACTAGATTTAGTTGCTATTGCGGCAATTAAATCATCAGCTTCATAACCAGCCATAGATATACATTTAAAGTTTAGTGCCAGTGCTACTTCTTTTACGAGCGGTAATTGCAGCAACAAATCTTCAGGCACTGGTGGGCGATGTGCTTTATAATCTGGATATATTTCATGCCTAAAATTTTTACCACCATGATCGAGCACAACAACTGCCCTTTCGGGTTTAAAATCATTAAGAAGCTTAATAAGCATGGAGGTAAATCCATATATTGCGCCAACCGGCAAACCGTCAGGAGAAGTAAGAGGCGGTTGAACATGATATGCTCTAAAAACAAAACCATACCCATCTATAATAAGTAATGGTTTATTTTCAGACATCACCCTTCTCTTGAATTGACATTATCCGCAATCAAATTTGCTGCGATTAATTCCTTTTGATTATTAACACCCATTACTAGCTGATGATCCTTCGATTTGTAGTACGATACTTTTTCGCCATAACGCGAACATATTTCAACAATCTTAGTCAGGTAAAGCTCCTGTTCTTTGTGAATTGGGTCAGGTTCAATACATTGATCAATGTATTTTTCTAAAATACCCGGAGCAAATGCCATGATTCCTGAATTACACAGATTAATTTTCAACTCATCTTCAGTAGCATATTTACTTTCAACAATCTTTTTAAAATTGCCATCTTGGTCTATGATTATTCTACCATAATGATTTGGCTCATAACAATCAAAGGCAAGTGTCACTACTTTAGAATTGGTTTTATGAAGATGTTCAAATAAACCATTAATAATATTTTCAGTAATTAAAGGATTATCTGCATATATTATTCCAATATCATGCTCCTTCTTAAACAAAGCTTTAGCAACATACACTGCGTGCGCAGTACCCAATTGCTCCTCTTGATTAACAAACTGACATCTGTTGCTAAATAAGTGTAAATAAGACTCGATGTGTTTAGAATAAACTAAAACAATATCTTTAGTAACTTGATAGCAATTCCTTACCACCCTTTCAAGCATAGGAACACCACCAACCTCGTGCATTACTTTTGGTAACTCAGAGCTCATTCTGCTACCTTTACCTGCGGCTAATATAATTATCTGCATAAATTATAAACTTGAGAGTTTGTTATAAATTTCATCTGATAATTCATAGTTACCAAATACTTTTTGTACATCATCACTTTCTTCAAGCATATCAATAAACTTCAACAGTTTATTTGCTTTTTCTAAATCATCTATAATAATTGTATTTTGTGGACGCCATATTAAATCAGCCTCAATTGGATCGCCATATTTCTTAGTTAAAAATTCTAAGCTATCTGAAAATGAATCTATTTGCGTATAAATAACGTGCCCCCCATCTACTTCAACATCCATGGCACCTGATTCAATTGCTGCTTCCATAACATCATCCGAACTAGCAACTTCTATTGAGAATTCTATCCTACCAACTTTATCAAACATGAAGCTTACACTGCCAGTTTCAGCAAGATTTCCACCATACTTGGTAAATGCACTCCTTATTTCAGATACCGTTCTGTTTTTATTGTCAGTAAGAGTTTCTACTATGATAGCAACTCCTCCCGGAAAAAAGCCTTCATATCTATTTTCAGTATAATTATCAAGATCTGTTGGATCAGATGCTTGCGCCAGAGCCCTATCTATCCTCTCTTTGGGTAGATTTAGACTTCTTGCGGCTGCTATACTATTTCTAAGTCGTGGATTAGCAACAATATCAGTTCCCCCGATCTTTGCCGCTGTTATTATTTCTCTAACTAACTTTGTAAACAGCTTTGCTCTTTTCTTATCCTGAGCACCTTTTCTATGCTGAATATTTTTAAATTTTGAGTGTCCTGCCATTGTAAATACTTATAAATGCTGTACTTAAACTTCAAGTGACATTCTATTCAAATAGGCAAATAAGGCAAGTATTATAAACTATTTTGGATTTGCGATATTAAAATTAACCATAAATACTGGATATATTCATAAATATATAATATTATCTGCTCTAATTGGTCGATCAACTTTGAGGATAAAGAGTGTATAATTATCAACAAATAATATCTAGTCTAAAAAAATTCTCTAGAGATTTGGGTTATAGTTGCTTTAACAGTTTTGCAGTAGAAGAAAGTCAAAGAGAAAGCATACTTGCGCTAGATATAGTAACAATTCTAAATGATAATGTTGAATATATCAAATTTATGAGCAAGATGCATAAGAAAGACCTCGCTGATTGTATTCATACTTACCATAGCAAATACATAACCTCGTTCTCCAACCATAATATCTCCAAAGAAAAAATCACAAAATTTAATAAAGATTGCGAAGAAATATTGAAAAAAATACATGACACCTACGAAACTAATTTGGAGAGTCAAGAGCTAGACCACATTGGGCAACTTGTTTACAAAATAACAAAAAGTGCAACAGTACTTTTTGCAGAACAATCACACAATAAAGCTATCAAAGATGCTATAATCGCTAATGCCATTTCTTTCCAAATAGACCTATTATCATTTGATGATCAAAATAAATTAACGGACCAATTATTGAGCATTAAAGAATTATGGAATCTTGAAAATGAAAATGATGCTAATAAGGATAAAAACAAGTATCGCTTCTTTCATAATTTTGAACATATTCTTAGCTTCAACCAAGATAGTCAAATAGCTGATGTATTTGACCAAATCGCATGCTTGTTAGTTGATAAATTCAGTATTCTAGAAGAACTTGATGACACGCAGATACTGCATTTATTTGATAGGCTAAAAAACTTAGACCAACATGATGGTACCATATATAACTTATTAGAAAAAACACATACTGAAGCACAATATAGGTATAGTTATAATAGGCTAGATGATTTAGGATACGAGTTACTAAATCGTTTTCAGAATTATGATGTAATTAGTCATCAAATTGAAAAACTTGGATCAGTTATTGTTACATCTTTACTCTTAAAATCGGAAATGTTAGTTCACGACATGCTTTCGCAACTAATAAAACAATCTGACAATATCAAATTTTTTGGACAAACCAGAAATGAAAATTTACTAAACTTAATCAAAAAAATAGACACAAAACTCCATCATTTATCAGGTACTGAGCATAATGATATAAAATCACTGCTAGGAGTATTCAGAGGTAAGCTTGGTAACCCCATCGATCAACAAGCATACAAAAAACTTGTTCAACTAGATAAATTCGAAGTATTTAGCCTTACTGCTAAATACAAAAAATTATTTGAGAATTTAGACAATTTATACCTTGATAACGCGCTAGGAAGAAAATTTATACGTGAGACACTTGCTACTACGATAGCTCACTCTTTTTATTTTTCCAATCTAACTAACTCAATTGATAAGATTAGAAAGCTTACATCAGAAAGAAAAGAGGTTAAAGAGCTTATTTTAGAATTGAATTTAACAGATATTTTTATAGGAGCAAATCTTAACAACACCATCCTCGAGCTAGATTTTAAAATGATCAGTGCGGGAAGTGAGATAAAATCAGCACTAGATTTTGCCAAAGCGGTTATTAAAGAAATAGTTACCAAATGCAGTGCGTTTCAACTAGAAATATTATATAGACCTCTGCTAAAGATCGACTACCTTACACCAATTCAAATTTTCCTCAGAGAAGAAGTGATGAGTGAAACTCATAGAAGAACATCAGTAGCAAAGATGATGTATTCTGTTTTTTTGGGGCGCAAGAAAGAATATGATAAGTTATCCAATCTTAAAAAAAGAGCTCAAAAGGATAGGAGCACAAAACATATTAAGGATAAGTTACCACATAATATAGTGAATTAACTCCCAGGATATACTAGACTTATTAGATCTTAGTACTAACTTTTGCAACAACATCTAATATCTTACTTTTGGCAATCCACTAATTATTTACGACAGTGCCAAATAACTTTACCATGCACAAGCTATGTTTAATTTATTAATTAGAGGTATTTATGGCGAAAAAAGTTGTATTGGAAATTAATCCTAAAGGTCACGCCAGCCCTAAAGATCATGCTAGTCCTAAGGGAATGTTCAAAGTTTTTGACTTACGCAACGTAAGAGACTCGCTTATTTTGTATCAGCCAGCTCCACAACATGACCACGATAAGGAGTTAATCTCACTATTATCTGGAGGGAAATTTAGTGAAGCGCTAGAATTGCTAAATAAATATAGTCAATTTGATCTTGCTTATACCGATCCTGAAGGCAATACAGCACTGCACTTATCTGTTATGGCTAGGAAATTAGATTTAATACGAAAACTCGTAAGCTTAGGAGCAGATCAAGATATAATAAACCTTAAAGAGCAAACTCCTTTAGATATTGCCAAAGAGCGTCAATTTACAGAAATAGTATTATTTCTTAATACAGAAGCAGGAGATGCTTTAAGCGGAAAAGAAGGAAAAGTGAAATTAGAGGATGTAGCAGAGGAAGTTGTTAGCCCTGTAAGCGCATTATTACCTAGACCTGCTTTAATGCCTTCTGTAGATTCTGTATTACCGCTAGCAGGTGTAGAAGAAGAAGTTGATCTTCCTAAGCCTCTCTTAATAAGAGCACTTTCTGTAGATTACCTAGTACCACCTTCATCTTTAGCAGAATCTGAAAATGGTCAAGTAGAAATTGCTGGAGGTGTGGTAGCTAGCCCTGAACTTGGAGAAGACGACAGTTCAAGTTCTTAATGGAATACTTGTAAAAGTAAAAAAGCATTGCCTAATATAATCAATATCAGGTCGCAGTAATTACTTCGACCAGATCACAATTTTTGTAAAATCCTTTTTTTACATTCAGGCTTGAGCGCAAGTTCTATAAACTTTTCTCTTTCTAGCTGCAATAATTGTTCCTGACTCACCTGCCCCATATCTATTATTTTTTGAAAAAAAGATAAAATATCATACGTTAAATCATCTTGATTTATTAGACTTATTTCCTCTGCCAATTTAAATGGTTCAATAAGGATTTGATCTGATTCTACATTTCTTGATACCTTATCGATACTTACAGCCTCTGTAAGAATTTCTGCGTAATTCATGTTATGAATACATTTAACTCCAAATTTTTCTTCAAAATAATAACTAGATTCAGAGCGGTATTGGCTTAATATATTTGATAAATACATTTTCAACTTTTCTTTTCTACCGCCAGAACGCAAGAACATTTCTTTCACCCCGCCCCATCCTGGAATCAAGCCCACTCCAACTTCAACTAGACCTGCTGATATGTTCTGGTGCGCAATGACTTGATGTGAATGTAAGAGCAGTTCACACCCTCCTCCTAAAGCAAAACCAAATGCACAAGAAATGACATCTATATTCGATGTTTTAACTTTATTCATGGCTTTTTGCCCAAGATCTATAAAAGCTTCAAGTTTTTTATATTGCTTGCTATCAATATATTCATAAAATCTTCTTATATCAGCACCAACTGAAAAATGCTTACTTAAACCAGGGTGAATGATCAGCTTCTTATTATTATCTTCTGATAAACTAACTGCATCAATTAGAGCTTCGAAAACATTTTCATTTAAAGTATTCAGTTTTGTCTTTATTACAAAGACATTGGCATTATTATAATTCCATAGCTCAGAAGCGTCATTTGCTTTGACTAATTTGGCCGCAACATCAACAGCATACTTTTTCTTACCCACTATTTTATGTTTGCTTTTTAAGACTTTTGCCCATTCTATCTGATCTGAAATCTGACTCAAAAGCTCAAAAGGACCATATTTAAAGCTATAACCAAGCCTCATAGCCGTATCTACATCATCAGCTGAGTCCGATATTTCAGGTACAAGATCAGACACATATGAGAAAAAACTATTTAGAACTGAATTAAAAAATTCACCATAATTGTCCTTTCTTGCAAGTAGCGTATCTTTATCCTTAGGTACTTCAATTTCTCGAATAACTTCATACTTCTTAGTATCAAAATTCAGTATTTGCTTAACTGACTTGCCGCCTTCATTCTTAGTCACTTTATAAAAGCCAGAACCAGCTTTCCTACCTATCAAATTACTCTGCCTCATCCATTCTAGTAAGGCATTATCTATAATTGCTTTATGATAATCGTCATTTTTGGAGAGGGCGTTTTTAAGAGAGCGTGAAATTAGGGCCATAACATCATGACCGATTAAATCATATAAACCAAAAATACCTGTGCTTGGAAAACCAAATAATTTACTAAAGACTTGATCAATAAAATAAGGATCTAACTTCATTTCCACAGCTTTACGAACACTTAATTCTAATAAGAAGCATCCTATTCTATTGGCAATGAACCCTGGTGTATCATTACACTTTACTATTGTTTTACCAAGCTTGCTCTCTAAAAACTTAGAAACAGTAATCACTGAATCACGATTTGTTGTCTTATCATAAACTAATTCAAGCAATTCCATATATCTAGGAGGGTTGAAGAAGTGGGTAATCATAAAACGCTTGCCTATTTCTTCAGGCAATATCTCTTTTAGTACTTTAAGAGGTAGCGTTGACGTATTAGAAGCGATTACTGTATTATCTTTTAAATAAGGTATAATCGTCTTGTACAATTCATGTTTGACGTCTACTTTTTCGATAATAACTTCTATTATTAGATCACATCCAGTTAATTTCGAAATATCATCTCTTAAATTACCAACCGAGATATACTCAAGCAACTTGGGATAAGACAACGAAGCAGGTTTACTGTTACTAATTCTTTCTAGGGCTTTTTTGGCTATATTTGATGGATCATCTGATTTTTCATCAACAATGTCTAGAAGCAATACTTTGGTTCTAGAATTAGCAACCTGGGCGGCGATCCCACCTCCCATTACCCCTGAACCAATAACACAAACCTTGCTTATATTTTCCATAAACCTTTAAGCAAATATTACCTTCTCTAGCTCTTTGATATTAAGATGTACTAAGTCTTTATTAATTTCTTTTGCTAATTTCTTCTTTAAGTTTGTACTAAGCAGACTTCTCACATGACCCAATAATTTAGTTGATGCAACTATGTATAATTCCCTATAGTCATTACCAGAAGCAAATAAATCTTCTATATACGAGATAGACTCCCTGACTGCTTCTGCATATTCAATATCTTTTTTAGAAGTATGCGCATCATGAAATGCTGAAAGACCAGATTTACTACCTCTTAGTGTTTCATGCCTTTGCACGTCGTGCATATGTTTTTCATGAAGCTGGTATTGCGAAATCTCTTCAACAATTTTAAGACCATCACCTTTGAATAACTTTAAAGTATTAACATCCAAGACCGCTATTACTTTCAATCCAAAACTATTATTCATAAACGCTATCACCTTTTAGTTAAATAAGTTCCTACATTTCCTACTATAGTACCTATTACTTTTGCAAAAAAGTATTTTGTGATCTATGAGATAATTTTATTTGTTTTACATTAAATCACCAATATTAGCTAAAAATAACTTAGCTCTTTGTGATTTTGGTTTTGAAAAAAATTCTTTGGCTGGCTGGTCCGCAAGTATAATTCCTTTATCTATAAAAACTACTCTATCTGCAATTGCTTTAGCAAATTTAATATGGTGAGTAATAACTATCATCTGCACTTGCTGTTTTATACTATTAATTATCTCGATAATATCTTTGATTACCTCCGGATCTAGCGCTGAAGTTGGTTCATCAAACAACATCACTTCTGGATCCATCATGAGAGCTCTGCAAATAGCTACTCTCTGCTTTTGACCGCCAGATAAGTATTTTGGATATATATCGATTTTCTCTATTATTCCAAATTGACTGAGTAAACTTACTGCCTTATCATGAGCCTCAATTTTCCCCATACCTAGAACATTGATTGGACCATAAACCAGGTTTTCTAGTACATTCATATGAGGAAAAAGATTAAATTGCTGAAATACCATACCAATTTTTAGACATAATTTAGCACGGTTTTTCTTTGTTAGCGTTTTATTATTAACAATCACTTTCCCACTTGTTGGTGTCTCAAGGTTATTAATACATCTTATTAGCGTTGATTTTCCACTGCCAGACGCGCCTATAACCGCAACCACCTCCTTTTTCTCAAAAGTAAGATTAACATTTTTTAGAGCAACATTATCACCAAATTTTTTTGTTATATTTTCAAGCACAATCATTTTAAGATAACCTCTTCTCAAGAATCATCGCAAAACTACTAATTATCAACACAAGAAAGTAGTAGGCAGCAGCAGCAGTTAGCATTGGCATGAAAAAATTATACGTCTCAGCAGAAACCATTTGCGCTCTCCGCATCAAATCCATTTCTCCAATGATCGAAATCAGAGCGGATTCTTTTACCAAGTTAATCAGCTCGTTTACTAATGCTGGCAGAATATATCTAAATGCTTGCGGTAAAATAATGTCTTTCATTCTTAAAATTGGCGGGACGCCTATCGCTTTTGCAGCTTCAGTTTGCCCTTTATCAACTGATTCAATTCCAGCCCGAATTATCTCAGAGACATATGCACCTGAATTCATAGAAAAAGCTAAAATACCAGCAGCAAAGACTGACAATTGAATATTGAGCAAACCAGGAAAGCCAAAATAAATAATAGATAGTTGAATCAAAAGTGGAGTTCCTCTAAAAATAGAAGTGTAACCATGAGCTAGTATCCGAAGTGCTTTGACATCAACAACCTTACATACAGCTAATAACACTCCAATTACAAGACCTATACAAACTGCAATCAGACTGTACTCAAGGGTAACAAATACACCCTTAACTATAAAAATCATATGCGGTAAGAACGCTTCTAGCTCATCATACATTGCATGTATCACAAATTAATTATTATCCCAATAAATTAATAATTTCTTTTTACCTAAAGGTCAACTTATATATTGATTACACATGTACTTAAGACGTAATACCTTACAACGATTTCTTCTATGATACTAAGGCTATCATCTTAAATTTTTAATAAAATAGTGTTAGCACTCATATCAAATATCTTTAGTTTTACATAACATAAGAATTAATTTGCGATTCATGAGTATAAACTCTTTGTAAAAGTTAAACTACCTAGATAAAATTAACTTATGACTATCTAACCTGATGATACATTATATCGAAAGTGGAGCTCAATAATGACAATAAGCGAAAAGAAGTACGGCAAACAATTTGATTTAATAGTCAAACAATATTTTGAAAACGCACAAAATGTTGAAGCATTAAATAAAAGTCCTAATCCTAAAAAAGCATTATATGAGATAGCTAATAAGCTAGCGACTAACTTTTGTTTAAGTAATGGTATTTCACCCACAGACGAAATCGCTAAAGAGATCCTCAGTAGCTTTGGTAGCAGGATAGAAAATTTGTCCAAAGAACAACGTATAGTCTATGATTTTAACTTTAAAGCTGAACTGGTGGCCAATAAGGTAACCAAAAACATTGAAACCTTAGCTAGAATCAATAGTACAACCATACCTACAACTGATATCGTAGTCGACCGTTCTATTGCTCGTGAATTTTTACCTAGCTATGAACGCAGAATATCAGAGTTGGAAGGTGAAAAGATAAAATATGAAAAATTATTATCCAGAAAGGGTAATGAAAAAGCAAAAGAAACCTTCCGCAATAAATTACAAGAAGCAGAAAAAGAACTAGAAGGTCTAACTAGTACAGTAAAAGAACTGACATCTGGAGAGAAGCAATTTGTAGAAATACGTATACCAGTTAATCCTAAGGATAAGTTTATGGATATGCCACAAAGAGAAATTAGTGCAATTATAAGCGCAGATTCATCTCAGGTAGATCCTTCTTCGTTGGAAGTTTTTCAATCGTTAAAGAAAAATATTAAAACGTTATCGTTTTCATTGAGTGCAACGACAAAAAGATTAGGGGTTCTGCTCGACCAAATCCCAGCTGAAGACTTAAAGCCAGAGTACCTAAATATCGCCATAGAAAAAAAAGATTATGCACTTACGGTCACTTTAGCACAGAAGATGCTTGACAACTTAACCAAAGGATTTGACGAAAATAATGTATCCTTTCCTTTATCAGCGCAACAAGAGCAGCGCATGAACTCCATAGTAGAGATGCATTCATTGCTTAATTCCCAAAAGAAAAACAGTACACTAATATCAACATTTGTTGCACAAATGGAAGAGAGGGTAAACATAAGCACAATAACAGCACATCTTGAAAAACATGAAAAACTCACCGATACAATATTACTTAATGCCGATAAAAGTAAAGAGTCTTCCTTGTCTAAAAATCTCAAAGAAAGCGAGGCGAAATTTGTCAAATTATTTGCAAAACTGACAGTTAATGAAATCGAAACTGACACACAACGAGAGTACCTGGGTACTATGCTTGAAAGGGCGATAGGAAATAAATCACTAAACTCAAAACTTACAGCATTTTCACAAGAAAAAGGCAATGCAGCATATAGTAAATATCAATACCCTGTAGGAGATATAAAGTATTTCTCTTATAAAACTAGACATGCTGATAAAATTCTTGACATAAATAAGAAATGTGAAAGAAACTTGGAGTTACTGGCTGCGGGCCAAAAAGTGGGAGAATCAGAAAAGCTAAGTCAATTTGAGTATGGGGTTTTATGCGACATAGCAAAAATGAAAGGCGTATTAGATGAATATAATGAAAAAGGCGTAATACCAAAAACAGGAAAATTAGCAGACTTATATGAGCAATCTAAACAATCATATGAATTAGTAAAACAGATTAATGCACGTTCTGTGTCTAAAGAAAGGTATAAACCTGGTGACATTTTAATGGTTCATTCTAAGAAATCACATGCAAGTAAAGATAAAAGGGCTGATCAAGAAACCGCTCTAACACATACATTTATCTCAAAATACGGACATGCAGCTCAAATATTCTTAGATCCAGAAAAAGGAACACCAAGCATATCGCATATTTACGGTAGTCATCAAGTTGATAAAGTCCAAGGGCAAGATATTGCAACTGCGGATATATTTAGAGTCGATCCAACAAAGCTAGTGTCAAAGGAAAATGCTGAGCTTTTAGATAAATTTTACAAATCACAGGGAAAAGACTGGAAAGAAGAAGTCTCAAAAATGTACCAAGACATAGTACAAGAAATTCATGAAAAATCTCAGGAAAGATTTGAAATTGTAAAAAATGATAAAGCTGCAAGATTCCAAGCAGGTTTAGCAAATTTTGGTCTGTATGGTGGTCACACTAGCAGAGCACCTCAAGACTTTGGCGAAGTTCATGAATCTATGCTTGGGCTTAACGATAGATCTGTAAAAGAAAAGATGATTTGCTCTGAGTTTGTTGCAAAAAGTACAGTTGCAGCCTTTGTAGAATTGAATGAAAGACTTGGACAAAATCTGGATGAGCACAACTTGCCAAGAGGTAAAGATGATTTAGTGAGAGTACCAATTTCACCGAATGAGAGACTAGAGAGAATTCATCCTCAGAGACTTGTTACATTATTAGACCAAGCTGGTTGCCTAAAAGAAGTTGAAAGAGATGAGGTAATAAGTGGACTAGTAAGTCAAGAACGACTTCATAAAAGTGAAAAAAGCAAGGATATTGCGAAAGATTTATATAACAAGATGAATGAATTAGCTAATCAATCAGAAAGCAGAGAACAATTTGTAGAAAACGGTAAAAAGATATTTGAAATCTACATTAAATCAGAGAACATCGCAAATCCATCAAATACTAAAGAAGAAATTTTGCAGCATTTAGATAAGTCACTCAAAGACTTTCACCAAGAGTACGATAAGAGGCACCCTAAAACATTTGGAGGTAAATTTAAACAGCTATTGAATAATTTTGCTGAATGGGTTGGCATCAAAGATAATAAGGCAAAAAACATAATTAAAAACACAATAAAGTGTATTGAAGAAGGGGTTGACAAACAAGAGGTCGGAATAGATAAAACCTCAAAATCAAAAGAAAATCGCTATACAAAAATATTAAAAGATTCCCCTATCACAACAAAAGATAGGCCACGGCGTCACTCATCAACTACTAACCCTACTGAGATGCGAAAAAAACCGGAACAAAGGAGAATGACACTATAGCAATAAATTAATAATTTCTTTTTACCTAAAGGTCAACTTATATATTGACCAAAGAGCCTATAACTGGTATCTAACAAATCTAGTATTGCTAACTTATAGCTAGAAAATAAACCCTCAAAATAAGCCATTACTTCAATATAATCTTCCTTACTAGAGATCATAAGATATAATAGTAGCTATTAAATCATTAAATTTTGACATGCTGGAATCGATAACAACAGAGTTTGCATTTCACTTTATGCTGGTTTTTGCCAGGCTAGGAACGGCATTTTCTCGTTTCCCTGCTATTGGATCAAACTATATTCTTGCGCGAGGTAAGTTAGTTTTTGCCTTGTGCGTCACCTTTATAATGCTGCCGATTATAGAGCCTTCTTTACCACAATATAGCAAAAATTTCTCTTCTAACTTAGGGTACTTCCTAATAGAAATTATGATTGGACTAATAATCAGCATAGCATCTAGCATATATTTTCAATCTCTACACTTTGTAGGGCAAATAGTATCTATGCAATCGGGCTTAGGCGCTGCTGCATTCTTTGATCCTGCACAAAAAGCCCAAGTAACTTTATTTTCCAATTTAATAGTTCTTGTCACTATTGCAGCAATTTTTGCAACTGACACTCATTATCTTTTTCTTTCAGCAGTTGCTGATAGTTATTCCAAATTCCCTCCTGGTGAATTTGTTTTACTTAACGACTTGAGCAAATTTGTGACCTATGTGATTAATGATAGTATGATTCTTGCTTTTAAGCTATCATCACCATTTATTATTATCTCTTTGGCGATGCTAGTTGGCACAGGTATGTTATCTAGATTAATGCCTAATTTACAGGTCTTTTTTGTAATTACCCCAGCGCAAATTCTAGTGATGTTTGGCACATTATTTATAGTAATAAATCCAATAGTGATAAAAGTTATATCACAAATTACTCAAAGCCTAAATGTTATTGGTTTTGGATACATTTAACATCATTGTACACTCTGCTAGGAAGATTAAACGGAGGTTGAGGAACCTCCATATATACTGGCTCAAGCCCAAAAGTTTTAGTACCCGGATAAGGTATACATTTTCTAGTTAATGTTGAAACTGGTGACCATCCAGGCTGGCATGTGCCAAGAGAATTAGCCCCTAGATCAACACCAGGCCAGCTAGCATATCCATTGTCTTGAGATGAGTAATCATTCTGAGCTGCGCAAGATCCTTGTGGTACATCAACACAAAGTCCCATTTCTGCCGGCGTTTTATCTCTAAGTGCCTGCTGATTAGGATCATAATTCACCTGCGCGGCACTAGGGTGGCCTGATGATGTAGAGGCGCTTGTATCATGATATTGATCATCTAATAAAGCTAGACCAATTGATGCAGCAGGGTCAATTCTGTCAACAAGCAAAGTGCTTGGTTTACAGAGGTCTACTGGCCATTCATAACATTTCTTACCATCTGAACAAGATCTAATTGATATGCTACCCCCTCCAATCTTATCCATATTACCTGTAACACCGCAAGAAGTTATTTGAGACGCACTGCAAGTTGAAAGACCTCCACTTGAAGCATTTTTTTCGGCAAATGTTGAACAACTCACTGTGTCTTTATTTAATAATTTAGTCAACACACAAAGTTTTGGATTATCTGGGCATTTCTCCTGATTAACATAAGATAAACACGCATTCTTACCGCCTAGACTATATCTCCCATTTATATATTCTAAGCCACTTAAGTATACTGCATACGGATTAACTGTACTATTTACTACTGGTAATACATTATCTTTATAGACGCCAAAAATACTTGATGGATTTGGAGAATCTACACCAGAAAATGGCTTAACTATAAACGTATCATCCGTTACAAAGGCCTGAAATTCGTCTCCTGCAAGATTTAAATACATAGTTGATGCCATGTTGTATACAGTATCAGGAGTCACTAAGGCAGAAGTACTATCCGTACTCAAGGTAGTCGAGTTCGGATCAGTTTTATATTCGCTATTGTACGATACAATAAACTTTGGGATAAAATGGCTTGAAGTACAGGTAATCCCTGGGACAGTATTATTTACACAGTCAGATACAGTTGGTCTTGGTGCAGTAGCTCTTGCTATACACCCAACTACTGTATCACCTTCAAAAACACAAAACTCATTTGTAGTCTGATTAAGATTATAAGTTGAATTATATCCAGCAACTCTCACAATCAGGCCTGTAAAATATGCTTCTCTATTTCCTTTATCTACCAGAGTAAAATCTGCAATTAATGGCGAAATATCATAGCTTGATTGCACAGCATCAAATGATAGACTAACATCAACGAACTCTCCAGTGTTTACACCCCATATTTGCTGGCATGTTGCACTTGTAGAACTTGGACAATCGTCTAAATCGTCTCTATAATATGATTGTGAATTTGTTATGCTTCCTACTTTCTTTGCATATACTACCCTAAATCCATCTTGGCAACCATTTGCAGTTACACTACAAGTGTGTGGTATCATCGTCCTTACACAGGGCTCACCGCTTTGGGCATCTTCACACTTCTTAATAATGTCTTTTCTTCCGGTCATAGTATGTAAAACTGAAGCTGATGCAAATGAATCGAGATTTTCTATCTTTACGCATTTATCAGTAGTAGTAGGATTTTCTCCGCTAGCACACAAAGGCACAAAGGTTTCATAACCAACTCTGATTGTATTATGAATGTAATTGTTTCTTAACGTAGAAACAACACATTCTTTTGTTTCAACAGACTGCACCGGAACTCCATCACTACCAACTTGGCAAACCCTTTGAGCAATCGCCACTTGAAACAATGGAGCAACAGAATCACAATACGGAGGTGGAAACGGCCCCAGAGGTAAATTAACACAGCCATATATTGTATCATCTACTACACGATTTATCTGACCTATTGCCTTTAAAAATTCAACTATCGCATCACCAACCCAACCTATAACATCGCTTAAGAAACTAAAAATATCGCTAAGCACAGAACCAAAAGTTGTTTTATCCTCATCATCACCTCCACCCATTACGCCTATCAAACCTTTGATCATATCCATTGGTGCCTGAGCAAAAGTAGTTAGATTATCTACAAAAAATATAATCACTCTTATTATCGGATGAATTTCAGTAGTTTTGTGAAATGATTGTTTGTTAGGATCTAAATCCATCACGTCAAAACCACCTTTAATGCTAAAAAAAGATGGATCTTTATATAAGCAAAGCTTAGGAGATTCAAGAATAATTGTTTGACCGTCTATTGTTTCAATCCTGTCATCATCTTTAGTAGCACCTTCAAAATTCAAATGCTGGCCATAAGTATAGCCAGGATCAGCTGGTAAATCTTTATCAGGATCAGCAGGCATTGCTACCCTTGCACACATACGATGCAAAGGAAATACGTACCCACCAACAAGAGTTACACATTCTCCATCCCAGCTCAATGTATCACTTGTTGTCCAGCAAGCAACTGCATTGCACTGCTGCCCTCTAACTTTAATTTTTGGTTCAAAATAAGTACTATCGGATGTTTCTTCTCCGCACAAATTTTCATAATAACCTATCCATGCACCTGGGAAAGAAGCTTTTACAAGACAGGTATGATCACCTCTTCCACCATCTTTATTCCATGGTGGGCATAAATAATTCTTTTTTCCTTTATCTAAAGATTGTCCATCCCAATCTTCCCATCTGGTTGAATTAGAGTCTCCACAATTACATGGATCACTAAAGCACGCACCAACAGCATCCCAAAAGCCAGCAAAAGCAACAGGTGTGCATAGCATTAATATAATAAATAATATAACCCTTTTTATCACTTAATATTTACTCTAAATCACTTTCTCTAGTTCATTATATAATGGCTCTAACCAGTCTTCTGGCTTCTCTTCTCCATGCTCTTTAACTACTTCTTTGTACAACTCAATTTCACTTTTACCAGAACAAAATAACCTTGTTAATCCTGGCAAACCACCAATACTAAGCTCTGCTGTAATGGATTTATCATTTTGCCTAATCAAAAACATCCTACTAGATACGGTAAGTGCTGCTAATTTCTTCAGCTCAACTTGCGTAATAGGCAATACTTTATCTAATCCAACTACAGACACCTCAGCCGGAAAAATAACCGAGGTAGCTGCACTATTTAGCCAATCCTGAGGTATTTTATTATTATACACATCCCTCAGCGCATCTGTACTTACAGAAAAGATTGGAACAACATCATTATTTTCAGACTCCATAATCAATTCACTGATCAAACTAGAGTAATGTTCTAAATTCATTATTTGCTCAAGATTATCTATCACTAGAATTTTCTTATCATTATTTGAATTTTTAATTAGATTAAATAAAGCAAGTACGACAGCCACCTTCACTGCCCTGCTAGAATTCAAATCATATTCAAATTGCTCAATTAGTTTCTTTTCTTTAGGATAATTTTTCTTAGTAAATTCTTTATCATCAAAACTCTCAAGATTCACCGCTAGCAAATCACTATCATATAGTGTCAGCGGCTCATCCCTTTCGAAGATACCATAATATATTCCACCTTCTTGATAGGGTGATAGACGTTTTGCAAGAGTTTCAGACATTGCCATTGATGCAAGTATCTTACTTAATTTTCTTTCATTTTTTGAGATTACAAATACTTTGTTTATTAGTTCCTTAAGCTGGCTAATTTCCTCATTTGATAATGGATGAAAATAGTGCTTGGATATCACCTTAAAAAACTCAAATAGATATTGCCTATCTTGCTCATTATCTTCACACAACAAAGGATTAATAATACCCTTTTCTCTTTGGAACCACCTTCCACCTCGTGCCTTGATATATAAACCAGAATCCATATCATCAGTTATAACCACAGTTGTAGGTAAGTATTTATCTGACTCAGCTAATAGAAAATTAAGCAAAGTTGTTTTGCCCGCCTTTTTTTCTCCTATTAAGCAAGTAAAGGCTCTGTGCGACCTGTCATGAAAATTCATGAAATATGGGGTGCCCCTTTCTGTTCTTAGAAGTGTTATAGCCTTACCCCACTTGCTATACTGATTACCAGTTGGAAAATTGTGCAGAGATGCAAGTGCAGCGGTATTCTGCAAAACGGTAGGTTTCATTCTGCTTAAAAACGAAAAATTGCCTGGTAATTGCGACCAAAAAGTCTTCTCTAAATTTATATCTTCTCTAACATGCACTATGCCAATTTTTGATAATGTATCCGAAGCCTTTGCAATTTGGGTTTCGAGCATTTTATAATCATCACCAATCACCATAAAAGAAATTTGTTGATGACAAAACTGTGTTCTAGTATTTTGATCATCAAAGATTTGATTAAAACCCTTGATCTTACGTAAATCCTTATCTTTACTTATACCAAGGATATAATTTTGGTATTCATATATTGGCGCTACTTCCTTTTTATCGATAAAGTAAAATACCTCTGTTGCAATCATTTCCACTGGTATTTGCAAGAATTTATCAAGCGAATCTGATGAAACTTCTTGATACTCTTTTATTGACATTATTGCTGCAAATTTTTTATGTCCATCTCCTATCACCTCTATTCTATCACTACCAACAGAGTATTGATGCGAAGCCAAAGCAGTAGAAATATCCGCAGTAGGAACCATGCACTCACTTTCATTTAAGTGCACTATCCTTCTATATAGGAACATTAAATCTGAATAATTAATACCATCGTTTACTCTGATACCTAGCTTAGCTGCCCCATACTCACTTAATCCCAATAATAACTTATCTGCAGTTTGCGTAAGATCTTGTAACGCAGCATCAAAATACTCTTGCTCAAAGTGAGTAATTTTTCCTGGAGAAAGAGAACGCAACCACGTTTTATAGTCATATAATTTAAGCTGAGGTGATTCATGAACAATAGTGATATATAAATTATTAACAAATTTATCATGCCAATAATTTTTGCGACACCAGATATCATGTATATTAGCCGCCAAGAATCCATGGTACTCTGCACCATCATCAAGATCTGCCTTGCGGCGTATAGTATGTACCCAAAAAGCGTATTTTTGACTAGTTACAGAATCTGTAATCGATTTTCTAACTACTTCTCTCAAGTTATATAGATTTTCACTGATTTTTTCCGAGTTAATGCCATTAATTTGTATCGTCTGAAGCAATTCCCCATTCTTGGTAATTAAGGTATTCATGTCATAGTGACACGCAACAGGAATAAACCCTTCAGATGAGTCACTGCTTAAATTACTGTCATGCGAACCTACTGCAAACACATCAACCTCAATACTATAATATCACCCTATTATGTCAGCAACTACTCCGACGGGAAAGAATTCAGCTGCAAAAGCAGTGCGATCTGCAATCAGTTGTTACAAGTTGGATACTCTAGTTAATGATCACCCTCCTATTCCTACAGAACCTTTTTCTTTTTTTGGAGGTGCTTTTTGGGCTTCTCCCTGACTTTGCTGTTTTGATTTCTCTGATAACGAATGTTTGAGCTTTTCTCCTATATTAATGCTTTCGAGCATTACTTTTTTAAGATCAGCTTTTTTAGGCAATGCACTTTCTACTAAATAATCAGATAAAGATTTAAAGCCAATTTTTTTAGTAAAATCAGCTAAATGCATACAGACCTTTTCTTTAATCGACAGTTTTGAGCCAGCATCATTTAATTTTGCAGCCAATTCCTTAGAATTTTCTTTTAGTAAATCACTTTTTTTAATCAATTCAACTTCGTCTTTAGACAATTCACCAAACTTAACTAGAGTGTCCACTACCTTATGTTTATATTGCTCAACTTCTTGTTCTGATATTTTTTTGTTACCTATTGATAAAATAAATTCTTCTGATATTTCAGAAATCGCAGTATTAAGCTGATGCTTTTGATATCTCTGTTTCAATAACTCTAACTTTCCCGCTCCCTCTAGGACAAATTTGTACGGCTCATATTGTTCTTCACTGAGAAAGCTAGCAACCAGCTTTGGTGATTTACTTATTATACAATCCATATGCTCATCAGTAAGTGCAACACCCACTTTTAGTGTAGTCAGCAGTGCCTCATCGATTTTGTCGGGAGCCACTTTATCTAAAGAGTCCTTGAATTGTTTTAGAGTTCCAAATGAAGCTATTTCTACCGGAATATCGTGTGACACTCGCAAATCCGAGCGCCCAAGAACAGCATCAGCAAATCCTGATCTCACCCCCCCAAAAACAGCCATTCTAATTGGATCTGCATCTCGTCCACCGCCTTTTTTATTTACATCTATCTTTGGATCACTAAGCAACTTAGATACTAATTCCTTGTCATAGTAATATATTCCAAGATGCAGTAGGCCCATCTTATTTTTTTCTACAGTATTAGTATTCTGATCAATATATTCCAGGATTTTCTGAGATTTTTTCATTTTATCTTGTACATCAGGATCAGCTAGATCTTTTTCATATCGACCATTAGGAACAGCAATACTAATACCTCCATCATCACCTTTACCAAATGGTAGCCTCTGACCATCTATCCTGTTATCCTGTGCTGAAACCGAAAGTGAAGCTTTGGCACCTTGGCCTTCAAGGTACTTAAAAATTTCTAGATCCGCACCATGAAGTATACAATGCATTAGAGGTGTATTACGATGATAAGAACTTTTATCATCAAAGTTAATATCAAAACCATTCGGTTTATGATGTTCAAACAGATTTCGTACTTCTGTTAGATTATTATCTTTTATTGCTTCTTCTAATTGTTTTCTGAATTCTTTATCGTCCATAAATGCTCCTATATTTTATCAATGATTATAAAATTACATGAGCTTGAAATAAAAAAGGAGAGTTGTTCAACTCTCCTTTAAATTTTTTACTAAGCGTGTGTAAATTAGATATCAAATCTTACACCAGCAGCGACGTGATGTCCTCTGTAGTGGTATGACTCGTCAAGATCTTTTGACTTTTTAGTTTTACCCATATCTCTGTAGCTGTATGCTAGCTCACCAGATACACCTTCAGCAAAACCGTATGATACACCAACATGACCAGCAAAAGCTAAATTCATTTTTTGTTTCGCTGTCGCACTATCACCATCTACAGTCACTTTAGCTTTCACTTGGCCAGCACCAACACCAGCACCAACGAAGAATCTGAAAGCTTCATAGTCAAATAGATCTACATAACCGTTTAATAGTAGAGTGTTTATCGTACCTTTTAATTTTGCACCGCCTTTTTTGTGAGTTGGATTCACATAGTGGTCGAATGTTAGATCAGCTCTAACATTATCCATGATGTAATAACCAGCACCGATACCAAAGAACACATCGTTATTTGATTTTGCACCTTTAATTTTTGTCAGTTTATCCCAACCAACATTCGCTTTTACGTAGAACATATCTTCAGCAGCCATTGCAGATGAAGAAAGAACTGTAGCTGTTGCAGCAGCAAGTAGTAATTTTTTCATAATCGTTTACCTTTTAAAGTTTTAAATTTACTAACTTTAACTCAGATTGCTATCTACATTTGAACTTACAAAGCAACTGGTTAACCCGAAATGGATGATAACATATAAACTACAAGACACAATAATGAATAAACTATTAGCAAATAATTAAGTATCTATATCATCAACTATGTTGCAAAAATATCCCATTGCTTTTTTTGCCTGAAATAAAATGATCTCCAAAAACACACATATTGTTAGCAAAAGTTAATAACTCTTCTCCAAAAACTCCTTAAAGGCTTTAAATGTGTTTCTCTTATTAAAATCAGCCATCACAGTATTGTAGCGACCATTCAATTCAACTGAGACTGTTTTAGCATATGTAATTTCTCTAAACACTTCCTCACTTATTGAGAAAATTCCTTCTTCCTCATGCGTGGTGCTATTAAAGTTATATGACATTATTTTAGGCCTTACACTAGGTTTAAAAGTATAAATTTTCACTTTGTCTACTAAAAATTTAAGCGTTGTATCATAGCCATTAAATAACTTGTCCCCCTTTCTTGAATTCTTCCATCTTACTAATAATTTATAATCAGATTCTTTAGAATCACGAGAAAGCATAAAATAGAAGGGTGTAGTTTTAGTATCTTTAAAACTTAAATAAATCGGTTTAGAATGAGACCTGCCCCAAGAAAATTCACGATCATGAGTACTACTAGTTTCAACAGAATAGCATCCAGACAAAATAAATAATAATACAAATACGAGAAACCTAGTCATAAACAACTTAAAACCTTTTTTAGTATTCTAGACTCGAAATCATACCAGTCTTTTATCTTGTCGTAAACTGAGTATAAATAATTCTGGAAAGTTTGATAATATGGTGTTATATGTATTACGATTTAAAATCACGGAGAGATGGCCGAGTGGCCGAAGGCGCTCCCCTGCTAAGGGAGTATAGGGAGCAATCTCTATCGAGGGTTCGAATCCCTCTCTCTCCGCCATGAACGTACAAATTATCTATTTTTCTGAATTTGTGTTTAATTATTTTAAATAAAACATTTGAAATGCAAAATAAATCGTTCAAACCAGCATGGTGGCTACCTAATTGTCACTTACAAACTATATGGGGTGGCCTTTACCCAAGAAACAAAAATTTATATTTACAAAAAGAGCGTGTAGAATTACCAGATGGTGATTTTGTTGATCTAGATTGGATAAACAAAGATTTGAAGAAACCTACCATACTTCTCTTACCTGGAGTTGATGGTTCAACAAAAACTTCTCCTTATACAAGAGGAATGTTGAGCACTATTAGTAACCAAGGATGGAGGGGAGCATTAATGCATTTTCGAAGCTGTAGTGAAGAATTAAATCGCCTTCCTCGCACTCACCACCTAGGAGATACAAAAGACTTAGAAAATGTTGTTAAGTTAATAAAAACTCGAGAACCTAATATTCCTCTTGGAGCTATAGGGTTTTCCTTTGGTGGAAATGTATTATTAAAATGGCTAGGGGAAATTGCAAATACCCCCCCCTTGGTAGCAGCAATGGCAGTATCAGTACCTTTTTCCCCATATGAGAATTTGGCTCCATCGGTAGGATCAATAAAATCTACGTACGATAAATATATATTAAAATCCTTAAAATTAAAAATTAAACTCAAATTAAACCAACAGCCCTTACCTATTATTGTACCCACGTTAGACAATATTAGATCTGTTTATGAGTTTGATGATAAAATTACTGCACCTTTACATGGATTTAGCTCTGCCAAAGATTATTATTCACAATCTGAATGTCAGCAGTATCTTATAAATATACATGTACCAACTTTATTGATACACGCTAAAGACGACCCCATAACAGCAAAAAGTTTAAATTTACAGAAAAAAGAGCTTTCTTCCCACGTAAGGTTTGAATTAACAGACCACGGAGGACACATTGGATTCATAGGGGGAAAATTTCCTTGGCGCCCTGAATATTGGTTAGAACAAAAAGCTGTAGAGTTTTTTAATCCATGGTTTAATTGAATTTAATCCAAGAAGATATAAAAGGAAGCCAATAGAAATAACGAGGTTTTGTAGAAATATGAATAATTTCTAGCTCACGCTGTTCATTTAGAGTTCGCAACATAACATGCTACCACTCTACCCAGTTTATATTAATAAACCTCGCAGCTAGTTCAATTAAACAGCTTCTTAATTAGGAGCACTTAACCAAACCAGCGATGTCTTTAGATTTAATAACGCAGCACTAAATTGGCACTACCGCGTTGTTAGTGAATAACTTGACAATGATTCTTACGCTACTTATTATCTGCTACTTGAGAAGAGGTGAACGAAGTTTCCTTTTTCAATCGTTATTTCTTTTATATCATGACCAAAAACAAAATCATTGTCTTATTATTGGCTTTGCTAATAATCTCTTACGCCTCTTTTGCCTATATACTTTCTAGAAGAGCTCCTTGTTATCAACATATAATCTCAGAAATAACTCAAAAGCAACAACTTCAGGATAATAACCCCAAGAAGTACAAAGGTATCCTTGTTAACGACAAAAATAACTTTGATATATTGGTGATGGGCGGTGACACAGTGAGCGAGTATATCCTATCCACCCAGGAATGGGAGCCGCACCTTCAAAATGCATTACATCAGTTAATAAAACCACAAGACAAGGTTTTGGTTTTAGGCGCTCATATTGGCTATCACACTCTTTTAATAAGTAGATTAGTCGGTGAGGATGGAAAAGTTTTGATTTTTGAACCTAATCCAAACACTTTAAAAATTTTGCGTGCTAATATCGCTTTAAATGATATTCACAACACAATTTTATACCCCAAAGCTGCTTTTTCTGAAAATACTACACTCTCATTTGTAATACCAAAAAAAGACAGTGGACAATCCCATGTTAAAAGGCCAAAAGATGAGCAAAGTTCTGACTTAATAACCGTAGAGGCTGTAAAGATTGATTCATTAAAGGAAATAGATTCTATTGACGTCCTTCAAATGGATGTTGAAGGAGTTGAAGACAAAGCCATCTATGGAGCCACAAAATTAATTGACAATTCTCCAAACCTAATAGTTTTTCAAGAGTGGTCACCTTCTTGGATGAAAGATATTGATACTTATTTGAAATTCTGGCGTTCTCGGGATTATAAAATTGCTCAAATTACTGCAACTGAGCTAAAAGAAATGACAGACACGGAATTAAAAGACTCTGAACAGATTGATATTGTTTTAGCAAAAGATTTAGAAAAAATTGTTAAAAATTTCCGACCTTTATAAAGGAGCTTATCTTGTCGTATATAGCACTTGCAATTATAGAAAAAAATAATTACAATCTCAGGCTCTAAGCAAATATATCCAATAGTAATGCTTATATACTTTAGAAGTAATTTTGTTTTCTCTCCTCGAATGCCCCAAAGCAGGGCTAGCCGTTAATATTGCCTTTTTCAAAGGCAAGCTAATTCATTTTAAATTAGCAATCAGATTATTTAATTAGTACTAAATATATTATTCGAGGAAAATCATGTCATATTTTGCCCATTTTATACCCATATTACTTTTCGTTATCCTTTTTGTTGGCTGTGGAATCTACTTCACTATATTAGACATACCAAACGCTTTTTATCAAATTTCCCCTATTAGCGCTATTCTTCCAGCTATTGCACTAGCGTGGCTCCTACACCGCGGTACAACAAAGGAAAAGATGAATGATCTATTAGATGGTATCCGTCATCGAGATATAATCACCATGTGTATTATATTTCTACTTGCTGGGGCATTTAGCGAGGTTACAAAAGAAATTGGAGCCATTGAATCCACTGTCAATTTTGCTTTGCGATATATACCGTCTCATTTCCTATTAATTGGTTTATTCTTAGTATCGGCCTTTGTCTCCACCAGTATTGGAACATCTATGGGAACGATCGCAACGATAGCTCCAATAGGCTTTGCAATAAGCCAGCAAGTAAATAGTCCAGCTGACTTATACCTAGCAACTGTAGTAGGAGGCGCAATGTTTGGAGACAATATTTCAATTATATCTGACACGACAATTGCATCCGTATTATCTCAAGAAGCCAATATGAGAAAGAAATTGATCCTTAATGCTAAAGTGGCTGGAATTGCTGCGGTAATCACTATTATTATATTGGGACTTAGTGCTTCAAATAATCCTGATATAGTATTTCGGGGGTACAATTTTCTTCTTATTACTCCTTATTTATTACTTCTACTACTGGCATTATTTGGCATTAATGTATTTGTTTCAATTTCCATTAGCATCACTTTTGCAGGAGCAATAGGTTTACTTACGCAAGAAACATACAGCTTGATAAAGTTTAGCCAAGGAATCAATAAAGGCTTTAGCAGCATGAATGAAATTATGATTTTATCCCTGATGGTTGGTGGATTATCTGGCTTGTCAGGCAAAGACTTTATCACAAAACTAGCTAATAGTATCTCTAGCTGGATTAAAGATAAGAACGCCTCTTCTAAGCTAGTGCAATTAGTTATCGCCAAGCTCGTGAGTGTTTTTGATATACTACTTGCAAATAATACTATTGCAATTATCTTTACCGGCGAAATTGCTAGAGAACTTAGTAAAAGACACAAAATCCCCCCACATTATACGGCTGCGTGGCTAGATATATTTTCTTGTGTTTTCCAAGGCATCATTCCCTACGGAGCACAAATATTACTTGCAAGCGCTATAGCACACATTTCACCGCTAGCAATAGTGCCTTATGTATTTTACTGCTATATACTGGGAATAGTTTCAATTATGTATATATTGCTAAGTAAAAATAATTTGGAGAAGTAATCAATGAAAAGACATTACGCTATATTATTTATCGTATTTATATCCTTTTCAAAAGTGGCTTTGGCATTTGACTGCAAACTAAATGGGGCATGGCAAAAACTATGTCCTATTTTAGAAAAAAGGATATCTCAAAAACAAACCAAAATGAAACTTAAAGAATATGAGGCAATTCAGTTTCAAGACTATGTCCTAGCTAATAACATAAGCTTAAGTACTACGCATAACTTAATTGACACTATGCCCAAAACAACAATTGAATTAATAATGGGCATAATTTTTCGGCAAACCGATCGCTTCGAAGCTGAAAAAATAGCAATATACCTAAATGACTTTATTGTATCCTTTCAGTTTAAAAACCCTGCAGCTTTTGATGAAAATACTTCTCATATTATAGCTAAAAATTGGAATCAGATAGATTACTCAGGAGAAAGCATGACCTGGCAAGGACAAAAAGCAAAATACGCCAAATATGGTATCACCGACTTTAAAACTCTTGATAATATAAAGAAATTTTTTTCTATAGAAAGCAAGCTGCCTTATTTAAAAAAAATATACAGACCCAAGTCATACTAATTAATAAAACTCTTCTTAGAACTTATAGGACAATAACTGTAAAGTAAGGTAGGTATTACCTACCTCTCTCTATACTACTTCTATTTCCTCACCTAGAGGTAAATCACCAGCGCATTTTGGCTCAAATTTTTCTTCTGCTTCGCCAAGGTGTTTGCCTAAAATACCTGCTATTTGCGCATCCACTGATCCAAAATGCTCTAGACCTTCATGTAGAACTGCTAGGCCGCCATCTACTTTATAAACCTCTATGCCATTTGATCCTTTTGCAGCAAGAGCAACATCTGTATGATTACCTAGTGTTTTAAACACTATGAGTTCACTGCCATCTGCATTGATATACTTTTCATTAGTATATAACCTGTACTTCCCATATTTAGCTGAATAAATCTTTAGCTCATACAATATTTCTACAGATTCATTTTTAGATATTTTTTTCTTAAAAACTTTTATTCCACTCTTCCCATGAGGGGTAGTAAAACCTATTTCAACTGCTGTTTTGAACTTATCTAATAATTCACCCTCAAGACCTAAATTATTTGGTATTGCAAAATAAGTTGCCTTACGAGTAGTATGATTAAAAACTTTGAATACCTCGCCACTATCACTATTACTTTCTGATTCAGAATAGTTCTCATCTGGCTTAGCATTACCGGATTTTATTACCCAGCTTTGCTCTTTTACCGTATCAGCCTGAAATTTTGACAGCTCTTTTAACTTTGCTTTTTGTCCTTGATAAATTTGATGTATTTGCTGTGCTATCGATGAATGCCTTTCCTCTTCTTCCTCTGTTGGAGCTGTATATTCTTCTTCGGCATTATCTTCATCACTTTGTCCATCTAGTACAGAGTCTGGCTCAGCAACATCATCTGGTTGCCTAATACCCAAAGCTACTTCTAATAACTTTATACACTCTTTATGTCCTGTGAACATGGCATAAACCAATGGTGCAAACCCTCCAATATCATATTCATTAAAAAGCGCACCATTAGCGAGCAGAAGTTTCAATATATTAGGATTTCCATACATTGCTGCAAGATGTACTAAAGTAGAGCCAGTATCGGCATGCCTAGCATTTATATTAACCTTATAAACACTAATTAACCTCTCTAAATAAGGCTCATCTGCATTTGATATAGCACACAATAAACGCGAAAATACAAATGATTCGCTAAGTAATTCAAGTTGTGCACCAAGAGAAACTACTGTATCAAATAACCTACTATCATCAATTGATATCGCTGTTTCTAAACAGTAATTAGCTTCTTTGAATATTGGAGAAATAATAGGATTATACATAAAAAATTCTAACAATTCTCTAAAATTGTTATTATTTCTGTGAGTTATAATTACAAATGGCAACGTTTCTCTAAATTGCTCTAATTGTTCTGGGTTTAACTTTGAATGAAAGAATTTTATCGCTTCTTGATTTTTTTGTGACAGCATAGGATAAAACCAAGAAAAATGCATTTTGGCATCAGGATATTTTTCTATTAAAAATGCAAAAACTTTTGGTTTAGATGCAAGCACCGAAAGTTTTAAAGCTTCTAAGTATCCTTCTTTATCATATATATCTTCTCCAAACCCTAATAAGAAATCGACTGTTTTAGGATCATCGTTACTTACTGCTTGTGCAATTGGAGATGTTGCGTTTTTATCAGTTTTATTTATCTTTGCTCCGGCTTGTATTAGCATTTTCATAGCGCCATAATTTCTAGCCATCACCGCGCTCACCAAT
>JACCDN011091599.1_pt1 | contig 45109 bp, 38 predicted proteins | sample 7441691 | NCBI WGS metagenome assembly JACCDN01 (sample SAMN15323439, study PRJNA562643) | freshwater metagenome | isolation source: river surface water | place: USA:Blue River Watershed | collected 2017-08-16 | reverse complement strand
ATTGCATTAATCGCAAAAGCAAGCTCTCGCTGATCAGCGCTTTCCGCCTTATCAACAGCCGTATAGGCAGCCGCATTAATGATCACTTGAGGTTGATAACGATTCAACACTTCTCTAATGGAAAGCTCATTTGAGAAGTCACAATCAGAGCGGCCCAAGAAAACTACAGGCGCCTTTAAATCTTTCAAACAAACTTGCAGAGCTCGGCCAACTTGGCCATCACGGCCAAATACCAAAATAGGCTTACTATGATCAAGAAGTTCGAAGGAAGAATACGACATGCCGCTTTGCACCTAAAAATTATTCAATTTAATTAAATTAACTTAAATAAGTTGAATTGTTTACTTATATTGCTTCTTAAGCCAATCGCGGTAGGAACCGCTTAAAACACCATCAGTCCACTCTTGGTTATCCAAGTACCATTCCACTGTTTTACGGATACCTGTATCGAAAGTTTCAGCAGGTTTCCAGCCTAATTCTCGCTCTAATTTAGTAGCGTCAATTGCATATCGACGATCATGGCCCGGACGATCTTTGACAAATGTTATTTGTGATGCATAAGAGCTGCCATATGCTTTGGGACGTAACTCATCTAAGATACTGCAGATAGTGTTTACAACCTCTAAGTTATTTTTTTCATTCCATCCGCCTACGTTATAAGTTTCACCTAATTTACCAGCCTCCAATACTCTGCGAATGGCTGAGCAATGATCTTTGACGTACAACCAGTCTCTAATTTGTTGACCATCGCCATAAATTGGTAAAGGTTTACCAGCAAGGGCATTCAGAATCACCAAAGGTATCAACTTCTCTGGGAAATGATATGGTCCGTAATTATTAGAACAGTTAGTGGTCAACACTGGTAGGCCATAAGTATGGTGCCAAGCACGCACTAAATGATCAGATGCTGCCTTGGAGGCTGAATAAGGACTATTTGGCTGATAAGCATTGGTCTCCGTAAAAGCAGGATCCATTGGAGATAAAGATCCATAAACTTCATCCGTTGAAACATGCAAGAAGCGAAATCCTGCCTTAGCTGATTTCGACAATTGCAACCAATAAACACGGATAGCTTCAAGTAGAGTAAATGTTCCAACCACGTTGGTCTGAATAAAATCAGCGGGACCTTGAATCGAGCGATCCACATGAGATTCTGCAGCAAAGTTAATAACTGAGCTAATCTGATGATTCTTAAGTAAAAAAAGAACTAAATCATAATCACCAATATCACCTTCAACAAAGACATGGCGTGAATTATTCCTTAAAGATTGCAAGGTACTCAAGTTACCAGCATAAGTCAGCTTATCTAAGTTAACAATACCTTCAGCAATTGGATTGGCCAACCAATCCAGTACAAAGTTACCACCAATAAAACCTGCACCGCCCGTTATTAGAATCATCTTAATTGAATATTTTCCCCAATTAAAACCGATTCTCTCACACTTAAGTTAAGTCAAATAACTATTCACAGCATTAATCATCTAGATAAAACAACATAGATAGTTCGTATTGTAAAAATGGGGTGAATCGAATAATCAACCAACCACATGCCATGTACTTAATAAACTAATTTTTCTAAAACTGTGACTTCAGCAAAAGGCTCTTCTAACTTTTTTATGTTAAAAAATTGATTTTCTTTAATTACCTACAAACTACCCATTAATTGTCGCTACTCATGTTAATTCAAAACAACCAATACTTTAAATCCTTCGATCAACGATTTTGAAAACTGATGATATAGTAAAAATTTCTCTAAAACTATGAATTTCAAAAATTGCTTGGCTCGAATACTATTAATGATGATTTAATATCACCATGATTCTTTGGCTGACGCTAAATGAAATTTGTTTATGTTCATTTAACTCTTTCATGATGGTATCTTAATAAGCAGATTATACGATTAGTTGTATTAGTGACTCAATACATTTAAAAAAGAATCAGCTGATTTTCAATCATTCAAAATATACTCATTGATATACCAAAATGAGCCAACGAGAATCAACGGAACTCACTGATGGCAACATCACTTTGATTAAATGTACTAACTACTGAAATAATAGAATATTGCCGATTTTGATTAAAGAATATTTTGAAGAAGTTAGAACTAATTACCGATTATGGCAACAAATACCTTGGCACATGATGGGAAGTTGAGTGATATAAACTCTAGAATGTTAGCATTTGATTTTTCAAAAATTGCGCTCTTACTAATAAAAGCATTTATTTAAGAAAACCTTATGACACACAACAATTCGATGCGGCTGAAGAAAAGCTAAGTTTATAGAGTTTCTCTTTTCAAAAAATCTGCATAGGTAATTTTTAAACCATCTATTAAATTAACCTTTACTTTCCAACCCATATTCTCAAGCCTATGACTATCCAAAAGTTTTTTTGGTGCTCCATCAGGCTTTGTTGTGTCAAAAATAATTTTTCCCTGATAATTTATAACACCGGCAATAATTTCAGCAAGATCTCTAATCGACACATCTGAACCAAAACCAACATTAATATGGCTACGCATAGGCTCGGTATATTGACTATAAATATTTTTATCCAAGTTCATCATAAAAATTGATGCAGAGGCCATATCATCAACATACAGAAACTCACGCATAGGTATACCGGTCCCCCAAATTACAACCTCTGGAGAATTGCCTTGTTTAGCTTGATGAAAGCGTCTAATTAATGCTGGGATAACATGACTATTTTCAGGATGATAATTATCGCCAGGGCCATATAAATTTGTTGGCATGACACATCTGTAGTCAATATTTTGTGAAGTACCGTATTGACGGTTATAACTCTCACACAATTTAATACCGGCTATTTTTGCGACAGCATATGACTCATTAGTAGGCTCTAACTTCCCAGTCATAAGAGTCTCTTCAGACATAGGCTGCGTCGCAATTTTGGGGTATATACAGCTAGAACCCAAGAATAAAAGTTTTTTTACTCCGGCTTTGAACGCTTGATGTATGACATTTGCCTCAATCATTAGATTATCGTAAATAAATTCAGCTGGATAAGTATTATTAGCATGAATTCCGCCAACTTTTGCTGCAGCCAAATAAACCTCATCTGGTTTTTCCGCATTAAAGAAATTAGTTACCGCTTGCTGATTACATAAATCAAGCTCAGCATGTGTTCGAGTGATGATATTTTTAAACCCAGATTTATTTAATTGTCGTGCTATTGCAGAACCAACCATGCCGCGATGACCAGCAATATATATTTTTTTATTTTTATTCATCTATACTCGTAACTCAAAAAGTTAATTCTCTTTACCAACATAAACTTCATAACCATAATTTTTTAATAGTGCATGTTTTTTAGCTTGAACTAAATCATATGAAACCATTTCTTTAATCATTTCATCAAGAGTTATCTCAGGCACCCAACCAAGTTTATTTTTAGCATTAGTTGGGTCACCCAAAAGTGTTTCAACTTCAGTGGGTCGGAAATAATGAGGGTCTACTTTTACAACAATATCGCCAATTTTTAAGCCAGGAGCATCGTTTCCGCTAATAGCGGAAACGATTGCTACCTCATTCACTCCCCGACCTTCAAATTTAAGTTGTATACCCAACTCAGCAGCACACTTGACAATAAAATCTCTAACTGAATATTGAACACCAGTTGCAATTACAAAATCTTCAGGTTTTTCCTGCTGTAGCATCATCCATTGCATACGTACGTAATCTTTTGCATGCCCCCAATCACGCAAAGCGTCCATATTACCCATATACAAAAACTCTCCTATACCTTGAGCAATATTTGCTAAACCTCTTGTAATTTTACGAGTTACAAATGTCTCGCCACGACGTGGACTCTCATGATTAAACAAAATACCATTACATGCATAAATACCATAGGCTTCACGATAATTAACTGTTATCCAGTAGGCATAAAGCTTTGCAACTGCATAAGGCGATCTAGGATAAAAAGGTGTAGTTTCTTTTTGAGGGATTTCTTGAACTAAACCATACAATTCAGAAGTTGATGCTTGATAAAAACGAGTCTTTTTTTCTAATCCCAGAATACGAATTGCCTCTAAAATACGCAAAGTGCCCATTGCATCAACATCCGCCGTATATTCTGGTGACTCAAAAGAGACTGCAACATGACTTTGAGCTCCGAGATTGTAAATCTCATCGGGCTGCGTTTGCTGAATGATACGAATTAAATTAGATGAGTCTGATAAATCACCATAATGGAGAAAAAAACTAGGAGAATCAATGTGCGGATCTTGATATAAGTGATCGACGCGATTAGTATTGAAGAGAGAAGCGCGGCGTTTAACGCCATGAACAATATAACCCTTTTCTAATAAAAGCTCAGCCAAATAAGAACCATCCTGACCAGTTACTCCAGTTATAAGGGCAATTTTTTGTTTGTTTATTTGATTCATACCCAAGCATTATTTATAAAAATGTATATAGTTAATCTTTAACTACGACCATAGGCATCTTCAAAACGAACAATATCGTCCTCACCTAAATAATTTCCAGATTGAACTTCAATTATTTCTAAATTTAAGAGCCCTGGATTTTCTAAACGGTGTTTAACACCGATTGGAATATAAGTAGACTGATTTTCACTCAATAGAAAAACATTATCACCATTCGTAACCTTTGCTATGCCTCTAACAATAATCCAATGTTCAGTGCGATGTCTATGCATTTGCAAACTTAAACTAGCTCCAGGTTTGACGGATATATGTTTTACTTGAAAACAATCTCCAACAACTAACGGATCATACCACCCCCATGGTCTAGCAACACGTCGATGGAGGAATGCTTGAGCTACACCTTCATTCTTAAGTTTTTGAACAACATCTTTTACTTCCTCGACTTTATTCTCCGAAGCTACCAACACTGCATCAGGAGTATCTATAATAATTAGATTACTAATCCCCAGAGCAATTACTGGGCGATGAGGCGCGTTGATAAATGTATTAGCGGATTGAATGAAAAAGCCCTGGCCACTGACACGATTCCCCAACTCATCTGAGTCAAACATTCTTGAAACAGCATTCCAACTACCAATGTCACTCCAAGCACTCTTAAATGGAACTACCGCTACTTTTTCAAAGTGTTCCATCACTGCATAATCGATTGACTCAGATCGGCATGCTAAAAAATCATCCCTTCCAGGGCGAATAAAATCACCATCATGTTTTGCTACATTTATAGCATCTTCACAAGATTTCATGATGTCTGGCGCATACTTAGTTAATGCATCAATCAATACTGATGTTTGGCATAGGAAAATACCAGCATTCCAAAAATAATCCCCGGATAAAAGCATATCTTGCGCAAAATTTAAGGGCGGCTTTTCGATAAATTTCTTAACCTTAAAGGTTGATAAACTATTACTACAATAGCTGTCTAAGGAATCCCCTCTTTGAATGTAGCCATAAGCTGTACTCGGAAAACTTGGCTGTATCCCAAAAGTGACAATATAACCAGCAAGAGCAGAATCAACACCTAATTCAATAGTCTTTATAAAAGCATCAATATCAGGTATATAGTGGTCTGAAGGTAAAAAAAGTAATAAATCTGAATGTTTGATAGTTGGCATCAATACTGCACTAGCCATTGCTGCAGCGGTATTTCGACCTGATGGCTCAAGAAAAATTGAGGGAATTTTTTCTGAATTTGACTGTAAACTTTGACTTAACAAGTCTTTAACAAAGAAACGATGTTCTTCATTTGCAATGCAAATAGGGCTGGAAAATTTTTCTATTCTCTTCAAAGTAAGGCTGAAAAGGCTATTGCCATCGATTAAAGGAACAAATTGTTTAGGCAAGGATTCACGAGAAGCAGGCCACAACCTTGTACCAGAACCTCCACATAAGACTATCGGCTTTATTTCACTTATTGGGAATCTACTAGGGTCAGAATCAGAAAAGCTACTTGCCTCTCGAAGAACATTAAAAGTCATCGAAGAAATACCATTAATAGAAAAACTATATTATAAATAAGCAAAAGATATTCGTATAAGTATAATAGTTAAAGCAAAAATCTACAAAACTGCATCTGTAAACCTGTAGAAAATTTTAATTTTAGAAATCCATAAATGATTTTCAATTCGCAATCTTTTATATTGGTATTTTTACCTATATCATTCATATTTTTCTTGATAATGTCAAGAATAAGTATAAAAATTGCAAAATATTATTTATTATTAATATCACTGTTATTCTATAGTCAATGGTCTTATTATTTCTTATGCTTACTAATAGGATCAATAATAATTAATTATTCAGCAAGCATTTTAATAATTAAAAAGAAATCAAGAAATTTACTAGCATTGATAATAATAATAAATTTAATTTATTTATCTTATTATAAATATTTTGCAGGGTTAATTGACATTAATTTAAGCATAGAAGATAATTTTATTCCCATTGGAATATCATTTTATACATTTACACAATTATCATATTTAATTGATACATATAAACAAAAAAGTGATAAAATATCATTTTTAAATTATTGCATATACATTACATGGTTCCCACATTTAATCTCAGGACCGTTACTACATTATAAACAAATTTCCCCACAATTAAATGCAATAAATATAATCAATATAAAAAATATAAATTTAGGAATATTATTCTTTACAATTGGTTTATTTAAAAAAGTAATATTAGCTGATAATCTTGCCCAAATATCAGATCCAATATTTAACACATTACCAATAGAAGAGATTAATCCATTAAATGCCTGGATAGCAGTAATATCTTTTTCGTTTCAATTATATTTTGACTTTTCAGGTTATTCCGACATGGCAATCGGGATATCATTATTATTTAATATAGAATTACCGATAAATTTTAATTCTCCATATAAGGCAGATTCAATAATTGAATTTTGGAAAAGATGGCATATTTCTCTTTCGAATTATTTAAAAAACTATCTATACATACCACTTGGTGGAAACAAAACAAAAAATAGATGGTTTTTAAACATATTTATTACAATGATAATTGGTGGAATATGGCATGGCTCAACTATAAACTTTTTAATTTGGGGGGTCCTACATGCCATATATATTTGTATAAATCATATATGGCGTCGATTAAACTTTAAAACTCCTAAAATTATTTCATGGGCCATAACAATGTTTTTTGTTGTTATAGCGTGGCTTCCATTTAGAGCAAATAGTATAGATCAACTAATATTTATGCTTAATGAAATGTTTTCATTTTCGAAAATCATATTACCATTATATTTGAAATCAATTATTCCTTTAGAAGATTATTTTAAATATGGGCAAGTAAATATAGGATATGCATTTTCTATGTATGAAGTAATTATTCTCTTATTTATTTGCTTTTGTGTTGTAATATTCTTACCAAATTCACATCAACTTTTAAAAAAATATAGTTATATAATAAATAATGAATTTGATAATTATAAAATAATAAATTTTTTCACCGGCATTCTCACTAGCTTAACTCTTTTTATAATAATTATAAATTTAAATAAATATTCTCCTTTTTTATATTTCCAATTTTAATGAAAAATAAATATTTTTTAACCGGTATAATTTCATCTGCATTATTTCTATTTCTTTCTCATTTATATTTATATAATTATTTCGAAGAAATTGGAGAAATTAATGTTAATAAAATAATTCATAAACAAATAAATTCGGAGGAAAAAATACTTTTTTTGAGTGGAATAAATCAATCAATTCAAGACTATAAATTTCATTCTTTAAGTATTTTAAATCCTAAGATTGTAGCAGTTGGATCAAGTAGAGCTATGCAAGTTAGAAAGGATTTTTTTAAAGAAGAATTTTATAATTTAGGTGGAACATCATCTACCATTAATTCATTAATATTCACATTAAATTATATCTTAGATAAAAAATCTATTGAAACTGTATTAATTTTTCTTGACCCATGGTGGTTTAATCATTCTTATTCAATTGATGGCGGATCAAATAAATATATTTACTTCCCCAATAATTATAATTTAACCATGCTGTATTACTTATATAAATATAATAATAGCAAATTTAGTAATAATTTAGGTTTAATGTCAAGAATTAACGATTCAGGATTTGCTAAAGATGGTAGCTATTATTATAATGGATTAATAAATAACACCAGTAGTTCCGATTTTAAGTTTCTAAATACAAAAAAGGAAATTCTAAATAATGAGAATAGGTTTAAAACTTATAAATTCCAAAGTAAGTATTTTATTGACAAACTGTGTAGAACATTAATAAATTTAAAAAATAACAATAAGAAAGTACTAATACTAACAACGCCTTTTCCATCTGAAATACAAGAAAATATAATATCTATTTATGAAGATTATATAAAAAAATCATATTCTGAAGTAGCAAATTGCACATCTGACTTAGAATTTTATGACTTTACATTAAAACATTTTGATAACTGCGAATTTATAGATGGAATACATGGTGGCGAGACTGTGTACGCTAGAATGTTATTAAGTATTTCAGGACATGAAAATATATTTAATAAGTCTTACTTATCTAAAGTAATACATCATGGAAAAGGTAAAATTGTTGGCATTAAAAACATATATAATGACACTTTTATTGAAAGAGATTTTTTAGGATTTGGATGTGATAAATAATTATAGATTTATTTTTATTGCAATTATTATTTTTGTATTTTCACCTTTGTATATAACTATTAGTAGTGACTTTATACTTTTTAATAGGCCTAAATACGAATGTGAATTTATTAATTGTTATTCATTCCATTTTAGCGCTCTTTTTTACCCTTCAATTATTTTTATTTTTTTATTTTTTAGCATTAAGATTATTTTAAGTTTTACACTCTTATTTTTGCTTTCACTTGGAGTTTATCTTTTAAACGATATAAACTACTTTATTTTATTCAGGATTTTCTCAAACTATATTCAAACATTATTTTTTATTTCATCAATATTTTTTTTCTATAATTTATTTAAATATTATAGTTTCAACAAAATTTCTTTTGGTTCTATTATAAAAATCCTAATTATATTTTTAAGTTTTATATTAATAATATTATTCTTAGTTTATATTTTAAAAAATGATAATGATTTATCTTTTATTTATGATTTAGAGCAATACTTTTTTAACAATTTTTTAATTATTCCTTTTGTTTTAGGTTTAAGAATTCGTGGAAAAATTTTTGATTTAGTATTTTATTTATGTATAGTCTCTTTAATTATTTTAATATTTTTTATAAATAAATATGATGTTACAATTTGCAAATTTCTCATCCCTTTAGTTTTTATTATAGGTTTATTTAAAATTAAAAAATTTGATTATCAATTTTTTATATTTACATTTCTTTTTATTTTATTCTTTTTAATATATTTATACAATCCTTTTAGTCTATTTTCTAATTATTTTCATACATTGGGTATTAGGAATAATATATATATAGATTATTTTTCTGGCTTGAATTTGATTAATTTCTTATTCCCAATAACAAGCTATTATAGACAAAATTCCTTGGGTTCAATGCATTCGGAGTTTGTTGAACTTTTTTCATTCTTTGGTTTGCTTTTTCCATTAATATTTTATAGTATTATTCTTCATTATATATACAAAATATATAAATACAACATTAATTTTTCAATTTTTACTTTTATAATTATTTTTTTCCCAGCTATAATAATGTCGCCCAATCTTCATATTGGCTCATCAGTAGTTAATTCACTACTTCTTGTTATATTTTTATACTTTAGAAAAAAATGTCAATGAAAATACTTATAGTTGGTAAAAATAGTTTTATTGCTAAATATTTTATCAATTTTATTCAATTTGAGAAGTATTGTATTACAGCAATATCACATAATGATGTTTATAATTTTAATTTTTTTAATGATTTTACACACATTATAAATTTTTCTTATGATAATAATTTGATTTTAAACTCTGATAATATTAAAAATTCGGTTGATTATCATATTTGCAATAAAATAAATTCATTTAATACAAATTATATCTTCATTAGTAGTAGAAAAGTCTATGATTTAAATTTTCAGTTTTTAGCAAATGAAAACACAATTAGAGCTGTACATGATATGTATTCTAACAATAAAATTATAATCGAAGATTATTTATTTAAGATTAAGCATTGTAAAGTTTTAATTCTCCGACCAAGTAATATTATTGGCTTCGAGTATTACAAAGAACGCTATCGTTTCGCTTCTTTTCTCATTAATAATTTAATTATGAATGGAAATATTCAGCTTAATTGTTCTCCTGATACCAAAAAAGACATTATTCCTATTAATAATTTTTGCATAATTTTAAATGATCTTATTAAAAATGATGTAACTGGCGTATATAATATTGGATCTGGTAGTTCATTTTCACTAACAGAAATTTGCTTAGCAATTATTAAAGGTTATGGTTCCGGCTCCCTAATTTCATATAATAATTCAATTATTGATGAGTTTGAACTTGATAGTACTAAACTTTATAAACTAATTGGATTTAATCCTACCAATGATGTTTCTCCACTAGATTATTTATATGAAATTGGAAAATTTTACAAATCAAATGTCTAATTCATATTTTACAATTTTTGATTTTAAGTATATAACTCAAGCTCTAACTTTAGTAAATTCTTTTAAGAAGTATAATAAAGATGATATTTTTTATTTAGTTCCTATTTGTATAGACTCAAAAAAGTTCACATTAAATTTTTACAAAGAGACTTGTGTTGTTAATATTCCCGATATATTACCTACTAGCCTTTTTAATTATCTTACCGCTAATCGATCTACTGGTGAATTATGTTGGTTACTAAAGCCAATAGTTGCAGAATATTTAATGACAATATCAAAACCATTATCATGGGTTACATATGTTGATTCAGATGGTTTTTTTTATAATAATCCTAGCCACATATTAAATAATTTAAATAACTTTTCAATAGCTGTTACACCTCATAATTTTGAATCTCGAAATATTCATTTAGCAAATAGTGTTGGAAGATATAATGCTGGATATATATCTTTTAAAAATAATTTAGTTGGTAAAGAAGCATTAAAGTATTGGAAGTTTAGATGCATTGAAAGTACATCATCGAAGGTCCTGGATAAATCTTACGGAGATCAAAAATATTTAGATGATATTTTTATAAATTTTTCAAAAAATGTTTATGAGTATCCAGCACAATATAATATTGGTCCATGGAATATAAATAATACAAGATTGATTAAGCATTATAGAAATCAGCCTGTTTATTATCATTTTCATGGGGCTAAAATTTTAAATATTGGTCATTTTCTTTCATACAGTGGTAATTTTAAAATTAATAAAGAAATCTTTAATATTTTCTATAAACCATATTTTTTGGCATTAAAAAATATACAAATTCAACTAATCAAACATGAATGTAAAATTAATCTAACATTTCATCATTTAAGCTTTAAAAATAAAATAAAAAAAATATTTTTTAATAATGATTTTAAGTTATAGATTTAATTCAATTATTTTTTTAAAATTCTCCTTTATTTTAAATGGGTTAAATTTTTTTTCATATAATTTCATTTGATTTTTAATTATTTCATCATTATTTAAATTATTTTTTATATAATTTATTTTATTACTCAATGAATTTATTGATTTATTAATTAATTTATATCCTGCGTTGTATTTTGTCACCAATTTTATTTGTTCATTATTCTTATCGCCATAAAATAATATTGGTACACCTGATATTAAATATGATGGCAATTTTGCTGGCATTGAAAATTTAACATAATTCATTCTAGAACTTTCAAAAGATGAAGGCATGAACAATAAATCAAATGAACTAATTAAGTTTGCATATTGCTTATTATCTTTCGGAGCTAAAAAAATATTTAAATTTTTTTGATTATTATATTTAAATGAATTAATACATTTTTCATAGGACTGTTGATTAATCCAATATTCAATTTTGTAATATTGTTCATTTTTAAGTGCTTCAGCTAAATCTAGTAAACCATCTTTTTGAGACTGATCACTATATGATCCTACATAGCCTATTTTGAAATAGTCTTTATTTTTTAATTTTTTAATTGAATAATTTATGTAACATGAATTACAAATTACCTCTGCACTAATTTGATACCTTTTCTTATACTCTCTTGCCATTCCTTCAGATATAACTAAAATTTTTTTTGATTTTTTTAGAATCTTTTTAAAATAATATCGAATATATAATCCATGTAAAAAACCTATTATTCCGTGTGTATTTTTTGAATCAATCCAGTCATCCATTATATGAGTAATAATTGGAATATTTAAATCAATTGAAAGTTTATAGACTAGTTTATTTAGAGCTCCACAACCAAGAGTGGTATATATAATTTTTGGATTTTTCTCTTTGACAATATTTTTTATTTTAATATAGTTTTTTAAGATAGATAAACTGGAAGGATTACCAATTAATATTTTATTGATTATTTTTAAATTTCTTAAATCCTCTTTTATTTTATGATTATTATTTTTAGGGTATTTTTTAATATATTCAGAAATATTAAAATTAATATTTGAATTTCTATCCAGACTTAATTGAGAAATTTTATATTTATTTAATTCACTAAAAAGGAAATTTATTAATAGTGATGTTCCAGTATTTCCTGAAATTTCATCTTCAGAGATTATTAAAATGTCAGTAGTCTGTTTCAAGATAATCTACTTTACTTGTATTTTGTGAAAATTTATACCATTTATTGATTCCGTGAAATATTTCATTTCCTGTCGATATATAGTCGTTAAATTTCATGTTAAGTCCTAATATTGATTTTTGCTTAAAATTTAAATTTACTGAAATACCTTTAAATTTACAGGGGCGATTTATAAATATTGAATAGGCATGCCATTTTGCAATTTTAATTCTAGATTCATCAAATATTTCATCAAATTTATCTATATTCATTAAAATATTTGTATATTCATTTATTGTTTTTGGATCCTTTGTAATTCCTAAATCTGTGTACCTTCCGGTTCCAGCAGTTATCACCCATTTTCCAAAGCATGGCAATTCAATTCCAATCGTTCCCCTAACAGTAACAGCATAATCAATTAATTGAAATAGTGAGTATGTATCAATATCTGTATCAGGCAATAATAATTTTACTTGTTCAGGTAGGTGGTGTATCCCATTTGATTTTAGTAAAGATAACTCAGCAAGCACTGATTTTTCACCCTCAAATTGACGTTTCCATACATTTGCAGGATGTAATTTAATTATCCAATTAACTTTTGGATTATTTATAGCAATCTTAACTGTTTCTAAAAACCATTCTGAATAATCATCATACAAATCTTCACCATAAAATAAGTTTGCGTCCCACAATATATGTGAAAAAACGCAAACAATTTTCTTTTCTGGATTTAATTTTATTTTTTTAATTAATTCATCTTTATTGAATTTTATTGTTTTGACTTGGTTTCTTGCTTGCATTTTGTCTAATCCGCTATAGCGATTTAATAGCTCAGCTCTTAGACTTTTCTCATGTACATCTGTCCATTGATTCCCAGTAATTTGATTTAAAGTTGACTTTGACACTGAATTGGGGTTAACTCCAACAGTTTGTGAATTTATGCGTTTAAATACAAAAGAGTCATCTTTAAATGGTTGAACTACCTGGATGCAATCAATATTTTTTTTGATAGCTAAAGATATAATTGGTGAATTCCAATCATTTGCTTCAATTGTAAAAATTTTTTCAAAATCATAATTTTCAAAAAATATTTTTAGTTTAGATATCCAGATAATAATCTCCGGAAGCAATAAATATATACTTTTTATTGTATTTATATCCATCAAGTCTGGAGATGCTAAACGATTTTTACGCTGTATATTAGATAAAATTGTTGGGCCAATCAAAACATCTTTGTAACTCCATTTTTTAATCGAATCAAATTTAATTGGTTGTTTTTTAAAATAATCTACAGTATTGGTAATCTCACTTTCAATTTCAGGTGAGAGTTCAATTTTGGATATATTTACAAAGGAAATTTTTCCCAAAAGTTTTAAATAAATTTTTGTCCAGGGGTTGCCTTGATCTCTTAAGATTACAATTATTTTGTATCCATTTAATGCATATGGAAGTAAAAGTAATAATTCTAATTTAGTATTTAGTAAAATTCCATTGAATGCAATTAATGCAATTTTTTTATTACTTTTACTTTGATAAATATTTTTTGATAATTTACTTCTTGTTTCAATATAATCTAGTATAAGAGTTTTAAACTCACTTGTTTTAAAGAAAAACTGATATACGAGATATAATAAGTTGTAAAAATAAAGATTCTTAACTTTCTGAATCATCTCAGAAACTCAATAGTTTTTTTAGCAATAAAAATTTCTGTATTTTTCCAAGAATCACTTGTTACTCCACCAATATGGGGGGTAATTAATAATCTTTCATTTCTCTGAGAGCATTGTATTATCTTACTATTAATCGATTTTTTTCCAATTTCATCGCATACTACATCAAGTGCTGCACCCCATATGTTATGGTTATCTATAGCATAGATTAACGCGTCCTCATCAAGAACCTCACCTCTGGATGTATTGATTAAGACTGCATTTTTTTTCATTGAGCCAATCAAATCAGCATTAATTATTCTCTTATTCTGTTGAGTAAAAGGGATGTTGATAGATACAACGTCACATGTTTTAAATATCTCATTAATAGTTTTATAAGTATATTCAGGAGGTATTTTTTTTGTTAACACTTCATTTACAAACACTTTCATACCAAATGCTTGTCCATAATGTGCAATTTTAAAACCATTTCTACCAAAGCCTATAACTCCTAATTTCTTACCATACAACTGAATTCCCATGAATTGATCTCTTTTCCACTGACCACCCCTAACGCTACCTGCAGCCTGAGGAATATTTCTTATAAGCGATAGAAGTAATGCCCAGGTATGCTCTGCTGATGCAGTTATTCTATTCAAATATGAGTACTCACCTCTAAGAGAGATTATTTTAACATTGCACTCCCTCGCTGCAACCTCATCTATATGATTAATACCAGTAACATTTGTAGCTATAACCTTTAACTTTTTTGATGATTCAAATATCAGCCTGTCAATTTTATGCGACAACCTCATAACTAAAACATCAACATCTTTAAGTAGATAAATTAACTCATTTTTATTTATAGGGCTTACTTCAAGATATTCACCAATTGATTTATAGTGGCTTATTGCTTCATCAGAAAAATTTAATGGGTCAATGTTTAATATTTTCATTTGCTACTCTATTAAATACTTTGCGTATTGAAAATCTGACATATCATCAATATTTAATGATTTTTCTTTACTCATTAAATATGGGAAGATACTACCACCCCAAATCTTTCCTTCTTTAATCAATTTTTTTTTGGTTATATATATTGCACCATTTCTTAAATATATTGGATTTAAATCTTGTCTATTTTTTGTAGTATCTTTCTTTTGAATGGAGCATAGTCTATTATTTTTAATTTTATACATTCTTGAAGGATGAGAGTCTTCTACTTTGTAAACACTTATTAAGCTATCTACTTTATTTTTTCCATACTTACCTATAGCCAAATCAATATCTTTACATGTCCTGAGTGGGCAGGTGGGTTGTAGCAAAATTATATGATCAAATTCAGAGTAATTCTTTTTATTTATCACATGGCTTATAACTGAAATCATTGGAGCAGAGTCTGTAGAATATTTTTTTGGCCTTTGGATAGTTTCTACTCCATACTTTTTTGATAATTTTATGATTTTCTCACTGTCAGAGGAAACTACTATTTTTGATATTTTTTTTGATTTAATTGCCTCTTCTATTGTGTATCCAATTAAGGGTTTCCCTGATATTTCTCGTATATTTTTGTTTGGCACCCCCTTCGATCCAGCTCTTGCAGGTATTATGGCTAATATTTTCATTCTTCTTGCTAGTATGTGATTTTCTTTTGAATATTAATTTTTAAATTCCTATTTGATAAAACAGCTGCAATTTTCATACTAGATATTCCATCCCCAAATTTTGAGCTCCTCTGGTATCTCTTAGCTTCAATTTGTGTTGAAATAGCAGTATAAATATCTTCAACATCTCCCTCCACATCTATAACGTTTTGCCCTTTTTCTCTACCATTTTGCCTAGTGCCAATGTTTACAACTGGGATACCTAGAAAAGTCGCCTCTCTCAAAAAACTACTGCTATTACCAACTGCACAGGAGGCTCCATTTAATACTCTTAAATAATCTTCAACACTAAAATTTTTATAAAAACTAATTTTTGATTTTTTATGTTTTTCTCTAAAATGCCTTAAGCCCTTAGAAATATCATCTGAACCTGCATCAACATTTGGCCATAACCATATGGCCTGCATATTGGTTCTAAATACAGCTTCTAAAGTCTTTTCAATCTGTACTTTACCTTCACCATATTCTGTTGTTACTGGATGCTGAGATACTAACAAATATTTTTCTTCCCAATTTATTTGATGGCCTAACCCTAAATTTAACCTATCTACTTTATCAAGTGATAAATCAGTATCTTTTATTAAGTCTATGGAAGGACAACCTACCTCAAAAATCATAGATGGATTTTCACCCATCTTAATAAGTCTATCAGTTGATTCCGAAGTTGCCGTAAAGTGAAGATGTGCGAGCTTTGATACAGCATGTCTCACGCTTTCATCTATTGATCCTGTAACTTCCCCTCCCTGCGCATGAGCTAGGGGAATATTCATATAACTTGCTGCCACAGCTGTTGCCAATGTTTCATATCGATCACCCGTAGCAAAAACTATATCTGGTTTAAGATTTTCAAATACTGTGGCTAATTCTACAATTGCTAATCCGGTTGATTTGGCCATGGTAATTGGATTTTCTCCTTCCAATACATTGTAGATTTTATGATTAGGCCCAAAGCCATCACTAATCATTAAATCGACTATGTTTCCATAACGCCATAAGAGTGCACTCGCTCCCACAACAATTTGTAATTCAATACCAGGATTTTTTTTCAATGCACTTAGTACGCACTTTATTCGCCCGTAATTTGCCCTACTAAAAATAACAACGCATACTTTACGCATCTTTATAAACATCGTCCCAATTTAATACTGCCCCCTTAGAGAGGTCTTTATTTACTCTCTTACCAAGAATTTCTAAATAGCAATCAGCTGGTATGCCAGTGAGAGGCTTTAAGAATTTTAAATCCTCCAATGAAATTGCGCTTCCTTTTTTTATCATCTTTCTTAAGAAAATACCTTTTTTAAATAATTTTTCCATTTTAAATACTTCGTTGTTCTTTATATTTTTATTTACTGGGTTATGCAACATGCTTTCGATAAATCGAATACCGTCTACTAATTTATGCAATTCAGCAATAGTAATAGATGAACTAGAGTCAAAACCGAATATTTTTTTATCATAAGTAACATGAACCTCTACAGCATTGGCCCCTAGTGTAGCCGCCGCCAAAGAAGGATATATAGTACCGGAGTGATCAGAAAGGCCAACATCTAAATTAAAATCCCTCTTATAGTCCTGCAACACATTTAATCCAACTAATTCAGGAGGACATGGATATTGAGAAGTGCATTGCATCAATATTAAATTTCCTGAAGATCTTGATTGAATATACTTCGTAATAATTTCAATCTCATTAATATTACTCATGCCAGTAGATAAAAGTATAGGCTTATGAGAATCGCATATATTATCAAGCATGAAAAAATTAGCGGCTTCTCCAGATGCAATTTTCCATGCTTTGATATCTAGCTTTGTTAAGATATCGACAGCTTTTACAGAGAATGGGGAGCATAAAAAAAGAAGGCCCAACTCTTCAGCATGCTGCTTAAGGTCTTTCCATTCAGAATATGAGAATTCCATTCTTTTCCAATAATCGTATCTGCTTAAATCTTGACAATACTTACTTGAAATTCTAAATTTATCGTAGTGCGAGCTCTCTTCGTCTGCTATATGCATTTGAAACTTCACCGCATCCGCTCCGGCATCGGCGACCGAATCTATATAAGAGTGCGCAATTCCTAACGACCCTTCATGGGCTTGTGCAATCTCCGCAATGACCATGCATGAATTTTTAGTTAATCTATTTTTTATCATTTTCATTTATAAAAATTCTTGCCCAGATTTCCATTCCGTCAAGTATTTTCTCAAATCTATCATCCAATTTAGTTAAATAGGTGCGACTTAAGGAAACTATTTCCAACATGCATTCGGGGTAACTATTTTTTTCTAATTTTAAACCTTTTAGAAAATCACACAGTAGATGTGCCGTCAAATTTCCGTGCATTTCTTTTTCAAGATCCTGCCAAAGATTATGCTCATTTCTTACCTGAGTAACCAGTGGCAGACCGTAACCAACTAAATCCCCCATGTGATCCATAATTTTTCTTAAAAAATACCCCGAAAAAATATCATCGTAACGTCCGGAATAAGGGCTTACAAAGGCAGCCGGCACTAAATCAATATTAAATGCAGTGTTTTGAGTGTTTATTGGTGACCACGTATGCTTTGCCAGAACAAAAGTCTCTCCAAATTCCTCCAACTTATAGTCAATGGCATCAACTTTTCTACATAGTCTAGTTATAGCGTCAACATCTGGATCGCCAAGCCAGAGACCTGCATTAATTTTAAGGACGCCCTTACCAGCCTTAAAAGTACTTTGTTGTTTTATCCATCTCATATTGTATGGGTAACCTCTTGGGTAAAAAGATATGCCATCCCTCTCAATAAGAGATTCACATACGTTGAACCAACCCGAAGAACTTTCAATCTGAGGAATGTTAATACCATCCCCAACTACTGAGTGAGGCCCAAAAAAATCTTGCTTGATTGGGAAATTATCATCATCTATTCTAATAATCAAATCATATTGATTTTTGTATGCATACAAATCTGCAAAATTCCTTCTAGAAAAAGAATTTAAAGGTATGTGATTCCATAAATCTTTATACTTTGAAAATTCTCTTTCTTGCTCCTCAATACCAAAGTAGATAATGTTCGATTGAGCTTCTTTTTGAATAGATTTAATGTAATTTTTGGTATCGGGGTGAGATTTAACATCACCGATAACGATGTAATCAACTATGTTTTGATTGCCATATCTTTCATGGTTAAGAATTAATTCTTCGATTACATAAGGAATGTTAATTGTCGTTATTGTTACTGCAATTTTCTTTTTTTTCATAAACTTTATTCAATTAAATTATTCATTAAGGCTACTTTAGAGCCTGATTTTTCAAAGTTAAAATCAATTTTTTTATACTTTGATAATTTTTTACTAACGTTATTTTGGAATTCGTTGGGAACAAACATCATAAGAAACCCCCCTCCCCCAGCACCTAGTAATTTTCCACCAAGAGCTCCAGCCTCCAAGGCTTTGGTGTACATACTATTAATTTCAGTATTTGTTACATTTGATGAAAGCTCTTTTTTTAGATTCCAGTTTTCATTTAGCATTTCACCTGCTAAATTTACATCTCCGCCGTTATTAATTAGATATAAAAATTCTGTAGTTAAATGTTTCATTCTATCTAATATTTTTTTGTTCTTGCCCTCAATGTTTCTTTCATTTTGCTCAACAAGAACTGACTGTGAGTATCTTGTAATACCTGTAAAGTAGAGCTGTAGATTATTCTCAATCTTTTTTAATTGACAATTATCTTCCGATTCCATTTTTTTACATGTAATTTGCTTCCCATACATTTCAAGATAAACAACTCCTCCAATCGCTGTGGTGTATTGATCTTGAACGCCCACAATCTCTCTCAAAAGTTCTCTTTCAATATAAATAGCTTCTTCTGCAATTTCTATATTATTTTTTTTAATACCCATGTACTCATAGATAACTTTTAGCAACCCCACTACGAATGCGGATGATGTTCCTAGCCCACTAAATGCTGGAAGATCAGAGAAATAGTGTATTTCAAGGGGACCCTCTACTCTTGTATGCATAAAACAAGCTCTTATTACTGGTTGTTTTATTGCTTCCACGCTATTACACAATTCACTTTGAGAATAAATAAGCCGATACTTGTAAGGATCTATGTTAGAGAGTTGCCTAAGAATAACGTAACTGTATTTATCTATTGAACTAGCAATTGATTTTCCGCCATTTGATGAGTAATAACTGGGGTAATCTGTTCCGCCACCAAATAAGGTTATCCTCAGAGGCGTTTTACTAATATATTGGTTCATATTCATCAAAATTTAGACCTAAAGAAGTAGGTTATTTTTTCAATAATTCGCGTAATTGAATAATTAATATTCCTAAACCACCCATAGCGAGTAAAAAAGTAAAGAAATAAATTTGAGTCATAATTATTACCAGAATCAAATCTGTTTTTATCACTATTTGAGTAGAATAATGCTCTAACCTCTTGTGTACCATTTATATATGTGTACCCAGCGTTACTCATAAGAAGTTTTAAAGAATTTAATGAGTAACACCATAGGTGTTCAATTTTTGTAAATTGTCTAATATTGTTACCAAATCTTCGAAAAGAAATTCCAAAAAAACCTGGTACGTTTATATATAAGATGCCATTTGCGGACATATTTTTCTTCAAGGCATCAAGGAAAGCCAAAGGATTATTCAAATGCTCAACAACATCAGATAGTATGACTAAATCAAATTTTTTGTGGCCCAATGAATCTATCCCACCAACTGACAACTCTATATTCTTAAGACGCTGCCTTCCATACTCTATATATTCCTCGTTGTAGTCAATCCCATAGCACTGAGTATTTTTGTTGGAAAAAGCTTCAAGAATACCGCCGCAACCACAACCAACCTCTAAAATATTTTTGATTTCATCAAAACTAATTTGATTCTCAATCCACGATTTAATAGCAACCCCCTTATTAATCTCTTCCCTTAAGTAGTTATCTAAGCTTACCCCAACTCCGCTAGGATTATTACTATTTGTAAACATGTGTGCAGAATAAAATCCATCTTTATAAAAAATATTAAGAGAATCATCATCCATGAAATATTCTGATCTGATAGTTCTACATTTTTTACATATCACAGTTGGTATATTAAAACCCCAAGCATCGTAATCTAAAATTTTTCTTGAGTCAGTTTCACCACAAAAACATTTTGAATGCTGGAATTTAATAATTCCATCGATAATAGCCTTGTCTATTCTATTTCTATGTTTTAATTGCTGCTCACTAAAGTCTAGAACAGGATTTATTGGATTTTGAAAATTTATTTTTTTCATAATGATTGTGTAATTTTTGAAATAATATACTTTGATCGTGAGTAAGTTGTATGCCTTGACATTATCTTGCTATACATACGCATAGACATTTGTTCGGCCAAACTTGCATCTGACAATACTTCCTCTACTTTTCTATGTAATTTTTCAAAATTCTTTACAACAAAAAAGCCATTAATAATCTCAGATTCATAATATATGGCATCATCATCAAATTGAAAATCATCATAAGCAGTAATACAATTTGGTCTTGGCATTAATATTGGTGTTCTATATTTAGCTAAATTTGTATGCCTATAAGAACACCAAACCCTTCCTGCCGGAGATAAGAGAATTTTTGAATTGAGTGCTTCGATACGATATTTTGATTCCGAAATATGATCGCCATTTAAAGTCAAAGTAGTTTGAGGTATTTTATTCAATAACAATTCACATAATTCATATCTATCTTGTCGCGTTATTTTTTCTCGATATGCACCCCTAAAGTATATTGAAATCGGCCTTTCTCTCCAACTTATGTCACCAATATCTTCTGCTTCGTATTTTGTAGGTACTGGCGCGATTGGAATCAATCGCTTGTTCTTTAATCCTATTGGAATGTCCTTTTTGAAGTAAATATCAAATTCACTTTCTAAAAACCCTCTATAAGGATCTTCTAATTGATTTAAGTACATTTTTTCATGATCAATATTATCAAATAGAGCGACAAAAACTCCATTTTTTTTTGCGTATTTTAAGATTTCATTAATACCTGGACCATATTTTATAGATGCCAATATTACGTTAACATTTTTTAAATATTCAAAAATATCATTTGACTTTATAAATGTCGGAGGTAAGTAACCATAAGAAACAGGATAGTTTTCCCAATCAAAATAAACTGATTTGGAAAAGTTATTACCGATTACCAAGGGATTAAATTTATCTACTGCATAAACATTTTGAGAGCCCAGTACTTTTACGATGTCTCCGTAGTGAGCAAGTTCTGATGTTATTGGTGTTTTAGTCTGTGAAAATAAATTTGCAATTAAAGAATTAACAAATATATTATTTGAATTTTTTCTTTTTAAAACAAGCTCTGTTATTGAGCTATTAATTTTTAAACGTAAATCTGAAGGGTATTTCCTTAGTAAATACGGTTGCAATATTAATATTTTCAATTTAAATTCTCAATGATAATTCTTCAATCATTTCCCTGATACTGTATTTAGGTTTCCAGTCAAGCTGCTTTGAAGCTTTTTCTATTGATGTAAATAAACTAAATGTCTGATCTGTAGGCAATGTGTGTTCCGTTTGGACATCAAATTTTTCTGCAATCATTTCAGAGAGCGCCTTAATTGATATTGGCTCATCACTCGATAAATTAAAGGTATCAAGACCAGAAAAATCTTGATTTATTAAATGCCATACTGATGCTCTGAATGCTGATGCAACATCTCTAGGGTGAATGAAGTCTCTTATATGCCCCCCATCACCATAAATCTTAATATTTTTGCCTTTTTTTGCTGTTTGTATAAAATCACCGATGGCATGATATTCTTTGCAGCCTGGCCCTACAACCAATGTTGGTCTCAATATTAGCGCATTAAGCTTATGAAACTTAGCGTAGAGCTCTATTAATTTTTCGCTAGCAGCTTTGGTTGAAGCATAGACATGTCGAGGTTCTTTATCTGAGTCCTCATTTACACCCGCACCTGAATTACAAGAACCAAAAACTGTCAAGCTAGAAGCGAAAATTAATTTACTTCCATATTGCTTACATGCCTCAACAACGTTTGCTGTACCCTTCTCGTTTGTGTTAAAAAAATTAAAAGGGTTTAAATTGCTTTCTTTTGCACCACATAAAGCAGCCAAATGCACTGTAATATTTGGCCTCAGAGCTCGCATTTTCTCTTGAATGCTATCAAAAATTCGAACATCGCAGTCGTGGATATCTGAATCACATATTTCAAATTCCTTTTTTAATTCTCTAACTATATATTGGCCAAGAAATCCGTTAGCTCCTGTCACTAGTATTTTTTTCATTAGAGTCTAGTTGAATTATTTTCGTAGTTAAGAGCAAGCCATTCGTAAGTTCTGATTAAACCATCTTTTAAGCAAATTTTAGGCTTAAATAATGGTACATATTTTTGCGTGTATTCTGTTGAAAACTCTCGGCTCGACTGACCTGATGGCATACTTGAATCCCACTCAATTTCGCCAGAATATCCTGATATCTCTCTCAATAAATTTACAACCTCTCTAATGGAATGTTGGGTACCAAAAGCTAGGTTAAAGGGGGTTACGGAACTATATGATTTAGCCCCCTCAATAAGACCCATAGAGACATCTGATGCATGTATAAAATCTCTCTTTGCAGTACCATCACCCCAAACAATGATTTTTTTTAATTTATTTCTTTTTGCTTCTAAAAATTTTCTTACTAAAGCGGGTATTACATGAGATCCCTCTAAGTTAAAATTATCATGCTCTCCGTATATGTTACTCGGTATACCAACAATTGCATTCAATCCATATTGATCTTTATATGAGATAGATTGAACTGTTAACATACGTTTAGCAAGACTGTAAGCTGCGCTTTCTTTTTGTGGAAATCCATCCCATAAACTATCCTCTTTTAAAGGTTCACGTGCCTTAATTGGATAGCCACACCCAGCACCAACATTAATTAACTTTTGAACGCCAAAGTTCTTGCACGCATTAAATAAGTATGCTCCGATGAGAATATTATCAAAATAGAAGTCTGCTGGTTTCTTTTTATTGTCTAAAATTCCTCCAACCTTAGCTGCCAGGGAGAAAACTATTTCAGGTTTAGCAAAGTCAAACACTTCTTCAACCCTAGCAGGGTTGCGCAAATCATATTCCATTGACCCAACTGCAAATATGTTTCTATACCCATCCTCTTTAAGAGATTCCACTAGATGTTTTCCAAGAAAACCTGTGCCTCCTGTAACTAAAATACGAACTTTTTTGTCATTCATTTTTACACTCATTATTTTTAAAACTGTTAATCTCATCCTTTAAATAGTTACCAGCCTCCATAAAAGAACTTGGTATTCCAATGTCAGTAAATTTCCCAAAACATTCAACAACTTGAATTTTTTTTCCAACTTGCAGAAGCTTAGGAATAAATTCTGTTTCCATTGATTGATTTAATCTACCGTAATCATTTATTAAATCTCTCTTAAAAAGATATACACCTGCATTAATAAAGTTACTATTTCCGCAAACTTTTTCATTAAATTTCAATAAATATTTTTTATCAGGACAGGTAGTTATGTAGCCGTAACGCTCTTCATCCGAACTCTTGCGCACAAATATATAGCCATCATCTTCCAAATTTAATTTATGGGGCAAAGTAAACTGACAGAAAGTATCTCCGTTGATTATAAGAATATAGTCTGAATTTACTTTTACAATTGCATTGTAGACTGCACCAGCTGTGCCTAAGGGCTGACTTTCGGATGAAAATTCTAAACTAAAATGATACTTTTCATACTTATAATTTAAAAATTCCTCTTTCATAAATCCGGTAGCTAAGATTACCTTGTCTATAGCTTCGACTGAATCTAAGTATTTCAAAATCAAGTCAAGTATATTCAAACTTCCAAATTTTGCTAAGGGCTTTGGATATGCACCAATAATCGACCTTAATCTAGTTCCTTGCCCCCCAACTAATAAAACAGCATTAATCCTATACATTTGTATAGCCGCTAGATTTCAACATACGGAATGCTTTTAAAAGCTCTTGAATACCTAAATCTAATGTAAATTTTGGCGACCACCCCAATTTTTCTAGTTTCGCATTACTGACCAAGTAATCTCTTTTATCTGGATCTTCTCCTATTGCAGCAGAATGTATGTATAAATTTGGTAAATGGATTTTTATTTTTTCAGCCAACTCTCTTTTTGTTAAATTTGCAGAACTCAAACCAACATTAAATACATTCCCCTTCATCAACTCAAAATTATCAATGCCAAACATAAATGCCCCGGCGACATCCTGGATATGAATATAGTTCCGTCGAAAGTTTTCCTCAAATAGAACCAAGAAAGAATCACGAAATGCTCGATATGTAAAATCGTTTACTAGCAAATCCATTCTCATTCTTGGAGAAACACCAAAGACTGTTGCAAGCCTAAAGCTAATAGCATTGTTCAATCTCATCAATTCGTTTTCTACTTGAACTTTTTCTTTTCCATATTGAGATATAGGATTAAGAGGGCTTTCCTCAGTGCAGTATTCACCTGGTTTACCCACACCATAGCCACTATTTGTAGTTGGAAATAACAGAAGTTGATTACTTGATAGTTGTTTGACCAACCAGTAATTAGACTCCTTATTTACTTGACTGGCTCTTAACGGATTCTTAGCACAAGCAGGTGCACCAACTATAGCTGCCAAAGGAATCACCACATCATGCTTAGCAAGTTGAGTTTTAATAACATGAAAGTCTAAAATATCACTTTTGATGAAGCTAAATTTTTTATGCTTGCAACACCCTAAGAGTGAATCCTGATTAAATAGAAGATCATCTATAACCGTAACCTCATGCCCCTTTTCCAATAACGCTGGCGTAAGGACTGAGCCGATATACCCCGCACCTCCAGTAATTAATATTTTCATTTTGTATAACCACTTGGCGTAGCTAAATACTCTGCGCTACCAATTAAATAGTCTACAGCCATCAATAATATCATCTGGTGAATTGACTCAATTATGTTATATCCTTTACTATTAACCCATATACTCATGGTGGCACCATTTATACCAACAAGAGCATTATTAAAATTCATACCGCTTAAAGATATCATCCTTATCCTATTGCTCACAGAATATCTCGCCGCGCGAATTATATTCTCAGAGTTTCCAGAAGATGAAATCAATATTACTAGATCATTATCAGTAGAATAAAAACGAAGCGCCTCCATCATCCAATTTTCATACCCAAAGTCGTTTGAAAAGCAAGTTATTAAGTCAGCTTCATTAAAATTCTGTGATTTAACTCTAGCATTTTTTGTTAAATCGACAGAAACATGGCTTGCTATTGCAGCACTACCGCCATTACCCAAAATAAATACAGTCCCACCTCTTTTTGAGCAATCTTTAATTTCTTTTGCTATTTTTATTACTTTCGACTCCAAATCAAATTCAGGATTGAAAATATCAAGTACTGCATCTGTATATTGTTCATGTATTTGTTTTTTCATTTTAATAAAGTGTTGATAGTTTTTTTTAAATCAATTTGACTTACAGGATATTTATTGCCAACAATTTTTGTTTTTAAACCCGCATACAAGTTTCCAATAAAAACTAAAAGATGCCCACTATAACCCATGTGATTCATCAATGATGTTATTGCAAAGTATGCATCTCCAGCGCCGGTAGTATCTATCGGGTTTACAAAAAAAGTTGGGGAATTTGATCTCTTACCATCTTTATCCACATATACACTACCTTTTGCACCAAGAGTTATTGAATATGGCTTGTTTATATCATTTTTACTCATCAAAAGATCTAGTGATGAGTATCTATCATGAAGACCCAATCGTAACTCTCTCTCATCTATAACTAAATAATTATATTTTTTATGTTTAGTGTATAAATTAAAGCCCAAGTTGCTAGAGTTTGATTGGACATTTAAAGAGATAGGGACATTGATTTGGTCGATATTTTTAAGGAAATCCGCCTCCCATAGACCATGACCAAAATCTAATGCAATTATTAAATCAACAGTTTCAGATTTTTCTTTAATTTTTTTTTCAAACTCGTCATCTAAGGCACAAATTTTTGAATCATCCAATATTGTCATTTCAAATATTCTTTGCTCCCTAAATTCGCTTATATATCTTATCTTTTTTGGGGTTACTAGTTTTGCTTGAGGATTAAGTATTATTTCAATACCTTCTTCACGTAGCAAATCTAAACTTTCTAATGCAAAGTATTCAACTCCAATAGGTGCTGCCATGGAAACCTGACAACCAAGCGCTCTCAAGTGCCTAGCAACAGCCAGCGCCCCTCCAGGATAATTTTCTTCTCTAATAAAATTAGCGGAAATTGATGCACTCTTGCTAGATAAATTTCTAGGCTCACAAAAAATATATGTATCAATTATCGGCTCACCCACAACCAGTACTTTGAGATTTTTAAAATTATCTAAAATTTCTAAAATATCCTGCGAAGTGATTTCTGACTTTACCTGGTTAATAATTTCCCTTTGCTCTGATGAGAACGTCGAAAAGTATTCATTGATTAACTCAGAAGAACTTTCTGATGGCCCAGCAGTGATTACTAGCTTGCAGCCACATCTTAAGCATGCATCAGATTCGCTTAAAATACCTCCAGAAATATCTTTTGCTGCATCTGAGTAGTCTGGGCCCTTGACATAGTAATTAGGCCTAATACACTCAATAATATTCACAGCTGTTTGACTTTGGTTGATAGCGACATAATCAACAATACTAAGAGCTGATAACATTTCAGCACGCTTCTGCTCACTGAATCTTGGCCTTCCAGGGCCTTTGTTTACATAATCATCACCTGTAACTGTTACAACAAGTAAATCACCTTTTTTTTTGGCATCCCTAAGGTAGGTCAGATGTCCATAATGGAATAAGTCAAAAACTCCATGACAATGAACTATAACTGATTCTGCATGCTTAGCGCGGATTAAACTTAATTCGTGAAAAGATATCAATTGACCCATAACTATAAATTAGCCCCAAGCTTATCAATTATTTATTTAAATGCTCAAACCACTCCTTAGTAGCCTCTGCAATTGAGTCAGGAGTCCAAATGGGAGCATTTTTCCAATATGATTTTCTGGATAGTAAATCCTTGACCCCAACTTCGATACCAATTTTTGGCACCCAGCCAGTTTGCAAAGAAAACTTAGAAATATCCGCCAATGTGCAATCTGGCTCGCCAGGTCTTTTTGGAATATAAACTACATCACCACCTAGTAGTTCTGTTATATGATTTACGCTAACAGATTTTGAGCTTCCAATATTATAAGCCTCTCCGCAGATACCACTATCAATTGAAATAAGCATGGCATCACATACATCATCTACATGAGTAAAATCTCTAGTTTGATTTCCATCACCAACAACAGTGAGGGGTTGACGTGCCTCCAGTTGAGCCATAAATACTCCAAACATTGCACCGTAACTGCCACTAGTTCTTGAATTAGGACCATAAACATTGAACAACCGTAATGAAATTGCAGGCAAACTATACAAATTAAAATAATGCAAAACAAGCTCTTCCGCCAAACGCTTAGTTAGTGCATATGGATACTGAGGGTTAATCGAAGATGATTCTGGAGTGGGGAATTTATCGGGTATTCCATAGCAGGATGATGATGCGGCATAAATAAATTTGTTAATTCTCTTTGCCCTGCAGGCTTCAAGTATGTTAAACGTACCAACAACATTTGCAGAAAAATAAATATCCGGATTTTTAATTGATGGAACAATATCAGCTAACGCTGCAAGATGGAAAATAGTATCATCATCCTGGATGATGTTTTGCCAATCACCAGATAATGAGATGTCTGCCAGGTAAAAATCAACATGATTCTTATACTCTTGCAAATTAGACAAATTTCCATGACTCAAATTATCAAGAATAATAACTCTTTCGAACTTACTACTATTAATAATTTTCTTTACCAGATTGGAACCTATAAATCCAGCACCTCCCGTAATTACTGCTCTCATAAGGGTGTCCCTAAAATATACAAATAAAATTATTCTGAGTTGAAATTAAAACATCATCAGGAAATTTAACTTTTTGAAGATTAGATTTTTTAATAGCATACAAAATTTGTTCACTAGAATTTGCTATTAATTTAAATTTACCCTCAAAAAAACCATAACCATAAATAACTTCTGGATATTTCTCAATGATTTCATTAAGATTTAATATTCTACCATTGTATGAAACATTCTTAAATAATATTATATCGTTGCTATTAAATGTGCCAATATAGAACGGAAAAGAATCACAAACAATAACAGGCACTTTGAGAGAATTTGCTAACATTATGGGCCCAGAATGCTGAGTAATGAAAAGTTTAGAGTTAAATAATAAATAAAGGTCTACAAGTTTTTTATCGAAACAGTCAATTTTTACGTTATAAACACCGCTAATACCCAAAAAAACATCCTCGTTAACATCACCCAATAAAAAAACCGTGTAACCTAAATCAACTAGATACCTGACAGCCTCAACATAATTTTCAGAAATAGCAACCCTTTCTTTATCATAAAAAGTATTTCCTCTATTTTTTCTTAGCTGTAAAGTAACAGATTTACTGAGACTTAAATGGGGGTATAGTTCTTTTAATTTTTTTGATATTGCAGCTTCTAAATTTGCAGGAATTTTAGGCGGCAACCCAATATTTTGCTCTAACAATCTGCGATAACCAGAAATATCACCATAATTTTCAATTTTATTAGTTATTTCATTGTAATATTTAAAGTTAGTAGATAGCCTAGAGGAGAATTTATTATAAACTTCTGAGTATTTTATAATTTCATAATCATAGAAAAATTTTCCTATGACTAGAATAAAAATAAAACATTTATATCTAATCCTATTAATGAGGAATGGGTAATATTTTTTATGATATATTGATAAAACCTCAATATTTTCATAACAATCAGCTAAGTATTTATTATTTCTATTATGCAAAAATTCAAGCATCAATATTTTATTAGGAAAATATATTCTTGAAACCCAGTCAAGACTTAGTATTTGATGGCCAAAACTCCATGTAAAATTTGGATATATAATTTTACTTTTAAAAATTCTGAAATTTAATAAAATAAAAATTAAACTTTGTATAAATATAAATGGAAATAAAAATATCTCAATAAAGAGGAAAATATATTTTTTTAGCATTATTTAGTTAAATCTCAATAAGTTAATGAAAGATTTGTATGCATCTTGATAAAAATATTTTAATAATAAAAGCCATAGAATTAAAGAAGCTAAAATTAATCCCAACGAAGTAATATTTAATTTTAAATTAAATATCATAATAGGAGAAAAAATTACAATGTTGAAAATTAAAATTTTAAATACATTGTATAAGTAAATAAAATAACTGCATTTTAATAATTTGATTGTTATAAAAGCGTATAAATTTGCAACAATGAAGTCTGCTATAATTAGCACTATTAATAGAATTTCTAATTCTAATATAAAAAATCTATTAAATAAAAATACAGACATAAAAATTATTAATCTAATTAACACTAGATATGAACTTATATTTGGCCTTCTAATTGCATAAAGTATAGGATTAGATGGAAAGTTAAGGCATCTGATTCCTAACGCAATTAGTAGTATTTTAAATATTTGTGTGGTATTATCATTATGAAACACTTTAAAATAGATTGAAACAGCTTCTATTGTTGCAAATATTAAAATTAGTAAAGGTATTAAAAAAATACCTGTGTATTTTAAGACATAATTACCTAAATCAAATAATTTAACTCTTTTTCTTTCTGCACTTTGAAATATTGGAAAAATATTTGATCCAAATGGAATTGCAAATAAATAATTAACAGTTTCTATTAGTTTATTAGCCACCAGATATGCTGAGAACATGGGTATAGCATATAGATTGGCCATGAATAATGTTATACCATTATTACAAATATAATTTGAAATATTACTGATTAATGCACTTAAGTTATATAGTTTTGACTCTATAATTAAATTTATTTTAAAATAAAATTTTGGATTAAATTTTGATTTTTTTAGAAGTACTAACAAATAAATTAATGAGGAAAATAATTCTGGATAAATTAATATATAGATACCTCTTACTCCAAATGCATAAAGTGTAAAAATACTTAATAAAATGCTGGCATCTTTATATATTTTAGATTCATTTATTTCTCTAAATCTTGATTTTCTCTGTAAAATAGCCAATGGAATTGATTGTGCCGTTATAATTATTATCATTAATCCATATATACTAAATATATTTATGAGACTCTCTATTTCATAATACTTAGATATTTCTTTTGAAAAAATTAATAATATAAAATATCCCGCCAATCCTAAAATTATTGATCCCCAAAAAAATGTGCTCTTGAAGCTTGACGTTATAAATTTTCGACTTACAATCGATTGGTTCAATCCTAGCATCGCTGTGATTGCAATCATATTAATTAATGTTGACGCAATTCCATAATCCACTATCTCACCACTACTAAATAAAGCTATAATAAGATATAGTTTTATAAAATGGGCAAATGTTTTAAAACTATCACCGATCAATGTCCACTTAAATGATTTTTTAAATTGCTCCTTAATAGATATCCATGCTTCTAACATTTTTAAAGAAAATCCTTTTTGATTTGCATTACATGCTGATTACGTCCGCACCTAAATCTCTTTATATTTCTTATTTAAAATGTAATTTTGATTTAGTTCTCAATAATAGGAAAAATAAAGAGTTAATCTCATATTATAAGTTAATTCTTTTTTCGAATAGAATATTTTCTACAGACTGGTTTTCTAGACATATTCCATCTTGGCTTAAATTATTTAATTTGCATGATTTAACTAATCAAAATTTAAAATTACTCGAAATAGGTTCTTGGGAGGGTATGTCCTCAGTTTTTTTATTGGACACACTTAAAAACTCACATCTAACTTGTGTTGATACTTGGGGTGGTAGTGATGAGCACACTGCATTAGATTTTTTAGATAAATTAGAGGAACGATTTGATCATAATACAAAATTGTATTCATCCAGACTTACAAAAATAAAATCTTCCTCCCTCGAGTATTTTTACTCTTCAAATAATTTCAAAGATATTTATGACTTGATTTATGTCGATGGGTCTCATTACTCTGACGATGTTATTAGAGATCTTATTTTTGCATTTTCTTTACTTAAGCCCAAAGGTTTTCTTATTATTGACGATTACCTCTGGAAATTTTACAAAAACCCTTACGAAAATCCCGCAGGTCCTATAAATTTTTTCTTAAAATCTAAATCGGCCTATTTAAAGATTATTTATGTTAACCAACAGGTAATAGTTCAAAAAATTTCTTCTTGAGTTGAACTGCAAAAGTTTAGAAGAATTTTTTTTGAGTTTAATAGCTTTGAACTAATATCTTTAAAATTTTTATGATTTACTAATAATACAAGTAAATCTGCTTTATCTAATGCAAAATCAAGATCGACTAAATTCATACCTTTGATTTGGTTTAAATATGGATCTACTACCATCACGTTATTGTATTTTTTTGTTACTTTTTGAGCTATTTCTAACGCTGGCGACTCTCTTATATCATCTACGTCAGGTTTAAATGACAGCCCTAAGCACGCTATTACCGGTTTCCTTTTATATTTTTTTTCAAAATCAATAATATTTCTATCAATTTGATTAAATACCCATAAAGCTTTATTTTCGTTAACCTCCCTTGCAGTTTTGATTAATTTAGCCTCAGCATCATTATCAAATACTAAAAACCAAGGGTCAACAGCTATGCAATGCCCACCCACACCAGGTCCAGGTTGGAGAATATCGACTCTTGGGTGTTGATTTGCTAGACTGATTAATTCCCATACATTAATTTTATTTTTATCACATATGATAGAAAGTTCGTTAGCAAATGCTATGTTGACGTCACGAAATGAATTTTCAGCTAATTTACACATCTCTGCTGTTTCTGAGTTTGTCTCAAATATCCTACCCAAAACAATTTTTTCGTAAAAACTCTTTGCCCGAATGGTTGACCTACTGTTTATCCCGCCTACAACTCTATTATTTTCTTTTAATTCTTTAATAATTTTTCCAGGTATAACTCTTTCTGGACAATAAGCTAAATCTATATCCTCCGCTTTAAAACCATTTTCCTCAAGAATTGAACTTATTTTTTTAGTTGTTCCAATCGGGGAAGTAGACTCTAAAATAATTAAATCACCACATTTTAGAACAGGCAATAAAGAGCTAATGGCATTAAAAACATTACTGAGATCTGGCTCTTTTCTTTCATTGTTAAATTTGAATGGTGTTGGAACACATATAATGTGTACATCGGCCGGCATTGGATTGGTTGAACAAAAAAGACTATTATTTTTTATACATCCCATAACCATTTCTGCTAGTCCCGGTTCAAAAATGTGTATCCTACCCTCATTTAGACCACAGATAATTTTCTCATCAATATCAACACCACGAACCTTATTACCATACGAGGCTAATAAAGCAGCCGTCGGAAGACCGATATATCCTAACCCAATAACATTTAATGTTTTATCTTTCATAATCTAAATTCTTTAATAGGTTTAAAATTTTAACAACTGCATTTCCATCTCCATATGGATTATGCATTTTTGACATTTTCTGATATAAGCTCTTATTATCTAGCAATTCTGAAACACCATTAAAAATTTTATTAGCATCAGACCCAATCAATCTTACAGTTCCTGCCATTACTGCCTCTGGCCTTTCAGTAAACTCTCGCATTACCAAAACGGGTTTACCTAAACTTGGCGCTTCTTCTTGTATACCGCCGCTGTCGGTTAATACCATGCAGGATGATCTTAAAAGAACAATAAAATTTTCATAATTTAAGGGTTTGATTAATTTGATATTTTTTATTTCTGCTAGTGATTCATAGACTTTAGCAGAGACTTTAGGATTCATATGGACCGGAAAAACAAAATGAACATCTCTATACTTATTTGCTAACCACTTTATTCCATTACAGATTTCTTGCACACCACAACCAAAATTTTCCCTACGATGTAAAGTTATTAGGATAAATTTTTTATTTAAAAAATCAAAATTAAGATTTTGATTTAGATATTCGTATATTTCTTTCTTAAGCAGTTCATTTTCATCAATTTTTTTTAAAGAGTAATGTAAGGAGTCTATTACGGTATTTCCCGTAACATAAATGAGATCTGGATTTACACCTTCATTCAGCAGGTTATCACGTGACTTGGTTGTTGGAGTGAAATGCAAAGAACTCACCATGCCGATAATTCGCCTATTAAACTCCTCTGGATAGGGAGATTTTATATTATGCGTCCTCAACCCGGCTTCAACGTGCCCAACATAAATTCCTTCATAGAAGGCTGCCAAACTTGCAGTAAAGGCAGTAGTTGTGTCGCCATGGACAAGCACTATATCAGGTTTAACCTCTCTAAAAATTGCTGTCAAACCCGTCAGAATTTTTGAAGTGATATCAGCAAGACTTTGCCCATCTTTCATTATGTTAAGCTCAAAATCTGGGAAAATTTCAAAAAAAGATAACGACTGATCGAGCATTTCCCTGTGCTGCCCAGTAGAACAAACCATAATTGAAGCCCAATTATTTTGAGTTTTAAGCAAATTAATTAGTGGAGCCATTTTAATTGCTTCTGGTCGGGTACCGATCACTATAATTATTTTTTTCAAATCAATTTTTCCTCAAGTAACTTTAATAACTGCTGAGCTAAGATTGTTCTGTTGTATTTATGTGATGAAGTAAGTGCGTTTATTTTCATCTTATCTGTTTTAATTACATCAGACTTTAACAAAAGTAGCTCTTTATAAAGCGCATCCAAGTCATTAGGGGAAACGCAGACCCCACATTTATTGTCAACTATTAATTGCTCACCTTCACCAGAAATACCAGCCAGAATAGGAACCCCCATCGCCATTAGTTCAAATATTTTGGATGGTATTACTTTTTCAAATACTGGATTATTACTAAGATGAACAACTGAAACATCGAGAAGGCTTAAAATTTTTCGCATCTCTTTTTTATCCAATTGATCATGAAAAAACAAATTTTTTAAACCCAATTTCTTAGCATACCGAATTAAAAAAGGTTTCCTAGCCCCATTACCAAAAAAAATAAATGTAATAGATTGGTTAGTATCTTGACATTTTTTTGCTAAATCAATTATTGTTTCTAATTGGTGAGCATATCCATGTGTTCCAACATAACCAACCAAAAACTGACGCCCATTCAACAATTTTTTTTTGTATTGCGAGTCGACCTCTATAGGCTTAAAAAAATCTAAGTTAACGCCGTTTGTAATAACATGTATTTTATTAGGATTTACTCCTCGAGCAATCATCACATCTCTAAATGATTGAGTTAATACAATAATCCCATTACTAACTCTATATAAAAAATATTCCATTAGTGAAAGAACTTTCAAAATAAGTGAGTTTCGTAAAACACCTACGGCACTTATAGAATCAGGCCATAAATCTCGAATCTCAACAAATAAAATTTTTCTACGAAATTTAGCAATAAACCATGCGGCTATTAGAGTAAAAAACTGAGGGGAAGTCCCGATGACAACATCAACCTTTCTAACAAAGAGTCCAGCTATAGATGCGGTAAACATAAAACTTAAAAAATCAATAGTTCTTAAATAAAGACCTTCATTCTTGGCAATAAATGACCAAACACGTATAACATTTACACCATTTATTTTTTCAATGGACCATAATCTATTTTTATACCCATTAAAAACTCTACCCCCGGGAAAATTTGGTGCGCAAGTGATTACTGTCACCTTATTTCCAGACTTAACCCAGTTTTCAGAGTGTTCAGACACTCTAGATGATGGAGCATTCAGTTCTGGTAAATAATTATCGCTAATATAGAGAATGTGAGTCATTTGTAACCTTAAATTACCATTTAAAAAGAACTTCTATTTTTTCACCCGTTAGCTTGATTACCAACTTCTTAGTAGGTTTTAGAACTCCAAATCCAACTGAATAATCAGCATTCTCTAAAATAAATTTACCACCGGTGATTTCTATTTTAATTTGAATATCTTTAAATTCGATCACGCAGTACTCTTCAGCCACGTGAGTAATTTTAAAATTAGGCCCAATTATATAATTTGCAAAAATATTATAATTAACTACCGCTGAAAATGAGTCTGTAATTTTCAGAGATTTATCATTAAACTTCCACTCTCTATAATGAACAAAATTTTTTTTTAGAAAATCGTATCCATCATGCCCACAAAAAACTGAAAATGAGTCTGTATTTTTTGAAATTTTTGGGGGCAATGGGTATGCCCTTCTTCCCGTTCTAAACCCACCCCAAGTATCTGAAGAACTTATCCCATTTAGATTTACTGTACTATGAGACGATGTTGACCTTTCATAATGTCGTCGAGTGTTTTTTTCATAAGTAGAAATGCCCGTATTAACAATAACTCTTTCTTTAAACAGACTTAGCTCAAAAGATAGAGTATCTGCGTGTGCGTGACCAGAGATATATTTCGCACCCACTTCACCGAGATCTAAAATAGCAAAGCACTCACCTTTTCTGTAAGCTAAAAACTTAGCGGACTCAAAATATTTGATTTCATTAGTAGGAAATTTTTCATCATATAAGCTGCCAACCAGTTTTTTTTTGTATTTCAATAAAGTTAGCGGTTGAGTAGACACCCCAATTACAGCATCATTAAAATATGGTATCTCCCCATCGGGATGCGTACAAAACATTAATGCTTTAGTCATCTTGACTGAATTCAACTTTAGTCTAGACACAAGTTCAGATGGAATAGTCCCATTATATCGCTCAGATAGATTTATTAAATCTAAAATATCTTCAAGAATAATTGAATGGTACATAGGACTTAATTCAAAATGAAAACCATCAATTTTTATCTGCTCATCCAACTCACGTTTTAATAATACGAATATTCTTTTCATCCAGGAATCTGTAATAGCAGATTGAAAAAAAATAAGTCCAAAAATCAAGGCTTTGATATTTGAAAATAAATGATTTCCTAAAATGTGATATTCAATATTTGAATGCAAAAACTGAACCTGATCAAACAAAGAAGATTCAATTTTTGGGTTTTTTATAGCTGGATTATTAGTTAACCACTTTATCCAATTAACTATTCTTAAAGAAGTTGGATATGGGTCCCAACCAACTTTATTAATTTCACAATTATTATCAATCCACTGACATATGAGTTTTTCATAAAAGTTGGCGTCACCTATTGGTTGACTTGAAAGTAAAAAGTCAAAGTAGTGCATATTGTAAGTCCATAGCATAGACACTCCATCTAAGTGCCAGTTGGGACAATATGCAGGAATTTTTCTTACTTCACCCAAACAAGAAAAATCTAAATCATGAGTTAGGGAAGCACTTTTTTTAATCCATTCAACTTTATTTATTGAAACAGGAGATGATCTTTTTGTTACTGGGGCATTAATTCTATGAAATGTTCGCCTAAACAACCTTTTTTTAATTTGAAAAATTATTTGCTTGAGCTTTAGGTATCTTAAAGTATGAAAATACCTCAGAATAACATTCACACCTTAACCCCTAGTCATTTTTTGATTTATAACTTTAGATAACTTAATTGAAACTTTTGATACCTCAATAATTTGGTCAAAAGGTATAGGTGATGGCAAACCAAGTTTTACTGCATTCAAAAACTCTCTTGCACAATTTAACTGACCCTTGTCTTGCACCCAAAGATTCATTTTTTTTATCCATGGAATACCGAATACTTTCATCTTTCTAAAGTTATCCATTTGGATGGTTTTCCCAGAAAAATTAATTTCTAATCTTTCCTTAGGTATTTTACGACTACCATCAGTAATATAGTTTATGACTCCAACAGAATCATCTTGAAATTTTAAAGTTACTGTTATAGATGGTTGAGGACCATGTGATATCTTGCAAGCTGAGTACTCAGTGATTTTGTGCCCCACTAAAAATCTTAAGTAATCTATAAAATGACAGCATTCTGAAATAAACCTTCCGCCACCCACCAATGAGTCTAGAACCCAATGATCTTCTGGAAGCTTACTTACATTCACGGTATAACAAAATATTTTTGACTCTTTATATGGTTGCAAAATGCTTTTAATTGTCCTAGAGTGAGGCGCAAATCTTCTATTGAAACCAACCATTAATAAAGTTTCCGGGCTAGCATTAGCTGCTTCCACAATATTTTTTAACTCTTCCTCATCTAAACACAATGGCTTTTCACAATAAACATTCTGTTTGGCATGCAAACTTCTTATTACTTGATTTGCATGAAGGTTATGCCTTGTTGCTATTACATTTACATTATTTTTTTCATTAGAAAAAACTTTTTCAATATTTGTGGTTACCAGGCTGAATCCAAATTTCTTACCATAGTAGGCCCCCCTAATTCCACCTCGGCAAACTATGGTTGCCATATTTGCTCCTGCTTTTTTAAAAGCACTTATTAGTACTTTACAAGCATAATTGCCAGAGCCAATAAACGAAACAGCAGGAAATTCTCTCCCAACCTTTAGAATACTATTGCTATGATCAGGTAAATTCCCATTAAGAATAATTTCATCCTCACTTACTGCATCTTCAACTTGAAAAGGTGAATACATCAAAGCGACACCAAGAATATCTTTATTTCTTAAAACCTCAGCATATGCATTACTAATTTCATCGAAGCTGAATCTGTGGGTAAGTAACTCCTTGAATGACACTTTTCTAGCAGCCAATAAACCAAGGATTGCCTCGAAATTTCTTTGAGCAGTCCATCGCACATATCCATATGGATAATCACATCCTTGCAATTCATAGCTACTATCATACCTACCCGGTCCATAAGAACAACTAACCTGAAAAGAAATTTCTTTTTTATAAAAAAGATCTCGATTAATTGTCAGACCAGCAGTGCCGACAAGAATAATACGCCCCCTTAATCTTGAAATTTTAGCAGCGAGATTGACTGGCTGATTGCTATCAGTAGTTGCGGTTATTAATACTGCATCCACACCATAACCGCTAGTGATTGCATTACATACTTCTTCTACATCGACACCAGAGCGCAGATTAACAATGGTAGCTCCATACCCTTGAGCAATTTTTAATCTTTGGTCATTTAAGTCTATAGCAATAACTTTACAGCCTTGCGCAATTAATAATTGAACAGCAATCAAACCAATCAATCCGCAACCGATGACTACAACCACCTCACCAATTTGCAAGTTAGCTAATCTTATACCCTGGAGAGATATTGATGCTAGGATTGTGAAAACTGCATCTTCTGAATCTACCCCTTTAGGTACTTTTGCAGCCAAATTAGATGATACCTCCACAATTTCTGCATGCTGACCATTGCTAACCACAAAATCTCCAACATGAAGATTTTTTACCCCATCACCCACCTTAATTATCTTTCCAAAGTTACAGTATCCTAGGGCTAACGGCTCCTCAATTTTATTCATTACCGCTTCTAGCGCATTAATGTAACCATCAGTTTTAGCCTTATTGAGTACTAATGCGAACTTTTCAGGATTTTTTCTTATACGTTCAAACCAACCTGAACGACCAAATTCTAATATCATTTTTTCCGTACCAACTGATATCAGACTTACCTGAGTTCTAATTAATATTGAATTAGGCTGAACCTGTGGGGTTGGAGAATTAAGGATTTCGCATGCTCCATTTTTCAAGGATTGAACGGAGACTTTCATATTTTTTTTATCCCAGAAATTAAAAGGTATAACCCAAATCCTTTTGCATACTTCCTTAAAAAAGATCTCGGCCATATTTTTCTTGCAACAGCTAAAAAAACTCCCAAATGTCTTTGACCAGCTCCTGAAGATAGCAAATCACCATGTGAAATCTGGATTTGAACTTTAACATCTACAGCTGAGTCAAACATCATTATTGACTCCGCTTTTGTATAAGCTTTTGTTCCATGACTTTCCAAGTATTTACCATAAATGTGCTCTAAACCAAGCCAAAATCTACCTGTTAATAATGCATATCTTATCCAAAGCATGATACCAACCATACTCCATTTGTGATAAACCATAACCTTAAATACTCCTCCAGGCTTCAGAACTCTGAGAATTTCTTGGGCAGCTTTTAATGTATTGGGCGTATGGTGAATGACACCCCAAGAATAGACTAAGTCAAAGAAATTAGATTGATATGGCAATTTCTCTGCATCACCAACTTGGATATTGGAATTAAGCTCTGCTTTATCGAAACGAAGCTTAGTAAGATTGACAGCTCTTTCGGTTAAATCTATGCCATATAAAATTGCACCACCCTCTGCAAATTTTTCGTGATCTGCTCCAAGACCAAGTCCTATCTCCAAGACTTTTTTGTCTTTCCAGTCTCCAAATTTGGCAAAATCAAAGATGTAAGGCTCTAGTGCATACCTTCTATTTGCATGATTTTTAAAATCATCTTGGCTCAACCCATCTAAAAGTAATTTTTCGCCACAGGAATCCGCATCCCAAAATTCTCTAACCTTATTCTTCGCATTAATTTCACTCACGAGAGCCCCCAGTAGCTATTCTTTCCGATTGTAAGGATAGCCAAATCTGAATACATAATATGGAGAATATTAAATAAGAATTATCTTTTCCCTTTAAATTATGTTTTATCAGCTCGCGAACTGCTACGGTATCAAAAACATCAAATTTCTTCAAATTAAAATCACTTAGATAATGATTTACAAGTTCGCTTAAATCATCAACCAACCATTCTTTTAGTGGCAATCCAAAACCCACCTTCTTCCTATAAATTAAATTTCTCGGCAAGGAAAATTCCATAGCTTTTTTTAACGCCCATTTTCCATGACTCAACCTAATCTTCTGATTATCAGGTAGGCTGTGTGCGAGCCGAATTAAATCTTGATCTAAAAATGGAACTCTGATTTCTACCCCTTGGGACATCGACATTTTATCGCTATAAGTTAAATTATGGTTAGTTAAAAAAAAACGTTGATCAACAGCCATAATTTTTTCTAATGGGCTAGCATTCACTGGCAACTCGTTTATGAATTTAGTAATTGGGCATATTAAATGGTTATTATCTAGAATGTACTTTAGGTTTGAGCTAAGTAGCGCATAAATTTTGTCGTGCTGTGTCCATGTAATGTAGTCTAATATACTTGAGCTCGCACCTCTTGAACTATCTACCAGCCTTTGAATTCTTCTATTAAAGTCATCATCGTTATTAATTACGGCAGTTAACTTCCTAAAAATCGACAAGCTAAACTTAGGAGCAATATTTAATAACTGATTATGTTTAATAGCCAAATGCCTTCTATAGCCACCAAATACTTCATCACCACCTATACCAGATAACAATACCTTAATTCCTTGTTTTCTCGCAACCTCACTCATCATTAGAATATTTATTAGAGCCGGATCAGCTACTGGCTCATCCATGATTGAAATTACACGAATCAAATTATCACTAAAACATTTTGGACTTATTTGAACTACGCTCAATGGAACATTTAGGTGCTTAGCCACTAATTGAGCATATTTTAAATCCTCCAAAAGTCCTGTATTTTTTGTATTAGTTGCTTCGATAGTCAAGCAACTAATTTTTGGCTGAACTTTAGCAGCGCATGCAACAATGGCACTAGAATCAAGTCCGCCAGATAACATAGCCCCTATAGGCACGTCTGAGATCATCTGTCTAGAAACAGCCTTATTTAGTTTCTCATAAACTAAGTCAATAGTTTTTTTCTTATCTAAATTTTGCTTTGAAGTAAAAATAGGTAACTTAAACCATTGTATATATTCAAAACTCAAATCATCTTTTACCCTAAGAAAATAACCAGGTTTAAGTTTTTTAACATTCTTATACAAAGTCCTATCACTTGGAGACCAAAGGTACCTCAGATAGTTTGGTATTTGATTTTTATCTATAAAATTAGCTTCTGAATCAAGCTCTTGAATTGCACGAATCTCGCTACCAAAGACTAATTTATCATGCATCAAGAGATAATATAGAGGCTTAACCGAAAAAGAATCTACCGCAATAAACAATTCTTTTCTTAATTTATCCCATATGGCAAAAGAAAAAATTCCATTTAATCGTGGCAGCATCTTCTCACCAAAATGCTCATACATTTTAAGCAATACTTCTGTGTCGGAATTAGTTGATAGGCGAATTCCAAACATGTTTACTAACTCTTCACCCAATTCCTTATAGTTATATATTTCTCCATTAAAAACAATTACATAACGCTGGTTAGCAGAAAACATAGGCTGCTGACCAAATTCACTCAACTCTATTATTGATAATCTACGATGGCCCAGAGAAACATACATGTCCTGGTAGATGCCAAATCCATCCGGCCCTCTATGAATAAGCTCGTTTGTAGCCCTTACAATAGCCTCATGATTTTTTCCAATAATCCCAACCAAACCACACAAACTAATAACTCCTTAGACTATCTTTAGAAATATAAAAAAGCAAATGGCTTTTATCAACTTATTATTGCACTAGCTATAATCAATTAAGATTTATAGAATAACAAACTATATAAAACATTTATAGAAATTTCTTAAAACGAATTTAATTATATAACTATTTTATTTGTAAATAATACTTTTAAATGATTTATTATTACTTAAAATCAACATAACGATAATAATAAAAAAAGTTGCCGATATAAGTATAAATATTGAAATTAATATTTTTTCTTTAAAAACTGATTCTTTATTAATCCTTACTTCTGCAAATTTAACCTCATGTTTAACTAATATTTCATAATTTAAAATAGTTTTATCTAAATCCAACTCTAATTCCAATAAATCCCTCTGAGAAATTTTTTTATACTCCCAAAAACTGAAAGGATCCTTAACATCTAATTTGTCTAAAATATTTTTAAGATTTCTGAGCTTAGTGAGACTTTCTTTCTTATATTTAATCTCATTATGCATTAATTTAATAAAAGGAATTTTATATTGTTGATGACATTCGTTCAATACAAGTCTTAAATTCTCCAAATCATGAACGTTAACAATTTTATCCCTGGGAAGTGTTATATTGAAAAAAATCAAACTCTCCTGATCTTTTTTTTTCGTAACTTTAAAAGTTGAAGATTTGTCCTCGATACAAAATTTAATAAAATCAAACTGATTAAGGTTGTGGGGAGAGGGTTTTATAAAGTTATAAGCTGGTACAGAGGCATCAAAGATGTAATTGTGCGATTGAAATTTATAATAACTGAATAATAACATTACAATCAATAAAAATATAACACTTAATAAAATATTCTTGATTATATTTTTTTTAATCATACAAATAAAACTCCGTAATTAAGGGCGAGAATAAATATTTTGATTGAGATTACAAATTATATTGAATATGTTAGACTTCTCATCTATTCTAGACTAACTCAATTTTTGTTCTTTATATTAACTTAAAAAGCCTTAAAAGTATTTAAAAAAATGACATTCCGCGCCTTGCATCTTAAGATTTGCACCCTATTAAAACAATTTTTAATTTCTTTCTATTCAGAACCAACTCCTTAAGCGAAATAAAAATTGCTCACCCTATCATTAATCTTCTCCGTGATAGTAACTTTGTTACTTGTTATCACTAAAAATTTTCATCAAAAAATTACAGGTGATAATTTTTTATCAGGTCCTCAAAAATTTCATAAAGACTCAGTGCCTAGAATTGGTGGTGTAGGAATTTTTCTTTCTCTTATTCTTACAAGCGTAATACTTCAAATAAATCTCAACAATGAATTAAGTAATTTATTAATTAGCTTATGCTGGTGCTGTTCACCAGGATTTATTGGTGGATTAATGGAAGATCTCACTAAAAATGGTGATATTAAGATTCGATTATTATCTACCATGATTACTGGTCTATTGAGCTTTTATATTTTAGATACCCTAGTCGTGCAAGTTAATTTACCGGGTATTGATTTCTTGCTGACAATTGGATTATTTTCTGTAATTTTTTCAGTTATTGCTGTTGCTGGATTAACAAATGCTTATAACTTTATTGACGGGTTTAATGGCTTAGCAAGCATGGTTGCAATCATAACACTACTTGCTATCTGCTGCGTTGCCTATAGAGTTGGTGACTCGACAATATCCCTTGCATCTTTGATTTGTGTAGGTGCAATTTTTGGATTTTTTATTTGGAATTATCCGCGCGGATTAATTTTTCTAGGTGATTGTGGCGCTTATTTGATTGGTAGCTTAGTGGGAATACTCTCAATACTTCTTTTAGCACGCAACAAAGATATTTCTCCTTGGTTTTGTTTTTTGGTAAATATTTACCCAGTATTTGAGACTCTTTTTAGTATTTGGAGGAGGGCTATTTTGAGGGGCCGCAGTGCTGGCTCACCTGATGGAATCCATTTTCATTCATTAATTTATAGAAGGGTCATATCTAAAGATAGTGGTGCAAAAAAAACACACTTTCTTAGAAATACAAATGCTCGAACATCTCATTACCTTTGGATCTTGACATTATTAGCTGTTATTCCTGCTGTTATTTGGTATGAAAAAACCTGGGTTTTACAGGTCTTATCATTATTATTCTGCCTTACTTATTCTTGGATATATCACTCAATAATAAATTTCAAAACTCTAAAGTTGATTAAAAAATTAGGTTGAAAATATCTACAAAAGATAATATTCACAATGGTAACTAGCCAGTAATCAGAATAGCCATAACTGCCATGCGCACGGCAATGCCAAAAGTCACCTGCTTGAGGATCACTGACTGAGGGCCATCGGCCACATCACTGGCAATCTCCACTTCACGGTTCATTGGGCCCGGATGCATCACAATCGCATCAGGCTTAGCTAACTTGAGCCTTGCTTGAGTAAGGCCCCATTGCTTGAAGAAAGCATCGCCTTCTGGCACTTGACCAGCTTCCATGCGTTCTTTTTGGATCCTGAGGGTCATTACCACATCCACACCCTTTAAACCCTCTTCAATGTTGTTGAAGATTTTGACGCCCATCATGTTGAGGCCTTTTGGCAGCAAACTCTCTGGGCGAATGGCACGAATCTCTTTGCAACCCAATGTTGTCAGCGCATATATATTCGACGTAGCCACACGACTGTGAACAATGTCACCAATGATGGCT
>JACCDN010619850.1_pt1 | contig 45128 bp, 44 predicted proteins | sample 7441691 | NCBI WGS metagenome assembly JACCDN01 (sample SAMN15323439, study PRJNA562643) | freshwater metagenome | isolation source: river surface water | place: USA:Blue River Watershed | collected 2017-08-16 | reverse complement strand
CCTGATAAAATAAACGAAGATTTAAAAGGGTATCTTCAAAATAGTTTTGTTATATATTCAGCAATTTTTGGTAAACAGCATCCATTTGTAGTTGATTATATTGCAAAAAATATTGATCACTAATAACTTTTTACCTTGCGGCAAAAAATATAAATGATATTCTAGTCATCACTGATATTAATATTCCGTCTACCGCAATTTATTCTTAATCAGGTCGTGAAACTGGAGAAGAAATTCAAAGCCAAATTTATAGCATAAGTACCAGTGCTGGTTATGGAAATTTAAGAGATTTCCCCCAAGAGCTTTATGAAATTCTTCTTGGCCAAACACAAGGGCCAAGACTTGGCTCATTCTTTAAGTTATATGGCATAGAAGAAACAATTAACTTAATCAACGATAAAATTAAATAATTGTTATTTATATTTTAAGCTAGGAAAGCCAGAATTGAACTTGCAATCACCTATTAAAATTGTTATTATCTGACAACAATTTGGTAGTCTATATTTTATGGGTAAAGAAGAGTTAATAGAGTTTGATGGAGAAGTGCTAGAATTGCTGCCTAATGCACATTTCCGTGTTAGGTTAGAAAATGGGCACCAATTTATTGCTCACACTTCAGGCAGGATGAGGAAAAATAGAATTAGAATTTTGGCAGGAGACAAGGTTCGAGTTGAGATGACTCCTTATGATTTAACCAATGGTAGAGTGATTTTAAGATACTAAAATTACCCTAAGAAAGTGGTTTTTGAGCGGCCGTGGCGAAATTGGTAGACGCGCAGCATTGAGGGTGCTGTTCCCAAAAGGAATGGAAGTTCAAATCTTCTCGGCCGCACCATATCGTTAGCTCTTAAATTGTTAAAAATTATAGATTTTCGTTGTATTCGGATGGTACTTTTGTGTTAGTGCTTGAATTAATTAGTCTATAATTCCAGTTCAAAACAAATGTGCTGAAGTTAATTGACGCATTTTTGTGCTTTAATCTTTAAGGTAAGTATTGTTATGCAAGACGAGCTACATACTATCTCTCACGATAATCAAGAGAAATTGGATCAGCAATTTGAGGAAATAAGTACCTTAATTGCTGAGGAAAAAATTGATTTGGCCGCTGAGCTTTTACTTGGGCTACACTACGCAGATTTGGCCGATTTTTTAGATAACTTAAATCGCAAATATTACCCTGAAATACTCCCGGCAATAGCAGAGCATATTAATTCACAAGTGCTAGTATGGATTGGTGATGGTAATAAAAAACCAGCGATAGAAGCGCTTGGTATGGATGTTAGTGCACGTCTAATTAATGAACTTGAAATAGAAGATGCGATTGAAGTGATTCAAGTTCTAGATGCTGAACTTAAGGAGATTTTAATCAAAAAGATTCCTTCTGAAAAAAGAAAACAGATTATAGAAGGATTCCAATATCCAGAAAATACTGTTGGTCGTGCATTAGAAAAGGATTTTGTTTCCTTAAGAAAACATTGGAGCGCTGGTCAAGCAATTGACTTCATCAGAAGAAGTAACATAAGTTCAGATTTTCATGCTGCAATAATCATTGATGGTAGATCAAAACCTGTTGGGACAATATTACTTAGTACATTATTAAAAAGCCAAAGGAATCAAAGCATTGAAGAAATCATGAATCATGATTTCAAAGTAGCTGAAACTACAACTGAACTTAGTGAGCTTGCTTTCGTGTTTAAACAATATGCATTGACTATCGTGCCAGTGACTAATAAGCAAGGGAAACTGGTTGGAAGTATTTCAATTGATAATATTCTATATATTGTTCAAGAACAAACAGAAAGCGGTTTTCTACATTTGAGTGGTGTTAATAATAGTGATATTTCGTATAATTTACTTGCTACCACCAAGAGTAGGTTTCCCTGGTTATTTGTAAATTTAATCACTGCGTGCCTAACTTCACTAATCGTAAATCACTTTAGTGATACTATCTCCAAACTAGTGATACTTGCTACATTTATGCCAATAGTGGTATCAATGGGTGGTAACGCTGGTACTCAGGTAATGGCAGTAACAGTTATGGCTCTAAGTAATAGGGAAATCACTAGTTCGAGTTCCTTAAGAGTTATCCTAAAAGAAGTATATGTATGCAGCCTAAATGGTCTATTGCTTGCAATAATTGGCATTATATTTACTTATATTATTTTTTGGCAACTAGATTTGAGTATAATTTTTGCGGTAGCAGTTCTATTTAACTTTGCCATGGCAGGTTTATTTGGCTCTGCAATACCTATATTCCTTGATAATTTAGATATCGATCCTGCTACCGCTTCAACAGTATTTCTATCAGCTCTTACAGATGCAATCGGATTTTTAACCTTTTTGTTGCTTGCCTATATTTTCCTTGTGTAAGAGAAAATATAGTAAACTAAATTGCATTAGCGCAAAGGGTCCTTCTTGTTTGGTCATTCCCTGACACTCCAACGTCCCCAGGCCAATAGTCTTACTGAACTTGATTCAGGATCCATACTACTTGAGGTTATGACAGCTTTAAGTTATTGGATTCCAAATCAAGTTTGGGATGACTATCTTGGTTTTTACAGGGATGATAATTACGGAATAACTATGACTAGTATAACTCTCAATTCAATTTATACTCATTAAACTACCATTCTCAAGCCAAAGAATTTTAGTGATTATTTCTTTCTCTGGGTAGATTTTAGTCATGGAATAACGGTATTTAGTAAGTTGTTTTAAGTAATCATTTGGAACATTATCAGTTGTTTTTGGTACGATTTGGTCTGATTTATAGTCAATAATGGTTATATTATTGGTGGCAAATATGGCAAGATCAATCCTATTAATAGAAGTTGTCTCGTTATTTATAGAATTTTTATCAATAGTTCCAATTGGCAATTCGCATATTACTTTATTGGATAAAAGATCTATTAATTCTTTGTTATCTAAAATTCTACTTATACTATTGTTTATTCTTCTTTGGTTGATTTCATCTAGTGTCTTAATCAGAGGGTGACCTAACATATTGGTTATTTTTCCTGCGGATATGGTGTCTTCAAGGATTTTATGAAAAATAAGACCAAACTTTCTTGTACTTGATGTTCTGATTAGATCAGAAGAGTGATTTTTAAATATTCCGTCACAATCTAGGTTTTCTATTTTAGGATAGAAGTACTTTATATTTGTTGCAGTATTCTCAACGGAATTATTATTTAATAATCCTGGAGTATCAATGCCATAATTCATCTTGCCACAAGGCAATTCCTTTGCCATTTTCTGCATCGATTCGTTTACTATATTGTACCAACAATTTTCTGGCACCTCTTTTTGTGTATTACTAAAGCCGCAAATAACTAAGTGATCCTCAGCTCTTGTCATACCCACATATAGCAATCTTAAGTATTCTGAAAATGTATTTTGTTGTTGTTTATCCTTAATTTTAATGAAAAATTCAGGGCTATCTGCATTACTTTTAGTGGCATAGAAATTGCCTTCTTCATCCCAAATAAAATGACTATTATTACTAGGTAGCCCGGTTGTATCACACATAATCACTATGGGTGCCTGAAGTCCTTTAGAAGCATGAATGGTCATTATTCTTACTCTATCACTTTCATCAATTTCTCTTTTTGCCGTGGCTTTACTTTCTTCTAGCCAAAAAATGAAATTTTGCAGTGATGGATCGTTATTGATATTATAGTCATGAAATATATTTAAAAATTCATCAATAATCTGGTGATGCCCAGAAGAGAATTTATATCTAAGACCTATAATATCAATCAAATATAAAAAGAAATCCCTCGTTGGCACACCGCTATAAAGTTCTATAAATATCTTTAAGCTAGAACATGCTTTGTTATAATTTGTATTTATTTCAGATTCATTTTGTATGTATTGCCAAATTGATAAGTCATTTCTATTAATAGAAATATTATATAAAATTTCTTCGCTAAATTTAAAAATTTCTGATTTAAGTAAACTTGCCAAATTTAAGTCATCATTGTGGTCTAAAACAAATTTACCAATTGAAATTAGTGTTTGAATAATTAGATTATTTTCAAAATTTATGCGATCTAGTCCAGATGAAGGAAGTCCATTTTCTTCCAAAGCTTTTATAACTTCAGCTGTTAACTGATCTCTTTTTCTAAATAAGATCATAAAATCTCCAGGAGAGATGACCTTGTTTGTTGCAGCTAAAACAATCTGACTATCTAGTAGTTTCTTAATATAACTACTAATAGAATGCGCAAGCTTCATTTTTGCTGATATAAGATTGCTTTGCTCTTGCATTATAGGCCAAAATTCCTCTGTAGTTTTTTCTGTAGTTGAAATTGGCCATAATTCAACAGAGCCTTCATAATTTCTATGTGATGTTATCTTTTGCACTGTAGGAAATAAATGAAGCCCAGAGAATACCTGCTGTACAACATCTATTATAGCAGTAGATGATCGGTAGCTTGTTTGTAAGAATACATCTTCAAATGTTTTGCCACCAGAAAGCATTTTTGATTTTATATACTCATTCATTTTAGTAAAATACGAAACGTTAGCTCCTTGGAAGCTAAAAATTGACTGCTTCTCATCTCCAACGACAAACACTGTTCTACCAGAGCGTTCTTGCGAACCAGAATAAAACTCTTGGATTAAGGCTTCAATTATTTTCCATTGATAAGGGCTTGTATCTTGTGCTTCATCAACGAGAAGGTGATTTATGCCGCCATCCAGTTTGTATAGCACCCAATCTTTTGACGCCTGATCATTAAGAAGATGGTATGAATGTAAAATCAAATCATCGTAATCAAGGAAGCCATGTTTATCTTTATATTGGCTATACTCGTGCAGAATTTTTTTTGCTATTAGCGATAATATTTTTGAATGTGTTTCAAATTTAAGTAATTTCTCCTTTTGGTCAAGTTCGTAAATATGATCTTGGATCAGCTCTAAATCTGAATACAAGTTTGAACCAGGTTCTGCTACTTTCTTAGTAACAATTCGTTTTTTCTTATCACCATTTTGAGTTAGAAAAAAATCTTTTAATTTCTTGTGCGATAAGTTGAATCCAGCGATATTTTGTACTAGCACATTGTTCCTAATAAAATCATATTGTGCACTGTTAATATTTTGTAATTGCTTTAGTGTTCTTTGAAATTCAATCGCTATAGTATCGTAATTAATATCTAAACTATCAAAGCGCATTTTTTGCTGGATAATTTCTTCTAGTATTTCATCTATTATAGTTTGATGAAAATTTGACCATACATACTCTGCAAGTGGTCTTATGTCATGATGTGATAATAAATTGGTTTTAATTTGGTTTAGGATCTGTGTTGCCTTTGTTTCATCAATGATTTTAAAACTAGGTTTTATCCCCGCTTCAATTGGGAAAGTTTGTAGTAATTTCTGACAAAAAGAATGGATGGTGTAGATTCCTACTTTTTTTTCTGAAGTTAAATATTTGATGTATAAAGATTTGGCAAACTTAGTTTCTTCTTTTGTTGGCAATCTGCCAAGCATTATTTTTAAACTTAAATGTAGGCTATCGTGGTCAATTTTTGACCAATGTTCTAGAGCAGAATTAATCCTGTCCTCCATTTCAGTTGCTGCAGCATTTGTAAAAGTAAGACATAAAATCTTATTTGCATCCTCATTAGCAAGAAGTAATCTTAGGACTCTATCAGTCAATATCTTGGTTTTGCCAGTGCCAGCCGATGCTAAAACCCAAGTAGAAAGTGATGGATCAGATGCTTTATGTTGTAGTTGGTTCATGATAAATTGCCAGGATTATGAGAATCACAATACACTATTTTTAGCCATTGACTAAGTAGTTTGATACAAATGATACTAGGTGAAATATTAAGGGTAGGTTAAATAATCAAACAAGTTGTCAAAGATCAAGTGATTATATTACCATAAGTAGCAATATAACATATAATTTGGTATCTTAAGATGAAAGCAATAAAAAAAATAACTTTGTTATTAGCTAGCGTTGTTATCCCATTCTCAGCCTCTGCTGCAGACGAAAGAACTACTACAGGTACGCCTGCAACTATTGGTAGTGATAATGGACTTGGTACATTTAATCCTAGTGATAGCATCAAATTAGGAGGGGCACATAATTTACTTTCAAATCCTGAAGTTGGTGAAGTTGGAGCGATAAACGTATTTGGCAATAGCAATAAGTCACTGTCTATTGCCCATAATATGAAAATTGGCTCTATTGGGGACTCAACGAATTCTGGTGCCGTAATCAATATAATAATCAACAATAGTATTGATGTAACTTTAACAGGTATTAGTTCTGGCGGCTCAGCTGTTGGAATAAATGATTATTCTGCATTGGGACAGTTTAATTTTAATAATAATGATAGGACATTAAATATTGATGCACCTGGCGTGGAATTCAGTGGTAGCTTTACCGGAGGTACAAATGGTACAGGTACAATCAATGTTAAACAGAATAACGTGACTTTCTCAGCTGCTTTTGATTCTACAAATAGAGTAAAAGATATGATATTAGACTCGGGTGCTGGCAATAGAGAGTTAATTATTGATACAGATCTTTATCTTTTTAATAAATTGTATTTAGGCGCAGCTAGTTTACCAGTTATAGGAGATGGTCCAGTGCAATCATACAATGGCTCAACGGTAAGATTCAAAAATGGTGGATCTATACATGCAACTGGTATCTATTTAAGAGATAGACAAAGTGATAGTTTGATTTTTGAACATAATACTACTCTTGATGCATCAGTAGATACCGATGTAACAGCAGGAGGAACAACAATAACCTTTGAAGGTGCAAGTAATATATATAAATCTATATATGTAGGAAATCAGGGAGAAAAGCCTAATAATTCGCAAGTAAATTTCACTTCAGATACTCCATCCCATAGGTCATCTTTGAACAGTCAAATTCATTCTGATCAAATCAATATTGGTGGGTCTACAATGGGTGTGGATGCAGCTAGTGTAGGTTTTTTTGGTGATGTAACTTCAAATCAAACAACCTTTGATTTGGGGCTAGAGAACTTGACATTTGGTCGACATGGGAATAATAATTCGGCAACATTTAAAGGAAATCAAGTATATAATACTACCTTTGACGGTAAGGGAGGTGGGCATTTAATTGCCGAGTCATCAGATTTAAATATGTCTGGATTGACTGAAGTAACTATTAATTTAACAGATAACTCAACTGTACCTGGTCCTGAAGGCAGGCAGTATACCTTATTTGCTGAATTAACTTCAGTAGGGGAGGAGTTTGATGACGGTACGGTGGTTTTACCAAATAGCGACATTGTCCAGTTAAATACAGAACCAAAGCCGCTAGTTAAATGGACATATGAAGCAGGAGTATTAAAACAAGCGCTGGTAGATAATCCTGATGAAGTGGTGATAAATAGTGTGCCAAGTGTAACTAATATTCCGCAAATTTTAAACTCATCTGCGCGTAACGATTTATTAACTACCGTCAATGATGGAGGAAATACTACCCAATTGGTTGCAGCATTAAACCCTGATGCATTGGCACTTGGAACAGAACCAGCGAATCAGGCGGCTGAAAATGCAACGCAAGTGATAGGCCTTACAACACGCAATTTGGATGCAAGAGTCAGTGGTTTTCAAGTAGTAAGTACTGATGATGGTCTAAAATCAGGTATTTCAGCTGGTGATAATAATAAATATGGTCTGTGGGCAGTACCATTTGCAGGTAGTATTGTGCAAAAGAATAGAGGGGTGAATCCAGGATATGTATCGCATTATCATGGGAGTACATTTGGCTTTGATACAGCTATCAGTGACGATATGACTCTTGGTAGTGCAATCACTTTGATAAAGAATATTGTTAACCATAAGAATTCAAATTTGGGCGATAAAACGGTGATTCAAACCGCTGTACTATCTGTATACGGCTTAAAAAGCCTGACAAATAACTTGTTTGTACAAGTCGTAGCTTCTCTTGGGGCAAGTAAAATTGATAATAAAGAAAACAGGTTTACAACACCTAATTTCTCTGTTGCAAGAGCTGATTATAATTCAATGAGCTATACAGTAGAAGCGATTGGTGGATATAGTTATTTCATAAATCCAAATACAGCCTTAATTCCAATATTGGGTTTTGCATATACTGGATTAAATAAAATAGATTATCAGGAGACAGGAGCAGGTACACAAAACTTAAGTGTAACACGTGGTTATTTGAATAAAGTAGAATTAATAGCTGGATTAAGATTAAGTCATTCAGTAGAAATAAATGACTTCATGTTCTCTCCATCTATTCATGGATATGCAAGATATGATGTTGTAAATAAAGGTCTTAACGTAAAGGCTGCTTTAGCTGGACTTAATGGCGGTAGCACCAATCTTGAACCTAAAACAGCAAAGCAAGTAAGAGATTCATATTTTATTGGTTGCAGTTTTGATATCGAGAAGTCTACTTTTGAATACGGCTTTAGTTATGACTTGCGTTTAGCTAGGAAATACGTTGGTCACCAAGGAGCAATAAGACTAAAATTAAATTTCTAAAATCTTAATTGTGTACTTACTCATGTACCCTATTTTGAATTAAGTATGGTACTTGCAGTAATAAGAAGATAAAAGTCATTGGTAGCGCTCCAAATACTTTGAAATGGACCCAAGTCTCCTCTGAAAATGTTCGCCACACAAACTCATTAATTGCCGCCATAGAGAAGAAGAACCACATGAATCTTATGTTCAGCCTAAGCCATGCTATGTCTTCCTTTAACTGAATTGCATTACCTAAAGCAAGTTTGACCGCAGGTTCCCATTTAAAATTAGTAATGAAAAAAGTAATACCAAAGATGCAATATAAAATTGTTGGTTTCATCTTAATAAAAGTACTATCTCCGCTGATTAGAGTTAGCGCTGCTGAAATAAGAAGCAAAAGATTAGTGATCAAATGAGGTTTGCTAATTTTAACTTTTAATAAGTACATTGCGGTTGTTGTAGCAATGGTTGCAACAAGTGTGTACATTGTTGCATGAAAGATACCGCCAATTTTGTAGCCAACAAAGAACGCAAAAACTGGTATTAATTCTACAAATAACTTAAGCATTAGGGTGCCTAGAAAAAATTGCTCTAATTTTCATCAATGATACAGTAATAAACGTAGTTGCAAAGTAGAATATTACTTGTAGAGCATTAGGTCTTGCGTCGTAGCCAAATGTAGCATTCAAAATTTTACCAATTACACTGCTATTTTCAATTAACCAAGAAGAATCCCAAACTTGGGTATTATATGTATTAATCAATCCAGAAGAAGTTAGTATTCCAGCTGCTTCTGACGCAAGTCCTGCTGATATAAGGATTAGAAGGGCAGTTGAAATTTTGAACACATATTTACTAGCATATTTTAGCATTCCTCTGTAAAGAGCGTATCCAAAAAGGAAGCCACCACCAGCGCCAGAACTTATACCGACTATATATTCACTACCTGATAAGGTTTGGCTCGCTGATAAACTGTAAATGAGTAAAATTATCTCAGCTCCTTCTCTTAGTATAGTAACAGAAACCACCAGTACTAACATCAATTGGCTTGAAGTTCCAGCCTTGATTTTGTCGGATAATTTTGTCATATCCTTTTTTATTTTTTTTGCATAACCCTGCATCCATACTACTGTTAAGCTTACCATCAGGGCGGTTATAAGGATTATTACTGAGTCATAAATTTCATCACCTAAACCTCCAAAGCTTGTGGAAATTTGTTTTGTGAATATTGCAAATATTGATGCTAAGACCATACCAATCAAAGCTCCAAGAATTACTAAAACTCTAGAGTTGTTAACTGGTTTGGTTACCGCTAATATTATACTCAATAAAAGAGCGATCTCTAAGCATTCTCGAAAAACTACTATTGCTATCTTAATCATCTTTATTTGACTTTTCCTTTTCTTCTTTTTTTACAATTATTTTTCCTTGAGCTGTGTCCTGATGGAATTCTCCAAAGAATTTGTACTCACCAGACTGAAGTGGAGCAAGAATTATTTTAATTTGCGAGTGTCCAAGCACTATTTTTTCTCTTTTAAGTTCAATACTCTCAAATTCCTCTATTGTTTCGTCATCATTATGTATTTTAAGTATTATTTTTGTTCCTTCTGGTACTTCTAGAGTTGAAGGTATAAAATGATGATTTTTTATATGAATATCGTACTCTACTTCAGAGTCACTAGCTTTTGCAGTGTAAAAAGATGTTACCAAGAAAATCCAGATTATATTGAGATAAAATTTACGCATAGAACAAGATTTAATTGCCTTTTGAACATGGTATGATAATTTTCTATAAACTACAACAAAAATTAACCAATAGCTGCAAAAATTGCTTCTGATCAAGCGCTTAACTTCACTATAGTGACAAAGTAGATTAATAAAATTATTCCTATTATGCATGTCATTAATACATAATTCTTAAGCTTTTTCTGATTATTATCTTTCATATAAGAAGCACATACCGATTAGTTGTTTATACATTTTTATTTATACTAAATATTATCAGTTTGATTTAAAACTATTTTTTAAAATTGATGTTTATTAATTTTTGAACTATTATCACAAATCCAAAAATTTTTAAGAAATATTAATGAAAGAATCGATTAGAAATATAGCTATAATTGCTCACGTTGATCATGGAAAAACAACTTTAGTAGATAAAATGTTACTTCAAAGCGGCTTATTCCGTGATAATCAGGCCATTACTGAAAGGGCAATGGACTCCAATGACTTAGAAAGAGAAAGGGGCATTACAATTCTAGCAAAATGCACAGCAGTGAGTTGGCACGGAACAAAAATTAATATTATTGACACACCGGGGCACGCTGATTTTGGTGGAGAGGTAGAGAGAATTTTAAGCATGGTAGATGGAGTAGTGTTGCTAGTTGATGCAGCAGAAGGGCCAATGCCGCAGACTAAATTTGTTCTTGGTAAAGCCTTAAAACTAGGTCTTGCACCGATAGTGGTCATCAACAAAATTGACCGAGGTGATCAAAGAGCAGATGAAGTATTGGATGAGATATTTGATCTTTTTGTTGCACTTGATGCATCAAATGAACAACTAGATTTTCCGATCATTTATGCTTCAGGAAGAAATGGTTGGGCAATTAAGGACTTATCTGAACCAAGGGAGAATTTAAATGCACTATTTGAGACAGTATTATCTCATGTTAAGGAGCCAGAATCTGATGTTGATTCTCCATTTTCAATGATTGTTACCACCAAAGAGTACGATCAGTATCTTGGTAGAGTTTTAACTGGCAGAATCAAAACTGGTGTTGCTAAGATCAATATGCCAATAAGAGTCATGGATCGCAATGGAAGTATTGTAGAAAATGGCAGAATAACAAAATTACTGAGTTTTCGTGGGCTTGAAAGACTCCCTATTAATTCGGCAGTAGCGGGTGATATAATTGCAATCGCTGGTCTTGAGAATGCAAACGTATCTGACACGATAGCTGCGCCTGAAGTTGAAATACCATTAACAGCGCAGCCAATTGATCCACCTACTTTGTCTATGTTCTTCTCTATTAATGATTCGCCATTAGCTGGTAAAGAGGGAGATAAACTTACCTCTAGGGTGCTTCGAGCTAGATTATTACGAGAAGCAGAAGGTAATGTGGCAATAAAAATTTCTGAAACCGAACATTCTGATACTTTTGAAGTTGCCGGAAGAGGGGAATTACAACTTGGTGTTTTAATTGAAACTATGAGAAGAGAAGGCTTTGAGCTTTCAATTAGCAGGCCAAGAGTTTTGTACAAGGAAGATCCAGATACTGGAGAAAGGCTAGAGCCTATGGAAGAAGTGCAAATAGATATTGATTCTGAGTTTGTTGGTAACGTAGTTGAATCAATGAATACAAGAAAAGCACAGATGAAAGATATGAGAGAAACTGGTGCTGGTAAAACTAGATTAATTTTTATTGCGCCATCAAGAGGGTTAATTGGATATCATGGACAGTTTCTAACGGAAACTAGAGGTACGGGAGTAATGAGCAGAATATTCAATTCATATGGCCCATATTGCGGCAAGATTGAAGGAAGAAGAAATGGCGTTCTTATTTCTATGGAAGATGGGAATGCAGTAGCATATGCTTTATGGAACCTTGAAGAAAGGGGAGTTATGCTTATTTCTACAGGAATCCCGGTATATAAAGGTATGATAATAGGCGAGCATAACAGAGATAATGATCTTGAGGTTAATCCGATCAAATCTAAGCAACTTAGTAATGTAAGAGCAAGTGGCAAAGATGAAGCAATTAGATTATCTCCTCCAAGATTAATGTCTCTTGAACAAGCAATTGCTTATATACAGGACGATGAGCTGGTTGAAGTAACTCCAAAATCAATTAGGCTTCGTAAACGTTATCTTGATTCAACCGAGCGTAAACGCATGTCAAAGAAGATGTAGTTGATGAGGATTGAGGGGTATCAATATATAACTACGATTCCCCTAAAATATTTATTCCATTTTCTTCAAAAAATTGCTCTACCTCAGGGATATCCATGATCTTTTCCCGAAGAGTATAAAGCATCAATTGTTCATTAAGTTCATCATCGTGCCTTTCCTTAAAAGCTCTCTTTATTACAGTTTTTTCTAAATCGACCCCTCCTCTATGTCCTGTTAACAATTGTAATACATGAGGTTCTTTATGACCTTGGGATAAGAAGTCAACCAAAGGATCACTTCCGTCACTATATTTTATTCCTTTACTAATCATTGAAAAAAATATTGAACTCCGGTCTGAAGCTCTATAAATTAGATATATATCAGGGGAGGCACTCTCAATTTTTATTTTATTTCTTAAAGCGTAATGCAAAGCATTTTCACCTCTTATAGTGATACCATTGTCTAATGCGTAAGAAACTGCCGCAAGCCCCCGTATTCTAAAATCACTATCTATAGCATATTTAATGAACAATTCGTCAATTACAGATTTGTCCATCATTTCGTCAAATGCATCTTTGTCAAATAACGACGATGGTTGTACAAATGATTTTTGAGCATAACTCAGTAAAGTCCTACTAAGGTTAAAATTGTCAACGACATACTTGCATACTACTGGCCATTCTTTTAGTAATTCTGGTGTTATTAAATCTAAAATCTTACTAAACTTATCAGAAGATTTACTCAAAAAGTGCATACTATAAAGGTTTGTATAAGCTTTTAGGAATTTAACTGAATGCAAAAAACTACCAGCATGATGCTCTTGAGAAATCATGAGCATTATAGCTAGATTAGTTAACACCTCTAGTTTTGCTGTAAAATGTGGTACAAATATTGGTATTACACCAAGCGACAATGCATCTTGCAGACCATTATCACCAGAAATAAGCATGACAGAATCACTTAATTGATTAAACTTATTGTTATCTGGTATGCTTAAGAATTCTGGAAATAATTTAAGTACAACTTTTCCTGCTCTCTCTTGTAAAAGAATGGTATTTAACCCAGACGTACTTGGGTCATAATAACAAATCTCAGTAAACCCTGCTTGCTTTAACAAATCTTGATTTCTGGCACTAATCAAACCTTGAAAATCATATTCACCTCCTAATTTAATTAGAAAATGACTTTTTTCTGGCTTGAGAGTAATAGCTTTTCTACACATATTTATAATTAGTGTAGTTGCTTCTGATGGGTCATACATATGTTGCGGATAAGCAGCTATAAACTCTGTGGTTTCAACCAAATGTTTGCAATTATAAACATCTTTATAAAAAAGCAGTTTTTTAAAGCCTTTATTCGTAATGCCTGCAAGTTTAAATGCTTTATCGGGCGCCATTCTTTGGATCAAATCATCAACTAATAAACCTTGAAATCCTGGTCCTATACCCATTCCATAACTATATTTGTCTCCTTGATCAGGAGTTGAAGTAATACCATCGAGACCTAAAAAATTTCCTTGCTGCCCTAATTTAATATGCTGCATACCATCTAATGGCTGTGCTTCATAAGGTCTATTGAAGTAAGAAACTGCAAAGACAAATGGAGCAGATTTTATTACAGGATGATCTTTCATTGTTGCTTGACGATAACTAGGAATCATATTAAAGGATCCACTAGATAATTTACTGATCTGTGATAAAATACTTTCTAAACCAGCATCAAAATCTATGCTTATTTCAGCAGGTAAGATTTGTTTATATTGTAATAAGCCAATTAAAAACTTTAATGATTTAACATTTTTATCGTAATTGTAAAAGACATCTTCTTGTAAACTCCCTAGTGAATGTATTTCTGATACCCCCCAGGACTCAAGAGGTTGTTCTGTTATTTGTTTTACTATCGCTTGTAGTTGTGGTTTAGTTTGGGAAAAAAACTGATTCTCTGGAGCATCTTTTAAGACGGGGTGATCTGCCAATATACGAAGATAAATAGATAAAGGTGAAAACTCCCAATTTATAAAATATACAGGGTGTACCCCACCTTTTTTCAATTTTTCTCCACATTCTATTGTAAGTACTGTGTCTCCAACTCCTTCAGTTGGTTTATAAGAAACTATAACTATTTTCGGTGATTTATCTTCTAATATTGCTAAACTTTTTGCACCAGAATACTCGGCAACCGATATAGATTCCGATATTGCGAAAGTAGAGAATCCTTTTACTGGCGACAAATAAGCTTTAGGGAAATTCTCACCATCTTCAATCACTACACTTTCATCTTTTAGCTTGCTTAAGTGAATAATCGACTTTGTCATAATTGATATATCTACCGATAAAATAAGTCGCAAACGTTAATATATTTTAACTAAAACGTCAACTTATTTTTTATAGTCGAAATATTTAGGTTAAATATATCTATAGAAAATAGGTTGTTTAGGATTGCAGAAAAAGAGCATTAGTTAGGGCTAAACCGGTAGTTAGCCACCGTGATGGGATTCATAGTCAACAAGAAGGTACAAAATTACTTGACCCAAGAGAGCACAAACTAGTTATTTAAAAGCTTTAGAAGAATTTTTGATATTATGGTTAGCTAATTGTTGTACATCATGAACCAAATCAGTGAAAGTTCTAAGACTAGTTTTGAAATTATGCTCAAAGAACTTCTTTTGGATTTCGATAAAATCCACAGCATTTCTACACTTAAGGCATTCTTGGCTTAAATGAATATTTGTTTCAACTGAGCTATTTATATTATCTGATAGATTTTGCATTAACTTATTTGCATAAGTTGCATTATCAGTACCACTATGCATTGCAGCATTTAAGGAATCATTTGCAGAATGTATAAACTTATTTACACCTTCCTTTACGTCTTCTGCAAAATCGCTATCTAATACTGTACCACCGATAACTTTTTTCCATGATTCATTAAAGACATTATCTTTTTTGGAAGATGATTTGGTTTTATTAGCCTTTTCTTTTGTATTTTTTTTACTCTTACTCATAATTATCCTCTCGGTTTTTCTGAAAGAAGAATGATCAATCACTTAAGATTATACTAAAAGTATATTTACTTTTCTACAATTCTATTTACTGTCTAACATCTCTATATTTATACACTTCTGTGTCTTCAATGATTTTATTTGTCCTATACGGGCTAATATCAATGCCTCCACGTCTAGTATATTTTGCAAAAACCTCTAATTCAATCGGTTTGCATATCCTCATTATATCACAAAATACCCTTTCAACGCATTGCTCATGAAATTCGTTGTGATTTCTAAATGACACAATATATTTCAGCAGTGATTCATGATTAATTTTTTGTCCTGTATACTTAATTTGAATAGTTGCCCAATCTGGTTGATTAGTAATTAAACAATTTGATTTTAATAAATTAGAATATAGGCATTCTTCTACGATCTCATTATGACTTTCTAGTTTAAGAAGGTTAGGGTTAACTTTATATTCATCAATTTCTATTTCAAGATTATCGATGCATACACCAGAGAAGCTAAGAATTTTACTTCCTGATAAATCATTTATTTCTTTGATTTTAGCTTTAACAGGAGATTTAACAATATTTGATAAATCGTTAGTGATTGTATTCAGCACCTGATCCTTATTGATCATTCGTGTGTTATTGAAAGAATTTAAATACAATTTTACTGATTTTGATTCAGATATTAACTCAGAATCAAAGGGAACGATGAAACTCAAAAGAGCAACGCAAGGCTTACCTGAAAAATTTAACCAAGATAACTCATAGCAGTTCCAGAAGTCATACCCATGAAAATGAATGTTTTTGGTTGTCAAACCAATTTCTTCTCTAGCGATCGTTCTTGGAATTCCTACTAGCAAATTAGGGCTATATGTGTCTATATAAGAAGTAATTTTTCCCAGCGGGGTATTTGATAATTCATTCATAATCAGTGAAGTTGTATTTTATACTCAAACACAATCTACACTAATATATTTCATAGTCAAATATGTAGATATTATAGATTATTTTTTAATTTATTTAGCCAAATAATAACCTGGTTTTTAATAAATTAATGATATTTTCGAGACTTAATTTTTCTTGCCTGCTAAGCAAAGAAGGAGCATTTTCAACGCATACTATCAACCCATCACTTTCTTCCTGCGAGACGATTCTAGAAATATAAATATGATATTGCCTATTTTTAGTTTTGCACACAAACCTAGATAATCTATGATCATCAATCGCTGAGTATATCCTTCTTGAGTTTTCTTTAATAAATTCAAAAATTTCATTACGAAGAATAGTATTATTTTCTCCGTAAGGCATACTAATAGAATCAACAATAATTAAATCCTCCAGGTTGTAATAATCTTTGATTTTTTTTATTAGCCAACTGCAAAACACAGTAGGGCTTGGAGTATTTAGGCCATCTACAAGACTCTCATAAAGAAATTTATTATCAAGGTAAAATTGTACTAATTGAACATCTTTTTCTTCAAGGGATTTATGGTACTTAATCATTCTAATAATTAGCCACGCCAGAACAATTATGATACCTGACATAACCATCCAATATAAACTGTTACGGTATTCCATATATCACTAAATTAACTTATAATTAATAAACTATAGGTTGATTATATTTAACCGACATCAACCATACAAGTAATTTTTTGAATTTTGGTTATCATTTAAAAAAAAATATGTATATTAGAGAAAAATAAAGAGAAAATTATGACAGTAATAGCAACAGAACAACTTAAACAATTTATTAGTAGAGTAGAAAGATTGCAGCAAGATAAAGCTGATATTACTAGCGATATCAAGCAAGTATTCGATGAAGCAAAATCATCAGGATTTGACGTAAAAACAATGAAACAGGTGATAAAGCTTAAAAAGCTTGATAGGGATTCGCTTGCCGAACAAGAGTCTATGCTTGAATTATACAGATCAGCTCTTGATATCTAGTAAATTAAATTTACAGATAATTTAGAATTTATTTTATAACTTCATACTTTTGAGCTTTCCACGCTTCAATTCCGCCTTCTAAATTCCACACTTCATCGGTAAAATTTAGTTCCTTCAGGAGTTGGCACGCTCTCATAGATCTAGCACCAATCCTGCACTGCATAACCAATATTTTATTATTAGCAAGTTTAATATTATTGATTTCATGAAACTGAGATAAAGGAATATTGATTGCACTTTCTATATGTTCACTTTCGAATTCATTATGCTCTCTAACGTCAATTAAAATTACTTGACCATTCTCAAGCTTGCTTTTTAATTGTTTTGAATCAATCGATTTAATCACTATATTACCAGCCCACTATCTTGGCTCTTATGTTTTGCTTTTTGTTTTTGTCCTTCTAGAGGTTTAGGTTTTGTACTTTTCGCTATTTTACCAATTTCTTCAGCATTAGCCTTATCCATAGCATTAGCTCTTTTCCGTGTTGGTTGCAACTCTCTTGGTTTTAGTGCAGGCCCTACTAACTCTGGTCGCTCAACTACTTCTTCACCTCTTTTTCTAGCGCTTGGTACATTTTGCTCCTGATTAGAGCCTGTAGTTTTTTCAATTGGAACAGAATTATCTTTTTTACCTAAAAGGTTTTTTACCTTTTCAACAAACCATTCTATAAGCCCTTTTTTTTGTGGCTTTTCTACTGCTTCAGCCTCAGTTGACATCTTGCTTGGAGGTTTGTGACTTGGATCCTCATGAATCGTATTTTTTGAAAGATCAAATGTTACTTTCTTTTTTGGTTGAGGTGTTTTCGATATGACACTCTCTCCAGTTTTTTCAACGCCTTTATTAGGAATTTGATCTATTAAAGGTTGAAGCTTGGGGTCGTTACCTCTTCCATATACTTCCTCAAGAAGAACTTTCGCAGCCTTTGGCACATCATTACGTTCATTACCGCCAGTTCTCCTTGAAGCCTCCTCAGCAAAAGAAGTGATTGAGGTTGAGACAATATGAAATACCATATTCCTTGCGGCTCCGATTTCCTTACCATTTTCTTTATAAAACTCTTTTATTGAAGAATAGTGATCTTTAAGAAAATCTGGCACTTCAAGACTAATCAATTTCTCTTTGGCGGCCTTAGTTCGTCCCGCAGCTATATCCTCGTAAACATCTCGACAAAAATTATTTCTTTTTGATTCATCTAGTACCACAAGTTTTGACAGTGATGTATTTCTAAAAAATTCTGCAGTTCTTTTTGATTTGTTAGCTAATTCCTTATCTGGCTCTTTTTCATTCACAGGAACGGCTTCCATCACTTTTGCTTTTTCTACTTCTACTAACTTAGAGGCTAAATCATGATATTTTTCTGCAGTAATTTTTGGCTCATTGTTATGTAAATCATTGATCAAATTTCCTATTCCTTGGGCCTTTTGTGTGAAACCACTTATTGCAGCATAGTGATCATAAAGTGTTGATAATTCCTGCTGAGTTACTGTGCCATCTATTATCTTAGCTCGTACCTGAGCATAATTTTCTGGGAAAGCTTGAGCGTCTTCTTGTTTTTTTGCCATAATTTATCAAAAATACTTTATCTTCTGATTATACGATACCAGCCCTAAGTTTATAACTTATTATGAGAATTGTTCTACAAATTAATTGTTCATTATTTATTAACAACACATTGATATTATCTATCATGAAAAATTATGTTATCTTAGTCCTTGCTGCATTTACGTTAGTTTCTTGTGGCGGAGGTAGGCACCGCACCATCCAAAAATGTTGAGCTTTACACCTGCAAGTGTAGTAATAGACTATTCTAATAACGACTTGCATGAAGCAACAGCATTAGCTCAACAATTCTGTTCTCCGACGAATAAAGATGCACAGTATGTACGTACCGAGGAAAACAGTTGGGTTTCAAAAGAGCGTAAAGCATTTTTTAACTGCGTAGCCTCAGAAAAGCACCATAATCAAGGTAGCAATGGTAATGCTAGCAACATACCTATAATTAATAACTTTAAGTAAAAAATACTCTAAGAAATAAGCCGCAATTGCGGCTTATTTCTTATCGTTAATATTACCTTATAGTAAATTATGCCCCATCTTTAAAATCTTCTACGACAGCTCCTGCCATTTCAACTGCGTCATGATCATGAGATGATGATTCACAAGACAAGCAGTGTGTTTGAGCAACTTCAAAGTACGGCGTGCCAGCAGGAAATAATTTTGCAAGCCCCCAAGCCTCGTCCCAAGTGCTGAGTAACTTATTGATTTCTGCGTGGTCAACTCTTCCTTGTTGTAACTCCATGAAATTAGTAACATACATTTTATACATTGCCTTCATTCCATTCTCACCTAACATTTGAGCATGTTTTTTTTGAGCAGTTAACAATTTCCAAGCTAATTGACCTGGTAATGAATCTTGAGTTACTCTTACACCCTGTATTCTTGCGAGTTCTGCAAAATTACCTAAATCACTTTTTGACATACTTATCTCTCCTTAATTTAATTAATAAACCTTCATAATATTGGAAATATATGAAAGCCACTTTTTTTATAAAGTACAAAATAACTTGCGTCAATATAGTAAATTTTAATTAATAAATTCTGTATGTATTGACAATATCTAGAGGGTTTGTTGACTAATTTGTAACTTTGCAACGGCTTCAACTATTAGTCCATTACCTAGTATTTATTATAACGAAATAAGACCTCATCAATCTTTAAATGGTAAAACTCCACTTTCTACTATACAAAATTTGTCATAGAATTAGTTGACCTTTACAATTCCAGGCGCTCTTTATCGTCTTCTCGGGCTTGACCCAAGATCCAAAGGGTGTTGAGGTTTAACGGCTGTAAGTAATGGATCCTGCTATCTGGGTGCAGGATGACTATACGGAATTCATGATGACTAGCGGGGTATTACAAATGTGGTGCCGGATGTCGGATTTGAACTGACAACCTACCGCTTACAAGGCGGTTGCTCTACCGTTGAGCTAATCCGGCAATATTTTTAATGGCTTAACTGGAAGCCTGAGCTTTTAATTCCTTCTTCGAAGGTTTTGTAGTATGAGCTTTGACCTTAACTGCCATTTTCTTTACTACAGATTCAGGCAACTTTATCCCTGCTTCTTTTATAAAAAGAGCTACACGATCTGTTGGTTGCGCTCCCTGTGATAGCCAGTACTCAACACGATCACTTTTCAGCACAACTCTATCTTTATCACCTTTTTTAAGCAAAGCGTCATAAGTACCAATTTTCTCAATGAACGCACCGTCTCTTGGAGCACGCACATCAGCGACAACAACTCTATAAAAAGGACGTTTCTTTGCTCCACCTCTTGCTAAGCGAATTTTAACAGCCATAAACAACCTACTTAATTTTTTCTTCTTTGAATTCTACGTGCTTACGAACTTTTGGATCGTATTTTTTGAATGACAACTTCTCTGTTAAAGTTTTTGGATTACGCTTTTTAACAAGATAATACCCTGTGCCAGCTGTACTAACTAACTTTACTAACAGGTTTTTATTTTTTCTTTTTGACACGGCTTTTGACCTAATTTTTCAAAATAATTCATAAAACTAGAGCGTAAGATATACGCCTGGCCACAATTAGTCAAGTTCAAAATTGCCCATACTACGATTGTTTACAACTTGCAAAACAATATTTTTTACTCTATGCTCAGCGCCATGCGTTTTTTTAATGAAAACTAACGCTAAAAATTCACACGCTTTAAAACGACTTTTGTTAGTCGTCACTAAACGAGGATAAAGTTACAGTGATGATCAGTGGTCATAAGCGGAGGAAAAACTAACAAATATATTGGAGATTAATACATGTCTAACTTACCTAAAGTTAGCGTCGCAGAATTGCTTGACGCTGGAGTTCATTTCGGTCACAAAACATCACGCTGGAATCCTAAAATGGCACCTTATATTTATGGTGCGCGTGATAATGTTCATATTATTGACCTACAACAAAGCGCTGCTCTAATGGGCATTGCTCTGCAGAAAATTTATGAAACTGTAAAAAATAACGGCAAAGTACTATTTGTCAGTAGTAAGGTGCAAGCAACAGATCTGGTGGCTGAATATGCTGAAAAATGCGGCCAATTTTATGTAAATAATCGTTGGCTTGGCGGGATGCTAACTAATTGGAGTACGATTTCAAAGTCAATCAAGAAACTGGAAAATATCGAGAAAATTCTTGATGATGAAGAAGCTGTCGCAGGATATACTAAAAAGGAAATACTAGATTATACTCGCAAGAAAGAAAAATTACTTAAGTCTCTTTCTGGAATTAGAAAAATTGGTGGACGCCCAGATCTTCTAGTAGTTATTGATACTAATAGAGAACACCTAGCCATAAGTGAAGCAGTGAAACTAGGAGTGCCAATAGTAGCAGTGGTCGATAGTAATTCTGATCCAGATAATATCGACTATCCAGTACCAGGAAATGATGATGCTATACGCTCGATCAGACTGTATTGCAGCTTATTTGCAGATGCAGCTCTTGCTGGTATTCAAGATGCCCTTACAGATTCTGGTGTAGATGTTGGGCTTTCTCGCAAGGTTACAAAAGAAGATAAAAATCTGGATGGCGTAGTCAAATTGGATAAGCCAGCTAAAGTATCAAAGGCAAAGGCTAAGCCTGAAGAAAAAGTAGAAGCAAAGGATGTAAAAGAAAAAAAACCAGCTGCTAAAAAAACTACTAAATCAAAAGAATAGCACTTAAATTATATAGAAAAATAAGGAGACACTAAGATGACTATAACAGCTCAATTAGTTAGCAGTTTAAGAGAAAAAACTGGCGCAGGGATGATGGACTGCAAAAAGGCGCTAGTAGAAACAAATGGTGATTTTGAAGCAGCGGTTGATTGGCTCCGAACAAAGGGTCTTGCTGCTGCTGCAAAAAAAGCTGGACGAATTGCTGCTGAGGGCCTGACCGCGGTATGTGTTAAAGGTACAAAAGGAGCAGCAATAGAGATTAATTCTGAAACAGACTTTGTTTCAAGAAATGAAATCTTCCAAAATTTGGTAAAAGAAATAGCTAATCTTGCCGTTGATAACGCAAATTTTGATGCTCTTTCGACTGTTAAAGCAAAGTCTGGCAAGACTGTTCAAGACGAAATTGTTAGCAACGTAGCAACCATAGGCGAAAACTTAACACTACGCCGGGTAAATGGGATCTCAGTTACTGATGGTGTTATCGCATCTTATGTGCATAACGCTAGTGCAACTGACATGGGATCTATTGCAGTACTTGTTGCGCTTGAGTCTAAAGGTGATAAGGGCAAATTGATGGAAATTGGCAAACAAATTGCAATGCATATAGCAGCAAGCCGTCCGCAAAGCCTTACTAAAGAAGGTATAAGTCAAGAAATTATACAGAAAGAAAAAGATGTATTTACTGAGCAATCTAGAGCTTCTGGTAAACCAGATGATATTATCGCTAAAATGATCGATGGTAGAATTCGTAAATTTCTTGAAGAAATTGTTTTGCTTGATCAAGTATTTGTCATTGATGGTAAGTCAAAAATTTCCGATGTAGTATCTAATCTTGCCAAGGAACTCGGCACGCCTGTAGAGCTAAAATCATATATCAGGTATGAAATTGGCGAAGGTATCGAAAAAGAAGAAAAGAATTTTGCTGATGAGGTAGCAGCTGCTGGTGGTAGCGTCTAATTAATTTATAGCAAGGTACAAGTGACAGCTATTAACAACACTATTATTGTAACTGGAGGAGCTGGCTTTATCGGCTCCAACTTTATAAGAAAATGGCTTGCCAAAAAAAGTGGCAAAGTAATAAATCTTGATCTCTTAACTTACGCTGGGTGCGAAGCTAATCTACTTGAATACAAAAATAATCCAGATTATGTTTTTGTTAAAGGTGATATCGCAGATAAAAATTTAATATCAAACTTGCTTAGTGTGCACAATCCACGTGCTATACTAAATTTTGCCGCCGAAAGTCATGTTGATAGGTCTATAGAAGGGCCAGAAGCATTTATTAAAACCAATATATTTGGCACATTTAACTTGCTTGAATGTTCAAAGGAGTATTGGCTTAAACTTAGCGATATTGACAAACAAAATTTTAGATTTTTGCATGTTAGCACTGATGAAGTATATGGCACACTTGAGCATAATGATCTAGCATTTTCTGAAGACACTCCTTACCAACCAAATAGCCCGTATTCAGCTAGTAAAGCGGGGTCAGATCATTTAATCAGGGCGTGGCATCATACTTATGGCTTGCCGACACTGACTACTAATTGTTCAAATAATTATGGTCCATATCAATACCCAGAAAAGCTAATTCCTCTTATAATATCAAACGCACTTGAACAAAAGATGCTTCCTATATATGGGGATGGAAAGAACATCCGTGACTGGCTCCATGTTGATGATCACTGTGATGGAATTAGTGCAGTTTTAGCACAGGGACAAGTGGGGCAATGTTATAACATAGGTGCAAATAACGAGAGAACTAACATAGAAATTGTTGAATTGATTTGCAAAACACTAGATAAACTTAAACCGTTACAAAGTGGTTCTTACACTAGTCTTATCAATTTTGTTAAAGATCGTGCTGGCCATGACAGAAGATATGCTATTAATTCTAGCAAAATACAAAATGAGTTAGGATGGAAAGCAAAAATTTCATTTGAAGAAGGTATAGAAAATACTATCAAATGGTACTTAAATAATATTGAGTGGACGGAATATATTAAAAATAAAAACGTATAAATCTTATGAATAGAAAGGGAATTATACTTGCAGGCGGTTCTGGGACTAGGTTATACCCAGCAACGCTTGGTATATCAAAGCAACTTATGCCTATTTTTGATAAGCCGATGATATACTACCCTCTTTCAACGTTAATGCTAGCTGGTATCAGAGAAATTTTAATTATTTCTACTCCAAGGGATATTCCTTTATTCCGAGAATTGTTGGGTGATGGAAAAAAATGGGGTATGAGTTTTAGCTATGTTGTCCAAAATAACCCTGATGGTCTTGCACATGCATTTATATTAGGAGCTGATTTCATTGGGAATTCTCACAGTGCATTGGTTCTTGGTGATAATATATTTTATGGTGGAAGTTTTGCAAAGATCTTACAAGAAGCAAACGCGCAACAGCATGGAGCTAGCATTTTTGCATATAATGTTAGTGATCCGCATAGATATGGTATAGTAGAACTGGATGCCAATAATAAAGCCATTTCCATCGAGGAAAAACCAGAAAAACCAAAATCGCATTATGCGGTCACTGGCTTATATTTTTACGATGATCAAGTTATAGATTTTGCAAAAAGTATCAAACCATCAGCTAGAGGAGAGCTAGAAATCACTGATGTTAATAAATTATATCTTAAGCAAAATAATTTATTAGTTCAACCTCTTGGCAGGGGCTATGCTTGGCTAGACACAGGAACACATGAATCACTTCTTGAAGCTTCGCAATTTATTGCAACTATTGAACACAGGCAAGGCCTAAAAATAGCCTGTCCAGAAGAAATAGCATGGAACTCTGGTTGGATAAATGATTCTGATCTTGAAAGACTTGCCTCGTATTTGAGTAAAAATCAGTATGGTGTTTACTTAAAAAATCTGTTATTAACGAAGAACCTATAGCAATAAATCACAAAGTCATGAGAGAAAAAAGCCTATTATCTATAGCAAGAAAATATTTTGATTTGTATATTTTTCTTGCACACCAAGATATTAAAAGCAGATTTAGAAGATCATATCTTGGCGTAGGATGGTTGGTGGTACAACAATTAATGTTTGCTTTCGTAGCTAGCATGGTGTGGTCACGAATTTTTAGCGTTGATACAAGCACTTTTATCCCATTTTTAGTTATTGGCATAACAATATGGGGATTTATTGTATCTTCTATGGTTGATAGTTGTGCTACATTTGTAAATTCAAAAGCATATTTAAAGCAATTTCACTTACCCCTGGAAGTTCTGATACTTCGAAGTCTTTGTACAAATGTTTATTATTTGATAATAGGTATTCTTACTTCGTTTGTAGTTTTTCTATGTTTTAACAAACTATCTATTATAGGTATAATTTACTTTATCCCTGGATTATTAATACTCATCGTTTACTATTATTCAGCGTGTAGTGCTTTTGCGTATTTAGGAATTAGATTCCGTGATATTCAGCATGCTCTTACTGGAATTTTTGCGTTATTATTTATTGTCACTCCAGTTATATTTCCACCTGAAATATTAGCACAAAAAGGAATCAATTTTGTTGTGTATTTAAATCCATTCGCATCAATAATTGAAGTAGTACGTTACCCACTTATATACGACAAATTTGCTGATCCTGCTCAATACGCAATTGCTCTAGGATTCACTATAGGTTTGTATTTATTCCAACTGATCTTAAAAAATAAATGGAGACGGCTTGTACCGTTCTGGGCATGATGGAAAAAGCAATAGAACTTACAAATGTTTGTCTAGACTATTTCATTGATAGTGAAGACGCTTATAGTTTTAAGAATGCGATGCTAAATTTTTATGCTAAGGCGCAAAGACCAGCAGCAAAAACTTTTAGAGCACTTGATAATGTCTCGTTTTCTATTGCCAAAGGAGAAAAAGTTGGGATTATTGGACTGAATGGTGCTGGCAAAACTACGTTACTTAGAACAATTGCAGGTATTTTTACTCCATCTCATGGGAAATCAATTGTTAATGGCGCAGTATGTCCATTACTAGACTTTCATTCAGGATTTGATGAAAACTTAACAGGAATTGAAAACATTACTATCAGATTGATGTTCCTTGGTTTGAGCAAAAAACAAGCAGAAGCAAAAATTCCTGAGATTGTTGAATTTTCTGAACTTGGTGATTTTATATACCAACCTATTAGAAACTATTCAACCGGTATGAACCTGAAGCTAGCTTTTGCTACTTCTACTGCCATAGAACCTGAAATACTTGTTGCTGATGAAGTCATTGGTACTGGAGATGCTTTATTTGCAGCAAAAGCTAAAAAAAGGATTAGCAAATTTTTATCTCGAAATTGTACTCTGCTTCTGAGTTCTCATTCTTTAGATCTCGTAAAAGATTTTTGCAGCAGAATAATATGGCTAGAAAAAGGCAGGATTGTAGCTGATGGGCCAAGTAATGAAGTAATAAACGCATATGAAACAAAGATGACTCTCAATTTAGATTGAGAGCTTGTAGAGTTCTGCTAAGCCATCAACTACATGTTTTTTAAGTAAAGAATAAAAGTCATGATGACCCCTGTTGTCATCTCACTTGATTTGGGATCACTGCTTAAAGCTGTTATAATCTCGATGCTTCTTGGATCCCCGGTCAAGCCCTTGGTAAATATTAGAGAGTACCGGAGTGACCTTAACTCTTAAATACTTGTCTTATTAGAAAAGTTAAACCTACGACAGGCTAGTGTAAACGCTCTTATTATGCAGAAGGAGCCACAATATAGTAATTTATAGCCAACCTCGCTAATAAAAGCAGTAAGTACCGACTTAATACTAAAGTAATTAATCAATAGCACTGACATTATACAGCCATCAATAGCTGCACTAAGTAAAATGGCGCTCATTGCGGCTAATGTAAAATTAAATCTACTATATAAACGTGCGAATACGCTAAGAGAGAATAAACTAGAAAGTAATATTGAAAATAATGAAACAGGTACAAGGTGCTCGATAGTTTTAGAAGCGATACGATATTCTTGATTAAATGATATAATTAAACTTAACAAAATCGTAGTAGATAAAATATAAATAGTTTGTCTTCTAGGAACTATGGTACTGATTTGAAAAACAGAGATAGTAGCGATAGTATAAAGTAGGGCACAAGATGAAATTTTTGTGCAGAAATTAATACTTACCAAAGATAATGCTAATACTGTTGATAAGAGAATTAGAGAGAAACGATCTTTTGTTATATTCATGATAAGTAACACCTCATATATTTTTTGTTTTAAGTTTTTTTAGTCAACTCTATAAAAAAATAAGATATCTTGCAAGTGATAACTAGTAGTAAGATTTGATAAATGGTGTTTAACTTGATAATAAAATAAAATTGCTATATTCTCCTGCTTTTAGATTTTAGTAGATAATTATTCAAGTTACATGGGAAACGTTTCTTGAGTTCTGGCTAAGTTACTAATTAAAGGAGAGGTGGCCGAGTGGTTTAAGGCGCCCGCTTGGAAAGCGTGTTCACAAGCAATTGTGACGGGGGTTCGAATCCCTTCCTCTCCTCCAGCCTCAAATCCAGATAAACCTTCCAACTCTAATCGCTATGTCGTACAACGGATTACCATCCATCTAAATATACTTATCCTCTATCATAAAATTACAAGCTGAGTTGAATTGGGCATATGTTCTAGCCCAAAAAAGTAAGCTTAATATTCATTACTACTACTCATCTGGACCATAATTATTGCCTAATACATCAGCAGGATCATCATCACATGTTGTTCCGATGATTCGATCGAATTCCATGAGTGATGCACCGCCCAGTTGTTTTCTAATCCACTTTACATCAATGTCATCGTAGTGCGTAATGCCAAAACGGACTATATCAGGGTCATCAGAATGTCGGAATACAAGACCAGTAAGATCATCACTACTCATAAATAATAAATGTAATGGGTTTTCTTTATACCATTTTAATAGATCTTCGAATGATGAGTAATAGTCACTGCCGGTTATAATCCCCACAACTTGTTCTAATATATCAGCAAAATTTCCTTTGTTGTGGGTAACTGCAGCATGTAAATCTAGAATATCTTGTGCTAATATAGTGTCATTATCGATTAACTTCTGAACCTTATCAGTGAGGTCCACAGGTACTGGATCAGGAATATTCAAAGTACTAAAATCAAAATGATCTGATGAATCATCTTCTTCTGATGAATCATCTTCTGATGTTCGGTTTTTCATAAAATTGCCTTTAATTTAATTAACTTAAGTAATGCAACTATAAGTTAATAATTTTGACAAAGATAATAATTATAAGTTAAACGTGCTAAATTAACCTTAGGTTGTTATTTTTTTATTACGAAAGAAATTAGCTGTGCCGCTTCTTTTTGATCTAGCGCAGTCCCTAGCTGCTTTATTGCATTTTGGATTACAGGTATATCATTTTTCTTGATCGGTTTTGTTGTTTTTCCTACATAGCAATTTTCAGCATCGCAGGAAATGTCTCTGACTTTAAACCACTCAGGATTTGAGATATCGTCATCTGCAAATTCATGATCAGTTGTTGCAAGAGGTGGAGTGTTGGTGAGGAAAACGCCATAATGTGCAGCTACAGTATGAACAATGGGATTATCTTCTCTAGAGCTAGAGATGCCAATTAGATGAAGTTTGTTTTTGTCAATTACAAGCCCAAGTTCTTCTTTGACTTCACGCAAAGCAGTATCTTCTAAGTTATTGTCAGCATTTACTAATTCCTCATTTCCTTTTAATCTGCTGGCTCCTTTTGCTCCAAGTCCGCTAAGATCTTCTTTTGGTAAACTTGCTTCCATATAACCCTGAGGTGGATTCATAAAACCTCTTTGTGGACCAAGAGCAATATTAAGCACACCATCTTTATCTCTACCTAATACAACTACTATTGCTCCTGCAGCAACCCTTTGCCACTGACTTATTACGTACCTCTTACTATGTATAGTTTGCCCTGGGACTGCAAGATCGCCATTAGGTATTTTAGCTGCATCTAAGTGTTTAGACAGCGTTTTCCTAGCAAGTTTCTCATCAATCTTATCCCATGCTCCATTTTCAAGAGCCGTTGCTAATAATTTTGCAGATTCTTCGGCGCTGATTTTTTGCCAATTAATTTTAGCAGAATGATTTTTAAGACTAATGAAATAGCCAAAGGAAACCAAGATAACTAAAGATAGTAAAGTTAGTACCGTATTTTTAAAAATTTTCATCATTGCCTCCAGTTTTTTAGCTCTTACCTAGCATAAAAAATATGTAAGGGCAACAAAATCTCAAGATACTATAGCAAATAACCAGGAATGCGTTTGTAATTAAGAATTATCTGAAAGTTCAGATGATTCTTAATTGCAAGTTATTTATTGAGTTTTTAGCTCACCATGACCACGTACTAATAATGAGTAAACAAACACCTGAATCCAAAATCAAGTGTGGAGCGACATAAAAGATTCAAAGAGTACCTTATAATATCGCTCCTCATTCAAGAGAGATGACAATTTATAAAATCAGATCTCTATGAAAGATTTACATTTGAACTACAGTACCTCCCCTTTTTCTTCCTGTTTGCTCAACTACAGTACCTCCCCTTTTTCTTCCTGATGGCTCTTTCTCTGCAGATTTACTTGAAGCTTTTGTCCCAATTTCAGCAGCTTTTTTCTGCAATTGAGCGTTTTTCTGAGCCTCATATGATTTATGCAGGTCGGTTTTCTCATAATCATATGTTGCTTTAATTGATTTTACTGGAGATGAAAAGCTAGCGGCTATTTTTGCTGCTAATTCTAGTGATCCTTTTCCTTGACCATCAGGTTGTATTGTTACTCTAGGTTTTTCTCCGAAAAGGTATTTTGAGAATACGTTAGGCTTATGTACTGTCACTGTTGCTTTGGCTCCTTTATAATCAGTAATAGTCAACGTACCTTCGTACCCTGTGAGTTTATTTAATAGTCCCTTTTTCTTGCTCACACTAACAACGTTTACCTCGCCTAGTTCTGGAAATACTTTAGTCACTTCTTTTTGTTTAGGCGATTGTAGTAATGAATCTAATTTTTCAAAAGTTTTATCAGTTTGCAGAGCCGTTGAACTCATTTCATAGCCAGGATTTTCCTTGGCAAAATTATATTCAAATGGTTTTTTCTGAATTTCCGTATAAATTTGATCTAAAAACCTCTCATCAAAATCTTTACCATTATTTGTGCCCCGCAACATGCTTTTAAAACCAGCAGGTGTCATTTTATCTTTAACGCTAGGATTATGTAAACTGGTGTTTAACATCATAGTTGCATATGATAATATATGCCCAGCCCCAGGTGCAACCCGTTCAGGATTTTGCTCAGCATATCTTTCGCCAAAAGCTTCGAGGACTCGATCCATTTTTTGCCCTTCTCCAGGTAATTTAAATTCTTTTGCAAATTCTCGGTACGCTTCTGTGAAAGATTTACCAGAAAAATCCATTTGATCAGTAAATTGTTTTAATACGCCTTTGTTTTGTTGACCCTCCCCAGTTAAGTAGTCACCTACTGCTTCTAGGTCTAAATTACTTTTTTGTTTATGAAAAAATTCTGCTATCTCTTTGTCTGCATCTAGGCCGTTTTCTTGACATATTTGGTTTAGTCTTGCAATTCCTTCTTTTGGTTTTTTATTAAAAAGTTCAGCTATTTCCCGTTTTTCCTGCTCTATTTTTTCATGCATAATATGCTCCTTATAAGTTGAATTACTATTTGCAATAGTAATTCAACTAAAAGATGCAATCAATCATTATCTCTGTTTTGCTTTTGTAAAAAGTGTAAAAAAATTATTGGTTGATAAGTTAGCAAATTCATCAACATCTATGTTCTTTAGATTGGCAATAAATTCAGCCACATATTTTGTATATGAAGGCTCGTTAGTTTTGCCACGCATTGGCACTGGAGCAAGGTACGGAGCATCTGTTTCCACTAGTATCCTGTCAGCCGGAACGTATTTCACTACATCTCTTAAAGCATCGGCATTTTTAAAAGTGACAATTCCAGAAACTGATATGTAAAGACCTAGGTCAAGAACCTGTTTTGCAAAGTCTAAAGTAGAGGTAAAACAGTGGATAAGAGCAGGGAAGTCTTGAATTTTTTTATGGTACTGTAGCATTTCTATAGTGTCAATTTCAGCATCACGCATATGAATTATTACAGGCAATTTGTTCTCTTGGGCAGAACGAATGTGGCTAGCAAAAGAATCTCTTTGCATTTTTTGCTGCTCTTGATCTTTATTATAAAAATAGTCTAATCCGGTTTCGCCAAGTCCAATAACTTTAGGATCAGAAGAAAGCCGTGTTAATTCTTCATGACTTACAACTGATTCTACTTCGCTTGGGTGGACTCCAACCGAGGCGTAAACATTTGGAAATTTTTTGGCTATAGTGATGATGTTATTAAAATTATCCAATCTAGTACAAATAGTTTGCATATATTTTACGCCGGCTTCGTCTGCCCTTGCTAATATATTATCAACAGAATCATATTCACTAAGCATGTCAAGATGACAATGTGAGTCAACTAATATCATTTTCTAATCTTGGAAAAATTGGTGTTGGTTGATTAATCATCGATTCAGGTATTAATGCGCTATTTGGAGAAAGATCAGAAAAACTTCTGCTATCTTCCAAAATATTGAGCTGATCAAGCATTTTACTCGCCGAATCTGGTACAAATGGTAATAACATAATGCCAAGATGCCTTATTACTTCAAGCAAAATGTATAGTACTTCATTCATTTTTTCTTGATCACTTTTAAGTGCCCATGGTGCTTCTTTATCTATAAAGGCATTCGCTTGTTCGGCTATATTGATTATGTTATCAAGAACTTTATTTATTTGAAATGAATGCATTAAATCATTATTCTGATGGCCTAGATTTATTGCTAGATTAATCAGTTCAGACTCCAAATAAATTTTGGCTATAAATTCTTTGCTCACTTTTGGTACTTGCTTATTGCAATATTTATATACTAGCGAGCATGTACGCTGCATCAAATTGCCAATCTTGTTTGAAAGCTCGCTATTTATTCTGGCAACTAGATTATCTTTAGAAAAATTTCCATCATTACCAAAAGTAACCTCGCGCATCAAAAAATAACGTACTTGATCAAGCCCGAACTCGTCTATCAGCTTAAAAGGATCTATGACATTTCCAACTGATTTAGAGATTTTTTGCCCTTCATTTGTCCACCATCCGTGTGCAACAATAGATTTTGGTAGGGGCAAGCCTGCTGCCATTAAAAATGCTGGCCAATATACTGCATGAAAACGAAGTATATCTTTTCCTACAACATGCGTTGCAGTTGGCCAAAAATTACTATATTTTTCGCTATTTCCAGGATAGCCAAGAGCTGAAATGTAATTAGTTAGCGCGTCAAGCCAAACATAAATAACGTGTTTTTCATCACCTGGTACCTTTATTCCCCAGCCAAAACTAGTACGAGAGACAGATAAGTCAACAAGGCCAGATTTAACAAAGCTAATTACCTCATTCTTTCTTGATTCCGGGTAGATAAAATCTGGATTATTGTGATAAAATTCTAATAACTTATCTTGCCATTTTGAAAGCTTAAAGAAGTAGCTTGGTTCTTCAACCCATTCTACCGGTGCACCTGTTGGAGCAAGTCCATCAGCCGTTAGCTCATCTTCTGAATAAAATGCTTCATCACGAACTGAGTACCATCCGTCGTATTTATCAAGATATATCTCATCCTTATCAACTAGCTCTTGCCAAAAATGCTCTACGGCTTTCTTGTGCCTGTTTTCAGTTGTTCTGATGAAATCGTCGTTGGAAATATTAAGCTGATGCATCATTTTGCGGAATATTTCTGAATTTTTATCAGTAAATTCTTGCGGCTTCATACCAAATTTTTCAGCTGATTTTTCAACTTTCTGGCCGTGCTCATCGGTACCAGTTAAAAACATAACATTTTTGCCAGCTAGCCTCATGAACCTAGCAATTACATCGCAAGCTATGCTTGTGTATGCGTGACCTATATGGGGCACATCATTTACATAGTAGATTGGAGTAGTGATGTAATAATATTTACTAGACATATTTGGTTTCAAAAATACAAGTGTTGATTGGAGGAAAATAATAGTTCTGAAACTTCTATTTTTCAAGTTTATTTACTTTTGTTCTTTAAGGGTGTTATTAAAACAGTAAATAAACTTAAGAATAATGCTAAAAATATGTTAAACACCTCTCAACGTCATTCCAAATTTAATTTGGGATCCATTACTTAAAGCACCGCAACCTAAAGATAGTATATGGATCCCGGGTCAAGCCGGGGAAGACTATAAAAAGCTCCTAGGGTGAGCGTTGGAGCATCAGGACATGACTAGACAAGAAGGACCTTTGTGCTAATACTTTAGTTTACTAAATTATATGATGCAATTTGTTAAAGCGCATATTCTAGTCTAAATTACTATAGTTTGTCCAATTTGTTATTTGATAAGCTTATTGCTGTTTATCATTTGGCTTTGTGACTTCGTTGAGTGCTGTTTCTATTGCGTCAAGCAGATCAGCTTGCTTATAAGGTTTGTATAGTATTGTACAAGGTTCAGAAATATGTTTTTTTAGCTCTTCTTCCTGAGAATCTAGGCCGCTTTGAAAAATAAATGGTATGTTTTTAAACCTATCATCTTTTTTCAACGTTTTGTAGATTTCATAACCACTAAAATCAGGTAGCATGATGTCAGACAGAATCAATACAAGGCTGGAGGCGTATCTGTGCGCCAGATGTACTGCCTCTTCTCCGTTATAGGCGTTAACTAAATTGAACTCTGTAAAATTAGGGATAATAAGTTCAACTAAAGTATGGCAAATTTTTTCATCGTCGATAAATAATATCGTATTTTTTTTATTCATTTGCTTAGATATACAAATATATACAACAACATAAACTCACTACTCTAATTTTAGTTAGTGCTAAAGCCTAATAAAATTATGATGTACATAATGCTAACATATTTTAACCATTATATCTAGTAATAATATAAAAAGTTTATTTTTTATCTAAGTGCTTGGTATATTTGCGTTATAATAAGATACAAAAAGATAATGATTAGCGCAAAATGAGGCATATTTAAATTTATGCAAATAATTAAAGTAGTAATCGCACATGCAGGATTATTCCCTTTGGAATATTCTTCCCATCAAAAGCATATTATAGGAGAGCTTGTGGTTGTACCCTTTCGTAGTAAGCAAGTAACTGGTATTGTATGGGAAGTAAACTGCAAACAAAGTATGGGTAATTTAAAACATGTTTTAGAGGGTGAAGACGCTGCTATATTACTTGATGCCTCGACTATTGAAATGATGCGTAAAGCAGCCAACTACTACATGGTTGAACTCGGAACTATAGCAAAATTAGTACTTCCAGTTGATGTAAATCAGAATCTAAAGAATAAAATAGAGCATAAAATCGACATTAGTCAATTGCTTCTTCCTAAGCTTTCATCAGAGCAAGAAATTGCTCTTAAAAAAATAGAAGAATCAGATAAACCTATTTTAATTAAAGGTGTAACAGGTTCTGGCAAAACTGAGGTGTATTTTTACTCAGTTTTGAGTGCACTAAAGCGCAATAAGCAGGTATTAATTATGTTACCTGAGATTGCTCTTAGCAAGCAAATTATCAATAGGTTCGAGCAAAGATTTGGCTTTAAGCCGGCAGTGTGGAATTCGGCAATAAGCGCATCTAAAAAGAAAAGTATTTTGCGCGGAATAATAGATAATAGTGTTAAAGTTGTAATAGGCGCAAGAAGTGCACTGTTCCTACCCTATAGAGCGCTTGATGTTATCGTAGTAGACGAAGAGCATGATAGTTCTTACAAGCAATTTGAAGGGGTGCTATATAATGCAAGAGATATGGCAGTGCTAAAAGGGCAGTTATGTGGGTGCAAAGTAATATTATCTTCAGCTACGCCTTCTATTGAGTCGTATTACAATAGTCTTATAGGTAAATATCAATTGGTTGACCTGTCTAGTAGATTTAATGCCTCTACTTTACCAGAGGTAAAAATAGTGGATATGAGAAATGAAAAATTGGCAAGAAATCACTGGCTTTCTGAAATTGTAGTTAATGAGATTAGTGATAATGTATCAAGAGGCTTACAAACATTGATTTTTTTAAATAGAAAGGGGTATGCTCCACTAGTATTATGTCGGTCATGTGGGCACAAAATAGGATGTAAATATTGTTCAGCTTCAATGGTATTGCACAAAGAAAAAAGCAGATTACAGTGTCATCATTGTGGCCATATAATGCCAAATCCAAAAATGTGCCCATCATGTAATGATCATAATAATTTGGTCCTTTGTGGGCCAGGTATTGAGAGAATAGAAGAAGAAGTAAGGGCAATTTTTCCTAAAGCAAGAACGGCGTCAATTAGTAAGGATCAATTCAAGAGCGATGATCAGAGTGATGCTGATATGTTAGAGCAGATGGAGAAGGGTGAAATAGATATTCTAATAGGGACACAAGTGATCACTAAGGGTTACCATTTTTCAAAATTGTCTTTGGTAATAGTAGTTGATGCAGATATAGGTTTTATTGGAGGGGATTTAAGAGCAACCGAGAGAACTTTTCAGCTTCTAAATCAAGTCTCAGGAAGAGCTGGTAGGGAAGGAACTAGAGGTAAGGTTGTAATACAAACGCTCATTCCTGAACATAAAGTTATTGATTCTTTTGTAAAGAATGATGAAAAAAAATTTTTCAGTGAGGAATTAGAATCTAGAAAAAAAACTAGCATGCCTCCTTACTCTAAGGCTGCAGTGATTACTGTAACAGGTAAAAATGCTGCAAAAACTAAGGATATATCTAAGCAAATTCTGATGGTGGCGCCAAAAAGTAGTGCAAGAATTTTGGGCCCAACTGAAGCAATGATGTACAAGTTATCCGGCAAATATCGATATAAAATCCTTGTCATATCAGAGAAAAACTTTAATTTGCAAAAATTCTTAAAATTATGGTTGGAGCAGATTAATATTCCCACTTATTTTAAGCTGAAAATAGATATTGATCCCCAGAATTTATGGTGATTGATTGACGCTTAGCAATAAAGTAATTGACTCACAAGCGTTGTATTGCTATAACATTTCGTAATGTTTTAAGTAGCATTAATCTACATTGATCAATGGGATGTAGCTCAGTTGGTAGAGCACCGGTTTTTGATACCGTAGGTCGAAGGTTCGAGTCCTTCCGTCCCAGCCAATCTAAAAACTCTGTCTCATCGAAATAGCATACTAAATTAGTCACTCAAACCTTATTTGAGCGGTTCAGGGTGCTTGGTTTGTAACTTATTTTAAGATGGATCCTGAGTCAGGCCCAGGATGGACTAGTACTTCGTTATAATCTACAATGCTCGGTGGACCTTTGATAAGCAGTGTTAACGTCATTGTTAGTTTAACACACTAGCATTGGCTTATGATGATTAGCTATAGAATTTATTATAGTAAAAAACTAGATAATCATTATGTTGTCAAATGTAGACCCAGAGATTTTTTATTATAACTCAATGATAGAGCACTTCAGGTTATGAACATAATTAAATTTTTTTCTTTTATACTTGCTATATCGTATTTCTCTATTTCTCTAGCAAACATAGATGTTGTCGAAGACAAAAAGGATATTTCTGAAAAAAGGAATCCAAGTATTGTAAGGCGTAATCAAGGTATTATACAGGGTGATAATTACAAAATTGAAGGGATAAATTTTTCGGGATTAATTATTGGTGAACTAATAACAAGCAATATTGACCAGAATAAAAACACCAGGTTTGCGACAAAAGGTACATATAGTACTTTTTGTGTTCCTAAAATAAATTTATATGCAACATCAAACTTAAATGAATGGGCAACGGCAAATATTGGATTAAATTTTGCCCCTACTTCAACTGATTGCTCCGCATGTGGTTACGGAGGAAAAAATGATCCATCTAGATTTAATAAATATGATAAAATTGATGAAGCGCATATAGTATTCGCGAATCAAGGCCTATCACCATACTATGCAAAAGTTGGTATTCAGTATTTTAATTATGGTCTATATTCTCCCCATTCTGTTCCAGCTACTTTTACACAACTACTTACTCAAATTCAGGCACCAGGTGTTACAATAGGTTACATACCAGCTGTAAACGGATTGAATTTTTCAGTTTTTAGCTTCACTGATAAGGTCAAAAAAGGTTCGACATCAAAAATCAGTAATTTTGGTGCGCAGGTTGGCTATGTAAGTAGTCCTGATTCAGAAAAAATGGAAATAAGTTTAGACATACTAAAAAATATGGCAAGCTCAGTAAATTATATCGTATCTTCAAGTCAGTGTTGTATAAATCCATTATATAACTCCTATAGGAAGGTGGTGCCAGGACTGAGTCTAAGTATAAAAAAGCAATTTTCTCGATTTCAGGTTAAGACCCAAGTTACCTCTGCTTTATCTAAATTTGATAAAAAAGATGTATTATGGGGTGAATCTGGAGCAAAACCAGCGGCATTGTTATTAGATTTTAATTACAAATTTAGCGCTTTTAATGACAAACAAAATATAGTTGGAGTCAATTATCAAAAATCAATTCAGGCAGTAAATTTAAAAGGAAATTATCTTGGACGTGGTTTGCCAGAACATAGAGTGCAGGCCTATTACTCTATTGAGGCGTGGAAAAATATTGAACTAGGAGCTCAAATTATTTGGGATAAGGATTATGAAAGAAAAAATGATGGCACTGGTAAAACTTCAGTAACGTCGCTCATTACTTTGATAGCAAAAATAATGTAATGTCTTTGTCCAAAGTTTGCTTGGTTTTTAAAATATAAATTATCGCTATTCTCGAATAACAACTTCCCGGAAGATCAGCCTGAATAGCAATTAATCTTTGTTTTGTATAATTCATGGTTTATAATGCCACTTCTAGTGGTGCCGCTAAAAAGAATTGAACTTTCGACCTCATCATTACCAATGATGCGCTCTACCACTGAGCTATAGCGGCTAAATTAGACATATATTAAGATTATTAAATAAATATCTTAAATACGCTATGATTAGTGCCATAATATTGTTATTTAGTCAAGGAAAATAAAGCTAAGGAAGTAGAGTATGTCAGGTAGTGATAAAGCAAACGAGAATAAAGAAAAAAATGTAAAGAAGGGCAGACTTTCTGATGCTTTAAGAAGAAATTTACAAAGAAGAAAAGTAGCCGCTAGGCCAAAAAAACAAAATAACGAGAATATAGGTGAGAATTAAAGGTCTTTTTATTGGTTTAATGAGTGGCACATCTTGTGATGGGGTAGATGCTTCATTAATTAGAACTGATGGAGTAAATGATCTTGAATTGCTATCAAATCTGCACATTCCATATCCCAAAGATTTTTCGCTAAGTTTGAAAAAATTATGCACAAAATTTGATGCATATTTTGATGTTGAATTGCAGCTTACTGATTTTCATTCACTTGCTGTTACCCAGTTATTAGAACAGGCTGGATATAAAAGCGAGGAGATTATTGCCGTTGGCTTTCATGGCCAAACCATATTACATAAACCAGAGAATCACATCACCTGCCAGATAGGTAACCCGTATCAACTTTCTTTAGCTACTGGTATCGATGTAATTTATGATTTCAGAAGAAGAGATGTTAGTTTAGGCGGTAATGGAGCGCCACTGGTGCCGATCTTTCATAAAGCAATAATGAAAGAGCAAGAAATGCCTCTTGTTGTTGTTAATATTGGAGGAGTAGCAAATCTAACTTATATAGATAATGATAATATAATAGCTTTTGATACTGGGCCTGGTAATAGTTTAATCGATGATACAATGAGCAAACATTTTGGTTTGATGATGGATGATAGTGGTAATATCGCATCTAAAGGTTTGGTTCACATGAAGTTACTGGATGCATCATTTGCTAGTGATTTTTTTAAACAGCCATATCCGAAATCCTTAGATAGAAATAGTTTTGATTTTGTAAAAAAAGAGCTAGAAACTCTTAGTGTGGAAGATAAAGTTGCTACTCTTACTTATTTCAGTGCTAAAGCAATTGCGATGGCTTTTGATATGCTGCCTAAAAAAGTAAAGCAAATTTTCTTGTGTGGTGGAGGGAGTAAAAATAAACAATTGATCAAATACTTATCTGATTGCTTGAAAGAAAAAGGGTTAAGTGCAAAATTAGCTAGTATCTCAAGTGTAAATAATCTAGATGCTGAGTTTGTTGAATCTCAAGCTTTCGGCTATCTTGCAGCAAGATTTATGAATAAATTACCCAGTGCTTTTAGGTCTACGACTGGAGCTAAGTTTGATAATATTTGTGGCTCCTTAGTGAGCCATAAACTTTAGTTTATAATTAAGCAACTCTTGCATTTATATCACGCTTTCTTGATATAGATAGTATTGTAGCTGTAATAGTAAGTTTAATCCTGGCCTAAGTGAGGTATAATCAGGGCCATGTTATTCCTGCGTATCGTAGGGTAATGTTTTTCAATAAGAAAATAAATTTTAGGAGATGTAAATATGTTGAAAAAGATTGCGGTAGCATTTATTGCTGTTGTTATGTTATCAGGTTGTAGTGCTTCAAAAGGAAAGTACGGTGATAGCAGGCTGATTTCTGAGTTTGAGAAAAATGTTGGAGACAGAGTGTTCTTCAAACTTGATAGTTCAGAAATATCTTCTGAGTCACAAGCAACACTTTCACGTCAGGCAGCTTGGTTAAAAGATCACAAGCTATTTAGCCTTACTGCTGAGGGTCACTGTGATGAAAGAGGAACAAGAGAGTACAACATTGCTCTAGGTGAAAGAAGAGCTAATGCTGTTAAAGATTTCTTGGTTGGACATGGTATCAGTGCTGAGCGTATCGAAACAATTTCATATGGTAAAGAAAGACCAGCTGTTATTGGTGATAACGAAGAAGCTTGGAGCCAAAACCGTAGAGGTGTAACAGTTCTTAAGTAATTATACTATATTTAAGAATCAAGACTAAGAAAGCCGGGGGCAAATGTTCCCGGCTTTTTATTATCTTATTTCAACTCTTCTACTTCTTGCTTACTCTTTTTAACCTGACATTTTGAGTTTTATCCTAGACAAAATTGCCTTGGTTTTAGATCCAGACCAGTTCTACCTGATTCAAGTAGTATGTCATGAATGCTTGCATCACGCGGTTCACGTGGTACATGAAGATAGTAAAAGTCTTCCATATGGAAAAAAAGAGGACTCAATAGGAAAGGAGCTACTAACAGAGGCAACGGAAGAACAAAATTTATTTGATATCAAAGAATATAAATCGATCAAAGTATGTTATAGTAATGATGAGCATCACTCGGAAATTCCAGCTTTTGAGATTGGAGTGAGAGCTAGTGAACTTTTTGGAAGTAAAGAAAGCGCAGCTACAAGAGACCAAACAAGGTCACAAGTGCCTGCACTTAACAAATTTATGGATGAATAACTTGCCCCACAATTGAGGGAGTGGTTTAAGAAACATAGTAATAAGTCGCAAGCCAAAGTAACTGAAAAACCTACGCCATCTCCAACTAAAGCTCAAAAAGAAGCTCAGGAAATTGGTAAAAGTTTAGAAAAATCTCAAGCAAAAGTTGGGGGCAGCTCTACGTCAACAAATCTAGATTTTAGGCACCCAGTTTCTCTGGGAATAAAAAAAGACGTGACCAATTAGCTCAAAGATTAGACAGATAATAATAAATCTGTTGCAACTGTTGTAAAGAAATGCAACATGTTGAAGGGGATTAATCTCAGTGCTTTTATATTTGTGCGATGAGAAGATGCTTTGCTAAGCTTTTTTCCGCCTTTGCAAGATCTACCTGATTGTTGATATTTAGCTTATTTTCGAAGATCCCCCTCTAGTGTCCGTCTTTTGCAATTTTTTGTCTCAAATTGTTGAGTTGGCTTTTTATCCAACTATTCTAATAGGCTATTACTAGCTTTAGCAAGAGCGATATTGTTGTGATGATCGAATCCTTGAGCGAAGAGTGCTAAGGCTTTAAACTAAGGGAGCTGGTCTATTTTACAGATGTGACAAGGTCCTGCTTTACCTGTCAAAGGTGCAAAACTCATTAACCGTCTTTGCAGTGTAAGCAGATCTATTACCGCTTCTCTTATAGCATATACTCTTTTTTCTTATACAGCAGGTGCAACAAAGCCTTATATAAATATATTGCCTGTTGGTTGTAGGCATGCTGAGAAAACTCGGTTATGCCAACTTTAGCCTGTATAACTTGTTTTAAGCTAGCTAAAAATAATTCTTTATTTTGGTCCTCAAAATATAGCTCTAATGCTGAATTTATATATCTTGACATATTAATTATTATTAATATAATGTGAATATATATAAACAACAATTAATAGGTGTTAAAATGAATAGAAAGGAATTACTAGATTTAATCCAGTCAAATAATGTTGCATCTGTAAAAGCTGCTTTAATGCAATATCCAGAATTGCTGAAAGGAAGTTATATTATACATGCTGCTGTTAGAACAAGTAATTTAGCTATGGTAAAGTTATTTCCACCTAAAAGCATTATAGATATTAATGAACATGATGAAATGCTGTATACCCCTTTGCATATAGCTGCAGAAAGTGGAGATTTGGAAATAGTTAGATATTTAGTAACAAATTATGATGTTGATGTTGAGAAATTTGGTGGCATGAACGCTTGTAATGCAGCCGACATGGCAGAATCTTCTGGTTTTCAAGATATAGCCAAGTTCTTGTCTGAATATCATAATTCTGGTTTTCCATTACATGCAGCAGTTGAAAAAGGTAATATGTCATTATTGAAATCACTTACATCAACCAATAAATACAGTCTGCGTGAAAAGAATCGGGATGGAGATACTCTTATGCATATCGCTGTAAAACAAGGTAATATCCAGATGATACAATTACTGTTAACAATTACTAGTATTTATAGTAGCGACCCTAATAACCATGAGAGATACTACTCTATAAAAAATAATGATGGCAATACAGCATTAGGCTTAGCAAGAGAAAATAAAAATGATGCTGCGGTAAATTGCTTTTTAGAATACTCTACTAAAAGTGCAGGAAAATTATATGAAGCAGTGATGTGTAATCATTTTGAAAAAGTAAAAATAATATATACTTCAGATCCATCAAGCATTTTTGCCTACAATGATTACCTTGATACGGTTCTACACGTTGCAGTGGAAAGGGGGTGTTCAGAAATAGTTAAATATTTTTTTGAACAATCTAATTTCCTTAACTCTCCAGAATTCTCAAGTTACACCAGGCGTACTAATAATAATGGTGACAATATATTGCATATAGCAGTAAAAAAAGGTTACATAGATATAGTAAAATTATTAACAAAAATTCCTAACATAGGATTAATAAATGAGCAAAACAAAGATGGTAATACAGCATTACATTTAGCAGTTGATAGCGGAAACTCTGAATTGGTCATGGTTTTAATTGAACAAGGTGCAGATTTATCGATTAAAAATAATGTAAACACTCCTCCATTTATAAATATAATGAGCCATACTTATATTCCTTTATTAAATGAAATTTGCGCTAGTGAAAAAGTTATCAAAGTTCTTCTGGAGCAGCGTTCTACGATAGACTGGGTCTTTAATAATCTCTTAAAATTAAATAAATTATCTGATAATGGCGTGCAGGAGTTGTACCAAAAGTTGAACAAGCACGGCTATAAATTTAATGGTTTTAACCACCCATTAGTACAACATGAAGATACTTCTAGTAATTCCCTAACCAATAAAATACTAAAAAATATTTATGTTGATATTCAAGAGCATGATTTAAAAAATTTCTTCAAAGAGTTACTGGAAGAGGGTATAGATATTGTTACCAAACATTCGCATGTACGCGATATACTTACAGTCGTAAGTGAAGCTAATATAACTATGATGTTTGCAAACTATTCAGGAACAGCTAATGCTCGAACTTTAGGTGAGTATTCTCCGTGGCTCCGTACTATATCAGTATTTCAAAATAATATTGTTATAGGACGTGAAAAAATAGATCTTACCCAGACCTTAATTGAACTACTGCGGCTTAAATCAAAAGATCCGCAAGCTTATAATGAAACAAAAAAACTATTATTGCAAAGTATTATAGGTACTATTGTTCATGAAATGACACATGCTTTTATGCATTTGAAATATGGCCATGGCACCTTGGAGACTAAACCATTTTTAAAGTCGGATGAATATAGTAAGAAATTATTGATGACCCTAAAAGACAAGCTGAAATTAACAGAAATTTTTAAAAACTTATCTCTTTATGATGAGGATTCGCAATTATCTGAAATTCCTGCTTATTTATACGGTCAAGGTGTAGCCGCCACATTAATAGATAATTATTATGCTGCTAATTGTGGTACTACTAGAACTTTAGTCGATGAATTATCTATAACATTACAAGGAATGTTTCCAGAATTACGCGATTTTTTCAACAAAATGTTCAGCATGGATGGAGATATACTTGCACAAATTAACAAAGTTAATAATGATCATCAAGAGATCATAGGAGATGCCGAGGATCATGGGCCATTTGTTCACCATAAAGTTAATAATGATCATCAAGAGATCATAGGAGATGCTGAGGATCATGGGTCATTTGTCCAGCACGATTAATCATTAAAATAGCAACCAAGCTTTAGGTCAATTAAGTTAGTTACCTGAAAATGACTGATTTAATTGACTTTTGGTTCTGTCGCATCTGTTGAGAATAGGTTTGGAATCTGATGTAAGAAGGTAAAAGATTAATGCAATGCCATTCCATGTTTCCTCTAAATTACTCAAACATTTTAAAGGATTTTGCTCTTCACCAGAAATTATCATGCTCTTTGTGTACATGAAATGTAGATTCTCCTTAAGTTATCGAGACTTAGAGGAAATGGCCAGTATCAGAGGAGCGGTCATAGATCACGCCACTCTGCAAAGATGGCTAATAAGGTTTGTTCCTCTGATAGATAAAAAAGTTAGAAAGCGTAAGAGACCGGTTAGTAGTAGTAGTTGAGTATGAACGAGACTTATATTAAAATAAACGGAGAGCGGGTCTATTTATATAGAGCAGTTGACTCTTATGGCAACACCATACAATTCTTACTGAAAAATTATAGCAATACTATTACTGCTAAGGCATTATTTCGCAAGGCTTTTAAGAGCAATAAGCTTCCTGGTTCAGTGACAATCGACAAGAGTAGAAGCAAGACTTGCGCTCTAAATAGCTTTAATGAAAACCTGCCAGATGAACAAAAGATTGAAATTCGTCAAAACAAATATCTCCATAATATTATTGAACAAGATCATTGATTTATCAAGAAGGAACCAAGCCAATGCTTTGGTTTTAAGAGTTTTCGTTCTGTCACAATCACTATCACTGGTATTGAAAATATTCGTATAGTTCAAAAAGGACAAATTGTAGGGTCTAACGATAATGTTTCTACTTTTGAGAATTTTAAAATGTTAATGGCCTCATAACGCCTAAAATCTGACTTTTCTTAATTCTACTCTTGCTTCATTTACAGATACGACAAAACCGTTATTTTTGCAATTGGCATATTTATTGCTAACTACTTGCGCATAAAGTATAATACTTAGTAACATATTTTAAATATTATACTAATATAAATAGTTTAATTTTAGTAACAATATAATCAAATAGGAGTAATTAATATGCCATTAACACTAGGAAACGACCTGACAGGTTTAGTATCAAGAGAAGTTGATAGTGCAACAACAAGGACAACAGGTCTTGGTAAAAGTTTAACAACAGGAGATAACGAGTTTGTATAAGTAGTTGATGGTTTCTTAGGCAATGCCCTAAGAGACGGAGAAATCATACTAGGAGCAATCGCCAGAAATACAGCCTATAGTATAAATTTGATGACAATTGCAGATGAGTATTTGACAACAATCGCATCATCACTACAAGACGGACTAGCAACAATAGGAACAGCTGGCCCATTGTCACTGGATAAACTAGCAGTGCTACAAAAGAACTTAGATGATAAGAAACTACAAGCAAATTTGTTGATATCAACTGCAAAGTTTGACGGTAAAAACCTACTAGCAGGCGGAGCAAAATCAATTGATGTGCAAGTTGG
>JACCDN010882586.1_pt1 | contig 45203 bp, 38 predicted proteins | sample 7441691 | NCBI WGS metagenome assembly JACCDN01 (sample SAMN15323439, study PRJNA562643) | freshwater metagenome | isolation source: river surface water | place: USA:Blue River Watershed | collected 2017-08-16 | reverse complement strand
TTAAAATACAATAAGTCGGCGGTGTATAGTGTGTCTTTACAAGTTACTTCTTTTGGTTGTGTAGATTCACTAACCAGTAGCTTTACGGTTAACGGTGCAAACCCAACACCTGATTTTGAAATTTTAACGCCTACCACACTTTGCAGTAATGATTCGGTGCGCATTAAAAATTTATCGGTGGTAGATTTTGGTGATGTTACCAGACTTGAGATTTTCTGGGACGCCAACGACCTTACTAAAAAAACAGTTGACGAAGCGCCTTACTTAGGTAAAGTATATGCTTATCGTTATCCCGATTTTCAATCGCCGGCTACCAAAAATTATTCCATTACCCTAAAAGCATTTTCTGGTAACGCAGCTAGTTGTAGTAAGTCTATTTCAAAAACAGCTACTGTTAATCAGAGTCCTAAAGTAACCTTTACCACTATGCCTGGCATTTGTAACGAAGCTGCTGCTCGTCAAATTACACAGGCTACCTTTGATAACAATGTGCCGGGTAGCTTTACCTATTCTGGAACAGGCGTGAGTACATCAGGGGTATTTAATCCAGTAACAGCCGGTGTGGGTACCTATACTATTAAATACCTGTACACTTCTAGTGTAATAGGCTGTAAAGACTCTGCTACCAAAAGCATTACCGTATGGCCTTCACCTACTGCTAAATGGGGTGCAGGGCTTCCTAGTTGCGAAAAAAACAACCTTGTATTTACAGATAGCTCGGTTGCTAATTATAGCAACATTATTACCTGGGCCTGGGATTTTGGTGACGGTACGGTGTCATCTAAAACAACGGGTGCGGTGTTTAATAAAATATTTGATACCAGTAAAACATATACTGTATCGCTTAAGGTAACCACCGATAGCGGTTGTGTATCTGTACTTAATACACAACTCGTAAAAGTAAATCCATTACCAAAACCAGCCTTTAGTTTACCTAGCATTTGTTTACCAGATGGCAACGGAACTTTTATCAATAGTTCTAGTATTTCTGATGGTTCAGAAGCAAGTTTTAAATACGCATGGAACTTTGGTAATCCAAATAATAGCGCAGGTTCAACAAGCAAAGATCCAACCCATAAATACAGCGCAGTAGGCCCCGTAAACGTAAAGCTTATTGTTACGAGTAATAACAACTGTATAGACTCCTTAACGCAGGTGCTTAACACCATTTATCCGCAACCTAAGGCAGCTTTTACCATTAGCCCAGATAGCATTTGTATGGGTGATGTGGTAAACTTTACAGACAAATCCGATGGCAAATCTAGTCCAATCAATAAATGGGTATGGGACCTCGGACAATCAGATGCAACTAGTGTTCAAAACCCGAACAAACGATTTAGAGACTCTGGTATTTTTACCATTAGCCTTTATGGTTTTAATGGACAAAACTGTGTGAGTGATACACTGAGCAAAACCGTTACTTCATTCCCGTATCCGCACCTTAATTTAGGGCCAGATTTTAAAGTATTAGAAGGTGGTACTTCTCTAATTAGACCAGCATTTGTATTTGGTAATAAACTTAGTTACAAATGGAAGCCTGCACTTTATTTAAATAGCGATACGGCTGCGGTACCACGTACCACGCCACTTGGAGATGTTACTTACACACTAGAACTCACCGGACTAGGTGGTTGCATGGTTACCGACGATATCTTTATTAAACTATTACTTGCACCAGAAGTACCCAATGCTTTTTCTCCAAATGGAGATGGCATCAACGATAACTGGGTGATAAAATATTTAGAAAGCTATCCAGGGGCAACCATCGATGTGTACAATAGATACGGGCAGCCCGTGTTTAAATCTATTGGGTATGATAAACCCTGGGATGGTAAATACAACGGAAATGAATTACCAATAGGGACTTATTACTATATTGTGAATCCTAAAAATGGACGAAAAATAATAACAGGTTCTGTTACGATTATTAAATAGTGGACATGAAAAAGACGATCATCATTTGCTTTATTGGTTTACTGCCTTTTTTAGGTATCGCACAACAACGCCCATATTATACACAGTATATTTTAAATAATTTTTTAATTAACCCGGCACTTGCAGGAATAGAAAATTATTGGGACGTTAAAACCTCACATCGTATTCAGTGGCAGGGTATTCAAGATGCACCTGTAACCACTTATTTGACTTTTCATGGCCCATTAAAAAAACAAGCCTACGGCATTTCAAATCCTACTAGTATGTCTACGCCTGGAGATAATCCAAGGGGTAAAGCTTATTGGCAAAATTACCAGGCACCCGAACCACACCATGGTGTTGGGTTTACCGTTTTAAATGATCAAACTGGACCACTCAATAGATTTGCAGCATACGGCACCTATGCTTACCATAGAGGTATTGCAGGTCAAACCACTTTGTCTTTTGGTGTTTCTGCGGGTATGACCAATTTAAGCTTAAATACAAGTAAACTAAATTTTGGCACTACAACTATTGACCCTGCAGTTGGCACAAGCGGGCTTATCAATACCATTAAGCCAGATATTAGTGCAGGACTTTGGCTCTATTCAAATAATTATTTTGTTGGATTATCGGCTCAGCAAATTGTTCCACAAAATGTTGCATTCTCAGATAACAAAGTATACCTAACGCAAGGGAAATTGGTTCCACATATTTTTTTAAGTGCTGGATATAGATTACAAGTATCGGATGATGTAAGTTTATTGCCGTCTGCACTTATTAGATACATTAGTCCATTACCCATTGGAATGGATATCAATGCAAAATTCATGTACCGAGATATAATGTGGGTAGGAGGGTCTTACCGATTTAAAGAAGGCTATGCTGCCATGGTTGGTTTTAATATCAACAACAGCATCAATATCGGATATTCTTATGATTTACAAACATCTACATTAAATACAGTGAGCAAAGGTACCCACGAAATTTTAATTGGATTTCAGTTAGGCAATAAATACGGTGATTGGTGCCCTAAGAATTTGTGGTAACAGTTGGTTCAGATAAATAAGCAATGAGTGCCTGTTTATCATCTTCAAATAATTCGAGTAGTACTTGCTTTACTTTATAGTCCTTTGCCTGATCCTTGGTAAAATTTGCTTTATAAATATGTTGTTTGGTAGTCGTATCTCTTTTTACGATTCCTTTTTCAAACATGATTTGCAAGAGTTTTAAAGTAGTAGTGTAACCTGTTTTTGAAGCCAATATTTCATGAACTTTTTTTACAGAAGCGGCACCCTCTTTCCATAGTATAGTAAGTATCTCAAACTCTTTTTCTGTAGGCTTTATATATTTTCCCATACCAACATTTGAATTACAATAGTACAAAAAAAATCCCTCCAAAATAGGAGGGATTTTAAATCGAATACTTTATAAACTATTCTTTATTTGCCATTTTAGTGTGCAAATAAGTTTTGTATTTTTCGTTTTGTTCTGGTGTAAGCGCTTTACCATTTACAGAAATGTTACCATCTTTAATTTGGATGTTTACATTGTCTTTAGGCGCTAAACCATCTTCTTGTAATGCTTGTACCAACGTTTTTGAATCTGCAGAAATGGTAACTGTATTTGCAGTATCAATAGGATTAGCAGAAGTATCCGTGCTAATAATTGACATTTCAACAGTTTGTGTTTTTGTTACAGTTGCACTTGAAGTTGGGTGCATTTTAGCAAGTGTTGGCGCGATTACTAAAGAAACAATTGACATCAACTTAATTAAGATATTCATTGACGGACCAGATGTATCTTTAAATGGATCACCCACAGTATCACCCGTTACAGATGCTTTATGTGGTTCAGATTTTTTGTAGAACATCTCACCATTAATTTCAACTCCTTTTTCAAAAGATTTTTTTGCATTATCCCAAGCACCACCTGCATTGTTTTGGAAAATACCCATTAATACACCACTAACAGTAGCACCTGCTAAGAAACCACCAAGCGCTTCTGGACCTAATAAAAATCCTACTAATAATGGAGATACAATAGTGATAGCACCAGGTAACATCATTTTTTTAAGAGATGCTTCAGTAGAGATTGCCACACACTTATCGTATTCAGGCTTACCAGTACCTTCCATAATACCAGGAATGGTACGGAACTGACGACGAACTTCTTCCACCATACTCATAGCTGCTTCACCCACCGCTCTAATCGCTAAAGATGAGAATATGAAAGGAATCATTCCACCTACAAATAAGGCAGCTAATACATCTGCTTTATAAATATCGATGTGCTGATTGTCAGGCATTGCAACACCCACAAATGCAGCAAATAATGCTAAAGAAGTTAACGCTGCAGAAGCAATCGCAAAACCTTTACCACTTGCTGCTGTAGTATTACCTACTGCATCTAGAATATCGGTTTTTTCACGAACCTCAGCAGGTAGTTCACTCATTTCTGCAATACCACCCGCGTTATCAGCGATTGGACCAAATGCATCAATTGCAAGTTGCATACCTGTTGTAGCCATCATACCTGCAGCAGCAATTGCCACACCATATAAACCTGCACAATAGAATGAACCAAATATACCAGCAGCTAATACTAAAATAGGTAAGAAGGTAGACTCCATACCAATTGCTAAACCACCAATAATATTTGTAGCATGACCTGTGCTAGATTGTTTGATAATACTTAATACCGGACGCTTACCCATAGCAGTGTAATACTCGGTAATGATGCTCATTAAAACACCCACTACTAAACCAACACCAATCGCACCAATTACACCGTTTCTAGTAAATTCTAAACCACGTAAGTACATCGTTTCAGGTAATACATTTCCTACTAAGAAGTAACATACCACTGCTGTTAAAATCATAGAACCATAGTTACCCATGTTCAGTGCATTTTGAACAGTAGCCGTATTTAAACCAGCTTTATCACTAATTCTTACAAATAGGGTACCAATGATTGATAAAATAATACCGATACCAGCAATTAACATTGGTAATAAAATAGGAGATAGACCACCAAATGCATCTACTAATTGAGATTTATCTGCACCAGTAACTTCTTGACCTAATACCATTGTTGCTAATACAGTTGCAACATAAGAACCAAATAAATCGGCACCCATACCTGCAACGTCACCAACGTTGTCACCAACGTTATCTGCAATGGTTGCAGGGTTACGAGGATCATCTTCAGGAATACCAGCTTCTACTTTACCTACTAAATCTGCTCCAACGTCTGCAGCTTTGGTATATATACCACCACCAACACGCGCAAATAAAGCGATAGATTCAGCACCTAAAGAAAATCCAGTTAAAATTTCTATTGTACGTAACATACCTTCTGCATCACCAGTTGGAGAGAAGTAATGTTTTAAAATTAAAAACAAACCACCTAAACCTAAAACAGCTAAACCAGATACACCCATTCCCATTACAGATCCACCTGTAAAAGAAACTTTAAGTGCACGTGATAAACTCGTTTTAGCAGCTTCTGCAGTACGAACGTTTGCTTTAGTAGCAACCTTCATACCAATGTAACCTGCAGTTGCACTAAATACAGCGCCAATTACAAAAGAGATAGCAATGCTCCAATGGCTTGACTCATTAGAATTTGCCATAAAACCAAGTAATAAGGCTACAATAACAACGAAATAAGCAAGGATTTTCCACTCTGCTTTTAAGAATGCCATAGCACCTTCAGCAATGTAGTCACTGATTTCTTTCATTCTTGGGTTACCAGCATCTTGCTTAGATACCCATAAAAATTTAACGAGTGTGTAAAGGAGACCTATAAGTCCCATCGCCGGAACGGCATAAAACAACATGTTGTTCATAATCGATTGGATCTAGTAAAAAATTAGATTTTAAAAGTCTGCAAAAATAAGGGTAATTGGCTTAAAATCACCCAAATTGAGGAGCAGTTTATATAAAGTTTTTAGGTTCAAAAAGGGTTTATTCGGCTAGGGCAGTAGTATCAGAACCAGCCAAAAAGGACGCAGCTATGTTCTTGGCTTTGTAGATATTACGGTTAAATCTATTTCCTAATACGATAATGGTGGCCGTATCCTTAATAAAACGGCTAAAAACCGAATTATTACCATGCCACCAACCATTATGGTAAATGATTTTTTGGTCGGGCTGATTGAGCATTCGCCACCCTAAACCATAGTTATGAATTGAGGGCCGATCATTACTATTAGGTAAAAAGGCCATTTGTAAGGTGGTTTGGCTAATAAATGACCCTTGGTATAGCGCTTTATCCCATAAAAGAATGTCTCTAACAGTACTATATATGTTTTTATCACCATATATACAATCAAATTTTTCAAGTAAATAGGGTCTGTTATTGGGATAATAAGAAGGTTGATAGCGGCCAGTGTCTTTTTGTGAAAACACATAACTGTGTTCCATACCTAAAGGCGTAAAAATGTTGTCTTTAATATAAGTAGGGTAGTCTTTTCCAGATAACTTTTCGATGATAAGCGCCAACAAAGCATAATTGGTATTGGAATAACTAAATGCACGGTTGGCTCCAAATACAACCGATGGCTTATATTTTACCATGAAATCAAGCATGTCCTGGTTGCTTACTAGCCCCGGTTTTACAACTACAGGTAATTTAATGGTACGGTATTTTTTGATCCATCGACCTTTTTTACCCTTTACTTTATAGGCCTGCAACTGTCTATCTACCATAAAATAGGCATAATTGTTTAAGCCACTACGGTGGTTTAGGAGCATTCGAATAGTAATATCTGAATATGGAAACCCAGGTAAATACGTGTCAACGGTTTTTTCTAGATCAACTTTCCCCTCTTCCCATAGCTTTAAAATAGCCATAGCCGTAAAGGTTTTAGAAGTTGAGGCGATATGAAATGGAGTAGTAGGCGTGATAGGTGATTTTGACTTAACGTCATACAATCCTTGGTAATCTTCAAATAATATTTGGCCGTTTTTGGCAACTAATATAGATCCACTAAAACCACGCTTACCTAATATATCTTGGTAGGACGCACGTATTTGAGCCTCATATTTTTGTTTTGCAGAGGAATCAATAACCGAAAATACATAGGGCTTTGAGACACCAGGCTTGGGCTTAGCCCCACAAGCAAAGAGTACAAAGAAGAAACAAAATGAATATAAATATTTAGCAACCATATGTTAGTTTTGACAAGTTGCTAAAATATCACAATAAACCATTCGGGAAACAAACGTGAATAACTGTTGTTCAATCTAAACTTTCTACACACAATTGCTTAAATTTGCAACCATGAGCAAGCAAGCATTAACCAGTTTCCCTAAAGAAAAAATTAATATTTTATTCCTAGAAAATATTAGTGAAAAAGCGGTTCAACAATTTAAACAAAATGGCTATGCCAATGTTAAAAAAATTGCTGGCGCACTTAGTGAAGATGAACTCATTAAAGAAATTAAAGACGTTCACTTAATTGGCATTCGATCTAAAACACAAATCACGCCAAAGGTTCTAGCTGCTGCAAAAAAATTACAAGCCATTGGATGTTTTTGTATTGGCGTTAACCAGGTTGATATTAAAGCAGCATCCAAAAAAGGGGTTGTTGTATTTAATGCACCTTATAGCAATACAAGAAGTGTTGCAGAACTTGTAATTGGAATTTCAGTAATGCTTATTCGTAGAATATCAGATAAAAATATTGCTGCTCAAAATGGTATTTGGATGAAAGAAGCCAAAGGCAGTTTTGAACTTCGTGGAAAAACCTTAGGCCTAGTTGGGTATGGAAATATTGGTTCGCAAGTAAGTGTGCTTGCAGAAGCTATTGGCATGAAAGTGATGTTTCATGACACCGAAACAAAACTACCATTAGGTAATGCGGTACCAGCAAAAAATTTAAAAGAATTATTAAGTGCTTCTGATATTGTTTCGTTGCATGTTCCCGAAACAGCTCAAACAAAAAATTTAATTAATAAAACCAACCTCAAATATTTTAAAAAAGGAGCGTTGTTGTTAAACTATGCAAGGGGAGAAGTCGTAGACCTCAAAGCCTTAGCGGAAGCCATTAAAGACGGCCTTATTGGCGGTGCAGGTATCGATGTTTTTCCGGTAGAGCCAGAAAAAAATGGTGATGCATTTTCTACTCCATTACAAGGTTTGCCAAACGTTATTTTAACGCCACACATTGGTGGATCCACAGAAGAAGCGCAACAAAATATTGGTGAAGATGTAAGCATTAAATTATTTCAATACCTAGAGCGTGGTATCACCAATGGTTCACATTCTGTTCCATCCATTGCATTACCACCTGTAGAAGGTGCGCATAGAATATTACACATGCACAATAATGTGCCGGGTGTATTAAGTGCCATTAATACGGCACTTTCTAAAAACAACATTAATATTGTTGGTCAATACTTAAAAACCAATGAAGAAATTGGCTACGTTGTTTTAGACGTAGATACTAAATTATCTAAACGTGCATTGGAGCTTTTGAAAGAAGTAAAAGAAACCATCAAGGTTCGAATGCTGTATTAATGATTAGGGATTGCCTAAGCAATTGCAGCAAGCATGTTTTTAATATCTGCTGCATCAATTAGCATATTTTGCAAATTTTCTTGCATCGATTCTTTTTCATATTGCATTGCAGTAGGTACTACTTTTCTTGCCGACGAATGAAACTCTTTTGCTTTTGTTGCAGTTTTAATAGTGGCAATATTATTACCTCTAACACCACTACCTGGCATGATAATAATATTGTCACCCGCTTCGTGTACTAGTGTTTGTAATAGATTTAATGCATCTGGTGCACTTGGTACTTGACCACTGGTTAAAATTCTTTTACAACCCGTTTCAATAATATCATGTAGGCCGCGTAACGGATCATTACATCTGTCAAAGGCTCTGTGAAATGTAACATCCATAGGTGCCGCAAGTTGAACCAATTCTTTGGTACGCTCTTTATCAATACTTCCATCAGGCAATAATAAACCAATAACTACGCCAGCAAAACCAAGTTCTTTGCACAAACGAATATCGTTTTTCATGACGTCAAACTCGGCGCGTGAATATAAAAAATCACCACCACGAGGTCTAATAATTGGAAATACAGGTATAGAAATAATAGAAGATACCACACTTAAAGTTCCATAAGATGGGGTAGTGCCACCTTCATTTGGATTTTCACAAAGCTCTAAACGGTTGGCACCAGCGGCTTCTGCAGCGATTGCAGATTCAATATTAAAAACAGCAACTTCAAGCATGGGTCTATAATTTGTAGGCGTAAAATTAAAGAATATGTTTACCGTCCACTAAAATATTAGAATCGTCAGCGGTACATACTGCAAAATTGAAACCTTTTTGAATACAGTATCCACCATATTCACCACGTTTATTGATGGCAATAAATCCAACTTGAATATCACGAGCTTTATCGCCTTTAATTTTTATAATTCTTTCCACTGCTTTCTTACAAGCTTCTTCGGGGCTATGTCCCATGCGCATGAGTTCTACCACCAAATGTGAGCCACAAATACGTATTACATCTTCGCCCTGACCCGTTGCGGTTGCAGCGCCAACTTCATTGTCTACAAATAAACCCGCACCAATGATTGGAGAATCTCCAAGGCGTCCACGCATTTTAAAACCTTGGCCAGATGTAGTACAACTGCCACTTAAATTACCGTTTGCATCTAAAGCCACCATACCAATGGTATCATGGTTCCAGTTGCCATCATCTAATTTTTTAGGTGCAAAGGCTGTTTGTGATTTTAGATTGTTGCCCGAGTTTTCGATATTAATAACCGGTTTGTATTCACTTTTTTCAAGCCATTTTTTATAAGAACGCTCAGCATCAGGCGATAATTTTTCAGATTCTAATGGAAATCCTTCGGCTACCGCAAATTGCTGGGCACCAGATCCAACGAGCATTACATGGGGCGTTTTTTCCATAACACGTCTGGCAACAGAAATCGGATGCTTAATACGCTCTAAAAATGCCACAGATCCACAATTGGCAAATTCATCCATGATACAGGCGTCTAGCGTAACGTAGCCGTCTCGATCCGGATTAGCACCTAAACCCACACAGCAATTTTGGCTGTTTTCGGTAACCATTACACCTTGTTCAACGGCATCCAAAGCACGACCGCCATTTTTTAAAACCGCCCAGGCAGCTTTATTGGCGTTTAAACCTTCGGCCCAGGTTGAAATTACGATGGGCTTTTTGCCAGCTGGATGATTGGACTTACTGGTAAAACCAGAAAATGTTAGTGCCGATAAACCAAGTGAACTGAGTTCTAAAAATTTGCGTCTTTGTAACATGAGGGTTAATTGTGTTAGGGTATAATGAGATTCAAATATAACCAATATAGACCCAAACTTGATTAGCCAATGATTCGTCAATATTGACAGTTTAAACCTGATTTAGATCTATTATTTTATCCTATAATTAATATTATGTTAAATAGATAGTTAGAACAAACAAAGCTTCTAGTCTACGGCTGCCAAATTAAATGCCTTAATATTGCGCATGCATATTTTGATTGTAAACAATACTTCTATCCCGGTTCAGAAATACGGCGGCACCGAAAGAGTCATTTGGTGGCTTGGCAAAGCACTGGTTCAAGCTGGCCATCAGGTTTCATATTTGGTAGCTCCAGGATCAAGTTGCGAATTTGCAAATGTGTATTCCTACAATGAATCGGTTCCATTTAATAGACTAATTCCTGATGGCATTGATGTGGTGCATTTAAATCACCATGTAAACGAAATTCCAAATATCCCTTATATACAAACCATGCATGGGAATTTAAATCATGCTTTGGAGTTAGATCAAAACACGGTCTTTGTTTCAAAAAATCATGCGGCCAGGTTTGGGTCTGATTGTTATGTACACAATGGCATTGACCCCATGGATTATGGAACGCCCATTTTAGATAAAGACGCTATCAAAAACTATTTCCACTTTTTAGGCGACGCAGCATGGCGGGTAAAAAACGTTAAAGGTGCTATTCAAATAGCAAAATTAGCGCATCAAAAACTAAGGGTGATTGGTGGTGTTCGTTTTAATTTGAATCAGGGCATTCGACTAACATTTGATACACATGTTAGATTTGATGGCATGCAAGGTGGTGCTCAAAAAAATGAAATCATTAAATACTCCAAGGGTCTTATTTTTCCAGTGCGCTGGCATGAACCTTTTGGACTTGCCCTTATCGAAAGTTTATATTTTGGCTGTCCGGTGTTTGGAACTCCCTATGGTTCTCTACCTGAAATTGTTATTCCTGAGGTTGGTTATTTAACAACAACAGCATCAGGGTTAACTGATGCTGTTGCAAATGTTAATGATTTTAATAGAAAAACTTGTCACGAATATGTGATGGATAAATTTACACATATTCAAATGACGGCGTCTTATATACGACTCTATGAAAAAGTATTGAATGGCCAAAAATTAAACCCAACGGCCCCTATTTTACAATCCATTCAATACGAAAAATTTTTACCGTTTAACTAAGTATATTTTAGTTGCCGTACTTGCCGTGTAAAGCATCAAACTCTTTAAACTTAGCATCATACAAATCGAATTGTTTAGCATCTTTACCTCTAAACTTATCACGCTTAATCGTGTACATGTTTGCTAAAAAGTCTACACTTTTACTAAGTACATTATTTTCGGTTCTTGATTTAGTAGGCTTATCTTTTAAGATGGTATATGCTTTATCAATAGATTCAATTGCAACATCCATATTTTTTTGAAGCTCAATTTCTAAAGCAGCATTTGCCGCCTTAATAGGCGCCTGAGCAGCAGCTAATTTATCTGCTATTGTTTTATTTACTGCAGCTTTAGCTTGCGGTGTTTTAGCAGCCGATTTTTTTGCAGCAAACTCATCTTCAATTGCAGAACTAATACCACGTAAAGAACGAATGTTTGCTCCTACTCTATCATCGTACTCTCCAAAAATATTATAGTAAATAATACCAACGTTAAAAATAGCAAGTGCATTGGTGTTGTTCAATTGAAATGCTTTTTTAAATGCATCAGCTGCCTTTAAAGTATATTTTGATTGTGTTAAACTATCAAGATCTTTTTCTTTGTTTTTTACATTGATAAACAAATCACCAAACTGTAAATACTTTTGCTCGCTTAATTTTCCAGCAGCATCTTCGGTATCATACAAAGTAGTTTTTTTAGCTAAATCATAATTGGCATCAATAAAATCAACTTCATATTCGTCCCAAGGCTCTTTAGGATACAATGCTTTTGCAAATCCTAAATATTTGAAAAAAGCAGACTCATTGTTTACCTTAGTGTAATGCTGAACTAAAAAACGATACAAATCTAAATAGACAGGTTCAGCAACTTTTGCATCTGCAAGACGACCATAATATTTAGCAGCATTATCAAATTGATTTGCATTTTGGTATGCATAACCAGTATACAATAATGAAGTGGTATCCATTGTTATTGAAGAAGATGCTGCCCATTTATTTTTGATGATCACATCAATATAATCAATAGCCTTAATAAAATTTTCTGCGGCAGGTAACCAAGACTTTTCATTAAATACTTTAACACCATTTTGAAAATATGTTGAATACATGTCAAAGAAAACGTCTGCTCCACCTAAATCTTTGATTTTTGTATAGCCCGCATCCATGCTACCATACTTTTCTAAAGCAGCAGCAGCAACATCTCCAGCGTTAGGATATTTTGCACGTAACGCAGCTTCTTTAAAAAGCACTGCATACACTTTAGCTTTATAGTAGAAATACTCGGCTTTAGCCTGTGCTTTTGGATCGTTTCCAAGTTTATCAACTTCGGTTTTTGCATCTTCCCACTTTTGTAAAAGGATGGTGTTTTGAAGTTTTTTGAAATCTTGCGCGCTAGCTATTTGAGCAACAACAGCAAACATGAGCACTAATAAAATCTTCTTCATAAAGGGAGTTTTATTATTAAATAATTTAGTTTGTTACGGTATTATCTGATTCACCTTGTACATCAGTGGCAGCATCATCTGCACCAGGTTGTGATGTTGAAGTTTCCGAAGTAGCTTCTGTGTTTTCTGGAGCTTCAGCACCATCAACAACTGCTTCCACTTCTTCTTCAGCTTCTTCAATTTGAGAAATAGCTGCAATTTCATCGCCCTCATCAATTCTGATAAGTTTAACGCCCTGTGTGGCTCTTCCCGCTTCTCTGATATCTTGAATGCCGGTACGAATGGTTACACCTGATTTACAAGTAATGATTAAGTCTTCTTGTTCAGTTACATATAAGATACCAACCAGGCTTCCGGTTTTATCGGTAACGTTAATGGTTTTTACACCCTTACCGCCCCTGTTGGTAATACGGTATTCGTCTATTGGTGTACGCTTACCATATCCTTTTTCACTCACTACTAATATAGTACGGGTAGCATCTTCTTTGTTTACACAAATCATACCAACTACTTCGTCTTTTTCGTCGTCTACTTCAATACCGGTAACACCAATGGCGCCACGTCCAGTAGCACGCACTTTAACTTCTTCGAACCTAATAGCGCGACCTGATTTTAAAGCCAACATAATTTCTGAAGCACCATCTGTCATGCGTGCTTCTAATAATTCGTCGCCTTCATTGATTGTAATAGCATTTACGCCATTAGCCCTTGGTCTACTAAAATCTTCGAGTGAAGTTTTTTTGATGATACCTTTTTTGGTACAAAGTATGATGTAATGGTTTTGAACAAAATCTTTATCCGCTAATTTTTTAACCTCAATAATCGCTTTTACTTTATCGTCTGGCGGAATTTGAATGAGATTTTGAATAGCACGTCCTTTAGATTGTTTTTCACCTTCAGGAATTTCATATACACGTAGCCAGAAACATCTACCTTTTTCGGTAAAGAACATCATGGTGTCGTGTGTAGAAGCCACAAATAAATGTTCTACATAATCTTCCTCTCTGGTTTTTGAACCAACAGCACCCCTACCGCCCCGTCTTTGTTGACGATACTCGGTTGCAGAGGTACGCTTGATATAACCTAAATGAGAAATGGTGATTACCACGTCTTCATCTTCAATTAAATCTTCGATACGCATTTCATCTGCGAGGTATTGTATTTCACTTTTACGTACATCACCAAATTTTTCTTTTACTTCTAGTAATTCGGTTCTGATAAGTGCATAACGTAAATCTTCGGAAGCAAGTAATGCTTTAAGATCTTTGATGGTGTTAATTAAACCATTGAATTCTTCAATGATTTTATCACGCTCCATACCCGTTAAACGTTGTAAACGAAGTTCTAATATTGCTTTTGCTTGTGCTTCAGATAAACCTTGTTCTTGGTTGTATAACTGACTGGTAACTTCATCAAACATTTCTTGTTTGAGCATCCAGCGTTCTTCTTTACTGCGTGCAATTAAAGTATCTTTTGCCTCATCGGGTGTGCGACTCGCTCTAATAAGCGCAATCACTTCATCTAAATGATCAAGCGCCTTTAAATAGCCTTCTAAAATATGAGCACGCTCTTCTGCTTTTTTAAGTTCAAATTTAGCGCGGCGAATAACCACTTCCATTCTAAACTCGATGAACTCTACAATTAAATCGCGGAGGTTCATGATTTTAGGTTTGCCTTTTGTTAAGGCTACGTTGTTGATACCATAGCTTGTTTGAAGCTCCGTAAATTTGTACAACTGATTGATAACAACCTGTGCAACTGCATCACGTTTTAAATCGAGTACAATACGTGTTCCTTCACGCTTGTTACTTTCATTGTTAACGTTAGAGATACCTTCGATGGTTTTATCGTTAACGAGTTGTCCAATACGATCGGTTAAATTATCACGGTTTACTTGATAAGGAACTTCTGTAATTACGATTTGCTCACGACCACTTTGCTTGGTATCTACCTGGCATTTTCCACGTACTACGACTCTACCACGTCCGGTAAGTAAACCTTGCTTAACACCTTCCATTCCAAAAATCACACCACCGGTAGGGAAATCGGGTGCTTTAACATAGGTGATTAATTCTTCTACAGTGATGTCTCGGTTGTCTACGTATGCAACACAACCATCAATCACTTCACTTAAGTTGTGCGGCATCATATTGGTAGCCATACCTACGGCAATACCTGAAGAACCATTTACCAATAGTTGCGGAATACGCGTTGGTAAAACAGTTGGCTCTTTTAATGAATCATCAAAGTTGAGTTGAAAATCAACGGTATCTTTTTCGATATCGTCAATCATGGCTTCAGCAATTTTTTGAAGGCGTGCCTCTGTGTAACGCATAGCAGCTGGTGGATCACCATCTTGGTTACCAAAGTTACCCTGACCATCTACAAGCGTATAACGCATGGTCCAATCTTGCGCCATACGAACAAGGGTATCGTAAATAGATGCATCACCGTGTGGGTGAAACTTACCCATTACTTCCCCTACTATACGCGCAGATTTTTTATAAGGCTTATTGAAATTATTGCCAAGCTCATTCATGGCAAATAAAACCCTGCGGTGAACAGGTTTAAAACCATCACGTGCATCAGGTAACGCACGTCCAACAATCACAGACATCGAGTAATCGATGTACGCTGTTTTCATTTGCTCTTCGATATTAACCTGTATAATACGGTCGTTATCGGAGGTTTGTTCTGGTATCAAATTTTCTTCCATAATTTCTAATCTATAAACGTATCTATATCAACAATTTGACACGCCAGTTTGGCGGCTTACGAAGATACTTTTTTTAACACGGAAATAGACTAAAATGAACCTCAAAAAGAGGGTGTTTTATCCACAATTTTACACACAAAATGTAGGTAAATAATGGCGTAAAAATGGACTATGGAACCTGAACCCATTCATAATCTAGCTGACGCTTGTCTAAATTGGCAGCAATGACCTTTATAAACACTTTATCGCCCATTTTAAAGGCACGTCCACTCCTTTTGCCTACAAGGCTATAATCAGATTCTATATGCCTAAAATCGTCAAATTCTGAGAGGCCAACTATAGATACCAAACCCTCACATTTATGGGCTACCGTTTCTACCCAAAATCCAAAGCTAGAAACACCACTTACCACACCTTCAAAAGTGTCCCCAATATAGTCGCGCATAAACTCTACTTGCTTGTACTTATTGGAAGCTCTTTCACACTCCATCGCAGCACGTTCACGGTCCGAACTATGCTTACATTTTTCTTCCATTTTTTTATCGGCAACGGGCTTGTTGTCCAACACTGTTTGAAGCACGCGGTGCACAAGAACATCGGGATATCTTCTAATGGGAGAAGTGAAGTGACAATAAAAGTCAAAAGCAAGTCCGTAGTGACCAATATTTTGTGTCGAATAAACGGCTTTAGCCATGGTTCTAATACCAAGTTGCTCTAGCACGTGTTGCTCTGGTTTTCCTTTTGCATCTTCTAACAACTGGTTAAAACTTGCAGAAATTTTTTCTGGTGAACTGGCATCAAAACCATGCCCGTATTTTTTTGCGTACTGCACAAATGGCGCCAATTTTTCTGGATCTGGTTGGTCATGAATACGGTATGGAAAAGGCAGTGCTTGTTTATTGATTTGAATTTTAGAAATATTTTCGGCAACTGTTTTATTGGCAAGCAACATAAACTCCTCTATCAGTTGATGCGCCGGTTTACTTTCTTTGACCGTTATACCAATAGGTTTAGCATTTTCATCGAGTGTAAATCGTACTTCTTGTGAAGAAAAATTAATAGCACCTTTTTTAAATCTGGCCTGTCTTAATTTTTGTGCAAGGCTATGAAGCAGTAAAATATCTTCGACATTTTCACCCTCTTTGGTATCAATAATGGTTTGCACATCTTCATAAGCATAACGCTTATCCGAATGTGTTACTGTTCGGCCCAGCCAATACTGCTTTACCTGCGCTTCGTCATTGATTTGAAAAATAGCCGAAAAGGTAAATTTGTCTTCGTTGGGGCGTAACGAACAAAGTTCGTTTGAAATTTTTTCCGGTAACATAGGGTTTACGCGGTCTGGCAAATACACAGAGGTTGCGCGCTTGTATGCTTCGGCATCCAAATCAGTATCTGGTAACACGTAATAACTAACATCAGCAATGTGAACCCCTATTTCGTAAAGACCACTAGGTAGTTTTCGAATAGAAAGTGCATCATCAAAATCTTTTGCATCGACAGGATCAATGGTAAATGTTTTGATATCACGGCAATCTCTACGTTTAGCAATTTCAGCTTCATCTAAAACTACAGGCAGCGCTTCAGCTGCTTCTAACACGTCTTGCGGGAAAAATAATGGGAAGCCCGCTTGCGCCAAGAGCTCTTTCATAGCAGCGTCATTTTCGTCTTCTGGCGACATGATAGCAGTTACTTCTCCTACTGGTTTTTTATCGTCTTTATCCCATTTTACAAGCTTTGCAGAAACCCTATCTTTATTTTTTGCGCCATTTAAATACTGGAGCGGAATAAAGATATCGGGCATGGGCTTATCGGTGTCTGGCACAAAAAATGCAAACTTATCGGAGAGCTGGATATGACCTATAAATTCGGTTTGACGGCGCTCCACTACTTCTACTACCTTACCTTCTTTTTTACCGGTACGTCCATTTTCGCGGGTAATTTTAACGCGCACAATATCTCCATGAAGTGCATTACTCATATCGGAAGGGCGCACCATGATATCGATGGCATTGTTGTCTACAATAACGTAGCCCATACCCGAACGTGTAATATCTATTTTACCTTTTAAAGTAGCAACCACAATGGGTTTTGCTGTTTTCTTTTGTTTTGACTTTTTTGCTTTACTCATGTTGCATATTGGTGTTAAACCCATTGATAAATGAAAGGATCAACTCGTCAAAATGAGGGCCTTCGTCAAATAAAAAAGAGTGTTTAATGGGTAACACATAAAAAGGCAGTGACTTTAATTCTTCTTGGAATTTAGTGAGTCGAACGGCATCTTTTTCTGTGGTGATGATAAATTTATGTTGCGCAGCAATGCTATCAAATTGACGCACTACATCTTGTAAATCATCAATCGAAAAAATATGATGATCTGCATAATCTTGTTGGTAATAGGTTCTTGCCTGCTCGTGTAAATAATGTTTAAGGGGCTTTGGATTGGCAATGCCGCACATTAATAGCACTTCGTCATTTGTAGTGATAGGGCGCTTATTTGCTACATTTAAAATATGATAGGGTGTTTCATATTTGATACAGGTAAAAAATACTTTTTGATAAGACTTTGGACGTAAGGCTTTGGTTATTTTTTGCCTTTGCGCTTCCGTTAAATCGGAAGGGCATTTTGTAACGATAATCACCTGTGCCCTTTTTGCAGAACCTCTTTCGTCTCTTAAGTCGCCGGTAGGCAAGAAAAAATCATGGTTGTAGGTATTGCCAAACTCGGTTAATAAAATATTAAACCCGGCTTGCACAGATCGGTGCTGAAATGCATCATCTAAAATGATGGCTTGTAAATCTTTGTTGTCGTGGAGCAATTGTGGGATGGCATCCAATCTTTCTTCTCCTACAGCAACAGGTACCGATGGAAACTTTTTGTGAAATAACATAGGCTCGTCACCTATTTCTAATGCGGTTGTACTAGCCCCTGCTAAAACATATCCTTTTGTTTTTCTTTTATATCCTCTACTTACGGTGGCTACTTTATAACGTGTGTGCAGTAGCGCTAATAAATACTCCACCATGGGTGATTTACCAGTGCCGCCTACTGCTAAATTTCCTACACAAATGAGCGGAAAATTAAACCTTGCGGCACTTAAATACTGTTTATCAAACAGCCAGTTACGTATCTTAATAAATGCCCCATACAATACAGCAAGCGGCAATAATAAAACACGAAAGGAAGTAAGAAAAATGGTATTAAAATTCATAGATGCGACTCGGCGTAATGAGGTAGTGCAAAGGTACGTCAAATTGGTCTGTATCTGCTATTTGCTCAATGGGGTCAAAATAGGAAAACCCCATGGCAATCACCCCAACATTGCAGGTGGCTAAAAAGCGGTCGTAATATCCTTTTCCATATCCAACCCTATACCCTTCTGTATCAGCAACTAAAAGTGGAACAAATACCAAATCAATGGTTTCCGGATCTATCGGGTTTGGAGCATCAGGCTCTAGTACACCAAATTTACCTGGCTTATACACTGTGTCTTCATCAATTTTGTGCGCAGTAAATTGATGGGCATCAGGATCCATTACCGGGTAAGCAATTGTTAGTCCAGGAACCATATGACGGAGATACCCCGAAAATAAGTGCGTGTTAGGTTCGGCTTGATTTGGCATGGGCCAATATGTGAGTACTGTTCTGATGGCCGAAAAATCAAACTTTTGAAACTGTATGAGCATTAAATCATCAAACTGCAAACGCGTTTTACTAGATAAATCCTGGCGTTTGTTTTTGTATACTTCTCTTAATGCTTGCTTGTTCATAGTATACTATGTTGCAACAAAAAATGAAAAAATAGTAGTCCCGTAATTGCGTTGAAAAGAATATCCTTCAAAATTTTTATAATCGTTACGCGGTGTATGCTCTAACACAAAAAAACCTCCTGGATTAATTAATTTTTTTGCGACAATTATTTTAGGTAGTTCATCGATGGTGCCAAGTGCATATGGTGGGCCAGCAAAAATAAAATCATACGAGCTGGTACAACTATTTAAATACGCAAACACATCAAGTTTTAATACCTGCGCGCCTTCGATATTTAACATCCCAATATTTTTTTGAATAAACGCCTGCATGATAGGGTCTTTTTCAATAATCGTAAGTTTACCAGCTCCCCTAGATGCAAGTTCGTAACTGATACAACCTGTGCCACCAAACAAATCAAGTATTTCAATGTCATCAAAAGACATTCTGCTTTGCAAAATATTAAAGAGTCCTTCTTTTGCGATATCGGTGGTTGGCCTGGTGTGCGGCATATTAGCGGGGGGACTTATGCGGCGACCTCCGTATTTTCCTGAAATGATCCTCATGCTAATGGCTTCAAAAAGGCTGTAAAATAATGTGAAGTTTGTGATTCAAACATAGCAGGTAACACTTTTTCTTGTCGAGGCTTTTTATATTCTACCAGCGGATAAATTTGCTCGATACAAACAGCTGCTGCAGAACTTGCATCAATAAAGCCCATCATATTTACTTTAATACTTGCTGCGTCTATTTGGTGCGCTGCATTCATATGTAAAAGATGGTAACAAATATCTTCGGTACTAGTAAAAGAAAAACTTTGTATGAACTGAAGCGTACTTGACACAAACAAACTAGCGATAAAATGATTTTTATAAAACTGCAGTTTTAACATGGGTTTGTCAGAAACCGCTTCGGCATAAAGACCTGTAATATTGGGTGTATACGCATGCGCTAATTGATGAAGCGGATACCTGTTATTTAATACATCCAATAAGCTATTAGGTACACGGTAACAATTAATCAGGGATGGCGTGTTTTTTATTTTTTCGTGCTTAAGCGAAGCATGAACAGCGGGTCCAAATAATAATTGTAAATAATCGGTGGCCGCTTCGGTATTAAATTTTTCGAGCGGTACAATCACTGCTTCTGCTCTATTTATAAATACCTGAACTGCGCTTACTGGCTTTTGCAATAAGTTAGACGCTGCAGCAGATTCAGAAAATATAGCTTCCCAATTATTGTCCTGTGCACTAGCACCCAACTCCCATTCAAAAAATTCGAAAGCCTGAACCGCTTGGTTACCCATATTAATGAGTGAACAAGCAATATGATCATTGGCAATATCAAATTGCAATAATTCGGCAGTTGATGTTAAAGGAACCGAAGCATCCCCATAAAAAGAATATGTTTTTTGAATAGCCATTGATTTGAACTGCTTAATAATGTGCAATAATATAAAAAAAGAAGGTGATTTGAACAGACTATTATATAGTAGATTTGCAAACCCTATGTCTAGTAGCTCAAACACGTCTAATTTACAGGTAAACAGCTCTCATAAGCAAATATTAGCGATTGCGCTACCCATCAGTGCCTCCATCATTGTACCCCAAATAAACTTTATTACCAATAACATCTTTTTGGGTGGACTGGGTCAAGAAGCCCTAGGACTAGCCGGGATTACTGGGGTATTTTACCTCATATTTGCTGTTATTGGCCATGGCCTTAACAATGGTTTACAATCACTTATTTCTAGAAGGGCTGGTGAAAATAATATTGCAGAAATAGGCAATCTCTTTTCGCAAGGCATACGCATTGCACTCGCATTTTCATTTGTTGGAATTTTACTAACCTGGTTAGTGGTTCCCGCTTTATTTAAATTTGCACTCCACGATCCACTACTTGTAGATAAAGCTGTAAGCTTTTTAAATATCAGAATTGTAGGACTTCCCCTATTATTTGTATATCAAATGCGCAATGCATTACTGGTGGGCACCAATCAAACAAGGTATCTCATTATTGGTACCGCCACCGAAGCTGTTACCAATATCTTTTTTGATTATGGATTTATCTATGGCAAATTTGGAATGCCCAATCTTGGTTTTAACGGTGCAGCTTATGCTTCCATTATTTCTGAGTTTGCGGGCCTCGCTGTTTTATTTGTTCTCATTCATGTAAAAGGAATTAGCAAACAATTTCAACTCTTTAAATACTGGGCACTTGATTGGACAAATATCAAACTCATTTTAAAAATATCAAGCCCCATTATAGTTCAATATGCCATTAGTATTATTAGCTGGGAGTTCTTTTATATTTTAATTGAACACCATGGCGCTAGAGACCTCGCCGTATCCAATACCATGCGCAATATTTTTGGTTTCTTTGGTTGTTTTACTTGGGCTTTTGGTGCAACAGCCAATAGTATGGTGAGTAATTTAATGGGGCAAAATTTAAATGACCAGGTGCCTGTGGTGATTAACCGAATCATGATGTGGAGTGCGGGTATGGCCATTTTTGTGTGCACCATCTTAAATATTTTTCCTGTCCAAGTACTTTCTATTTACGGACAAGGCCCTGCATTTATAGAAGCGGGCATTCCAGTTTTGCGCATTGTTTCGATGGCGCTTGTACTTATGTCTGTGTCTGTGGTATGGCTTAATTCGGTAACCGGAACTGGCAATACAAAAGTGAATTTATACAGCGAGTTTGTAGCTATTATTTTATACTGCAGTTACGTATACATCGTACTGGAGCACCTCAAATTACCTATCGAATGGGGCTGGATGAGTGAAGTGATATACTGGGTTACCCTATTTATCCCTTCCTTTATTTATATGAAAAGTGGCAGGTGGAAAAAACTAGCCAAGTACTAATTTTTCAACTAGATCGATGTAGGCCCTCATCGCTTCTTCTTTAGACATGCCCGCTAATTTTTGCCAAGCATTAAATTTAAATGTAGCAACAAAATCAAAAGCATTTTCTGGCTTATTGGCATCAGTGGCATCTCCAATAGATCCTTGCTTGTATAAAGAATATAATAAAAGAAGCGTTTCATTATCCGGCTTTTCTGTTAATGTTTTTGTTTTTGCAAAAGCCGCTTCAAATTGTTCTTGTAATTCCATGGTATAAAATTTATTGCGCAGCTGCAAGCATTTGAGCACCGGCTGCTTTAAGTAAAATATCTTCTGTTTTTCTAGTGGGAAGTTTTACCATTTTAGTAAGTACTTCTATCACTTTAGTAGGCTGATGTAACTGATTGTAAATTTTAGCTAATTCTAAATACGTATTTACAAAATAAGGATCCTGGGTTCTTGCTTTTTCTAAATACACTACCGCACTATCTATACTTCCTTCAGGTAAACCTCCATACATAAGTTTTACAGCCGCCTTTTTAACAAGGTTTAAATTAGCCATTTCCATATGCCACTTACCTACTGTAAAATTTGCTTTAGCATGACCTGGATTAATCGCGAGTGCTTCGTCGGCATATATTTTTGAATTACGCACACACTCAATTAATTTTTTATTGTCGGGCTGAATTTCAGAAAGCTTTGCCTGTGTTAATGCCATTACATAAGCAGCTTCTGCATTTTTAGGATAAGAAGCGTAAGCTCTTACGGCATAGGCACCCGCCGATGATAAAAACAATTGTTTTGATTTTGGATCCTTTTCGTTAAAGCCAGCAAGCATGGTAGAAAGTTCAGCTGCTTTTACAAGTGCAGTAATATTTGTTGGCTCTTGACTTAAAGCCAATTTGTATTTTTCTAGCGCTTCAATTTCTTTTTGCTGACGCTCTAGCTGTAGCCCCTCTTTTAATAAAGTAGGAATATCCTGCGCCTTTGCGCCAATAACGCTAACACCAAAACACAAAGCCAAAAAAAAGATTATTTTTTTCATGCCTAGATATCTTTTTTGTTCATAGTTAAACCTACCGCTACAGAACCTACCATACCCGCAATGGGTGGCACCATTTTTTGAATATGAATGGTTACCTCAGTGGCAGCATCAAATTGTTGAAGTACGGCTAATGTAAAATTAGCAGCAACGGTTTCTAGAAGTGGAGTTGCTACCTGCATTTGCGCTTGTAATATATTAAATACAGCTGCGTAATCGAGTGTATCAGACAAACGTATAATGGGAAATGTAGCGGGCTCGTAAGCAACCGTTACATTGATTTTGAAGGTATTGCCTACCAATTTTTCTTCTTCAAATAACCCATGATATCCATGCAATAAAATATCTACAAGTTGAATGGTATGGGTCATAATTAAAGTTTAAGCCAAGCCTTCGGAAGTTAAATAACGTTCTGCGTCTAGCGCTGCCATACATCCACTACCAGCAGCAGTAATAGCTTGACGGTAGTTTTTATCTTGCACATCACCAGCAGCAAATACACCCGGCACATTTGTTTTGGTTGTACCCGGAATTGTTGTGATATATCCGGTTTCATCCATATTGATATAGTCCTTAAATATTTTGCTATTAGGCTCGTGTCCAATGGCAACAAAAAATCCAGAGATAGGAATTTCCTGTGTGTCACCAGTTACATTATTTTTAATACGCACGGCTTCTACTTTTTGTGCGCCTAAAATTTCGTCGGTATCCGTATTCCAATACACTTTAATATTTGGCGTATTAAGCACACGATCCTGCATTACTTTACTTGCACGCATTTGTTCTTTTCTAACAAACATGTGAACCGTTGTACAAAGTTTTGATAAATACACTGCTTCCTCTGCTGCGGTATCACCAGCACCTACGATAGCAACTTCTTTTCCTCTAAAGAAAAATCCATCACACACAGCACAAGCACTTACGCCAAAACCATTAAGGCGTTGTTCGCTTTCGAGACCTAACCATTTAGCAGAAGCGCCAGTAGAAATAATAACAGTATCTGCAGCAATCCATTTTTCTTCGTCAATTTCTACTAACAAAGGACGTTTGCTAAAATCTACTTTTGTAGCCATTCCATATCTAATATCGGCACCCATACGTTTTGCCTGCGCTTCAAAATGCACCATCATTTCTGGTCCTTGAATACCATCTGGATATCCCGGATAATTTTCAACTTCGGTAGTAATGGTTAATTGACCACCAGGCTGAATACCTTGGTATAAAACAGGTTTCATATTAGCACGTGCTGCATAAATTGCAGATGTATATCCTGCAGGGCCAGAACCAATAATTAAGACGTGTACTTTTTCTGAAATTTCTTGAGACATAAACTTATATTTTACAAAAAAGCCCCAACAAAAATTACTTGTAGGGGCTTTTCTTTTATTATTTTTAATTAGCCCAAATAAGCTTTTAAGGCGTTGCTATAACGTGCTTTTTGCAAACGTTTAATAGCGCGCTCTTTAATTTGTCTGATACGCTCTTTGGTTAAATCATATTTCATACCAATTTGCTCAATGGTTACCCCATTTTCGCCATCTAAACCAAAATAAGCATTTACAATTTCTGCTTCACGCGGGCTTAACGATTTTAAAACACGTCTGATTTCTTCACGTAAAGAATCTTTCATAACGTCTTCGTCGGTGTCATCAGAACCTTCCAACAAATCACCCATTGCTACATCTTCTGCTTCGTGCACAGGTGCATCAAGTGAAGTGTGACGTGTGTTAGATTGGAAAATATTGTTGATTTCAGTTTCAGACATTTCTAAAATTTCCGCTAACTCCTCGGTAGATGGCTCACGCTCATGCTCTTGTTCAAAAGCCATGTATGCTTTATTGGCCTTGTTATAGGTACCAATTTTGTTTTGAGGTAAACGTACCAAACGACCTTGTTCTGCTAATGCTTGCAAAATAGATTGACGAATCCACCACACCGCATAAGAGATGAATTTGAAACCTTTTGTTTCATCAAAACGTTGCGCTGCTTTTATAAGACCTAAGTTTCCTTCATTGATTAAATCAGATAAAGACAAACCTTGGTGTTGGTATTGTTTAGCTACCGAAACCACGAAACGTAAATTGGCTTGCACCAATTTATCAAGTGCACGTTGATCCCCCATTTTAATGCGTTGCGCCAAAGTCGTTTCCTCTTCTGGCGTAATCATTGAAATTTTAGAAATTTCCTGAAGGTATTTTTCAACTGCTTGTGAGTCACGGTTGGTAATCTGTGTAGCGATTTTGAGCTGCCTCATGCTGTCTTACAATTAGTTCTTTGAATAGCTTATAAAGTGGGCGAAGATACAAAATTGCCCTACAAAAACCGCATAAAATGTGGTTTTTATTACGATTTGGAATCTTATCTTCGCAGCCATGATAGACTTTAGGTCCGATACGGTAACAAAACCTAGCCCCAAAATGTTGGCCACCATGTCTAGCGCGCCAGTGGGTGACGATGTTTTTGGCGAAGATCCTACCGTAAATGCACTCGAAAAACTAGCTGCTAACATGTTTGGCATGGAAGCTGCCCTCTTTTGTCCGAGTGGTACCATGACCAACCAACTAGCCATAAAATGTCACACAAATTCCGGAGACGAGGTTATTTGTGATGAGCTATCTCATATATACCAGTATGAAGGCGGCGGAATTGCCTTTAATTCTGGCGCTTCTGTGCGTTTATTAAGAGGTGACAGAGGTCGAATTACGGCCAGCCAAGTTGCAGGATCTATCAATCCAGACGATATTCATAAGCCACCTTCTACCCTTGTCTCATTAGAAAATACTGTAAACAGGGCTGGCGGAAGTATTTATCAACTAGCTGATATTAAACCAATTAAAGAGGTTTGCTCAAGTAAAAATTTAGCACTTCACTTAGATGGCGCTAGACTTTTTAATGCCCTAGTTGAAACGAATGATTCACCTAAAGGATATGGTGAGACATTTGACAGTATTAGCATTTGCCTCAGTAAAGGCCTAGGTGCTCCTATTGGGAGTTTGCTTTTAGGAAATGGAAGCTTTATTAAAAAAGCCAAGCGTTTTAGAAAGGTATTTGGAGGCGGTATGCGCCAAGCAGGCTTTATTGCTGCTGCTGGCATATACGCCCTAGAAAATAATATTGAGCGTTTAGCTCAGGATCACGCCCACGCCAAACAAATAGCAACCGCCCTATCTGCACTTGATTTTGTGGGAGAAATTCTCCCCGTAGAAACCAATATTGTGATCTTTGAGGTAAAAGGCAGGTATTCTGCCGCCGAACTTATTAAGGCATTACAACCATTTAACATTTTTGCCTTTACGGTATCGGAACACCAGATTAGATTTGTACTCCATTTAGATATTACCCCAGCTATGGTAGAAGAAACGATAGCTGTATTACATAAATTATAGAATTGAAGCGTTATGTTACCGAGAATTAACCCAACCAACACGCAAGCCTGGTTTGTTTTACAAAAACACTATGAAGAAGAAATGAACCGCAGACATATGCGAGATTTATTTGCTTCAGATCCGGATAGATTTAATAAATTTTCCATCACATTAGGCGACATCCTTTTTGATTATTCTAAAAATATCATCAACGAAAAAACCCTAAAGCTGCTATTACAACTTGCAGAAGATTGTAATGTTAAGCAGGCAATTGCCGAGCAGTTTGCAGGTGTAGCCATTAACGAAACCGAAAACAGAGCCGTTTTACATACCGCCCTCAGAAGTTTTGACCCTACCCCTATTTTGGTGGATGGCGCTGATATTAAGCCCGGCATTCAAAAAGTGCGTGCTCAAATGGAGGCATTTTGTACAGCTATTCATAGCGGATCACATACAGGATACACCGGTAAAAAAATAAAATACATTGTAAATATTGGTATTGGCGGAAGCGATTTAGGCCCTGTAATGGTTACTGAAGCGTTAAAGCCATACTGGGTAGACGGTATTCAAACTTACTTTGTTTCCAATGTTGACGGTACCCATATTGCAGAAACATTAAAAAAAGTAACGCCCGACGAAACCTTGTTTTTAATTGCTTCTAAAACATTTACCACCCAAGAAACCATGACCAATGCCCAAACGGCACGTGATTGGTTTTTACAACACGCTACCGATCAAAAACATATTGCGCTTCATTTTGCGGCTTTAAGTACCAACGAAAAAGCAGTGACTGCTTTTGGTATTGATCCAAAAAATATGTTTGAGTTTTGGGATTGGGTAGGTGGCCGTTACTCTTTGTGGAGTGCCATTGGTTTATCCATTGCTCTTACCATTGGCTACAACAATTTTGAACAATTATTAAAAGGCGCAGAGGCAACAGACAAGCATGTAGCATCTACTCCATTTGATAAAAATATTTCGGTACTGATGGCGCTTATTGGCATTTGGTACACCAACTTTTTTGGTGCACAAAGTGAAGCCATTTTACCTTACGATCAGTACATGCACCGCTTTGCTGCTTATTTCCAACAAGGCAATATGGAAAGCAACGGAAAAAGTATAGATAGAAGTGGCAACCCAGTTAACTATGCAACCGGTCCTGTTATTTGGGGTGAGCCAGGCACCAACGGGCAGCACGCTTTTTACCAACTCATTCACCAAGGAACTTTATTAATTCCTTCTGATTTTATAGCGCCTGCCATTTCTCATAATGCCATTGGCGACCACCACGTCAAATTACTGTCTAACTTTTTTGCGCAAACAGAAGCCTTGTTAAATGGTAAATCTGAAAATGAAGTGATGGTTGAGTTTATGAAAACGTCGATGGATGAAAAAGATGTAAAACGTTTAACACCGTACAAAGTTTTTGAAGGCAACAAACCCACCAACTCATTTTTATTAAAAGAAATCAATCCATTTAATTTAGGTTCGTTAATTGCACTGTACGAACATAAAATATTTGTGCAAGGTGTTATTTGGAACGTATTTAGTTTTGATCAATGGGGCGTAGAACTTGGAAAACAACTTGCTAATAAAGTATTGCCTGAATTAGAAAACAACGATACCATTAGTTCGCACGACGCTTCAACCAACGGTCTTATCAATGCATACAAGGCTTTTAGAAATGGACATTAATATTGTACCCATTACACCTGAACATAACAAAGCACTTGCTACAATTATAAGAGCAGCACTAGAAGAATTTGGAGCCAATAAGCCCGGTACCGTTTACTTTGATGATAGTACGGATCATTTATATGAACTGTTTTCAAGCACACCGCAAAGCTTTTATTTTGTGGCACTTGAAGGTGATACAATTTTGGGTGGCGCTGGCATTTTTCCTACTGAGGGACTTGGTGATACTACTTGCGAACTAGTAAAAATGTATTTAACACCAAACGCTAGAGGAACAGGACTTGGCAAAAAATTAATTGCTACTTGTTTAGAAGAAGCAAAAAAAATAGGCTTCACACAGGTTTACTTAGAAACCATGCCTGAATTAAAAAAGGCCGTTAGTGTCTACGAAAAATTTGGCTTCACATACTTACAAGCACCCATGGGAAATACAGGTCACAATGGTTGTGACATTTGGATGCTTAAAACTTTATAAAAAATTACTGCTAATAATTACCACTTATCTACCTCTTCGGTACTTAAGTTATCGCCTGCACTTACATCCGGCTTAGGAGCTGGCGTTGGTACTGGAGCAGCAGGCGCTTCTTCAACTGCAGGCGCTTCAGGTGCTTCAGGTACAGCAGCTACAAAAGTTTGAGGAGCAGGATGCGTATATCCACCTTCTTGACCCTCGCCTTCTTCGTACTCATGGTTAAAAGCATCAAAATCAAAATCAGGCATTAAATCTGTTTTCACATAATCAACAGCCTCACCTAGTGCTTTAACAAATTTGTTGAAGTCTTCTTTGTATAAAAATATTTTATGACGGTCGTAGCCAGAATCATCGGCACGCTTTCTACTTTCTGTTATAGTCAAATAATAATCACTACCTCTAGTTTCTCTTACATCAAAGAAATAAGTTCTTCTTTTTCCAGCTTTAATTCTTTTGCTGTAAACACTTTCCATTTTCCTATCGTTGTTCTCGTACGCCACAGTTGTAAGTTTTTAATTTTTTAGATAAATGATGCTTAACAAATATAAGATTGTTTGGCAACAAGCAAAATTTTAGAAAAAACTATGAATAACATGTGAAAAACACCGCCAATGAGGCTTATTGATCGTTTTCGGTACGTTGTAAACGAAACAGTTCGGCGTAATAACCCTGGGCATCCAAGAGGGACTCATGACTACCCATTTCTAGGATTTTACCCTCTTCTAGCACGATAATTTTATCAAATTGAATCACCGAAAAAATACGGTGTGTAATAACAATGGCCGTTTTTTGGTCTAAAAACCCTGCCAAATTGTTTAAGATTTTGTGTTCCGTTTTGGCATCCACGGCACTTAAACAATCGTCCAATATAAGCAGTTCAGGTGCTTTTAAAAGTGCACGCGCAATAGAAATACGCTGTTTTTGACCTCCACTTAAAGTAACCCCTCTTTCTCCAATAAGCGTATCATATCCTTTTTCAAAATCTTCAATTTCATGATCAACGGCGGCTAATGCAGCAGCTTTTTTAATGGTTTCCATCCCCACCGGTTCTTTGCTACCAAACGATATGTTATCTGCAACGGTATCACTAAATAAAAATACATCTTGTTGAACGTAACTAATTTGATGTCGGAGCGCTTGTACATCAAACTGAGTAAGTGGCACACCACCCATGCTTATATGACCGGAGGTTGGATCATAAAAACGAAGCAGCAATTGTGCAAGGGTAGATTTACCTGATCCCGTTTTTCCAAGTACCAAAACTTTTTCACCCTTTTTAATGGTGAGTGAAAAATTCGAGAGTGCTTTAATACCCGTATGGTTGTATACAAAATTTACATTGTCAAAAACGATATCAGCGTTTGTAGTGGGTTGAACTGAATTTGTTGGAGTTGACACTTTTTCTTGAATGTCTAAAAATTGATTGAGCCTTTTTTGCGAAGCCGCAGCGCGCTGAATCATACTTGCCGTCCAACCAATGGCACTCACTGGAAACGTAAGCATATTAATATAAATAACAAACTCAACAATCACACCTACCCTAGACGGATCCTGCAATGCTTGCAGGCCTCCCATAAAAATGGTAACCACCGTACTAAGTCCTATGAGTAGCGCCATCGAAGGAAAATAAATGGATTCAACCTTGGCTAAATCGATGGCATTGTTTTTATATTCTTCACTATTTTTTTCAAAAAAAGATAGCATGGCTTTTTCTTGCACAAAAGATTTAATCACTCTAATACCTGCATAAGTTTCCTGTGCATTGGTGGTTAAATTGGACAACAAACCTTGAATTTTTTCGCTCTTTTTGTTAATGATACTATTTACAAAATAAATAGTAATGGCTAGTATGGGGAGTGGCGCTAACACATACAGGGTAAGGGTTACATCTTTTTTAAGCATGTAATAAAGCGCAAGTCCAATAAGTGTAACCAGGTTTATCAAATACATGATGGCTGGCCCCGTATACATGCGAACCCTACTTACATCTTCTGTAATACGGCTCATTAAATCGCCAGTGTTATGCGTTTTATAAAACCCTGCATCTAGTGCTTGATATTTTGCATACACTTCGTTTTTTTGATCATACTCTATATGCCTACTCATTACAATAATGGTTTGGCGCATAAAAAATAACATCACACCTCTTAGTACGGCTAAAATTAAAATAGTAACACTACAAATGGCTACCAGTTTTGCAAAACTAATTTGCTGGGTATCCAACCAATCTATTAAAATATTAACGAGGTAACTATGCGTTTGAACATGCGGCAATAATGTAGCACCCGGTAAATGTTGCTGCACTTGACTTACCACATAGCCGGTAATTTGAGGGGCAATCACTGCAAAAAAATTAGAGAGCACTACAAAAAAAGTGCCCAACAATAACCGGCTTTTATACTTCCATAAATATTTATTGACCGCTGCTAATTCTTTCACAAAAACGAAGTTGATATATCTGCAAATGTATGATGGAGAACTTGATTCAATCAATTACTTTTGTAACATGCTTACAAACCAAGAAAAAGACTTTATTGACTTTTGGGCAAAAAACAGAATCGCTCAAAAAACAAGTATCCGTCCATTTTTAATTGGACTCTCTGCAGGCCTTTTGTTTGGCTTAGTGGTTGTAACTGTTTTATACTCGGGTTGGTATGTTAGAGCCAATATGCAAGCCAATAGTAAATTAAATGGATTTGTATTTTTTGCGGGTATTTTACTCGTTTCCTTTTTTATGGCCTACCTATACCGCAGTTTTAGTTGGGAAAATAGAGAACAGCAATACAAAGAGCTGTTGGCGAAGCAAAAACGCCAATCTCAAACCCCATAAATAGCCCCTTAAGATTTTTAGGCACTTGGGTATTATCTTATTAAATTTGCGATAACTATAATTACTACTTATGAAAAGAAATGTTTTATTGGCTTTTGTATTAGCCACTTTTTTATTGAGCGCATGCGGTAAATCAGATTCACCATGTGTTCCAGCAACTGTGGCTTCAGAAAAAGCTGCGATGGTGGCTTATTGCACAGCCAATGGCATTACCTATACAGAACACCCAAGTGGTATTTTATATGAAATAGTGGCACCTGGTTTAGGCACTCAACCTACGCTAACAAATACAGTATCAACTGTTTACACAGGAAAACTGCTAAATGGCACCCAATTTGATGCGAGCGCCAACCCGGTTAGCTTTTTACTAAGTGGTGTAATTCAAGGCTGGCAAATAGGTATTCCACTTATTAAAAAAGGTGGCCGTATTAAAATGGTGATCCCTTCCTCTTTATCTTATGGATGTACTGGTTCAGGTTCAATACCTGCCAATAGTCCACTATATTTTGAAGTTTCGCTAACAGATGTTAGATAAATAATTGATTTTTAATAAGTTAGATGAAAAAAGCGGTGTTTATGCCTATATTATAGGCATTCCCCTATCTTTGCCGCTCTAAAAATTTATGTAAACCCTTACCAATATGCAACTGAAAGGTTTAGTTCGATTCTTTGCGATAGCGCTGATTTTGATTTGTTTATACCAGTTATCATTTACCTGGTTTGTACGTGGTCATGAAAAAGCCATGGATGAAAAAGCGCAAGCTTGGATGAAAAGATTTCCAACGCCAGAACAACAATATCCAGGTGATAAAGAAAAGCAAGCTATTTATGCAGATAGTTTAGCTGAAGTTAAAAAGGAAAGAGTACTTCGTTTATTAGACAGTACCAAAGATACCAAATTGGCTTTTGGTTTAGTTACTTACAGAAGTGCTAAAGAAAGTGAATTGATGTTAGGTCTAGACCTACAAGGTGGTATGAGCGTGACGATGGAAGTAGGCTTAGATGGTTTAATTAAATCATTAGCAAACTATACCAAAGACGCCAACTTTAATAAAGCATTAGAAAACGCTGTAGCACGTAAAGCCAACAGTGGCGCTAACCTTATTACTTTATTTGAAGAAGAATTTAAAAAAGTAAACCCTACTGGTAAACTAGCTCCTTTCTTTGCTGCACGCAGTAATGGTAAGGTAAAATTTGATGCATCAGACAATGCAGTAAACGAATATTTAACCGCACAAGCAACTGCCGCGTTTAATAATACATACCGCATTTTACGTACAAGAATTGACCGTTTTGGTGTTGCTTCTCCAAGTATCAATCCTGATCCAGCAAAAGGTATTATCAATATTGAATTAGCAGGTGTAAACGATAAAGAGCGTGTACGTTCTTATTTACAATCTACTGCTAACCTTCAGTTTTTTGAAGTATATACTTTTGAAAGCACCGACCTACAAAATGGTATTGTTGCTGCAGATAAAGCAGTACAAGACATGCTTGAAGGAGCTCCTGTTGTAGCTGATACAGCTGCTGCAAAAGATACTGCAACTAAAAAAGCAACTTCTAAATTAAAAGATAGCGCTAACGCAAATCCGATTGCACGTTTAGTACAATTTACTCAACCATACAACGATGGTGCTGGTAAACCAGTTTTCCCTGCTGCTATTGGTTATATTCAATCTAAAGACACGGGTACTTTAAATAGTTATTTAAGACTTGATTTTGTTAAAAACAAATTCCCAGCTAACCTACAATTTATGTATGGTAAAGCAGAAGCAAGTACCGATCCTAAGTTTAAAGACATCCTTACTTTATATGCAGTTAAAACACTAGACAATGGTCAAGCCGAATTAGAAGGCGATCATATTTCTAGCGCTTCTCAAGATTATGACGAGCGTGGTAAAATTGCTATTAAAATGAACATGGATAAAATTGGAACCAACTTGTGGGCTAAAATGACCACAAAAAATGCTGGTAAACCAATTGCCATTGTACTAGATAATTTCGTGTACTCTGCTCCAAATGTAAATGAGCCAATTACTACAGGTAACTCTCAAATTAGCGGTAGCTATTCATTAAAAGAAGCACAAGATTTATCTGAAATATTAGAGAGTGGTAAATTACCTGCTCCTGCAAAGATTGTTCAAGAGCAACAAGTTGGTCCTACCCTAGGTAAAGAATCAATTATGGGCGGTGGCTTATCTTTCTTTATTTCGTTCTTGGTAATTTTTGCTCTAATGCTACTTTACTTTAACACAGCTGGTTGGGTTGCCAACGCTGCATTAATACTTAACTTATTATTTACGGTAGGTATTTTAAGTGCATTAGGCTTTACATTAACTGCACCAGGTATTGCCGGTTTGGTTCTTACCATTGGTATGGCGGTAGATACCAACGTACTTATTTTTGAGCGTATCAAAGAAGAACTTACAAAAGGTAAGAGCTATCCATTAGCTGTAACCGATGGTTATAAAAGATCTTTAGCACCGGTACTTGATGGTCACATCACTACGCTATTAACTGCTATTATCTTAGCTTACTTTGGACTTGGTCCAGTACTTGGATTTGCAACGACACAAATTATTGGTATCCTATTATCATTATTTTGTGGTATCCTAGTTTCAAGATTAATTACAGATTGGTACACCAATAAAAATAGACACTTAGAATACTTTACTGGTATTTCTAGATCTATCTTCCAAAAAGCACAATTCAAGTTTATTGAATACCGCAAATTTGCTTACGCATTATCTGCAGTGATTTTTGTTTTAGGTGTAGCGAGTTTCTTTAACGGATTTGATGAAGGTGTTGAATTTGCAGGTGGCCGTAGCTACACTGTTAAATTTGACAAACCAGTAAATGTTGAAGAAGTTAGAAATGAACTAAAAGCAACATTTGGTGAAGCGCCAATTATTAAAACGGTAAATGCTAACAACCAATTAAACATTACCACTTCTTTCAAAATCAAAGAAACAGGTAATAACGTTGATTCTTTAGTAGAAAAAATGTTGTTTACTGGATTAGCAAAACAATTACCTGCTAACTTAACTTTCAATGAATTTGAAAGCAAGTACAAGCAAAGTTCTCAAACAGTACTTCCTACCATTTCTGACGACTTAAAAGCAGGTGCAACCAAAGCAACCGTTATTGCAATGATTGTAATTTGCTTATTTATCTTTGTTCGTTTTAGAGATTGGAGATACTCTTTAGGTACCATCTTTGCATTATTACACGATGTGTTTGTAACACTTATCATATTTAGCTTTGCACGTACGATTGTACCGTTCCCGCTAGAAATTGATCAGCACTTTATTGCTGCCGTGTTAACCGTTATTGGTTTTAGTATGAACGATACCATCATTGTATATGACCGTATTAGAGAAGATAGCAGGTTACACCCTAGCCTAGATAATGCTTCGGTAATCAATAAAGCGATTAACGAAACATTAAGTCGTACCATCATGACTTCATTAACCGTATTCTTAACCATCTTAATATTATTCATATTTGGTGGTGAAGTAACCAAAGGATTTGCCTTTGCTATGTTAGTGGGTGTTATCACTGGTACTTACTCTTCAATCTTTGTGGCGGCTCCAATCTTAGTAGATTTTTCTAAGAACAAAAAGCTAAGCAAAGCAAAAAAATAAGAACCTTATATAAGATTCATAAAAAAAGCCTCGCACTTTAATAAGTTGCGAGGCTTTTTTGTGGGCAAAATTTTGTGTATTGCGCTGTAAATTATGTTGCGCTAAACGATGTTGATTTAAACGGCAAATGAAGTGCCACATCCGCAAGTTTTACTGGCGTTAGGATTACTAAACGTAAAACCACGGCTATTAAGTCCACCCTGCCAATCTACCTCCATACCAAAAAGGTAAAGCTGGTGGCTATTATTCATAATGCACTCAATTCCTTCTATTTCAAAATGCATATCTTCTGGTAAGGGCACATCAAAACCAAGCACATAGGTCATACCGCTACAGCCACCCCCTTTAACGCCAATTCTAAGGCGCTGGTTGGCATCAAACCCATCTTCTGCCATAAGGCGCTTAATTTCCACTATAGCACCCTCTGTTAAGGTTACTGGAGCCGTTTGTGTAATTGTTGAGCTAGACATAGGATCTAATTTTATGCAAAGCTACTAAGAGCAGCGCAGATTGCCTTATTTTTGGAAAAATTTACAAGATGCTTGATACAACAACCTTTTTAACTGTTGTCATTGCCGTAATTATTGGGGTATTTGTAGCTATACTCATTTACCTACAACAAAAAATTGGAGTTGCAGCAAAAGCTGTAGATAAGGATACTAAAATTCTAAAATTACAAGCCTATGAAAGGCTTATATTATTTGCCAACCGGATCTCAATTCCCCATTTAATTTCACGCCTTCAGCAAGAAGGTAAAAGTAGTTCTACCCTATCTTCCACAGATCAACAACTACTTCTTGTAGCTACCATTAAAGAAGAGTTTGAACACAATGTTACTCAGCAATTGTATGTTTCAAAAACAACTTGGGACAGTATTACCAATTATAAAGAAAAAAATATTTTACTCATACACCAAGCAGCTGCAACCTTACCTGTTGGTGCAACCGCTGGAGAACTTAATAGATTACTCATAAGTTTTTTGGCAAATGATCCGTCCGGAGATATGCATCAATTCGTAAGCGAATTATTAAGCTTAGAAGTAAAACAAATTTTATAATGAGCTCAACTAGTAATAAAAAAACAGATAGCGGCATCGACATTAAAACGGTGTACAACGCATCAGATATTGCGGATAAAAAACAGGCCTTAGAAAATGAACAACCTGGACAGTTTCCTTATACCAGAGGTGTTCAGCCCGATATGTACCGAGGCAAACTTTGGACAATGCGCCAATATGCCGGATTTTCTACTGCCGAAGAAAGCAATAAACGTTACCATTATTTACTATCACAAGGTGTGATGGGGCTCAGTGTAGCTTTTGATTTACCTACCCAAATTGGTTACGATAGTGATCACGAATTAGCGGATGGCGAAGTAGGTAAAGTGGGTGTTGCCATAGATAGTATCGATGACATGGAAATACTTTTTAAAGGTATTGATTTAGAAAAGGTAAGCACCTCCATGACCATCAATGCTACTGGTTTTATATTACTTGCTTTTTATGTGGCACTTGCAAAAAAACAAGGTGCCGATTTGCACAAACTTACAGGCACGATACAAAACGACATTTTAAAAGAATACGCAGCAAGAGGTACTTACATTTATCCGCCTAAACCTTCTATGCGTATCATCACGGATATTTTTGAATGGTGCAGCACAAACGTTCCTAAATGGAATACCATTTCTATTTCGGGCTATCATATTAGAGAAGCGGGCAGTACTGCGGTTCAAGAAATTGCATTTACACTAAGCAATGGAAAAGCCTATGTAAAAGCGGCCATCGAAAAAGGAATGGACATTAATGTTTTTGGCAAACGCCTCTCCTTCTTTTTTAATGCACACAATAATTTATTTGAAGAAGTAGCAAAATTTAGAGCAGCACGTACCATGTGGGCATCCATCATGAAAGAATTAGGTGCCACAGATCCTAAAGCCATGATGCTTCGTTTTCATACACAAACTGGAGGTGCTACACTTACCGCGCAACAACCACTTAATAATATTAGCCGCGTTACCATTCAAACCCTTGCCGCTGTTTTAGGAGGTACACAAAGTTTGCATACCAATGGATACGACGAAGCCCTCAATTTACCTACCGAAGAAGCTGCTCGCATTGCATTACGAACACAACAAATTGTTGCTTTTGAAAGCGGTGCCCCAGACACCGTTGACCCACTAGCTGGAAGTTATTTTGTTGAAAGCCTTACTGCAGAGGTAGAAAAAAAGGCCTGGGAACTGATTGCTAAAATAGATGCGATGGGTGGCAGCGTAGCAGCCATAGAATCTGGTTTTATGCAAGACGAAATTGCAAAGAGCGCTTATGCGTATCAAAAAGAAATTGAATCTGGCGAAAAAATCATTGTAGGCGTTAATAAATTTACCATCAACGAACCGCCAACAAATATTGCATTTAAAATTGACGACAGTATTAGACAGGTTCAAATAGAAAAAATAAATACACTCAAACAAAATAGAGACAACACTAAAGTTGTAGCTTGTTTAGATGCTATTACAACCGCAGCAAAAGGCACTGATAACATCATGCCACTAGTGGTTGAAGCGGTAGAAAACAAAGCAACACTTGGTGAAATTTCAAATGCCTTACGTTCTGTATTTGGCGAATTTTAAAAGATTAAAACAACCCGTATGAAAAATATTTTATTAAGTACTTTATTTGCAGGCACCACTTTATTGGTTAGTGCTCAAAAAAAACAAGCTGCCTCTACTACCTCCACGCCTGCTAATTACTTGCAATTAGTAAAAGAAATTACACCACAGCTTACAACTTGGCGTAGACATTTTCATGAACATCCAGAGTTAAGTAACCGTGAATTTAATACGGGTAAATACATTGCGAGTTACATGCGCTCTATTGGATATGAAGTCAAAGAAAACGTAGCAAATACAGGTGTTGTAGCGGTTTTAAAAGGTGGTAAACCGGGTCCTGTAGTAGCACTTAGAGCAGATATTGACGCTCTACCAGTTACCGAAAGAAACAGTTTACCCTTTGCATCTAAAGTAGTTACAGAATTTAATGGTCAAAAAGTTGGGGTGATGCACGCATGTGGTCATGACGCGCATACTTCTATTTTAATGGGCACTGCTACAGTGTTAAAAAAGATGCAAGCAGATGTACCAGGTACTGTGGTATTTTTATTTCAACCTGCCGAAGAAGGTTCTCCAGAAGGTGAAGAAGGTGGTGCTCCACTTATGATTAAAGAGGGTGTTTTAGAAAATCCTAAAGTTGACGTTGTGTTTGGTATGCATATCAAAACCGAAGTACCCGTTGGGGAAATTCAATACAAAGCACAAGGCTTTATGGCTTCTTCTGATTGGATTAAAATTGTTGTGAACGGCAAAGGCGCACATGGCTCAAAACCATGGACTGGGGTAGATCCTATTGCAGCATCGGCACAAATTATTCAGGGTCTTCAAAATATTGTGAGTAGACAAATGGAACTTACCAAAGCACCTGTTGTTATTACCATTGGCGCTATTCATGGTGGTGTTAGAAACAATATTATTCCAGAGTCTTGTGAAATGATAGGTACCTTAAGAACCCTTGATCCGGGCATGCAAAAAGAATTACACGAACGTATTAAAAACACGGTTAAACATATTGCAGCGAGCGCTGGCGCTACTGCAGATGTTACCATCAGTACCAAAACACTGGTTACGTATAACGATCCGTCACTTGTAAAATTGACGGTTCCATTTTTAGAAACAGCCGCTGGTAAAGGCAATGTAAAAGAAAGAGATTGGGATACCGGTGCCGAAGACTTTTCATTTTTTGGAGAACATACACCTGCATTTTTCTTTTACTTAGGTGCGATGCCAAAGGGTATGAAACCATCAGAAGCGTCTTTACACCATACACCCGAATTTTTTATTGATGAGTCTGGTTTTGACTTAGGCGTAAAAGCTTTTTGTCAATTAGTGTTTGACTACGCGGGCACCAAAAAGTAAGCTGCCTATACGTACCATATTACTTCCAGCAGCTACCGCTAATGGATAATCGGCACTCATGCCCATACTTAATACTGCTGTAGGCTGTAAGTTAAAGTGATGGGTAACAAAAAGCTCATGCAAGTAATTAAATTCTGAAGCTACCACCTCCTGATCATCAGAAAAAGATGCCATACCCATCAGACCTCTAATATTTACGTTGGGTAAGTGTTTGGCAGCTTCTAGTGCATCCGCTAATTCGGGTGCGTCCATTCCAAATTTTGTTTCTTCTTTGGCAATATGAATCTGCAACAAACAATCAATTACGCGGTTATTTTTTAGTGCTTGCTTGTTAATTTCTTGCAATAATTTTAAACTGTCTACCCCATGAATGAGGTGTACAAAGGGCGCTATGTATTTGACTTTATTGCTTTGTAAATGACCAATAAAATGCCAGTGAATGTTGGAAGGCAATACGGCTTGTTTTTCAACAAGTTCCTGCACATAATTTTCGCCAAAATCGATTTGCCCTAACTTATAAAGAGCTTCAATATCGGAAGCAGGTTTAAGCTTACTCACCGCTACAAGCGTAACAGATGAATTTGCAAACTCCTGAATAATTTGATGGTATGCTTTTTCATTAACTGCCATAAAACCTGCTATTTATGCAAAGGTACACACAAGTGCTTATTTTCCCATAATAATGCTAGGTTATAAGCAGGGCAACGGTATTCGAACTTTGCAAATGCTAATTTACTCAGCGGTTGCTTAACAGGACTCGGAAGCATCGACGCCATATTGGCTATAAAAAAGGGATACTTACTTTGTTCGATGGCTGCTTGATCAGGTGTTTGAGGTGTTGCATTAGAGATGCCACCAAATTGAACTCGTGCAGATGATAACAAAACTTTTTCTAACGGATCCTTGCTAATGGCAAGTAAAGAATCTGTTTGGTTTAATAAGGTAGGTTTTAATGCATTTAAGGTTTGAATATTTTGCTGATTACCTGCACTTAATAAACGGGCAATATGATACATAATAACTGCTGGCTTGGCATAATGTGGTGCAATAAAATCGGCTTTATTTAAATGCCATTTGTTGATAATAGCAGTTGTAATGAGTTGTAAAGAAGCCGAATCAGAAGCCGTCCATTTTAAGTCATAGGCATTTACAAAACTGAGTACATTGCAAAGCACCGCCATATCAAAATCGATGGGCATTTTTTTACCAAACCACGTAGAGTATGCAGGTAACTTTTTAAATGCAGGTAGTGAATTTTTAACCGTTTTTCCTTTGGTATTTGCAAACAACTGCATGGTATCATGCACCACAGCGGCGCGTTCCCTTGAGGCCTCCTCTGCCCACAATAAAATAACGGTATCGTCTAAATCATCAGGTAAAGACTGTGATTTATCAAAGGTATTTAACCAGCCTGCATTAGGGAATATTTGTGGGGTATCGGTGCGCCAAAAATTATACGTATCTCTCCCCTGCCTATTTTTAAACAACCCTACTTGCGCCAATCCATCCTTTACAATTTGGTTGATCATTCCCTGCTGAAATATTGTGCAATACTTTTGGTACTTTTTTAACGTGAGCACGATAAGACCCGTAAAAAAAACATTGGGGTCATTTTTAATGTTATTTTTATTGTAAGCATACACCCTGGTGGACGGAAAAATTCCGGGAGGAAACCCTGTATTTGTTTGTTGTAGGGCCTGTATCTTTGTTAGCAACTGATAAGACCAAACGGTATCGGAACTGGGTTGCGCATTACCACGCATAACAAGGGCACAAAAAACAACAAATAATATTGAATGAACTCTTTTCATGAATGGGATAGCAATTTACAAGATTCACCTAATAAACCACCTATAAAACCGGTATCAATATGTATGTAAGACTTTCAATTGTCGTTTATCCGAGTTGGTTAGGCTGGGCAGGATTTTTATCCATGGCACTGTTTAGATTTCCATTATGGCTTTCAAAGGGCCTTAAGTTTTGGAAATTGATGGGTACCGGTAAAAATGGAACTTTTGATAAAAATCCGGACTGGAATAGATGGGCAGTTTTAGAAGTATATGACACTCCTACAAATACTCCATCATTTATTACTTGGTGGTGGAAAATGTTTAAAACAACCAACACCGTTTATGACTTAGAACCCATCGAAGGTCACGGACTATGGGATGGCAAACAAGTTTTTGGTGACCTTCCTAAACAATCGGATTATGAAGGAAAAATAGCCGTGCTTACAAGAGCTACCATAAAACTTTCGGGGCTAAAAAGATTTTGGGCACATGTAGATGCCATTGCAAATCAAATGGCAACAGCTCCAGGTTTTATAACATCAGTGGGCATTGGCGAAGTGCCATTTATAAAACAAGCCACATTTAGCATTTGGGAGTCCAAAGAACAAATGCGCAGTTTTGCCTATAAACTTCCACTACATAAAGAAGTCATTAAAAAAACACACCAAGAAAAGTGGTATTCCGAGGATATGTTTACCAGGTTTAAAGTGATTGAGGGATAAGGCTATTTAATTACAAATACATAACTATATCTGTTTTCTACCTGTTTGTTCTTGTCTTTATCAGATTCCGAACAACCCATTATCAATTGCTTTTCACCAACTGGCATTAAAACAAAATTATTACCTCCGTATTTAGCAAGGTCTTTTTTGATTTTTTGTGTTCGCCTGCTTGACAAGGCTTCATTATAGTTGTCCGAACCAATACAGTCTGTTGCAGAAACCACTACAATGGTTACACCACGTAAATCTTGCAATCGATCTTGTAACTCATTGTATATTCTTTTATCCTGCTTAACAATATTCACTTTATCAAAGTCATGATGCACTATAATAAAATCTTTGGTAACAGACTTTAAAGAATCAACTACAGATGCAAAAGTTCTTTTTGTTGAAGTAATAACAGGCTCTTTCTTTTTTGGGGTAACAAAATTAAACTGTCCTAAATCTTTGTTTAAATTAACATAACCATTGGAACCAATATCTTGTAAAGACTTATTTCCATTCCCATCGTCAATTAATAATTTATAATCTCTATTAGGTTTGACCTTGAAATCATAATTTCCGTTTGCATCGGTAAACAAACTATCTAAAACAGTTCCAGCCTTGAAACCATCATTTCCATTGGATAATAGTGTTACTTTAACACCAGGCTTTTTAACTCCATCAACTGTAACTTCTCCATTAATAGAGATTTTAACAATCTTATATTCATATGAAAAAATATCGTCACTGCCATACCTGTTAGAACTAAAGAAACCTCTATTGTCACGCGCACTAAATACTAAATCATCTTTTTCACTGTTAATAGGTTTACCTAAATTTTCAACTCCTGTAGATTTAAATTTATAAATATCCAATCCTCCTAAACCTTCATGACCATTGGAACTAAAATATAAATTACTTTCATAAAAAGTTGGGAATAGCTCATTTCCTGCTGTGTTAATGCCTGCACCAGCATTTACAGTAGCATCCCAGCTCCCATCTTCTCTTCTATTCACATAATAGATATCTGTACCTCCAATGCCGCCAGGCTGATCACTTACAAAAAACAAACGTTCGCCACCTGGTGTAATGGCTGGATGAAAATATGAATGTGCAGGGTTGTTAAAATATAATTTAACAGGGGCATTCCAACCATTATTAACACGTCTTGTACTCCAAATCTCCAATTGCTTTACTCCCTTGGCATTTGTTTGATTTTTGGTAAAAAAAGCTTGCATGCCATCTGCCGTAAATGAAATAGAACCAAAATTATAATCTCCTGCAAAACCAGGTGCAAATAATGGAGACTCTACTTTTGGCGCACCCGTAATTTTTTGTAAATCAAATTGATTTTGTAAAGAACGATTGTCATTTACAAGTGTAGGTGTATTATCAGAAATACCTTTATTAACTGACTTTTCTTTCCAATTACCATAAATAATACTATCGGATTCTAAATTTTTAGTAGAAAGCTGATAATATAATTTTGTAAATGGAAGACCATCCCAACCAAATTCATTACTTCGGGTAACTTTTTTTGATCTATTGGATTCAAAAACAAAACCACTATCTAATAGTGCAGCACCAAATTCATTATAGGGTGTATTGATTTGCAAAAAACGTACCTTATAATCTAGAGAGTCTCTATCATATTTAGCACGTGTTAGAAAACCTTGAAGTCTGCGCTCATACATGCTGTAAAGTGCTGTTGACTTATCAGTTTGCAATGCTACTAATTGTTGATATGATTTAATCGCTTTATCGTAATTACCAACAGTTGCATACAATTCAGCTAGCTCATTTGACTGAATAGGGATTAATGAATCCAATTTTTGATAAAAATAAATAGCACTATCAAATCTGTTTTGCATTTTATAACACTGACCTAGCATCGATAAACTTACACTATCAACCTTACCTTCTTTAATATACTTTTTCAAAAATGGAATGGCGTATGCATATCTAAGCTGTCCCATTTCAGTTTTAGCCAAGGCAAGTAAAGAAGCTTTTGGCTTTGCAACTTGAGCGGCCCCATAAAAATGGCTAGCAATAAAAACAAAAATGAATAATGTATATATTTTAAATCTGTTCATGTTAGTTCGTTTCAAAAATCTTAAAAATACCTAGTTGATTTAATATTAGTCTTGTCTTTACTAAACTCATACCTGAGCATAATTTCGTGCGTACCTTGGGTATACAGTTTCAAGTCAGAAACCGGAATGTCGTAAGCGTAACCAATTCTAAAATTTCGATTTGTTTGCAACTCTATCATACCAAGGACTGCATCTTTAGTGCGGTATGAAACGCCAAACCCAATTACTTCTTTAAGCCAAAAATTAGCGTTAAAGTCATATTGAATGGGTGCACCAGAAACTACTTTTACCATTGCAGAAGGTTTAAATTTAACTTGATCGTTGATGTCATAAACATAACCAGCCGTTGCAAAAAAATGCAAATCATTTACATTTTGAATACCCGATTTTATTAAATCAAAAGTAGCCAACCGCGTACGCATTAAATTAGGAATAGAAACACCCATGTAAAATTTGTCGGTATTGTAAAAAAGCCCCATACCTACGCTAGGCAGCCACTTGCTATAATTTTGAGAAAATGCTGGATCTCCAGGTGTAAATCTATTTTCAACTTTGGTAAGGTCTGCTCGATAGTTCATTACCCCAAATTGTAATCCACCTGATAAAATTCCATTTTCTGAAATTCGAACCCTAGCACTCCACATGGCATTAACACCCTGTGCTTTTTCTACGCCTAACCTATCGTCATACATTTGTATCCCTAATCCAACTTTTTTGTCATTAAAAGATTGGTCAATTGTTAGTGAAGTGGTTTGTGGAGCACCTGCAATTCCTACCCACTGTTTTCTATGAAACATATTCATACTCAATACTTCTCTACTACCTGCATAAGCTGGATTGATAGATAGCATATTGTACATGTACTGAGAATACATGGGCTCGGTTTGAGCTTTCACTTTTGTATTCGATAGTAATAAAACTATCAATAAAGGAATTGCGTATGTTTTATTAAATAACTTCATTGTTACTAATTATCTAATTAAGGTTACTGGTCCAGTAAATTTCTTCACTTCACCACTTGGCAATATTGCCATGACAGTATAATAATAAGTACCAGCCGGCAAATCTTGACCCAACAGATTACCTACTCCTTTACCATCCCAATCGTTTTGATAATTGTTGTTTTGATATACAACATTACCCCACCTATTAAAGATTTTTAATTGAATAGTAGAACCCCCTGGTCTTAAAATGATAAACTTGTCATCAATACCATCTCTATTTGGAGAGAAACCACCAGCAATTACAAGGTCAATTCTTGGAATAGCCACTTTATTAGCAAGGCCTGCGCCGCTAATTCTTCCGCCAGATAAAACAGTATCAATAGACTGCCTACTTACATTTCCCCACTTGGTTAATGCTGTTGCGTCTGCTATGTTATTTACATCACCAACAAAACCATTTGGATTAACAGTCACACTAATTGTAACAGAATCTTTTCCAT
>JACCDN010535302.1_pt1 | contig 45217 bp, 33 predicted proteins | sample 7441691 | NCBI WGS metagenome assembly JACCDN01 (sample SAMN15323439, study PRJNA562643) | freshwater metagenome | isolation source: river surface water | place: USA:Blue River Watershed | collected 2017-08-16 | reverse complement strand
GCTGATGGTCGCGTGGCGGAATCTTCTGACCTACCCCCACCCCTGCCCCTACCCCTTAGGCATTTTACTACGCCAACAACTTCTTCACCACGTGGCAGGGTTCGACGCCGGTGAGGCGGAAGTCCAGGCCGGCGTTGCGGAAGGTGAGGCGTTCGTGGTCGACGCCGAGGCAATGCAGGATGGTCGCCTGCAGGTCGGGCACGCGTACCTCGTCCTGCACGATGTTGAAGCCCATCTCGTCGGTCGCGCCGATCGTCTGGCCGCCCTTGATGCCGCCGCCGGCCATCCACATCGAGAAAGCCTGCGGGTGGTGGTCGCGTCCCTGGCTGCGGCCGAGCGAGACGCTGGCCTCGACCATCGGCGTGCGGCCGAACTCGCCGCCCCAGACGACGAGCGTGCTGTCGAGCAGGCCGCGGCGCTTGAGGTCCTTGACGAGGGCCGCGGAGGCCTTGTCGGTCTTGGCGCAGTTGTTCCGCACGTTGCCGGCGACGTCGCTGTGCGCGTCCCAGCCTTCGTTGTAGATGTTGATGAAGCGCACGCCGCGCTCGACCATGCGGCGGGCGAGCAGGCAGGCGCGGGCGAACGAGGGCACCTTGGGGTCGCAGCCGTAGAGCTCGAGCGTCTCCTTGCTCTCCGAGGAGAGGTCCATGAGGTCGGGCGCCGAGGTCTGCAGCCGGTAGGCCATCTCGTAGTTGGCGATGCGCGTGGCGATCTCGCTGTCGCCGTCGAGACGCAGGCGACGGTCGTTCATCGCGTTGATGAGGCCGATCGTGTCCTTCTGCGTGCCGGGGTCGATGCCCGCAGGGGTGCTCGTGTTGAGGATCGCATCGCCGGCGTTGCGGAAACGGGTGCCGGTGTAGCTGCTCGGCAGGAAGCCGCTGCTCCAGCAGGCCGCGCCGCCGCTGATGCCCGCGCCCGTGCTCATCACCACGAAGGAGGGGAGGTCCTTGGCTTCGGAGCCGAGGCCATAGGTGATCCAGGAGCCCATGCTGGGGCGGCCGGGCTGGGAGAAGCCCGTGTTCATGTAGATCTGGGCCGGGGCGTGGTTGAACTGCGTCGTGCGGCACGACTTCACGATGGCGATGTCGTCGGCGATGGAAGCGATGTGCGGGATCATCTCCGAAAGCTCGGCGCCGGACTGGCCGTGGCGCGCGAACTTATAGCGGGGGCCGAGCACGGCGGCGTCGGGCCGGATGAACGCGTAGCGTTGTCCGTTGATGATGGAAGGCGGCAGCGGCTTGCCTTCGAGCTTGGCCAGCTCGGGCTTGTAGTCGAAGAGCTCGAGCTGCGAGGGCGCGCCCGCCATGAAGAGATGGATGACGGCCTTGGCCTTGGGCGGATGGTGGGGCAGGCCGGAGACCTGGCCGGAGCCGGCGGCGGCGAGGCGGCCCATGGCGCCGTCGGCCATCAGGGAGGCGAGGGCGATCTTGCCGACGCCGAGGGCGCACTCCTGGAAGAAGTGCCGGCGGGTGACGTTGGGGCGGGGAGGCATGGCTGAAGATAGGAGATGAAAGATGGAGGATCGAAGATGGATGATGAAGTGGGCGGTCAGGAACGGTGATGGAGTTCCACGCCGCGCATGAAGGTTCTGAGTTTGGCGATCAGGATTTGGGTCCGGACTTTTAGTTCGCCGTGCCTGACAGACGAGGCGAGGGAGCCGGTTTCATGGAGAGTGTCCAGGTGGTCGAGGGTCTCCTGCGCCGAGCCCAGTGCGTAGGTCAGGTGGCGCAGGAAATCCAACTTGTAGCGCCGCTTGCCGTAGCCTTCGACAATGTTGGCGCGGATCGACTTGGCGGAGCGACGGACCTGCGAGCCGACTTCATGCATCTCGAATCGCGGAAGCTCTTCCAAGGTCATCCGATGCACCTCTACGGACAGGTCACGTGCCAGACGCCATACCTCCAGGCGTTGATAGCCGGATGCCTCTTCAGCCTCCTCGATCATCCATCCTTCATCTTTCATCATGTTTCTCATCAGCCTTACGGATGCACGATGCTTTCGTCGAGGTTGAGCGCGGCGCGGGCGACGGCGGTCCAGATATCCTTGTCGGCGACCTTGCGGGAGCGCTGCGCGGCGACGAAGCCTTTCATCGTGGCGATTTCATCGGGCGCGGGCGGGCGGGTGACGCAGCGGCGCAGGATGAAGGTAAGCCGGCCTTCGTCGTCGGAGGCGGCGGTCATCGCCTTGGCGCCGAGGGCGCGGGCGGCCTCCATGAACATGTCGTCGTTGAGCAGCGTCAGCGCCTGGAGCGGGCTGTTGGAGACGTCGCGGCGGGCGACGCAGGACTCGCCGGTCGGCGCGTCGAAGGTCGTCGCCATGGCGAAGGGCGCGGTGCGCTTGATGAAGGTGTAGAGCGAGCGGCGGTAGCGGTCCTCTCCTTCGCTGGGCTTCCATTCGATACGGCCGTAGGTGCCCTCGCTGGTGACGCTCGCCGGCTGGGGTGGGAAGACGCCGGGTCCGCCCATCTTGCCGGAGAGCAGGCCGGCGGCCTGCAGCGCGCCGTCGCGGATGACTTCGGCGTCGAGGCGGAAGCGGCTGCCGCGGGCGAGCAGGAGGTTCTCGCGGTCCTTCGCGGCGAGCTCGGGCGTGACACGCGAAGACTGACGATAGGTCGCGCTGGTCACGATCAGGCGATGGAGCTTCTTCATCGACCATCCGCCCTGGCGGAACTCGACGGCCAGCCAGTCGAGCAGTTCGGGATGCGTCGGGGCTTCGCTCTGATAGCCGAAGTCCTCGAGCGTGGCGACGAAGCCGCGCCCGAAGAAGGCCTGCCATTGGCGGTTGACCGCGACGCGGGCCGTGAGCGGGTTCTCCGGCGCGAAGAGCCAGCGGGCGAACGTGAGGCGGTTGGCGGGGGCGTCCTTGGGCAGTGCGGGGAGGAAGGCCGGCACGGCGGGCGGGACTTCTTCCTTCGGGCTCAGGAACTCGCCGCGGTGATGGCGGAAGGTCGGTCGCGGATGCGCGGCGGGGCGCTCGCGCATGACCAGCGTGGGCTGGCCGCGCGGGATCTGCCTGCGGAGGTTGGCGAGGGCCTTGGCGTGGACGGCCAGTTCGGCAGCGGTCTCGAGGAAGCGCTGACGCAGCTTCGGCAGGTCGTGCGGGGCGTTGCCGGCGAGCATCGCCTCGATCTCCGCGGGATGTCCGGTAGCGGTGGCCTGTTCATCCGTGGTCACCGAGATGCGGAAATGGCCGACCGGGCAGGCGTAGTGCTTTTCGAAGAGCATCTTCAGGGCCCAGCCGGCGGCGAGGTCGGTCGGCTGGTCGAAGCGGAAGACCGCGACATGGTTCTGGCCGTATCCGCCGAGGACCTGCCAGCCGCTGGACATCTCGCCGTCGAGCGCGGCGGAGGCGTTGTTCTTCTTCCGGTTGGCCTTGGCCTTCGCGGCCTTCGTCTTGGGCGCGGCCTTGGCCGCCTTGGGGGCCGCCGCGGCGTCGCTGATGCGGTCCTCCTCTTCGTCGTTGGTCGCGGTGGCGTCGTCGAACTTCAGCCGACGTTCGCCTTGCCAGGCTTGGAGTTCGCTGAGGAAGAAGCCGCCGAGAGGGCCTTCGTAGTTCGTGAGGCCGGGGCCGTCGTTGGGCAGGAGCGGATGCGAGGCGACTTCGATGCGGATGGCGACTGCGCCCTTGATCGCGCGGTCGAAGGCCAGGTCATAGACATCGCTCTTCGTGATGTCGCCGCCGCCGAGGATGAAGCCGTCGGGCTGCACGTCGAGGGTGGGCAGGGTGGTCTTCAGCTTGGACGGACGCAGGATCTCCCACTTGGCGGCGCGCGGGCTTTCTTGGTTCAGCCATTCTCCGAAGCGTTGTTCGACCGCAGCGGCCCCGCCCGGGAACTTTCCTTCCAAGGCTTCCTCCGCGACGCGGATGCGGCGGGCGTGGTCGGCCTTCCTGGCTTCGAGGTCGGGCGTCGGGATGTGATAGGTCGGTTCGTCGGCGTTGTTGAGCAGGGCCATCACCGAGAAGTAGTCCGTGTGGAGCACGGGGTCGTATTTGTGCGTATGGCACTGGGCGCAGTTCAGCGTCAGGCCCATCCAGGCGGCGCCCGTGGCGCCGACGCGGTCGACCATGGCGTAGTAACGATACTCGTTGGGGTCCGCTCCGCCTTCTTCGTTGAGCATCGTGTTGCGGTGGAAGCCCGTGGCCACGAGGTCGTCGGGCGTGGCGCCGGGCAGGAGGTCGCCGGCGAGCTGCTTGATGCTGAACTGGTCGTAGGGCAGGTCCGCGTTGAGGGCCTTCACGACCCAGTCGCGATAGGGCCAGATAGTGCGCGGACGGTCCTTCTCGAAGCCGTTGGTGTCGGCGTAGCGGGCCAGGTCGAGCCACCGGCGGGCCCAGCGTTCGCCGTAGCGCGGCGAGGCGAGCAGACGGTCGACGAGTTTCTCGTAAGCGTCGGGAGACTTGTCCGCGACGAAGGCGTCGGCCTCTTCCGGCGTCGGCGGGACGCCGGTGAGGTCGAGCGTCACGCGGCGGACGAGGGCGTAGCGGTCGGCTTCGGGAGAGGGCTTGAGGCCGGCCTGTTCGAGGCGGGCTTGCACGAACGCGTCGATCGGGTGCATGCCCGGCTTGGGCAGGGGCGCCTGCTTCGGAGCGGAGAAGGCCCAGTGCGGCTGGTAGGCGCCGCCTTCGGCGATCCAGGCGCGGAGGACCGCCTTGTCCTTGGCTGAGATGGGTTTCTTGGTCTCGGGCGGCGGCATCACGTCATCCGGGTCGTCGGAGAAGATGCGATGGATGACCTCGCTCTTGTCCGGCTGGCCCGGGACGATCGCGATCTCGCCGGACTTGCCTTTGCCGTGGGCGGATTCCGGGAGGTCGAGGCGCAGCTTCCCTTTGCGCGAATGTTCGTCCATGCCGTGGCACGCGAAGCAGTGCTGGGCGAGGATCGGCCGGACCTCGCGGTTGAAGTCGACGGCGGGGGCTTGGGCGGCGAGGCCGGCAAGCAGAAGGGCGAGGGGAAAGCGCGGCATGGGGCGAAGTCCGGGCGGGGTCGCGGACAGCAATAAGACAGGCAGGACCGCCCGGGGTTGCGAGCCATTAGCACGGGGGCTTCGCGGTTGCGACCGCTTAAAATTGAGCCAGGATGGCCTAGTCGTGCCACGCGCCGCCCTCATTTTCTTGCTTATCACCGCGGGACTGTCCGCGGCCGAGCAAGCACGCCCCCTGAAGGTCCGGTGGGCGGAGGCCCTTGGTTCGCCATCTTCGGCTTGTTTTGCGGCAGCTCCGCCCTCCGAACTCGTCGAGTCGTTCGAGACACCCGATTTCAAGGCCCAGTTGTTTCGTCAGCAAACGGACAAGGTGACCTGGCAGCGGATCCTGCTGATGAAGCCGAAGAGGCTCGAGGGACGCACCGCCGGGGTCGTGGTTCCGTTCTACGACCCGGACCGGATGTGCGGATACGAACTCAAGACGAAGCAACGGCTCGGACCTGAGCGCAACACCGCCTTCTTAGCCCTGCATCTCGTCCGACAGGGCTACGTCGTCGCCGCGGTCGAGGCTTACCCGTTCAACCTGCTGACGCCGGAAGAGCAGAAGGCGAGCAAGGGAGGGATGGGGGTCTGGCGTGACGCCGCTTCCAAACTCGCCCGCCAGGAGCCCGGCTGGACGGGCATGGGCAGGCTCACCCACGACACCCGGCGCGCGGCCGACCTGCTGGCGGCGGATACGCAGGTCGACCCGGCCCGTCTCGCGGTGATGGGGCATTCGCTCGGCGGCAAGATGGCCTTCTACGCCGGTTGCCTCGATCCGCGTTTCAAGGCGATCGTCGCGAGCGATTTCGGCCTGGCGTGGGATTCTTCCAACTGGGGCGACGCTTGGTATTTCGGCGACAAGCTGAAGGCCATGCGCGCGGACGGGCTTTCGCAGGAACAGCTGCTCGCCGTCACCTCGACGCCGTTCTTCCTGATCGCCGGTCAATACGACAGCCAAGCCTCCGCGGGACCGATGCTGGAGTCGGCGAGGAAGGTCCGCGCCTCGCAGGGGCAGGGCGACGGTCTCGTGATGTTCGACCATCATTCCGGTCACCAGCCGACGTGGCCTTCCTTGAAGGCGGCTTATGCTTGGCTGGCTCGGCGGATGGACATGCCCGCGCCCGACTTCGCGCACCTCGACGCGCTCGCCGGCGAGCAGGCCGCGGCCGGCAAGTAGCCGTCACTTCTTTTTCTTCTTCGAGCCGCCAGGCGGCGGATTGGCGCCGAGCTGCGGCCCGTTGTCGGCCGGCATCGCCCGATGCCATGCAAGCACGGAGGCCGTGAGACGGGCGGTGACCGCGGGCTCTTCTCCGGCGAGGTCGTTCGCCTCCCCCTGATCTTTGGCCAGGTCGTAGAGCCGCGGCTTGGAGCCGTCGTATTCACAAAGCAGTTTCCAGTCGCCTTCGCGGACGGCCAGGTCCGGTTGTGGGTCGGGCAGGGCGGGTGACCAGGTTTTCCGGTCGGGCGGCCGACGCCAGAAGATCGGCCCCGGGTGGGAGCGGGATTCTTTGCCGAGCAACGTCCTCGACAGGTCCGCCCCGTCGAGACCTTCGGGCCTCCTGGCTCCGGCGAGGGAAAGCAGCGTAGGGTGCAGGTCGATCGCGGCGAAGACGGCCGTCTCATCGAGCTGGCCGGCCTGGCCTCGCGCCATCAGGCCCGGGGCCCAGACCACGAGCGAGGAACGGATGCCGCCTTCGAAGAGCTGGGTCTTTTTCCCGCGGAAAGGTCCGGCGCTGCCCGCGCCGGGTTCCGGCCCGTTGTCGGAGCAGATCACGAGCACCGTATTGTCGCGCAGGGCGGGGTCGGAGCGGAGACGTTCGCAGAGGCGGCCGAGCTGACGGTCCATCTCCTCGAGCACGGCGAGGTAGATCCGGTGTTTCTCCGGCGACCACTTTTCAAGCGGCGGGAAGTAGGGGCTGTGGACGTCGTCGGGCCAGAGGTCGACGTAGAAGGGCTGCCCTTTCGCCGCAGCCTGGTCGATGAACTTCAGGGCCGCCTCGGCATAACCCGTGGTGATCTCGGCGCGGTCCATCCAGGTTACGGGCCCGCCGAGACGTTCGGCGTCGGCCCAGATCTTCTTCGGCGCCGTATCACCGGGCTTGCGCGTGAGCGGCAGGAGTTTCGGCCCCATCCCTTCGAAGTTCGTCAGCGACGCATCGTAGCCGTATGCGGCGATCGCGGGAGCGTCGTCGACGTCGCGTTGGCCGCCGAGGTGCCATTTGCCGAAGTGACCTGTCGCATAGCCGGCGGCTTGGAGCGTGCGGGCGAGCGTGGGCGCCTGCGGGTCGAGCCATTGGGCGATGCCGCGCCGGGTGTTCTCGTCCCGGTGCGCGAGATAGGAACCGATGCGCCAGCGCTGCGGATATTGGCCCGTCACGAAGGCGCAGCGGGAGGGGGAACAGATCGGCGAGTTGACGTAGAACTGCGAGAAGCGCCGGCCCTCGGACGCGAGCCGGTCGATGTTCGGCGTCTTCGCCTCCTTGTTTCCGAAGCAGGAGAAGTCGCCCCAGCCCATGTCGTCGATCAGCACGAACACGAAGTTCGGCCGGCGTTCCTCGGCGCCGACGGCGACGGCGGAGATCAGCAGCAGAAGGAGCAGGCGAGGAGCGTTCACTTCTTCACGCCCGAGGGCACGGCGTCCTTGAGCAGTTCGGCGAGGCGGGCTCTCATGGCCTTGACGCGTTCCGGCTGCGCTTCGGCGAGATTCTTCGATTCGGACGGGTCGGCGGAGAGGTCATAGAGCGCCACCGAGTCGTATTTCCCGGCGGCCGCCTTGCCTTTCTTCTTCGCTTTCGCGGCGCCGGCATCTTCGCCGCCATCGGCGTCGGCGTTGCCGCTGACGATCAGCTTCCAGTCGCCCATGCGGACGGCGGCGCGCGTCGGACCTTGGGTCGAGACGGAGAGGATGGCGTCGTGCGGCGAGGGCGCGCCTTTCGTCAGCATCGGCCAGACATCCCGTCCGTCGACCGGCAGCTTCTGTTCGAGCGAACCTCCGGCGAGCTTGATGAGCGTCGGATACCAGTCGACCATGTGCATGGGCTGGCGAAGGCGTTGGTCGGCCGGGATGCGGCCGGGCCAGGTGGCGAAAGCCGCGGCACGGGTGCCGCCTTCGTAGATCGAGCCTTTGTAGTCGCGGAGCGGGGTGTTGTCGCCGGGCGGCGGGCCGCCGTTGTCGCTGGAGAAGACGATGAGCGTGTTCTCGAGCATGCCTGCCTTCTTGAGCGATGCCTCGATCTTCCCGATGGCTTCGTCGACCGCCGCGAGCATGCCCGCGAGTTTCTGTCGGTTGCCTTTCAGGTCTCCGTAGGGCTTCAGGTATTGGTCAGGAACTTGGAACGGGCTGTGGACGCCGTTGAAGGGAACATAGAGGAAGAGCGGCTTGGATCTGTCTCCCGTCTCGATGACCTTGCAGGCCTCGGCGGCGATCAGGTGGGTGGTGTAGCCTTCTTCCTTGAGCGGCTCGCCATTGCGGAACCAGTCGAGCTTGTTCATCCGCTCGTGGGTGTGGTAATCAAGCATCCCGAAGAAGTGGCCGTACTGGTGGTCGAAGCCGCGCGCGTTGGGCTGGTAGGCCTTTTCAAATTCACCGAGGTGCCATTTGCCCGTCAGCGCGGTGCGGTAGCCGGCGGAACGGAGGGCGTCGGCCAGCGTGCGTTCGGCGAGCGGCAGACCCCAGGGCGCACCGGGCGACACGATCGTGTAGACGCCGGTATGGGTCGGATAGCGGCCGGTCAGCAGGGTGGAGCGGGTCGGGGAGCAGACCGGTTGGACGTAATGGCTTTCGATGACCGCGCCGCTCTTGGCGAGCCGGTCGATGTTCGGCGTCTTGATCTGCTTGCCGCCGTTGAAGCCGCAGTCCGCGTAGCCGAGGTCGTCGATCAGGAAGAAGACGATGTTCGGCTGCGTGGCGGCGGCTGTCAGCGTGGCGCAGAGGCAGGCTAAGCCGGTCAGGAAGGCGCGGGGGCTCATGGGGTGCCCCTAAGGAATACCGCCCGTCGGCAAAGGTTAAGCCGAAACGTCGTCAGCGCTTGGCCGGTAGCCATTGCACGGCGTCGACGATCACGTGGCCGTCGGTGCCGGCGTTGGAGATCTCGACCCAGCCGTCCTTGCCGGCGGCGAACTCGAAGGTGCCGACGGCATGGAAGGGGCCTTCGCCCTTCGGCTTGAGCTTCTGGTTCACGAGGATCTTGGTCTCGCCACCCGAGTGATGGACGGTCACCGGGACGTTGGTCGCGCGGTTGCCGTTCACGCTGTAGGCCACGGCGACGCGATATTTGCCGGCGGCGGGCAGGGCAGGGGTGAAGCGGGCGGACATCGCGCCTTTCTCGGTGTTGCCGTCGTGGCGGTAGCTGTCGCCGACATAACCGGGAGAGGTGTGCCCCGTCTGGTCGAAGCCTTTGAGCGCGGCTTCGCCGTCGTCGACGATGATGCCGGGTAGCTTCGACTTATCGAGACCGTGGCCGCCGCCGGTGGAAGGCGTGGCGACGAAGTCGAGCATCTGGCCGGAGGCGAGGAGGCGTTCCTTCAGTGCGCCGTAGTCGACGTCCTGGATCGTGGTGCCGCGCTCGATGGCAAGGCCGGCCGCGGTGGCGGCGGACTGGCCCAGGACCATGAAGACGGGCTCCATGCGGATGGAGCCGTAGGCGATGTGGCTGGCGCTGAGGCAGACCGGCACGAGCAGGTTGGTGCACTCCGAGGCCTTGGGGCGGAGGCTGCGGTAGCTGACGGGGTAGGGCTTGCTGCCGACCTGGACGTCGCCCTCGTTGCGCACGAAGCCTTCCTTGGTCACGAAGCGCTGGATGTGGTGCGAGTCCATGTTGTAGGCGCCCATGCCGACGGAGTCCTCGATGACTTCGACGCGACGGCAGTTCTTCTCGGACATCACGTAGTCGGAGATCATGCGGCGGGCCTCGCGGACATAGAGCTGACGGGGCCAGTTGCCGTTATCGAGGAACTCGTCCTTCGCCAGACCAAGGCGCTGGAAGGCGAGGCGCATCTTCTCCGGCACGCGGGGATGGTAGGCGTAGGTCCACATCAGCCCCTTCTGCCAATCTTCGTGCGCCTGCCAGATCTTGGCGCGGGTGGCGTAGTCGGCCTCGGCGTAATCCCAGTTCTGGCCGATGAAGTCGGTGCTGATCGCGAAGTTGTTGTTCGTGTCCGTCTTGCGGTTGGGCATCGGGGTCGGCGCCCAGGAGTTGCGGTCCTCGCCGGCTTCGACGTTGCGGAGGGCGAGCTCATACCAGCGTTCGTCGTAGTTGGCCGGCTTCTCCCAGTCGCGGCGGTTGGCCGGAACGTCCGTCGTGCACATGCGGAAGTTGTAAGCCTGGACCTTGCGGTCGCCCGAGCCGTCGGGTCCGGGGGCTTCCTTTTCGATGCCGGGCAGGAGCCCGCTGGCGGGGTCGCCTTTCTTCACGTAGGGGTCGACGTTCACCTTGAACTGGTGGGACTTCGCGTGGCCGACCTGCACGCCGTTCAGCGTCTCGCCGTAGGTGGAGTTGGCTTCGCGACCGACATGGTAGCTCACGCCCGCCTTGGCCATCAGGTCGCCTTCGTAGGTGGCGTCGATGAACATCTTGCCGGAGAATTCACGGCCGCTCTCCATCACGATCTTCACGATGCGCGCGCCGTCCTTGACCACGCCCTTCTTGAGATCGAGACGTTCGCCGAAGACTACGGTCACCTTGTCCCCGGCGGCCTTGAGCATCTGGTCGTAGACGGCGGTGGCCACGTGCGGTTCGAAGGTCCACATCGTGCCCTCGTCGGCGGCGTTGCCGTGGGGGCGGCGGGAGAAGTATTCGGCGCGCGTCTGATGGACCCACTTGTCGTCCTTGGCGTAATAGGTCCCGATGGCCGTGTAGAATTCGCGGGACAGGCCGCCGATCGCCTTCTTGTTGCCGATGTCGGTGGCGCCGAGGCCGCCGGTGGTCAGGCCGCCGAGGAACTTCGTCGGCTCGATCAGCACGGCCGTGCGCCCCTCGCGGGCGGCTTGGATGGCGGCGGTGATGCCGCCGGAGGTGCCGCCGTAGATGACGATGTCCTGGGCGGGAAGGATGGCGGTCAGGCCGAGCAGGGCGAGCAGCAGGGTGCGCATGGGGATGTCCCCGATGTCAGCAGTTCACGCCGGACCTGCAACCCCGTTCCTCAGGACCGCAGGCCGCGGAGGGTGCCGGTGCTGGTCGCGAACTTATCGGCCTCGACCCCCAGTCCTTGGAGCATGCTCACGTAGAGATTGGCCAAGGGGGTGTTGTTGACGGTGTCGAAGCTGAGGTGCTGTCCGTGGCGGAAGCCTCCGCCGGCGAGGATCATGGGTAGGTTCTGATTGCTGTGGGAGTTGGCGTTGCCGAGGCAGCTGCCGTAGAGCACCTGGGTGCGGTCGAGCAGGTTGCCCCCGGTCTCGCGGGTGTCGCGGAAAGCGGCGAGCATCTCGCCGAAGACACGCAGCTGGGCTTCCTCGATCCGGCGCAGCTCCGCGATCTTGTCGGGTTCGTTGCCGTGGTGCGTGAGTCCATGGGTCTCGTTCTTCACGCCTGGTACGTGCGGGACGACCGAGAAGGTGCTGAGGGTGAGCGTGACGACGCGGGTGCTGTCGGTCTGGAGGGCCAGGCGGACGAGGTCGAACATCAGGCGCGAGCGCGCGACGACTTCGTTGGCGTCGGCGATGTCCTTCGGCATGGGGTAATCCACCTTGGGCTTAGGGCGATTCTCCCAGGCGAGATTGCGCTGCAGGCGCGTCTCGAGTTCGCGGATGCTCTGGAAGTATTGGTCGAGGCGGGCGCGGTCCTGGGCGTCGGAGCTACGCTCCAGCCCCTTGGCCTTGGCAAGCAGCAGGTCGAGCACGCTGCCACCGGCGGCGATGCGCCGCATGGTGGCGGCCTTCTCTTCGGGCGTGCCGGCGACGAAGAGCTTGCGGTAGAGTTTTTCGGCGCTGGCTTCGGCCGGGAGGATGACTCCCGAACGCGACACGGCGACCGAGTCGGCGTAGTGTTCGCCCTGACGGACGGCGACCGCGAGCGAACCGAAACGGGTGTCTTCGCCGATCTTCTCGGCCACGAGCTGGTCGAGGGAAAGGCTGTTGCGGAAGGTCGGCTGACCCGGATGCGGCGCGCCGGAGAGGAAGCATTGCCCCGCATGGTGATTGCCGTCGACGCCGGGATGCGAGAGTCCGGCGAAGGTCGTGAACTGATCGCGATGGCTTGCTAGGAGGTCGAGGTAGGGACTTGAGGCTTCGCCGGCTTTGGGGAAGAAGTAGGCGGGCATCATGCCCAGCGGGACGTGGATGGCGACGAGTCGCTTGGGCGGAAGCTTCTCCGCCTCGCGGGCCAGGGCGGGCAGGGCGAGGCAGGCGCCCGCGGCGAAGAGGAAGTCGCGGCGATTCATGTTCAGCGGGGTAAGGTAAGGAAAAGACGGCTCTGGGCGAGCCCGTGGATGAGGGAGCGTAGGCCGTAGCCGCGCTCCTTGGCCTGGGCGACGATGCGACGGATCTCATCTCGGTCGGCGAAGCTCACTTCGGAGCCGGTGGCATAGCGGGCCAGATGGGCGACGAAGGCACGGGCGAGTTTCTCGTCATCGGCCGCGAGCAGATCGACGAAATCGGCGGTGGACCGGAAGGCGCGGCCGTCGCGTAGCTCGCCGGAAGCGTCGACGCCGGGGCCGAGCTTGTATTCGACGCGCCAGTCCGTGCGGCCTTTCTCCGGAGGTTGGTCGCCTTTCCCGTTGGAGCGGTAGCGGGAGCGCAGTCCGCCGACGGGATCGAAGGCTTCGAGCGCGAAGCCCGGTGCGTCGATCTTCGCGTGGCAAGCGGCGCAGTTCGGGTCGGAGCGATGCTTGGTGAGCTGTTCGCGGACCGTCGTCGTGCCACGCGTATCCGGGTCGACCGCGGAGATGCCGGGCGGGGGCGGCGGCGCGGGGTCGTCGAGCAGGCGGTCGGACACCCAGACGCCGCGTTTGACGGGCGAGGTCGTGGTGCCGTTGGCGGTGAGCTTATGGATGGAGGCCTGCCCGAGCAGTCCGCCGCGCAGGCTGTCGGCGGGCAGGGCGACTTTGCGCACTTCGACGCCGGTCACGCCGGCGATGCCGTAATGTTCGGCGAGCCGCTGGGTGAGCATGGCGAAGCCCGGCTTCACCAGCGCGCGCGCGGGAAGGTCCCGGGCGATCAGCTCGCGGAGGAAGGCGGGAGTCTCGTTGGCGACGCCTTGTCCGAGCAGGAAGCGGTATTCCGGATAGAGGAGCGGGTCGGGGTTGGTCTCATCCAGACGGCCCAGCTCAAGCCACTGGCGGGTGAAATCCTGCGTGAAGCGCTCGGCGCGGGGGTCGGCGAGCAGGCGGTCCACCTGCGCACGGAGGGTTTCGGGACGGCGTAAGGAACCGTCGCGGGCCGCGGCGAGCAATGCGTCATCGGGCGGCCCGTTCCAGAGCCAGTAGGAGAGGCGTGAGGCGAGGGCCTCATCCTGGGTCGGCGCCGGGAGGAAGAGAAACTCAGGCGAGGTGAGCACCGCGACGTAGACACGCCGCATGGCGTCCTCGAAGCAGTCCTTGGCGGCGAGGCGGGTCTGCAGGAGCTGGAGATACGGTTCGATCTCCGGCGGGGCGACCTGACGCCGGAAGGCGCGGGGCAGGAAGTCGCCCAGCAGGCGGCGCGCATCTTCGACCGGGCTCTCGGACCAGACCGTCTCGAGCTTCGGTTCGCGTTCCGCCGGCGTAAGATTTGTATACATGCTCGGCAGGTAGCCGCCGATGCTCCGGACTTTTTCGCGGCGGGGCGGGACGACGTCGGCGCCGGCTGGGAGGGTTTTGAGCGGAAGCTGGCCGAAGAGCCGCGTGTGGCTGACCGGGGGCCAGACAGGGTTGAGAGGTCCTTCGATCTCGAACCAGTCGAGCGCCACGCCCGGGCCGACGTGCTTGGCCGCGCGACCCGCTACCTGGCCGATGCGGAGTCCGTTCCAAGGAATCGATACGGGGTCGAACACGATCGATTCATGGGCGTCGAGCCAGGTGACGATCTCGCCCTCCTTTGATTCCATCGAAGGAGCGGTGAAAGCCGCGAGCAGGCGGCCGCCTTCCTGTTGCTTGCCCTCTTCGTGGGCGCGGAGGACAGCGGCTTGCGGGGCGTCGCACGGGTTGGGCCGGCCGTTCGCCCAACGGAAACCCCAGATGGAGAGACGCAGGCGATAGTTGCCGGCGTAGATCGGCGAGATATTCATCGCCGCCTCATAGCCGGCGAGGTTCGGGTTAAGGAGGCCGACGGCGCTCCGGCTCTGCGCGACCGCAGGGCTTTTCACCAGCTGCCCGCGTTCCTTGAGGTCGGGACCATCGTAGCCGACGTGGCCTTGCTTGTCTTCGAAGCCGCCGCGCACCGGCAACGCGGGGTCATTCTGCTTATCCTTGAGCAGCACGTATTGTCCGTGCGCCAGATTGCCGCCGAACTTGAACAGGCCTGCCGGGTAGACGCGTTTCTTGTATACGCGGGGAGGCGTGCTCTGTGTGGCGATGGCGACGTCGAGGGCTTTCTCGACCGCTTCCTGGTAAGCGGCGAGGTGGCCGGGGGACAGGTCGAGGCCGCTGCCGATCTTATCATAGCCTGACACGCGTCCGTCGGCCGGCAGCAGGGCCGTGATATCGAGACGGGGCAGGGCGAGGAGGTCCTTGAGTGAATTCTCGAATTCCTGGCGGGTGAGCCGCCGCAGGCCGATGCGGTGCGGGTGCGCGGCGGCGATGTCGGTCTTGAGGCGTCCGCCGAGCTCAGCGACGAAGGCGGCGCGTTCGGCCGGGTCGGGCTGGCTCTTGCGCTTGGCCGGAGGCATCTCGCCGGCGGCGACGGCGTCGTGCAGCAACACCCACTTCTCAGGCTTAGCGGCGTCGTAGCGGAGCGTGGTCAGGTCGAGGCCGCCTTTCTTCGTCTCAGCGTCATGGCACTCGAAGCAGTGCTTCTCCAGGAACGCGCGCGGCTCCGCCGCCAGGGTGGCGGTCGCAAGCAGGAAGATGAGGGCCGTGCCTAGCTTCATTTCAAGGGGCGGTCGCGCATCGCCCGGAGCTCGAACTGATGGTTGGCCTCGCGGATACGATGGACGATGCCTTCTATGGCGCCCTGCAGGACGACATATTCCACATCGGGGTCGAGATGTCCGAGCGGGATGAGGCCCGCCCGGCAGACGGCGACGTCCACGGTGACGTGGTCGGCAGGTATCTCCGCGCCGTTTGGGTAGGTTCCGACCTTCTTGCCGTCACGGCTGAAGGCGACGGGTACCTTGGCCGAGATTTTTCCTGACTGGAAGAAAGGGAGCCAAGCGGTGAGGGGAAAGTCATAGGCGATCTCTCCCAGTTCTACGACCAGCAGCCTGGATTTCGCCGCCGCCGAGTCGGGATCCTCTGGGATGGGGCAGTTCGGCCCCGTGCATAGGAAGACCGCGCCGGCCAGGTGGGTGATGACCCTTTCGCCTTGGCTGATCTTATAAGTCTTGATGGGCGTTCCTTCGTAGAAGGTGCTTTGGGGGTAGGTGATGCCGACTTGTTTCGGATGCGGTCCGAAGCTGACGGTGCCTGCCAGGGCGGCTCCCAATAAGATGATCGGAAGATGCTTCATGTCAGCGCTTGAGCGAGGCGTCGAGCAACGGCTTCAGGCGGCTGGCGTAGACCTCATAGCCGGCCAGAGAGAGGTGGATCTTGTCGGACGTAAAGAGCTCTGCCTTGATCGTGCCGTCGGCGTTCAGGAAGTCTTGGGTCAGGTCGAGGATCTTGACCTTCGGGTCGGAGCCGAGGTTCAGTTTGTCGATCTCGGCGTTGGTGGTGAGGATGTCCTCGTAGAAGCGGACCTTCGGAGCGTGGCACGGCAGGATCTTCGCCACCACCACGTCGGCCTCGGGGAACTTCTCGCGGAGGTTGGCCAGGCAGGCCTTCACGCCTTGGGCGGCGGCGGCCACGCCGGTCTCGGGCGTGAAGAACATGTTGTTGTTGCCGATCATCAGCACGATCGCGCGGGGCTTGAGTCCGTCCACGCCGCCATGGTCGAGGCGCCACAGCACGTTCTGGGCCTTGTCGCCGCCGATGCCGATGTTGATCGTCTTCGCGCCGGGGAAGGCCTTCAGCCAGGCGGCGTTGAGCACGCCCTTGTCGAGCGGGCTACCCCATTGCTGGGTGATCGAGTCGCCGACGAGCAGGACGTCACAGGGCCCTGGGTTGGCCTGGACGTAAGCCACCAGCTTCGCGTGCGTGTCCACCCAGCTCGTGCCACCCCAGGTGCCGGCGGACGGGACGGCCGGCCACAGATGAGGCAGGTGCTGGTTGCTCTCACGCCCAGGACGACGTTCGTACTCCGGCTTGGCGATGAAGGCCTTCTCTTCGGCCGTCAGCGGCCAACCCGTCGGCTGTGGGTCGGCCGGCTTGTGCGCGTATTCGAGGGCGGGCAGGGCGGAGCAGAGCAGCAGGAAGGCGAGGGTGGGGCGTAGGGTCATGGGAGGGGATTGAAGGTCACTAAGGCCTGAAAGATTCCTCCGAGGACGATCATGAGTACGGACGGAATCAGTCGAAGATAACGATACGGACCTTGGGGTTTGGCCATCTCGTCGATCAGGCCTAACTGGCCGATGCAAAAGACTTGGGCTCCGATGAGAGTGGGCGGCTCGCCTGACCAATACTGCAGTCCCATCACCACGAGGATCAGGATGGTCGCAAGATGGGCGTAGATCTTGAGGGCCAGGATGAGGCGTTCCTTGAAGGGATTCTCGGCGGACGGGATCCGCATCTGCCAGATTTTCCTGCCGACGATGTGGGGCTCTTTCTCCCGGGTGGTCTTAGGACTCATTTCTTCGAGGCGGGCAGGGGGCCGAGTTCGGCCAGGAGGAGTCCGCGGAGGCGTTGCACCGTCGCCGCGTTTTCAGGCAGTCCGGCGACGCTGCGATATTCACGCGGATCCGTCGAGTGGTCGTAGAGTTCGACCGTACCGTCGGTGCGTTCGGTCAGGCGGTAGCGCAAGGTGCGCACCGTGCGACCATTCATACCACGGCAGAAAGCGGCGGGCTTGCCCGGTGACTTGGGGTCGCGTACGTTGGGTAGGAAGCTCTTGCCGTCCAGGCCGGGCGCCGTGGGGAGTCCGGCGAAGTCGCTGAACGACGGGAAGAGGTCGAGCAGCTCTACGATGCCTTGGGAGCGGCCCGCGGCGGCTCCGGGCATCTTCACGATGAGCGGCACCCGCGTCACCTGCTCGTCGACGCTGTGCTTGCACCACTGACCCCGCCAGCCGAGGTGATAGCCGTGGTCGCTGGTGAAGACGATCAGGGTGTTCTCCAGATGACCGTCCGACTTCAGCCGGGCGAGCAGGTCGCCGATGATGGCGTCGAGCGAAGTGACAGCAGCGTAATAGGCGCGCATGCCCTCGCGTTGCCGGGCTTCGGAAAGCTCCATGCCAGGTTCTTGCAGGAGGGAGCCCTTGGGCAAGGGCGTCGCATCCGCCGGGGTCGGTTCGAGGACGAATTTCTGCGGGTCATGGGCCTCCCAGGCAGCGCGGGTGGCTTCCCAAGGTACGTGCGGGGCGTGGAAGCCGATGCAGGCCAGGAAGGGCTTCTTTGGGTCGCGTTCCTCTTTGAAGAACTTCAGCAGCCGCTCGGCGCGTGTCGTATCGGCGAGGGAGTCGGTCGACTCATTGGCGCCGTAGAAGCCGATCTTCGTTCGCTTCAGGCCGAGATCTTCATCGAAAGTCTTCAACAGCGCCGGCCTGGTCTTGGGATGCATGTCCTCGCGCTTTACGCGGACGTCCCAGGCCTTGGGGTCGACGAAGCTGTCCTTGGGGTCGTCGTGGTCGAGCTTGCCGATCGCGCACGTCTGGTAGCCATGCTCGCGGAACCAGCGGCCCATCGTCATCGTCTCCGGGTTCTTGATGAAATGGTTCGGGTTGGCGTGGCGGTTGTTGAGCCCGAGCATGAACGAGGTCCGGCTGGGCGTACAGACGACGCCCTGCACGTAAGCCCGGTCGAACAGTACGCCCTCTTTGGCCAGCCGGTCCAGGTTAGGCGTGATGGCCGCCGCGTCGCCGTAGCATCCCAGACGCGTGGCGAGGTCATCGGCGACGATGAATAGGATGTTGGGTCGGTTGGAGGCCGGTTCGGCCGCCTGGGCCGAGGGGGCGAGCAGGCACGCCACGGCCAGAAGGGTGGCGGCGGTGCTGCCGCCGCCCGAAGCGGCGGGGCCGGACGGCGACCACTTCTGACGGAGCCATCCGAAGCTAAACCCAGTCGCCAGCATGCCCAATACGTGTGGCAAGGTGCCGAGGAAGGCTTCAAGCGCGACCGCTGGGTTGGTGGCGAGCTCCTCCGTCGCGCGCCAGCCTGATGCGGTGATGATCGCGACAACGAACGGGAGCGAAGCCAGCACGCCGATCATGGCGCCGCGGCGAGGAGGCATGGAGCCGAGGCCTTTGGTCCGGAAGAGTTCGCAGGGGAGCGCGAGGAACAGCCAGCAGAGGGAGAGATAGCAGGCGGTGACGAAGCCGATGACGAGCAGGACGTCGAGGTCTCGCATGTCGTGACTAAACGAACGCCGATAGGTGACCCACCAAGGAATCACGCCGACCCAGAACGCCAGGTTACAGCAGAGCCAGCTGGCGAGGAGCGCCTGCAGGGAAGGCAGGATACGGTCGGTGAGCGTCATGATGGGTTCAGCGTGAGGCCAGTTCGGCTTTGCTGGGGCGGGTGCGGAGGGTTAGGCGGACGTCGTCGGCGAACTGGCGACCCAACTTAGGTGAGGCGCTGCCGGGCGAGCCGGCGCTGCCGACGCCGATCTGCACGACCAGGAAGCCGGCGGTCGGCGGGACGACGCAACGGGTGGTCAGCGGGCGCCAGGCTCTGTCGGCGCCCCCGCGGCTGACGAGGAATTGGGCGCCGCTGCCGAGGGTCTGGTCGGCGACCGGCGGCCAATGGCCGACGATGTCCGCGGGCGAGCCTTCGAAGACATAGACTTTGGAGATGAAGCGGATGGTTTCAGAGCCGGCCGGCCGGTCATCGCGGAGGCTGACGGAGAGTTCCACGAAGGCTTCGCCAGAAGTCAGCAGCTGGTCGCGCACGGAGCGGAGGTCGACGACCTGAAAGACGTCGCACGACTGGCGAGGGCTGTTCGGGATCGTCTGTTCGCCGGCGGCTTCCAGGAAGCGCAGCGCCGTGGGATGGTCGCCTGCGCGGACGACCTCGCTCGGGTCGCCGCCCCAAGTGAAGGCACGGGCCGGGAATCCGTCAGCGATCTGCCCGGTGACGCCGTCGAAGCCGCCGTCATGGATGTCAAGTGAGCGGCTTTCGGCCCGATCCGAGCGCCCGGCGAGGGCCCAGCCGAACGAGGCGACCGTCAGGGCGACGCCGAGCAACATGGCGACGAACCCGAGGGTGCGGCTGCGGTGTGGGAAATCCAAGGTCTTGGCCGGGTCGGTGGCTTGGTCGAGATTGAGTCCGTCGAGCGCGGCATGGAGCTGTCCGTGGAAGGCGGCGTCGGCGCGGAACCGGGCGCGGAGATGAGGGTTGACGCGCAGCATCGCGCTGAGTTCGGCCGCTTCGGCCGGAGTCAGGCGGGATTCCGACCAGGCGTCGAAGAGGAGATCGTAACGTTCTTCGTTCATGAAAGTTCTGAGGTGCCCAACGATCGGTCGACGCAGTCGCGGAGGGTCTGGCGGGCGCGCGTGAGGGCGACGCGGACGGAGTTGGGCGTCCACCCGACGGCGGGCGCTATGTCTTCGGGCATCTGCCCGAGATGGTAACGGCGACGGATGAGGTCCGCCGCCTTGGGCGCGAGTTTGCCGAGGCATCCCTTGAGCGCATGGGTGCGGGGTTCGAGCATGACCGGAGGCGCCCCGTCCTCGCCGTAGAGCATCTCCATGACATCGTCGTCCAGCCGGGCGGCGGAGCGCGCGCGGTCGCGCTGGAATTGCAACGCTTGGTAACGGGCCACGGTGCAGGCCCACGCCGGGAAGTTCGTGCCGAGGGCATAGGTCGCCGCCTTCCGGCTTACCGTGAGGAACGTCTCCTGCACGATATCCTGGGCGTCGCCGAGGTTCGGTTCGATCGTCAGGACGTAATACAGGACGACCTGCTGGTGCTGGACGAAAAGTCGCTGCACCTGCAGGGTATGGTCGGAGGGGGTGTGGGAGTCTCCCATACGCAAGAGACCGCCAGGGGTGGCGGTCTCATTAGCATCAGAAAAGCGGGAGGTCGGGCAACCGCTTAGCAGGGTTATTTCCCTGGTGGCTTGGGCAGTTCCCGGGCGACGGCCTCGGCGACCTGTTTGGCCAGCACGGCCGATCCGGAGGCCATGAAGTGGACGTTCCGCTTGCCCTGCAGTTCGGCCTGACGGGGCTTCACGACGGCCCAGAGGTCGTTCCAGATCACGCCTTCTTCGGCCATGACCTTCTTGGCGACGGCATTGTAGGGAAGTTCGGAGTCCTTGACGTATTTGGCGGCGTCGGACTCCGGGACCGGGGTGGTGCTCGCGAAGATGAGCTTGGCGCCGGTCTGCCTGAGGCGAGCGACGATGAGGCGGAGGTTCTTCTCGTACTGCTCGAGCGAGACGTTGGGGCGGCCGCCGTTGGTCGGGGAGGCGTACTCCCCTTTGTCGTTCTTATCGCGGTCGTCCGGGAACCGATAGGACAGGTCGTGGAGCCCTTCGTTGAAGTGGATGACGTCCCACATCTCGCCCGGCTTGAGCCACCGGACGAGGCCGTAGTCGCCGAGAGCCGTGCGTGTCGAGCCGCCGTTGGCGGCGATCCGGTGCACGTTGGCGATGCCGGCGAGGTTCTTGCGGACATCGAGCGTGTAAGCGACCGAGACCGAATCGCCGATGAGCAGCACGCGCGGTAGCTTCGGGTCATCGACCGGAGCGATGAATTCCTTGGCCACCGGCGGCGCGTTCTTGGCGGCTTTCGCGGACGGTACGTCCGCAGCCATGACTGCGGATAGCATAAACCCCAGCGCCAAGATAGAGCGCATGGCCTGTCCTTATTTGGCCTGATAGCCCTTCCAGAGCCACTCGAGGGCGGAAGGCAGGATCTGGGAGCGGGCGTTGCCGATGCCGTGGCCTGAGTTCTGGCAGAAGTAATACTGGTAGGCGTAGCCCTTGGCCTTCAGCACATGGGCCATGCGGTGGTTGGCTTCGACCCAGTCATGCATGCCGTCGCGCATGACGTTGGGGTTATAGTTATCGCGGTCGCCGACGGCCATGTAGAGACGGATCGGCTTGCGCTCGCTCTGCGGGATGAGGGACTCGTGGAATTCCCAGGCGCCGCCCGGGGTCTTCGGGTCGAAGGGCCACTGCTGGTTGACGAAGGTGCCGGAGAGCGTAAGCACGCGGCGGAACCACTCAGGGTGATACCACGCCATGATCAGCGCGGCCGAGCCGCCGGAGCTCGTGCCCATCGTGGCGCGGCCGTCGGGGTCGGAGGTGAACTTCACGCCGTAGTTCTTTTCGACGAGAGGCAGGACCTCGTGCTGGATGTATTCCGCGTAGAGCCCGGACATCGTGTCGTATTCCTTGCCGCGCTCGTGTCCCTGGGCGTCGCCGCCGCCGTTGGCGATCTGGACCATGATGAGGGCAGGAATGCGCTTCTGCGCGATGAGGTTGTCGAGGATGCGCGCGGTGTTCTGGTCGGGCTTGCCGAGTCCGGGGCCGTCATGCGTGACGAGCAACGGGGCGGCGGTGCCGGGGACGTATTGGGCCGGGATGTAGACGGTGATGGTGCGCTTGTAGTCGATCGTGTGCGTCTTCACGATCAGCGTCTTGGGGTTGTTCGGGTCGGGCACGCCGAACTCCTCGCGGGCGATGCCCGGGTTGAAGCGCTGCGTGGTCTTCGAATCGATCTGGAACTGCTGGATCTTGCCCTGCGGCACGCCGGCGACGACCTTGGTCTCGGGCGCGGCGACGTAGTCCGGTCCGATGAGGTAGTTGCCGTCCTCAAGGGTCGTCTTGCCGTCGGGTCGGACGAATTTCGGCGCGCCCGGGGCGTCGAAGGCGCGCGTGGGCGGCGTGGGACGTTCCTGTTTCTTGGGGGCTTGCTTCGCTTTGGGAGTATCCGCGGCGGTGAGAGCCGCGAACGGAGCGAGCAGGAGGAGGACGAGGAGGGGGCGCATGTGTGATGAAGGATGTGTGATGAATGATGGAGGATCAACGATGGCCGAGAAGATCGGGTGGGTTCTGATCAACTGGCCAACGGGTCAACGGATCAACTTCTGGCTTCCGGCTTACTTCGCCTTCTTCTTCGCGTTGTTCTTTCCGGCCTTGCCCTTGGGCTGTTCGGCGAGGGTGAGCTTGGCGAGGGCCACGTATTCTTCGGTCTGCTTCTGCCAGAGGTCGGCGAGTTCCTTGGCCTTCTCGGGCATCTTCGACGAAAGGTCGTTCTGTTCGGCGCGATCGGTCTTGAGGTCGTAGAGGGCCCAGGCGTCGCCCTTGGCGGCGACGAGCTTGTAGTCGCCCACGCGGATGGCCTTGTTCTCCTCGTGCAGCCACCATAGGCTGGGGCGTTCGATCGTGACATCCTTCGCGAACGCGGGCGTCAGGCTCTTGCCCGGGGCGGCGGGAATCGGGACGCCTTTCCAATCGGCGGGCTTGGTCGCGCCGCTGAGTTCGAGGATGGTCGGGACGACGTCGATGACGTGGGCGGGGGTCGTGCGGAGTTCGCCTTGGGCGGCGATGCCGGCCGGCCAGTGCGCGATGAGCGGCGTGCTGATGCCGCCTTCGTGCACCCAGGTCTTGTGACGGCGGTGCGGGGTGTTGGCGGCGCCGGAGAAGCCGGGCCCGAGGCAGAGGTAGGTCGCGGCGCTGCCCATCTCGGCCTGCGGGTCGTGCCCGCCGTCGCGCACCATGATCTCGGCGCTGGCGCCGTTGTCGGAGGCGAAGAGGATGAGCGTGTTCTCGTAGGCGCCCATCGCCTTCAGCTGGGCGACGATGCGGCCGATCTCCTGGTCCATGCGGTCGACCATGGCGGCGTGGATGGCCATCTTGGTGGCCTGGAAGCGACGCTGTTCCTCCGTGAGCTCGGCCCAGGGCAGGGGGCGGTTCACTTCGCCGGCGCCGAGCTTCTTCATCGCTTCGGGGAAGGCGTAGGGCGGGCCGACTTCGCGTTCCGAAGGGGAAAGCGTGGTCTGCGTCAGCCCCATGGCTTTCTGACGTTCGAAGCGGGAGGCGCGGAGGGCTTCCCAGCCGGCGAGATACTTGTCGCGATACTTCGCGATGTCCTGCGGCAGGGCGTGGAGGGGGAAGTGCGGAGCGATGAACGCGACGTAATGGAAGAACGGCTTGTCCTTGTGATTGGACGCGTGGTCCTTGAGGCAGTCGATGGCGTGGTCAGCGGTGGCGATGGTCGCGTAGTAGCCTTTCTCGTCGGCCGGAACCTTCACCGGGACGTCGTCGATCGAGTTGCCCTTGGCGCTGAAGAAGTTGCCTTGGTTGCGCATGTCCAGCGAGCGGTCGAAACCGCCGGCGAGGACCGGACCGTCGATATGCCACTTGCCGCTGTGGTAATTGCGATAGCCCGCGGGCTTCAGGTAATCAGGGAGCAGGCGCGCCCAGGACTGACGGACGCCTTGGCCGCCGCCGCCGATGCCGGGCAACGCGTCGCGGTGGATCTGCTGGGCGTAGTAGCCCGAGAGCAGGGCCGACCGTGAGGGCCAGCAGCGCGCGGTGTTGTAGAACTGCGTGAAGCGGACGCCTTTGCCGGCGAGCGCGTCAAGGTTCGGCGTGGCGATCTCGCCGCCGTAGCAGCCTAGGTCGGAGTAGCCGAGGTCGTCGGCGAAGATGAGCACGACGTTCGGACGCTGGGGCGCGGCGAGGGCCGAGAGCGTGGCGAAGAGCAGGGCGAGCAGGGAGCGCATGGGGGTAGGGCGAAAATACGGGGCAAGCCGCGGGGAGGGCAAAGACGGAAATAGGGTCAGACCCCATTAAGAGGGTCTGACCCCATTGCGGGGGAATGGTTCGAGGCTTACTTCTTGGCCGGGGCCTTCTTCGCGGGCGGGTTCTTGCCCTGAGCGCTGACGACCTTGGGCTTGTCGATCTTCTTGGCGCCGGCGGGCAGGGCGGCCTGGTCGAAGGCGAGGACGGGTCCGTCTTCGAGGACCTTGAGCAGGACCTGCTTTACGTAGGTCTTATGCGGGTTGCCGGCATGGAGCTGGATGGCGATGAGGCCTTCGAGGGCGCGGCCCTTCTCGTCGTGGTCGATGAAGATCGAGGTCGTCTGACCGTTGACCTTATGCTCGAGGCGGTTGCCGCGGGCGATGACCGCGAACTCGTTGTATTGGGAGATGTCAGCATGCACGCGGGGACGTTCGCCGACCTGCCAGCGCTGGCCGGTCGGATCCATCACCACGTCGACGCCGTTGTAGCCGAAGATGCCGCGGCCGCGTTCTTCGTAGGTCATGGCCGTATGGACGTCGGTCGGGTGCACGTCGCACTGGTAACCGAGGATCGTCCAAGGCGTGATCTCGGGCAGGCGACGGCTGCGGTATTGCACGCCGGAGTTGTTATCGCCGACGACCTTGACCGTGGCGCGCAGTTCGAAGTCCTTCACCTTGCCGTTCCAGATGAGGAAGGAGTTCGTCTTCGGCTTGCCGACTTCGCTCGTGCCGACGATCACGCCGTCTTCGACTTTCCAGAGTCCTGGTTCACCGTCCCAGCCCGAGAGGTCCTTGCCGTTGAAGAGCGGCGTGAAGCCGTCCTGCGCGAAGACGGGCAACGTCAGGGCGACGAGGAAAAGACGTAGGAAGTGGCGCATGGTGGTCAGAGCGAGATGAAGACCAGTTCGCCGGCCTTGCTGTCCGGGACGATGAGCACGCCGGCCTTCTCGTCGAGGAAGTGGTCGGCGGCTGCCTTGAGGCCCGTACCGAGCTCCTTGGGGGCGGAGCCGTCGGCTTCGTAGCGGGTGACGCGGCCGGTCATGACTTCGGAGACATAGAAGCGTCCCTTGGTGTCATGGACGATGCCGTCGCCGGAGCGGTGGCCCTTGGCGAGGGTCTTCCACTTGCCCTTATTGTATTCGAGGACGTCGCCGGTGAAGAACTCGGCGATACGGATGCGTCCGTTGGCCATCACGTCGATGCCGTTAGGGAGGAGCATCTTGGCGGTCGGTGCGATGACTTCGGTGACCTTGCCGTCGAGGGTGACCTGGAAGACGCGAGCGATGACCGGGATGGCCTTGTGCTCAGGGCTATTGACCGGGAAGAGCTTTCCGTCGGCGCCGCGCATCTTGGTGACCGCGCCCATGTCGGTGATCAGCACGCTCTTCTTGTCGGGCGAGACGACGACGTCGTTGAGGAAGGTCGGCGGAGTGGGGAAGGCGGAAGGGCCGGCGAGTAGGGTCTTCTTGCCCTTGGCGTCGATGGACCAGACCTTGTCGAAGTCGGCGGTGATCAGACGGTTCGCCACGAAGACGATGCCCTTCGGGTCGTCGAGGCCTTCGGTGAGCACCGTGACCTTTTCTCCGTCGACCTTGACGATCTTGCCGTCGCCATCGCCGAGCTTACGCGAGGCACCCATGAGGGTCACGAAATACTTGCCGCCGAAACCCTTGGTCACGCTTTCGGGGGTCGCGCCGACGGCGAGGTTGCGCTGGGCCGGGATGGCTTTCTCCGGGGCGGCGGCTTGGGCCGGCTTGGCGGCGGGAGCAGGGGTTTCCTGGGTCTGGCAGCCGACTAGGGCGAAGCCGGCGAGGAGGGCGAGCAGCGGGGTCTTCATGAGGCCCTTATTTCCGCCGTCCGGCCGAGGGGAGTCAAGCGGTCAGCCCACGATGAGCCAGACCGCCGCGAAGGCCGTCAGCCAGGCGAGTGTGGATTCGAAGGCGTCCTGCCGGATGCGCTTCAGGATCTGCCAGCCGAGCACGATGCCCGCCACGACGCCCGGGAGCAGGACGAGGTTGGTCATGAGCGTCTGGCCGGTGACGAGCCCGAGGTTTCCGCTGAAGGGCAGCTTGAAGAGATTGATGAACAGGAAGAACCGGCAGAAGACGCCGAGGTGCTCCTTTTTCTCCAATCGCTGGGCCAGTAGGTAGACCGTCATCACCGGGCCGGCGGCGTTGGCGAGCATGGTCGACACGCCGGCGATACCACCCATGCCCCAGGTGAAGGTCCGGTGACGCGTCAGCGCCAGCAGCTGCTCACGCCGGCGGTGCAGCACGACGTTGAACGCAAGGAGCGCGAGGATGAGCACGCCGATCACGATGCGCGCGGTGCCGTTGTCGACCTGGTCGAGCAGCACCCAGCCGATGAGCACGCCGGCGACCGCCGCAGGGATCATCGGCACGATCTGCTTCCAGCTGCCGCCTTGGCGGTTGAGGAGGTAGCCCATCAGGTCGGCCACGATGAGCATCGGGAGCACGATGCCTACGGAAGGCTTGGCGTCGAAGATCTTGGCCATGATGACCACGTTGAGCGTGGCCGTGCCGGCGAGGCCGGACTTCGAAAGCCCGATGCACAGGGCTCCGAAGAGGGCGAGCAGCAGTACCCAGCCGTCGTCGGGCAGGAGCGTGTGGCCATGGATCCAGTCGAGCATCGGCCGCAGTGAGTCGGAAACCCGCTCAGCGCGCGAGCGTCTTAATCCGTAGGCGCCGGTATTCCATCTGGCCTCGGTCGCCTTCGAGTCCGATCGGACCTGTCTCGGGCAGCTTGAGGGCGGCTTCGAGGACTTCGCCGTTGCAGGTGGCGTGCGCGACGCCGCCTTTCACGACGACGATGAGCTCGTTCCAGTCCTGAGGTTTGTAGCGCCTCAGGTCCTTGTAAGGTCCGGCGACCAGGAAGTCACGGCACTGGAGCTGAGGCTTGCGCAGGTAGACGCCGCTGTCGGCGTTGGGCGTGGCGCGGAATTCCAGGCGCAGTTCGAAGTCCTCGGGGAATTCACGCGTGGTCGAGAGCGCCTGGATGCGGCGTCCTTCGGCGGGGGTCGTGATGACGAGGCGTCCGGCGATGGCGCGGTAGCGTCCGTCGGAGCTCTCCGCGAGACCATCGAACTTCTGTTCGGCCTTGATCTCGACGACCGTCGGCGCGCCGGGCTTCGGCGCGCCCTTGCGGGGAGGCGTCACGCGGTAGCCCCAGCCGGTGAGGTCCTTGCCGTTGAAAAGGCTCACGAAGCCTTCCTCGGGCTTGAAGTCATCGGGCTGGGTGTCGAGGTGTCCGAGCGTGGCGAAGAGCGGACGCAGCGCCGAAGCCCATTTCGCATATCCGGCGGCGTTGAGGTGGAGCAGGTCGGGGAAGAGGGCGGGCAGGGCGTCGCCTTCGGCGTCCGCGAAGAGCGAGTAAGTGTCGAGCACGGTGAACTGAGGATCTCCCTTCACCGCGGCGGCGAAGAGCTCATTGACGGCCAGGATGGTCTCCTTGGGCCGCTTCTTCGTGGCCGAGCTCGGGAAGATGCGGCACACGATGACGGGCATCTTCGGGTCGTGCGCCTTCAGGGCCGCGACGATCTTCCGGAAGTTGCGTCCGATCGCGTCGGCGGGCACTTCGACTTCGATGTCATTAGTGCCCATCAGGAGCACGACCGCTTTGGGCCGGAGCGACAGCACGTCTTCCTGCAGGCGCAGGAGCATCCCGCGGGTGGTGTCGCCGCCGATGCCGCGGTTGGCGAGTTTCATGCCGTCGAAAGACTTCCGGAAATCCGTGCCCCAGCCCTGGGTGATCGAATCCCCGAAGAAGACGACGGCACCTTGGTCTTTGGCGGCCTCCGTCGCCCACTGCGGCCGGATGGTGTTCCAGCGCTTCACGTAGCCGTCGTAGCGGCGGAGCGCGCCTTCGCCAGGCAGCTTGGCCTCGGCCTCGGGTGCGGGCAGCGCGTAATGAGTCGGATCGGCAGCAAGGGCCGACAGCGTGAGGGCGAAGAAGGACAATAGTCGCATGGTAAATGAGTGTCAGGGCTTACTTGGCCTTCTTGCCCGCTTTGGACTTGGGCGCGGCGGGCTTGGGGAAGCGGATGACTTCGACGTCGTTCTTCTGCGGTTCACCTGGCGTGGACCGTCCGTCGGAGATGAGTTTCTCGAGCAAGGCTTTCATCTCGGCGACCTTCTCGGGCATCGTTGCGGCGAGGTTCTTCGTCTCGCCTAAGTCGGTGGCGAGGTCGTAGAGCTGGGCCGGCTGGGTCGGGATGTACTTCCAGTTACCCATGCGAAGTCCGGGGGTTCCGCCCGAGGCGCAACTCACGGCTTGGAGGCGGGTCGGCCCGGTCGCGCCTTTCAGCAACGGCAGGAAGCTGATGCTGTCTTCGGCGGCGTTGTCCGGTAGCTTCGTCCGCAGGATGTCGGCGAAGGTCGCGATCACGTCGGCCTGGTGCACGAGCTGGTCGCAGGTCGTCCCCGCTTTCACCTGACCGGGCCAACGCGCCATGAACGCGACCCGGTGGCCGCCCTCGTAGACCGAGGTCTTGTAATCGCGAAGCGGGCCGCTGGGGAAGTGGCCTTGCTTCTCCAGCTCCTTCGCGCCGGCATAGGCGGCGAAGCCGTTGTCGCTGGTGAAGAGCACGAGCGTGTCCTTCGCCGCGCCGCTGGCCTCGAGGGCGGCGAGGACCTTGCCCACGGCCGCGTCGGTCTCCATGATCAGGTCGGCGGCGGCGTTGTTGAGTCCGCTCTTGCCTTGCCACTCGGCGTTCACCGCGAGCGGGGTGTGCGGGGTCGTCAGGGGCAGGTACAGCAGGAAAGGCTCGGGTCGGCGGGCGGCGTCGGTGATGAACGCGGTGGCTCGTTCGACGAGGGTCGGCAGGATCGGCTCCAGCTTCCAGCCGGGCAGGGCGGGGCCGGGCTGACTGGCGAGGTTCTTGCCGAAGAACTGCTTGGGCAACGGTTCGCTCGGCATGCCGATCGTGCGGTCATCCTGGATGAAACAGTAAGGCGGCCAGTTGGGCACGTCGGTCCCGAAGTAGGTGTCGAAGCCGCGGGTCGTGGGGCCGCCTTTGATCGGTTGCGCGAAGACCTTGGCCCAGACGGCGCGATGGGTCTCGACCGAGGATGGGTCGGCCTCCTTGTAGCTTCGGAAGAGCGGTCGGTCGCCTTCGGCGATCGGCCAATCCCAGCCGAGGTGCCATTTGCCGATGGCCGCGGTGCGGTAGCCATGCCGCTTCGCCAGGCCAGCGACGGTGAGTCGGTCCTGGGCGATCAACGGTTCGCCGAAGACGCCGACGATGCCGGTCTGCAGGCGCGTGCGCCAGTGATAGCGGCCGGTGAGCAGGGCGTAGCGGGAAGGCGAACACACTCCCGATGAGGAGTGGCCGTCCGTGAAGCGCATGCCTTCGGCCGCCAGCCGGTCGAGGTGCGGTGTCGGGATCTTGCCGCGGGTCGGATTATAGGCCTGGACGTCGCCGTAACCGAGGTCGTCGGCCAGGATGATGAGGATGTTGGGTTTGGATCGCTCTGCCGCAACGACGGCGAGCGGCAGCAGCAGGACGAGCAACAGTCGCATGGGGGTCACCCGACCTTAGCCTGGCCCGCGCACCAATCAACCCACATGTCACGGAAGGCCTGCTCGACCTTGCGGGTATATCCCGCGGCGTCCAGCAAGGGCGACTTCTGCATGCGTCCTCGGAGGGAGCCGCGCAGCGCGGCCAGACGGACCGGATCCAGGGCGAGCCGCCGCGCGGTCTCGACATAGCCCTCGACGTCCTTGGTCGCGAGCTCGCCTAGCCCCACGTTGTTCAGAAGGCTGAGGCCGGCCCGTCCGAGGTTGCGTTCGCCGACGAGGCTCACGACCGGCACGCCCATCCAGAGCGCGTCGAGCGTGGTCGTCATGCCGCCGTAAGGGAAGGTGTCGAGCGCGACGTCTATGTCGTGATAGCGTTGCAGGAGCGCGCCTTGGGAGAGGTCGGCCGAGGCCGGCATGTAGTCGGCGAAGAGGATGCGGGCGGCGTCGACGCCACGGCGGGAGAATTCATCGGCGAACCGGCGACGATGCCCGCCTTGCTTGGCGAGGAGCTGCAAGCGCGAGCCGGGCGTGGCCAGCAGGAGCCGCGCCCAGGCGTCGAGCACGGCGCCGTTGATCTTGCTGTTGTTGTTGAAGGAACCGAAGGTGAGAGGCCTGCCCGACGTCGAAGGCAGGGCGTTGACTTCAGGATGGCCGGGCGGCGGCTCATAGCAGGTCCAGCAGTCAGGGATCAGCCAGGCCTTCTCCTGCGCGTGGGCCAGCGCGTTGCCGGTCGGAGGTTCGAGCCAGGCATCCGTCAGGCGGTAGTCCATCGTGGCGACGCCGGAGCTCTCGGGATAACCGAGCCAGGCGACCTGCAGCGGGGCGGGCTTGAGCGCGAAGACGTCCAGCCGGTTGTCCGAAGTGTGGAGCGCGAGGTCGATCAGGATGTCCACGCCGTCGGCCGCGATCGTTTCGGCCAGCTGGCCGGCCGTCTTCGTGCCGAGTTCACGCCACGCTTGGCTGCGCGAGCGGAACTCCTCGCCGACGGCGTCGGCCACGGGGTTGGCGTAGCAGTAAAGCTCGAAGCTCCCCGGGTCGAAACGGCGGAAGGACGGCAGCAGGGCCCGGCCGACCACATGGTCGCGCAGGTCGGGCGAGACGAAGCCGAGACGCAGGCGTCGGCCGGGCTCGGGGCGGTTCGCATGGACGATCCTCGGCGCCGGTTGCAGGCGGTTCCAGCCTTCATGGGCCGAGACAAGGTCGGCCGTGGCCGCCGTCGGGTCGTAGTGCAGGGTGAGGATAAGGTTGCTGCGTAGTTCCAGTCCGGCCGGATGGAGCTCGACGCAACGCCTCAGCAGGCGGGTCGCTTCGCTGATCTCACCTTGCTCCTTGAGGAGGACAGCAAGGTTGTTGAGCGGGACCACGTGGCCTGGATCGTGCGCCAACGCCCTGCGGAAGCATTCGGCCGCGCCGTCCAGGTCGCATGCTTCCTGCAGCATCGCGCCGAGATTGGTCAGGATGGCGATGTGGCCGGGGTGGCGGCTCAAGGCCGCACGATACCAGTCGGTCGCTTCGCTGCGCCGCCCCGCGGCGTGCAGCGCGATGCCCAGCTGCAGGTCGCGGTCCGGGTAGTCGGGGCGCAGCCGGCATGATTGTTCGAAGGCCGCGACGGCTTCGTCATGCCTGCGGAGCTTGAGCAAGGCGTTGCCGAGGTTGTAGTGGTGGACGGCTTCGTCGGGCTGGAGTCGGATGGCTTCGCGCAGCCTTATCTCGGCCTCGCCGGGCTCGGAACGGTCGAGCAGACGGGCTCCGAGGTTGGCGTGGTAATGCGGTACGGATGGGTTGAGGCGGATGGCCTCGCGCAGCTTCGCGAAGCCGTCGATTTCCCTGCCCAGGTCGATCTCCGCCAGCCCCAGCAGGTGGAGGATGTCGGTGGAGTCGGGGAAAGCCGCGAGCAGTTGGCGGTAAATCTCCTCGGCCTGCGCATGCCTTCCTTCTCGGTGCAGCGTCATCGCATGGTCGAGGGCGGCCTGGGGGTCGGTGAACTGCACGTTATCAGCGAAGCGGTTCGAAACCAGGATGACCAGCGTCAAGTCATCCGTCTTCAGCGGATTTCCTGATAGTCGGAAGTGAGGGTCAGCTGGCCGGCGTAGGCATTGACATACCAAGCCGTCGTGCCGGCGGGCAGGGGAGCGGAGGTCGTGGTGCCACCGCCGCCGCTGGCGGCCGCGGCCGGCGTCTCGACCCATTTGCGTGTGCCGGTGAAGCCTTTGTCGGTCGTCGAGACGAGCACGGCGCGGTCGATCGGTTTCGTGGAGTGAAAGACCGCGATGGCGGTGCCGGACTCGGTCTTGGCCGAAGGGGAGCTGCCCCACGGCTTGCCGGTCTCGACGACGCTCTTCGCGAAGGCGTAGCTGTCGGGCGGGTTCCAGCCGGCGGGGTGGCTGTGGCCCATCTTAGTCACGAGCGAGACCATGCGCGGGCCGGGAGTCTTGCGGTAATGTTCGGACTGGCAGCCCAGCGGGAAGTGGGCGTCCTGCGGCCAGGACAGCCAGAGCACCGGCATCTTCACGCGCTCGGCGTAGTTCATGCCGTCCCAGGCTTCTTTGTACCCTGCGTTGTCATGCAGGGCTCGGCCCCAGTGGTTCTCGGCGTCGAAGAGGTGGCCGCAGCCGTAGGTCGGGATGCCGAAGGCGAAGCGTGCGTCGAGGCCGACGACCGTGCTCGTGATGACGCCGCCCCAGGAGATGCCCATCACGCCGATCTTCGAGGCGTCGACCTCAGGGAGGGAGCGGAGGAGCGAATTCGCCAGCATCGTGTCGGCGAGCGCGTGATACATCCACTGTTCCTTGAGCGGGAGCTTCGTGTCGGCGAAAGTGCCGTCGCGTGCCGGCCCCGAGAAAGCATGGCGCGCCCAGGTCGGGCGGCCTTTCACTTTGTTCTCGTTCACGTCCGTCTGGCCTTCGACGGCGATGCTGATGGCCGCGAAGCCCTGGGCGTTCCATTTCTGGACCCATTCCTTGTAGGCAGTGCCGCCGCCTCCGTGGACCAGCACCATGCCCGGGACCTTGCCGGTACGTTGCGCCGGCAGGCCGATCCAGCCGAAGACGCGCGTCGGCTTTCCTTGCCAAGGCAGGGCGTCGTAGAAGATGGCGCGGACCGTTCCGTCCGGTTTGAAGCCTTCGGCCTCATGAACCTTGGGCGCTTGGGCGCACGCGTCGGCAAGCCCGAGCACGACCATGCGGTCGGCGGCCGGGTCGGCGTAAACGGCGAGGGCGAGGAAGACGAGGAGCAGGTTTCGCATGGAGTTATCGGGCGACGCGGACCTGGCGGAATCCGGCCGAAGCCCCGAAGACCAGCAGGTCGACGGAAGTCTTGGCTTTGCCGATGCTGGGGTGCCTGCCTTTGAAGGTCTGGTCGTTGACTTGGATGGTGACCTCGTCGCCCTTGAACGTCAGCCGGACGGGATACCACTCGCCCGCGGCCAGCTTCAGGTTCTTCTTGGCGAGGTCCTCGGTGGCCGTGGACGGTTCGCCCTTGGAAGGATTCTTCGTGAGGATCGCGTTCGTCCGCGAGATGACGAGACGGAAGCCGGCGTCGCCCGCGCCGAAACGCAGCGAGACGCGATTCGCGCCCTGCAGGTTGACTTCACAGTCGAAGACGCCGTCGCCCAGCGTCAGAGGCGAGCGGAGCGACGCCGGTTTTTCCTGTCCGCCCTTCGGCTGAGCGAAGAGCCCGCCCTCGCGGGCGTTCCACTCGCCGGCCGAGGCCAGCGGAGAGAGGGCTTCGGCCTTGCCGGTCAGGTCGGAAAGGGTGGCGATCCCGGGACGAAGGGGTTTCACGTCCGCGGCGGGTAATTCACGGCTGAAGCCGCCGTCGCGATAACGACGCAGCAGGTCCTTGAGTTCGGCCACGACCTCCGGGTGCTCGGTGGAGACGTCCTTGGTCTCGGCCGGGTCGGCGATGGTGTCGTAGAGCTGCGGGCGATGCTGCGCCTTGCGTGCTTTGCGCGCGCCCTCTGCGATCTCGTCGACGGGTACCCCTTCGATCCATTTCCAGCGTCCTTTGCGCACGGCGAAGACGCCGTCGGCGCTATGGATGATCAGGTCCTCGCGCCCTTTGGCTTCGGCGGCGCCCGGGATGAGCGCGGGCAGGAAACTGCGGCTGTCTTCGGCTCCGACTTCCTTGGCGGGCAGGGGGGCGCCCACGATTTCGGCCGTGGTCGCCAGGATGTCGACGACGCTGACCATCTGCGTCGCCGTGGAGCCGGCCGGCACCTTGCCGGGCCAGCGGGCGATGAAGGGGACCTTGAAGCCGCCTTCCCAGACGTCATGTTTGCCTCCGCGGATCCCGCCGTTGACCTTGAGGCCGGCCTTGAAGGCCGCGGTCTGCAGCAGCCGTTCGTTCTCGGGTTTGAAGACGCCCCCGTTGTCGCTCGTGAACAGGACCAGGGTGTCCTTGGTCGCTCCCATCTTGTCGAGCGTGGCGAGGATACGCCCCACGCTCGCATCGAGTTCATGGATCCAGTCGCCGTATGCGCCGGCGGCGCTGCTTCCGGCGAGGGCTTTGTCGGGGGTCACCGGGTTGTGCACCGCCACCGGCGTGAAATAGAGGAAGAACGGCCGGTCCTTGGGCTGAGCCTCGAGCCAGGTGGTGGCCTTGTCGGTCAGCACCTTCATCACGCGCTCGTTCTTCCGGCGGGGCGCATCGAGGTCGAGGATCTTGGCCTTGCCGTTCTCCATGTCCTCGGGTCCGTAAGTGGCCTTGAAGTCGTCGCTGTCGGTCGCAGGCCCCGCAAGCTTCGTCCCGGAGGGAATCCCGCCGGAGCGGAGGCCGTAGACGAAGCGGTCCTCGACGTAGACGCCGGTGAGGTCGCCGTGATTGGAAGGTACGCCGAAGTGGTAGTCGAAGCCGATGTCCAGAGGGCCGGGGGAGAGTTCAGCCTTATACTCCGTGCGCCACTTCGGGTCTTCGTTCTCTTTGCCGTACCCGAGGTGCCATTTGCCGACGGCGGCCGTGGCGTACCCCTTGGCCTTGAGGAGGGAGGCCACGTTGACGCGGCCGGGTTCGATGTGGAGCGGCGAGAAGGTGCCGAGCACCTCGTGGGTGAGGCTCGTGCGCCAGCAGTAGCGTCCGGTGAGCAGGGAATAGCGGGTCGGCGAGCAGACGGAGGAGGTCGTGTTGCCGTCGGTGAAGCGTCGTCCCTCGGCGGCGAGGCGGTCGATGGCCGGCGTGCGGATCAGTTTCGGGTCGGCGCCATAGCAACCGGCGCTGCCGTAGCCGAAGTCATCGGCCAGGATGACCACGATGTTGGGGCGGTCGGCGGCCGAAGCCGTCAGCGCGAAGAGCAGGCAGAGCAGGGGGCGCATGTCACTTGGAGGAAAGTTCGCGGAGGATGGCGTCGACGGCGGCCTGCGCGATGAGGTCGTAGGCCGGGCCGGTCCAGTGGAACATGTCGCCGCGCGCCAGCTCGCGTTTCTCGATCAGCAGTCCGTAGAAGTCGACGACCGGCACGCCCATCTCCGCCATGACCTTGGCGGCCATGCGGTTCTGTTCGACGATGTTGGGATTGATCTCCTGGTTGATCTCGGACGGGGCGCCCTTGACGGTCACGGGCGTGCTGCTCGCCCAGAGGAGCTTCGCCTTGGGCAGCTTGGTCCGCAGCACTTCGACGTAGCCTTTCATCAGCGGCTCGAAGGTGCCCGGCTTGATCCGGCCTGGCTGCCAGCCGTGCAGGCCCATGTTGAAGACGACGACGTCGTAGGGACCGTTGTCCAGCACTTCGCCCAGCAGCTTGTTGACGTGCGTGGACTGATTGTAGGGATTCACCCACAGGTCGACGTTGGCTTTGCCGGCGAGCAGCTTGGAAGCCTTGCCTTGGTAGCCGTTGAGGATCGAGTCGCCGATGAGAAGGACACGCGGGAGCTTGGCGTCCTTGATGACGGCCTTCTCGAGGCGCCAGCCTTTGCCGTCGGACTGGACGCGTTTATCGGTCTCGACCGGGGCGGGCCGGTCGGCGGCCACGGCCGTGAGGGCGAGGAGGGTCAGGAGGATGGAGCGCATGGGATTATTTTCCTTCGGCGGCCCACTTCTTCATCTGGGCGATGTTCTTTTCGACCTCGGGGTTGCCCTTGCCGACGTAAGGCTTCATGTCGCTGTCGTACATGGCCATGCTTTCCGGACCGGGGTCGCGGGTGGCGATGAGCTTGGCGTCCAGCCGGCGGCGATGCTCTTCGAGCACGCCGGCGAAGGCCGGATCATCCGCGAGATTGTGAACCTGATGCGGGTCGGCGGCGAGTTCGTAGAGTTCCTCGCGCGGGCGGGCAGGGCTGAAAAGGAGCTGTTCGGTGAGCGTCGGCAGCTGGCCGGCGGCATGCAGCTCGCGCAGGCGCTGCACGATGGCTTTGCCGTCTTTGTAGGCGCAGGGCTGCAGGTGCGGGCGGTCCGGGTGGTAATTACGCACGTAGATGAACTTGTCCGTGCGCAGGCTGCGGATCTTCTCCGTGGTCTCGTCGCAGCGGTCACGGGCGGAGAAGGCCTCGGTGCGGCGGGCGTAGGAGGGTGAAAGGACGTCCTTGCCTTGCGTCCAGGAAGGAACGCCGATTCCGGCCGCGGCCAAGGACACGGCGGCGAGGTCGATGTGTTCGACGAGGTCCGTGCGCAGCTGTCCGGCCGGCAGGCCAGGGCCGCGCATCACCAGCGGGACGTGGGCGCCCTCCTCGTAGAGGAACTGTTTGCCGCGGGCATGGCTGATGCCGTGGTCGGTCATGAAGATGATCAGCGTGTCGGCGAGCAGGCCTTCTTTCTCCAGGCGTTCGCGGACCCGGCCGACGTGCAGGTCGGTCAGGCGCACGGCGTCGAGGTAATCGGCCCAATCCTGCAGCAGGACGGGGTCGCGCGGGTAGTACGGGGGGAGGGTGACCTTCGCGGGGTCGGTGCCGGCTCCGAGCTCACGCTTCACTCTTTCGCGGAACTGGACCCGGGCGGCCTCGGAGCCTTCGCGCAGCTTGCCGCCGTGGAGCTGGACCTGCATGAAGAAAGGCTGGCCCGGCTTGCGTCCTGCCCAGTCGTGCGAGTCATACATGGCCGGATCCCATTCGAAGTTGTAGTCAGTCTTGCCGAGGCGCGAAGCGCCGGCGTTCTTCGCCTTCTTGCCTTTGCCGGCGCCGAAGGGCAGGCCGCGGAAATCGAGATCCGGCAGGCCGCTGCCGATGCAGGTGTAGTACCCGGCTTGCTGGAAGAGTTTCGGCGCGGGGGTGACTGGGGCGGGCAGTTCGATCTTCAGTTCGCCGCGGCCGCTGCGGTGGTGATGGGCGCCGATGGTCGTCTGGTACATCCCCGTGACCAGGGCCGAACGGCAAGGGGAGCAGACCGGGGCCGTCACGTAAGCTCGGCTGAAGCGGGTGCCTTCCTTCGCCAGGCGGTCGACGTTCGGGGTGGCGATGGTCTTCTCGCCGTAGCAGGAGAAGTTCGGCGACATGTCGTCGACCACGAACCAGAGGATGTTCGGCCGCTCGGCGGCGATGGCCGTCAGGGCGAAGAACAGGCAGAGCAGGGGGCGCATGGGGTGAGGTCAGGTTGGGTGCAAAGGCGGGACGTGGCAAAAATAATGGGGTCAGACCCCGTTAATAGGGTCTGACCCCATTATGGGGAAGGCGTTGGGCAGCTTATTTCTGGGTGAAGACGAACACGCCGTGCTTGTTGGCGATGACGATGTCGGGCTTGCCGTCCGCGTTGACCTTGCCGGTGAAGAACTGGGTGCCGACGCCGCTGTCGGCGTCGATGCGTCGGGGGACGAAGCAGGCGCCTCCCTGGCCGTCGCGGTTCAGTTCGAACCAGTAGAGCACCGGGTCGGCGTTCGGCTCGTCGTCGCCCTTGATGCCGTGCGCCCAGCGGCGTTTGCCGCAGATGATGTCGGGCAGGCCGTCGCCGTTCATGTCCTGGAGTTCGACGGCGTGGATCTGGCTGAAGCCCTTGCTGTCGGCGTTGTCTTCCTTGGTCTTGCCGAGGATGACGTGCTCTTTGAAGGAAGCGTCGGCGTTCTGTTCGAACCAGGAGAGACCGTAGCTGTGGGCCTTGATGCTCGTGATGACGTCGTTGCGTCCGTCCTTGTTCACGTCGTAGACGTACATCTGGGCGCCGCCCACGCCGAAGGCCGCCTTGTGGAACTTCCAAGGGCCGGGCGAGGCGAGGTCCTTCGGCTGTTCATACCAGCCGTTGGCTTCGAGGATGTCCATGCGTCCGTCGCCGTTGACGTCGCCGGCGCCGTAGCCGTGCGTGTACTTGAAGATCTTCTGGTCGTTCTCCTTGGACTTCTCGGTGATCGCGTGGAACTTGGCCTTGCCGAACGGGTTGGACCAGTCGATCACGGCGAAGCCGAACTGGCCTCCGTGGCGACCCTTGTTGTTCTTGGGGTCCTTGACGGCGTCGCTGGTGTGGCAGAGCAGCTCGGGCTTGCCGTCGCCGTTCATGTCCACGAGCTGCGGCGATTCGCCGTCGGCCACGTCGAAGACGTTATGCACGGTCCAAGGACCGGATTTGCCCTTGGGGTTCTCGTAGATCAGCGCAGGGTCGCCGGGAAAGCCGAAGACCAGGATGTCGGACCAGCCGTCGGCGTTGAAGTCGTAGGCGTAGGAGATGAAGTAGTCGGAGTAGCCCGTGGCGCCGTTGAAGGGCGTCTTGTTCGGGCCCTTGTCATGCGAGGGCTCGGCGGCGTAGGCGACGCGCTGCTTGAAGTCCGGACCCTTCCAGATGAACCAGCCGGCGGCGACGTCCGCATGACCGTCATGGTCGAAGTCGGCGACGGCGCAGCCTTCGGCCACGAAATCCTTCGTGAGGGTCTGCTTGTCGAAGGAGATGGGGCCGGCGACGGCGCAGACGCCGAGCAGGAGCGGAAGGAGGGGGGCGAGGGTACGCATGGGGGTATGATTAATACACCCGATGCGGGGATTGGTTGCGAGGAGTTTTCGGCAAAACCCCGTAATGAAGGCTAATGATTACTCCAGCCGACCGAACATGATGCGTTCCTTACGGCTCGGGTCGGAATCGCCCTGGGTCACGCTGAACCAGATCTGGCCGTTGGTCTCGACGAAGGTGGGGTATTGGAAGGACTTGGTGGTCTCGAAGCGGTATTTGCGCTCCCAGGTCTTGCCGTCCTTGGAGACGTCGACGTTGAACACGCTGCGGCTCACCTTGTCGATCTGGGTGCTTTCCTGCCAGCCGAGGTAATAGACGCCGTTGAACTTGTCGAAGGTCGGCTTGGAGGCGGCCCCTTTCTTCACGAAGTCCTTCTCGCCGCCGGTCGTCCAAGTCTTGCCGTCGCGGCTCTCGCAGAACCAATAATTATGATCGCCGTTCTCCTGACGGCAGATCGCCAGCCACGTTCCGTCGGGCAGGCGGTTGACCGCAGGCTCGGTGAGGGCGGGCTTGCCGGGCCCGTTGAAGTGACCGACGACCTCGAGCGTGTCGGCCGTGGCGTTCAGCGTGCAGAGCGTCTGCTGCGCTCCGAGGTAGTTGTTGATGGCCATGTAGGTCCGTCCGTCGAAGTCCTTGAAATTGTCGAACAGGTATACTCCGGCGTCCATGGGCTTGCGGAGGAAACCCTGCTTGGCGGCGTCCGCATGCAGATGTCGGGGCTGGAGGTCGAAGACTCCGTCGCTCGTCTTGATCTTCATGCGATGGATCTCCGGCTCGAAGGTCATCGTGCCGAGGTCGAGGTCGCGATAATACGTCTGCGACTGGCGCTTGCCGGGCTGCTCGCTGGCGAACCAGCAACGCAGCGTCTTCGGGCCGATCTGGCGGATACGCGGGACGAAGCAGGCGCCGACCGGTAGGGTCTCGTTGGCGAAGGCCTGTTCGGAGCGTGCGATGGTCATCACGTCGAGCAGGCGTTCGTTGCGGAGGTCGACGATCGAGAGCGTGGCGTAGATGAAGGGCCAGGTCGCGGCCTCGCCGGCCTGACGGTCATTGGCTTCGGCGACGACGTAGGCGCGGTCACCTACGATGACGAGGTGGGAGTCGTGGGAGCCTTTGACTTCAGGGCCGCTGACCTTGATGAGTCCGGTCATGACCTTGTCCCCGGCGGCCTTGGCGTCCCATCCGGCGGGCAGCAGCGTGGCGGCGGGCTTGGTCTCCGGCTCCGGCGTGGAGCAGGCCACGAGCAGGGCGGAAAGACAGAGAAGCAGGCGGGTCTTCATGGGGCTTATTTTGCCGCAGCGGCGACCGGGAGCAACTGGAAGGCGTCGAGGATGACGAAACCGGCGGTATTGTCATTGCTGATGGTCAGGACGTAATCGATGCCTTGGCGGAGCGTAAGCTGCCGAAGGGGGCGGAAGGCCTCGCCGGCCGGCAGAGGCTGGGTCTGGTCTACGGTGAAGCGATGCTCCGCGCCGCCTCCCTCGAGCTTGAGCGGCAGTCGGGTCGTCCGGGTTTCGTGGGCCGAGTAGGCCATGCGGAGTTCGTATTCGCCGTCGGCCGGCACCTTGAAGCGGAAGGTCGCCTTGGACTTTCCGTCCGAACGCTTGCCGTCGTGGACATAACCCGGGCCTACGTGCGGCTTGAAGTTCGTGGAGTGCTCCCAGTCGCCGGAGAGTTCGGCCTGCGCATCGTCGAGGATCAGGCCGGGCAGGGAAGCGGGTGCGATACCGGTGCCTTTGCCAGAGGCAGGTGTCTTGGCGGGCAGCGGCGGGAGCACCGGCAGGTCGAGGGCTTGGTTCTGCGCAAGCAGGCGGGCGCGAAGCCGGCCGTAGTCGAGCGTCTGGACAGAGACGCCTTCTTTGGCGGCGAGGGCGGCGGCGATGCCGGCGCTCTGGCCGATCGCCATCCAGGTCGGCTCAACGCGGATGGAGGAGTAGGCCACGTGGGTGGCGGAGAGGGCGACGGGCACGAGAAGGTTGGAGCATTCTGCGGAGGCCGGCGTGATCGCGCGATAAGGGACGTGGTAGGCGTAGCCGTGAGGGCGGCCAGGCATGCGTACCGGGAAGATCGTACCCTCGTTCAGGACGCCTTCCGGCAGCGCGATGCGGCGGCAGTCATGCGAGTCGATCGGGAAGGACGAGACCGCGATCGGGTCGTCCTTCTTGGGTTCGTCGATGATGTCTTTCTGCGTGAGCGTGTAGCGTCCGTCCAGACGGCGGCCTTCGCGGACATAAAGCTGGGGCGACCAATGCCCCGTCTCGGGGAATTCGTCGCGGCAGAGGCCGAGTTCGGCCATCGTCTCGCGGATCTTGGCCGGGACGGCGGCGTCGGTCGTGAGGAAGCGATAGAACTCCAGGGTGTATTCCTTGTGCTTGTCCCAGAGCTTGGCGCGGCCGGCGGGGTCGGAGGCGCACCAGCCGTTGGCCTCGCCGACGAGGCCCATCGAGAACATCTTCCCGATGCCGTTGTTGGCGTCGAACTTGTCGCCGGGCAGCGGATAGAGGTCCCAGGGCAAGGGCGCGTTCGGGTATTTCTGGAAATAGCGTCGGACCAGTTCGAAGCGGGCCGGATCATAGGCCTTCGGCGCAGGGAAGGGCACGCGGTTGGCAGGGTCCTTCGTGAGGCACAGTCGGAAGCTGTAGACCATCACCGTCTGTTCGCCGGCGTTGTCGTCGCCCTTGCGTACGGTCGTGATCAGCGGGAGCGGCAGGCCGTGGGCATCAAAGCCGTCGATCGCCATGAGCTGCTTCGGATACTGGCGGCCGGCGAGGGATTCGCCGTATTCGTCGCGGCTGTCGCGTCCGAGATGCCAGTAGACGCCTGCCTTCGCGAGCAGGTCGCCTTCATAGGTGGCGTCGACGAAGACCTTGGCCGAATGGACTCCGGCGGGTGTCCGGAAACCGACGATCTTGGCGCCTTCCTTTTCGACGGATTCGAGCGGCTGCTGCGTCAGCACGGTCACGCCGGCTTCCTTGAGCATCGCATCGGTCACGCGGGCGGCGACGTGCGGCTCGTAGGTCCAGACCACGTTGTTTTTGACGGCGACGTCGTAGGGCAGTTTGACGCCGCGGGCGGCGTAATCGGCGGCCACGCGCTGGTGCCATTCTTCGAACAGGCCGCGGAGCGTCGAGCGGATCGTCTGATTGGAGTCGCTGAAGCTGAGTCCGCCCGTGTTGACGCCGCCGACATGGGCGGTCGGTTCGATGAGCACGACCTTGGCGCCTTCGCGGGCGGCGGCGATCGCCGCGCAGAAGCCTCCGGGCGTGGCTCCGTAGACGATCACGTCGGCCTCGACGGCCTGGGCGACGGGCAAGGATAGGAGCAGCCCGAGGGCGAGGAGGAGGCGCATGGGCGGGGAGGAGGGCAACTTAGCCCTCGGCCCCGCTTTGCCAACTCATTCTGCCTACCAGCGCCGGCTTACTTCGCCGGCAACGGGGGCAGTTTCGCGCTGTAATGCACCGCGCGGTGACGGGCGTCGTCGTAGGCGAAGTGCAGCCACTGTTTGTCGGCGCTGACGAAACCGTCCGGGTAATTGATCGAGCCCTTCATGAGCTTGCCAGGGTATTTCGGGTCGGGACCGGCCTCAGGGACGAGCACGCGCTGGTAGGGCCAGGTCTTGCCGTCGTCGAAGCTGATCCAGAGCGACAGGGGCGCGCGGCGCTTGGAGTTGTTGTTATGCAACAGAGCGACGGACTTGCCGCCGAGCGGGAACAGGGTGGCCTTGCTGCCCGGGTTGGGGATCTCGGTGACCGTGGCGAATTCCGGCCAGGTGCGGCCGCCGTCCATGGAGACGGCTTGGTAGAGGACGCCGCCGAGGCGGTCGGCGCGGATGAACATCAGGATCGAGCCGTCGGCGCGTTCATGGATGGTCGGTTCGGCCCAGCCGAAATACCTGTCGTTGGCCGTGAGGCGTACGTTGCCGTGCTCGCTCCACGTCTTGCCGCCGTCGGCGCTCATCAGGACGCCGTTGCGCGGGTTGGTGAAGGCGCGGTCGAGCGGGGCCTTGTCCTTTTCGGCGTCGGGGCCGACATAGTGCTGGAAGGGCATCAGGATGCGTCCGTCACGCGTGGTGATCGACGGGCGGATGAAGGTGCGCTCCTTGAGGCGTCCGGGGAGTTCCTGCGGCTTGCTCCAGGTCTTGAACGAGTCGTCGCTGGTCAGGTACCAGGAGCGCCAGTCGTTGGCCCAGTGCTTCGAATGCGTCGAGAAAAAGAGCGTCGCGCGTCCGTCGCGCACCAGGACTTCGGTCGGGCCCTGGCCGATGGTCTTGCCTTCGCGGGGGAAGCCGACGTCGAAGGACGCCAGCGGCGTCCAGGTCTTGCCCTCGTCGGTGCTGCGCGTGATGGCGGTGTAGTTGAGCGGAGACGGCTCGGTGTCGCCGCCGGCGAGCATGAAGTAGATCCATGAACCGTCTGGCATCAGACGCAGGGTCGTGTCGCAGACCATGCGGTTCGGTGAGTAGCCTTCGTAGGGGATGCTCGTGCGGTCCTGCTTGGCGTCCTCCAGGCCTTGGGCCGTCCATTTGGTGTCAGCGGTGATGGCTCCCGAAGATTCGTCGGCGGCAGCCGATGCGATGCCGAGCAGCAAGGCGTGGATGATCGCTAGTTTCATGAGGGAATTGACTCAGCGCAGACCGAGCTTGGCGCACGCCTGGCGGATGACCCAGTCGCTGGACTCAAGGGCCTTGCGCGCGGCTTCATCATCGGCGCCGGTGAGTTCCCTCACGATGCGGATGGCGCGGCCGCGGAGCTTCGAGTTCGAGGGCTTCAGGTCGATCATCAGGTTGCTCATGACTTTGCCGGAGCGGGCGAGCGCGAGCGTGGTGATCAGGTTGAGGACGAGCTTCGTCGCGGTGCCGGCCTTGAGGCGGGTGGAACCCGTGAGCACTTCCGGTCCGGTGTCAGGCAGGATGGCGCGATCAAGCAGCGGGTGGTCGCGGTAGCCCGGATTGCACGAGACCAGTACCGTCTTGGCGCCGCGGCGGCGGGCCTCGGCGAGGCAACCCCAGATGAAGGGCGCATGGCCGCTGGCGGAAAGGCCGATGACCACGTCGTTCGCCTGGATCGAGCGGGCTTCGATGGCGCGTCGGCCGGCGTCGGCATCATCTTCGGCGCCTTCGACCGCGCTCCAGAGCGCCTGGTTGCCGCCGGCCATGATGCCTTGCACGAGGCGTGGAGGCGTCCGGAAGGTCGGCGGGCATTCGCTGGCGTCGAGGACGCCGAGACGGCCGCTGGTGCCGGCACCGCAGTAGAAGAGGCGACCACCGGCGGCGAAGGCGCGCACGACCTCGTTGACGGTCCATTCGATGTGCGCGCTTTCCGCGAGGATCTTGCCGGGCAAGGTGGCGTCCTCGTCGAGCATCAGGCGGATAGCCTGCGGTAAGGGCATCTCGGCGAAGCCCGTGGACTTCGGGTTACGGCCTTCGGTCGGTGCGGAAGCGACGGGGCGCCAGGAGGCGAGAGCGGTGGCCGGTGCCGAGATCGTCTGTTGTTTTGCGGCAGCGCCGCCTTCGAGGCCACGGGCGAGACGGATGGCTCCCCAGGTGCCGGAGCGTGACAGCCGGATGACTTCGCTGCCGGGCCGGGCGGCGAGGATCTTGGCCGTGACCTCGTCGGCGAACCAAGGATTCTTGAGGATCGTCGAACCGTTGAGCAGGAACTGGACCTTCTCGCCAGGTGCGGCGATGCGGGCGGCGCAGTGGACGGCGTCCTTGCTGAGGCGGTCGGAGGCGCGTCGCAGGATGGCGACGGCGATCTCGTCCTGACGAGAGGCCGCGGCGGCGAAGACGACCTGGGCGAGCGAAGCGATTTCGGTCTTGCTGGCCGACATCGACCACTCGATGAGGGCCTCGGGGTCGTTCATCTGCAGGAACGCCAGCATGTCGGCGCCCAGGGCGGGCCAGCCGGCCTCGATGTCGGAGATCGTGACCGTCGAGCGAAGGGCGTGCACGGCGATGTCGCACGCGCTGCCGCGGTCGCCGATGATGTGGCCGCGGCCGCCGACCTTGACCGTCGCGCCGGAGCGATGACGTCCGAGCGAGCACGAGCCCGTGCCGCTGAGCAGCAGCACCTGCGCGGCGCAGTCGGCGCTCCAGCCTTCGGCTTCGATGGCGAGGAGCAGATCGTCGCCGACGAAGGCGGGGGTGTCGGGCCAGGTCCGCGTGATCGCGCGGCTGAGGCGATCGCGATCCGCGGCGGTGCGGACGCCGGCCATGCCGACGCCGATGCGGTCGGGCTTGGCCGGGAGCTGGTCGCGGATCGAGTCGAGCAGGGCGGTCAGCTGGTCGTCGGCGAGGAGTCGGAGATTGCCGGGTCCGGCGGTGACCGAAGCGAGCACCTGATCCGCGGCATCGACCAGGGTCGCCGTGGTGCGGGTGCCGCCGCCTTCGATGCCGAGGACGAGCATAGGGTCAGCGGACCTTGTAGATCTTCACGTCGTCGATCCAGACGGTCGAGTTCGCGAGGAAGCTGAACCAGCGCTTGGGGTCGTGGGCGTAGCCCTCGGAGCGGTGGCTGGCGATGAGCTTGCCGTCGAGGCTGAAGCGCATCTCGTCTCCTTCGGTGACCAAGGTGAACACGTGCCATTCCTGGTCGGCCTTCAGCGGGGTGGTCTGCGATTTCTTCTTGAGCATCGCCTCGAAGGCGGGGTCCGGCTTGCGCTTCGCGGCCGCGTCCTCGGCATGCTTCTTCTTCACGGCGAGGTTCATCGAACCCGTCTTGCGGTCCGAGAGGTTCAAGTCTGTCTGCGAGAGGGTCGCATAGCAGAGGTGGCCGGCATGGACATCCTTGAGGGAGCGGTCGACGAAACCGGTGACGAGGTTCTCGGCCTTGTTCAGTCCGGGGAACTTGAAGCGCACGATCACGCCGCCGTCGGCGAAACCGGCGTCGTGGTGGATGTGGGCGGCATGGCCGGCTTCCTTGGTCGCGCTGGCGATCTTCATGATGCCGGCGTCGAGGTCGGCCTGCTTGAGCTTGGGGACGCGGTCGGCCGTGGCGCTTTCCCAGCCGT
>JACCDN010237228.1_pt1 | contig 45227 bp, 47 predicted proteins | sample 7441691 | NCBI WGS metagenome assembly JACCDN01 (sample SAMN15323439, study PRJNA562643) | freshwater metagenome | isolation source: river surface water | place: USA:Blue River Watershed | collected 2017-08-16 | reverse complement strand
CAGCCTGTTCGGCCGCTTGCCGCGCCTGCCCTATGGCAAAAAGGAAATTCCGGCGGAAACCGCCGAAGGCACCACGACGGCTTATTATAATCCGGGTTCGCCCGAAATCGGCATCTCCGGAACCTATTTCGTCAACACGTCGAAACTGAACCAGCGCCCGTTCTGGGAAATTCCGGCCTTGTCGGTGCATGAGGGAGTCCCCGGGCATCACCACCAAATCGCTTTGCAGCAAGAATTGCCCTTGTCCGATTTCCGCAAATATGGCGCATTCTTCACCGCCTTTACCGAAGGCTGGGGCCTGTATTCCGAGCGGTTGGGCATCGAAATGGGCCTATATGATACGCCGGCCAAAGACATGGGCCGTCTGTCTTATGAAATGTGGCGCGCATGCCGCTTGGTCGTCGACACCGGCATTCATGCCAAGGGTTGGAGCAAGCAGCAGGCGATCGATTTCATGACCGACAACAGCGCGCTGTCGGCCGCCAATATCGAAGCCGAGGTCAACCGCTACATCAGCTGGCCCGGTCAGGCGCTGGCCTATAAATTGGGCGAGCTGAAGATCCGGGAATTGCGGACCATGGCAACCAAAGAGCTTGGACCAAAATTCAACCTTGCGGCGTTCCATGACGCCGTATTGGGCCAAGGCTCAGTCCCGCTCGATGTTTTGGAGCAGCAGATTAAGGACTGGGTCGCCGCGGAAAAAGCGAAGGGCTAAGCCCGCTTATTTGGGCTCAGGCAGCGGCTCTGCGTCGGCAGATGCCGCTTCCTTGGCATCCAGTTCCGCCTGCAACTTCGCCTCGCGTTCGGCGCGGCCCTTTTCAAATTCGGCCACGCGTGCTTCGACTTCGGCAGCCTCTGCATCAATGCCCGCCATGCGCTTGGCGCGTTCGGCGGCGATCAGGCGGCCAAAGACAATGCCGGGGTCTTGCGCTTTTTCGGCATAGGCGCGGTCAATTTCTTTCAGCCCACATCCGGTAAAGCCGCCAGCACCCGATGCCGAGCAGCTCATCGTGCCGCTGGCGCCCACATATTCGTAGGATTTGATCCGTTCAGACATCGCCTGATTGCGCGGGTCATTGGGGTCGCCGCGCAAGGGCGACGGAATGCGGTACCGGTCCGCCTCCCCCATCCGCGCGCAGACGACGATTTCGGCGCCTTGGCTTTCGGGGCATTTGTCGTTGCCATAGATGATCAACTGGTTGATCTTTTCGTCACCCGGCTGCGAAGCGGGGGCATTTTGTGCCGGTGCTTGCGCCGACAGCATGAGAGCCAAAGCGGCGACGGAAATATTGGCCATTGCGTTCACGGGATATTCTCCAAAAATCTATGCTCTGGCTTGAACGTCGCAGGCTGAATGCGCGATGAAGCTCAAATATGTTTCGACACGGCAATCGCGGTGCGGCAGCCCAAGCGGACAAGCGCGCTCATGACCGGATAGGCCAGTGCGCGCTCTGCACCTTCGGCCAGCGCCGTGGCTTTATGTTCCAGCTCGTCCGCCTGAAAATCGGCAATCATCGCCGACAATTCGGGATCGCTGTCACCGATTTCTTCAAGCTGCTCGCTATAATGGCGGTCAATTTCGGTTTCGATCGCCACGGTGCAGGCCATTGCTGCCTCCGGGCTGATTGCGGCAGACACCGCGCCAAGGGCAAAACCGGCGGCGTTCCAAATCGGGTACAAAGCCGTTGGACGCACGCCGCGTTCGGCCATCATCTTGTCAAAGGCGCTGAGGTGCCGTTCCTCTTGCTCGGCCATATGCGCAATGCTGCGCGCGGCCGGCGTCCGGTCGCCCATCACCGCAAGCTGCCCTGCGTAAATGCGTTTCGCGCCAAATTCGCCCGCTTGATTCACGCGAATCATCCGATCGATGGCCGCTTTACGCTGCGGTGTGGTTTTCAGGGTTTCTTGTTGCGCCATGTCATACCCAAGATGGCCACTGCGCCGCCCAACGACAAGAGGAAATTATAGCCGGCGAGCGAAATGCCGAACAAAGACCATGGTGCCACGTCACAGCGGACCAAGGGTGCGTTCATGATCGACTTGATCAAATCATCCCCGCTGCCCGAAATCGTCGCGGTGCAGGCGGTCAACCCTTCCCACCAGCCATATTCGACGCCAGCATGAAAGCCCGCGATGCCGCCGCTGGTCGCAATGGCCAATGCCGCAAGCGCAACCAATGTTTTGCGAAAGGCAAGGTTGCCAACGCCAAAGGCAATGACCGCAATCGCGACCGCGGCAAAATGCGGATAACGCTGCCACCAGCACATTTCGCACGGGAAAAGCCCGCCAATATATTGCGAACCATATGCCCCCGCGAGCAACGCCGCGGGTAACAGGAATGCGAGCCAATGGGCCTTGTCAAATTTCGACGTCATGTACGCACTTCACTCCGCATCATTGTCATCCTGAACTTGTTTCAGGATCTTACTTCAGCACCGACAAGAAAGTAAGATGCTGAAACAAGTTCAGCATGACGGGGTTGGGTAAAACTCAATTCTGCGCCCTGCCCTTTACGGGCTTTGCGGCAAGCTTCATCGTTTTGGATCCAAGCCGCTGCAAGGTTTCCATCGCGTAATAAAGCTGGAAATCGTCAATGCCCTTGGCCTTCAACTGCTCCGCAGTCATGGCAAAACGCGGATCGTCGATGCGGTCTTCTTCAAGGTCTTTGCTGTTGTCTTTCAGTTCATTGACCAAGTGACGACGCAAATCGGATTCGCGCACGGACACCCGCTTTTTATAATCGGGATCGGTCAATTGCGGTACGCGGACATCGGGTTTTATGCCGCCTTCCTGCACCGAACGACCCGATGGCAGATGGTAGCGCGCAACGGTGAGGCGAAGACCCGTGTCCCGCGTCAACGGCAGGACGCTCTGCACCGATCCCTTGCCGAAACTGCGTTCACCCATGACCAAGCCGCGATGATGGTCTTGCAATGCGCCAGCCACAATTTCGGATGCCGATGCAGAGCCAGCGTCAACCAGAACGATGATCGGCGCGCCGCCGGTGACATCGCCCGGAACGGCGCGTTCGGCCCACCAGCGTTGGATATCGCCCTTGTCACGGCCGCGTTCGGAAACAATCTCGCCACTCGACAGGAAAGCATCAGAAACCGAAACGGCTTCATCCAATATGCCACCGGGGTTGGACCGCAGATCAATGATGTAACCCAGCGGATTTCCGCCAAGCGATTTCTTTATGCCGGACACAGCAGCGACAACGTCAGCGCCGGTTTGTTCGGAGAAACCGGTAATGGAAATAACGCCAATGCGGTTTTTCACTTCCCACCGCACAGGTTTCAAATCAATCACCGCGCGCGTTATCGTCACGTCGAACGGCGCATCCCGCCCGGGGCGGTATATGGTGAGCTTGATCGATGTGCCCGGCACACCGCGCATCGCTTCGACAGCTTCGTCAAGCGTTCCGCCAAGGATCAGCTTGCCATCCAAATGCGTGATAAAGTCGCCCGACTTGATGCCGGCCTTGTCAGCGGGCGTGTCCTTGGTGGGGGCGATGACCTTCACCGCTTCATCCTCAAGTGTAACCGTCAGGCCAAGGCCGCCATATTCGCCATCAATCTGTGTTTGCAGCGAGCTGAAGTCGGATTTGTCGAGGAAGGCACTGTGCGGATCGAGGCTGGCGAGCATTCCCTGAATCGCGCCTTCCATCAATTGCTTGTCATCGACCTTGTCGACATAGCTTAATTTGACCTTGCGATAGACCGCGAGGAATTCCTCAAGCTCTTTGAAACGGTCGGCTTGCGCTTGTTGCTGCTGAACGCTTTGCGCGACCAGTACAGTCGCAGGGACCGACAGCGCCAAAACAATGGCGCAAGTCACGGGCAGCAAACGGTTCTTCATAGACTAATCCATTTCATCATTTCGTCGATGCTATATCCCGCCTTAACCCAGGGTGAAAGCATGTTTAACACGAACAGCATGCGGGCATCGACAAGAACGCGCATAGGTCCTGACCCTAGTTCATCCCAATATCGTGGCAATATCCATCACACGGCCATTTTTGCGCAGTTCAATGCCGATTTCGGGCGCGTCTGGTTTGGCGGAGCCCAGAACAAAGCCTTGCTTCACCGCCTGCCCCTTTTTGACCTGTGTGCTGCCAAGATGTGTAATCAGGCTGTTCCAGCCATTGCCATGTTCGATAATGACAATCCGCCCATAGCTGCGATAGCGGCCAGCAAAGGACACCGTCCCCCCCGCTGGCGCGACCACGCGCATATTGTCGGCAAGTGCAATGCGGACGCCGCGCTCCCGATAGCCGGTGGCGTTGAGTTCATTGAAACCCGACAACAGCTTGCCACGCGCGGGCAGGATATAAGCCGTCCCCGCCGCCGCAGCCTTGGTCGCGCGCCCAGGGCGGAGCATCGGTCCGTCCAGCGCCGCGAGTTCAGACGCTTTTTCGGTGCTTAGCCGCTGAATATCCATGCGCCCGACAATATCGCGTGCCCGCTCGCCTTGCGCGATGGCTTGTTCAAATGCGATGGCCGCGTTGGCGGACAGTGCGCCGGCCTTGCCACCGGCGGCGCTTTGCAGTCTGGCCAAATCTGTCTGGCGGCTTTTCAACCGGCTGCGCGCATCGCCCAGCGATTTCAGCGCGCGATATTCCTGCGCCCGCAATTCGCTTTGCACCGCAATGTGTTGGCGCAAGTCGCTGGTGCGGCGGATGATCTGAGGCTGCACGGTCGCCATGACCGCGCGCACATGCACATAATCTTCGCGTTGCCCGGGCTGCATCATCATCAGCACCGCCGGGCGGCCCGTCATTTGCTGAAGCGCGGCGTTCAGGCGCAGCACGGGTTCGCTTTCCACACCAAGCTGCGCGCGCTGAAGCTCTTGTTGGCGGCTAATGATGGCAATCCGCGCGGTCGCCGCTGATATCTGCGCTTCGGCGGCGTCGATTTCAGCGGACAGCACCGCCCGTTGCGCGACCAGCCGGTCTGCGGTGCTTTCGGCATTGCTTGCCTCCTGCCGCAACAATTCGCTGCGCCGTTCAGCACGCAGCGCTTTGTCCTGTGCAGCGCGCAGGGCGTCTTGTTGCGCGCTGTTGCTGCCCGCATTTTGCGCCATCAGGCTGCTCGCAATGGCAAAGGGCGTGAACATCAAGAGCAAAAAGACGGACCAGAACCGCATGCCCCTATCCTTCACGATGATAGGGGTGGTTGGCAATGATCGATGTTGCGCGGAACAATTGTTCGGCCAGCATCGCGCGGGCCATCAAATGTGGCCAAGTCGCTTTGCCAAAGGCGATTAGCTTGTCGGCGCCAGCGCGGGCTTCGTCATCAAAGCCGTCGGCAGCGCCAATCAGGAAACGCACTTCGCGCACGCCATCGTCGCGCCAGCGTTCCAGCAAGCGGGCGAGTTCGACCGAGCCGAGCTGTTCGCCTTTTTCATCCAATATGATGGTTTTGCAGGGGCTGTCCGAGCTGGGAAGGTCGCCGCCCTTATCGGGCATTTCGCTGTGCCGCGTAGGCCAGCTGATCCGTTTCAGATATCGGTCGACCAGCTCCGCTTCAGCAGAGCGGCCGATTTTGCCGCGCGCGATGATGTGCAGGCGCATCGCCATCGGCGCGGACGTTCGGGCTTATTGGGCCGGAACTTCGGGCGCGTCGCCAAAGGCCCACATGCGTTCCAGATTGTAGAAGCTGCGGACTTCGGGACGGAACAGATGCACGATGACATCTTCGGCATCGATCAACACCCAGTCTGCCGATGGCAAACCTTCGATGCGGGCATGACGTCCGGCTTTCTTGATACGCTCGGCAAGCTTTTGCGCCATCGACGCCACCTGCCGCGATGAACGGCCAGATGCGACGACCATATGGTCGGCAATGTTGCTTTTGCCTTCAAGCGGGATGGTCACCACTTCCTGCGCCTGATCATCGTCGAGCGATTGCAGGATAAGCGCGTGGAGGGCGTCCGGGGTCAAAGTGGGTTCCTTGGACTTGGCGGCCAGATTGCCGGCAGTCGGAACGGATGCGGTATCGATCAAGATTGCTCCTTAAAGCACAATATTTCGGGTAACGCCGTCACGCGTTCCATGTTCCTTATATCGGTGAAACCAATATGGGTCAGCACGCCGAATTGCGGTTGCTGAACGCGGATCTGGACGAAAGCGCAAAAAGACAAGCGCTGGCGTACTCCATTTTGTCCAGTGATGAAGCTGGTCCGGACGCCGGACAAACCGTCTGAACCAGGCCATTGCGGGACCCGCAACAGCACGTGCATCATAGCCTGGTCTGGCGATAACTGCAATCGGCATCAATCGCGCAATGTCGCGCCAGTGTTTCCAGTGGTGAAATTGCAACAAATTGTCCGCGCCCATGATCCAGACAAAGCGGACTTTGGGATATCGCGCGACCAGTTTTTTCAGGGTTTCTGCGGTGTACACGGTGCCAAGGTCGCGTTCAATGGCGGTGGCCTTAATCGGTGTGCGCCGCGTCTGGTCCTTCGCCGATGCCAGCCGCGCGGGCAAAGGCGCCATGCCTTTTTTGGGTTTCAGTGGATTGCCCGGTGACACCAGCCACCAAAATTCGTCGAGGCACAGCGAATCCATTGCGAACAGGCTAATCGCCCGGTGGCCACCATGCGCGGGGTTGAACGATCCCCCCATGAGGCCAATGGTTTTCAAGGCCGGATTTGCCCGTTTCCGCGCACAACCCATTTATAGGTCGTGAGGCCCTCAAGCGCGACCGGGCCGCGGGCGTGCAGGCGGCCCGTCGCAATGCCAATTTCCGCGCCCAAGCCAAATTCGCCGCCATCGGCAAATTGGGTGGAGCTGTTGTGCATCACAATCGCGCTATCGACCTGTGCCAAAAAGCGCGCTGCGGCTTCGGCATTGTTGGTGATGATCGCGTCGGTATGGTGCGATCCGTGGCGGGCGATATGATCGATCGCATCGTCCAATCCCGACACGACGCGGGCGGAGATGACGGAATCGAGATATTCGGTGTCCCAATCATCCGCATCGGCGGACACGGTGCGGGCATCCAGCTCCATCAGCACATCATCCGCGCGCACTTCGCATCCGGCATCAATCAGCGCGCCAATCAATTCGGCAGCGGCAGGATAATCCTGATCAATCAGGACCGTTTCGGTTGCCCCGCAAACACCCGTGCGCCGCATCTTGGCATTGACGACAATCGCCTGCGCCATCGCCGGGTCGGCATCCTTATGGACATAGCTGTGGTTGATGCCGTCGAGATGCGCGAGCACGGGAACGCGGGCTTCATCCTGCACCCGCGCGACCAGCGATTTGCCGCCACGCGGAATGATCATGTCAATCGCACCCTGCGCACGCAGCATCAGGCCGACCATCTCGCGGTCTTGTGTGGGGATAAGCTGCACCGCGTCGGCGGGTAATCCGGCCTGTGTGATGCCAGCCAGCATCGCGGCATATATCGCGCGGTTGCTGTGCACTGCCTCACTGCCGCCGCGCAGGATGACGGCGTTGCCCGACCGCAGTCCCAAGGCCGCGGCATCGGCCGTTACATTGGGCCGGCTTTCGTAAATGATGCCCAGCACGCCAATCGGCACGCGGATGCGCGCCATCTGCAAACCATTGGGCTGCGTGCTGCTGTCGATGATTTGACCGACGGGGTCCGCCAGCACAGCAACCTGTGCCACCGCCGCAGCCATGGCCGTGATGCGTGCCTCGTCGAGTTTCAGGCGATCCAGCATGGCGGGGGACAGGCCAGCCGTTGTCCCGGCCGCCACGTCGATGGCATTGGCCGCGAGGATCTCTGCGGATTGGTCGCGCAGAGCCTGGGCCGCAAAGGTTAAGGCGCTGGCCTTCGCCGCGTCATCTGCTGCGGCCAACAGCCGCGATGCAGCGCGCGCTTTGGTGGCTATCGATGCCATCATGGGCTGATAATCGGTCATAATATCAACCCGTAGAGAAGTGCCCGCAAAAGGGAAAGGTGGCGTTCAATTCAAGGGCATTAGGTGCACCCATATAGCGAATCGCCGAAAAAGCGTTGATTTTGCGGCTTTTTACGCCGCGCGCTGGACATGTGGAGGTACAGGCAGTTCACAATTTGTGACATTTTAGAAAGGTTTTCCACAGCTCATCGTGTGACTCATTCGACTCGTCACGAGTCCGGCCTCGGCGATTCGCGCCTGCCATTTTGCTCTGCTACGGCCGCGCAACAGAACAAAAAACGGGGTGGGACGTGTCGCTAAAGACCAGAATGTCCGGATGGAAAAACCGGATAGCTGGATGGTTTATTGACCGCGAATTTTTCATGCGGGCCAATGGCCAAGTCCGGTTCTTGAAACTGAGTGCGCAATTGCAACGCCGCGTTGCGGGCACGGTCGCGTCCGTCGTCGGCCTTTGGCTGGTCGTCACGCTTGGCATGGCCATCAACCAAGTCAGCGTTTCCGCGCAGCGCATGGCGTTGAGCGAGCAAGAGGCGAAGGTTGAATCGGCCGAAGAACGCGTCGCCAATTATCGCGGCTCCATCGATGAAGTGGCCAAAGATCTCGAGCGGCGGCAGAAAATGCTGGAAAGCCTGAGCGATCAATATCTGGGCGACGTTCCGGATGCCAAGGCCCAAGCGCCTGCAACTGCCAAGTCCACAGATGAAGACAAGACCGTAAAAACCATCAGTGCCGTGGTGCCAGAGGCCGCTGGCCTCGCCCGTGTTGAAGTCCGCCAAATCCAGTTCGCCGAAAAAATGACCAAGGTCGCCTTGGCCCGCACGGCAAAGGCGGAAGCCGCCATCCGCCAGTTCGGCCTGAACCCCGATGTGCTTGCACGGCAGGCGCGCAGCGCACAGGGCGGTGTGTTTGAACCCTTTTTCGGTAGCGCCAAAAAAGATGTCCGCGACCCGCGCTTTTTGAAACTGGCCGCATCGCTGAGCCGGATGGATGCCATGGAGCGCGCATTGGCCGCGATCCCGACATCGATGCCCGCCGCTGTCATGATGATGTCGAGCGGCTTTGGTTTCCGCAGCGATCCCTTCACCGGTGGGGGCGCAATGCATGCCGGTTTGGATTTCAAGGGCCCTGTTGGCACGCCAATCCTGTCTGCAGCCGAAGGCCGTGTGACATTTGCAGGCTTCCACAGCGGATATGGCAAGACAGTTGAAATTACACATGCCAACGGGCTATTAACGCGTTATGCCCATCTTTCCGGTGTGCATGTTACGCGGGGCCAAATGGTGCATCGTGGCTTGCAAATCGGACGAATGGGAAGCACAGGGCGATCGACGGGCAGCCATTTGCATTTCGAGGTCCGCCTGAATGGTCGGGCGATCAACCCGAGAAAGTTTTTGGAGGCCAACCCTGATGTTCTCAAAGTACAAACAGTCGCCGGAAACCGCGCCGGCAACGCCGCAAAGGAATCATAATAACGTGCGCAATAGTTCGGGTCATACATTTTCTGTCATAGCTTCCGATGTCGAAATCGTCGGCAACCTCACCGCCCGCGTGGATCTGCACGTTGATGGCAAGGTGCAGGGCGACGTGACATGCGGCAATTTGGTGCAGGGCGAAGGCAGCATTATCGCAGGCAAGGTTATTGCCGAATCGGCGAAACTGTCCGGCCATGTCGAAGGTTCAATCGAGGCCAATGATCTGGTGATCGAATCCACCGCGCGTATCGTGGGCGATGTCGTATACAGCAATCTGACAATCGCCCCCGGCGGTCAGATTGACGGCAAGTTCCGGCACAAATCATCGAAGGGAGCGCCAACCACCGCGCGCCCGGCCGCCAATGTTGCCAAGCAAGCCGAACCGTTGATCCTTGGAGCTGAATCCAAAGTCATCTAAACGATTTCCTACATCGGCAAGATTATTTCCTACAGAAAATGAACGCGCACGTGCTGCGTGCAAAAGGGGGACGGCCGGCGCGGAAGCGCTGGTGCGTGCTTCCGGCTGATGGTGTTGGTTGATTAAGGCCCGCTTGTTCCATCAGGCTATTGCCCCCGGGCCGCCTTTGTTGGCTGGCATGCTGTCCATCGGGGATAAGGTTCGTAAACCCCCAAAGGCTGTCCGCACGGACAGGACGGTTCCCCGCCACATCCAACCATGTTTGCGCTGTTCAGAGCTTGATGCAACAGGCCCTTTTTCAGGCTGAAGCACGCACCCTTTCGCGCCGACCGTGCCAACAGGTTACCCCGCCAGCGTTCCCATCATCCCGACCAGCGTTCCGGACCGCCGCCTGCATGACGCGGCTCGAATAACCCATATGGTTATTTGTAGGAAAGTGGTTTTTTGTACGTTCCACCCCCCTGTCGTCATGCTGAACTTGTTTCAGCATAACGGGCAAACGTCGCCTGTTATCCTGAAACAAGTTCAGGATGACGAGGGAGGGGAAGGATGACGAGGGGCACGACGATGACGAGGGGCACGACGATGACGAGGGGGATGGACGACGACGGAAAGAACGGTGCCAACAGGCTGCCCGGCCAGCATTCCGGACCGCGGCCTGAATCCTGCGCACAAAAAAGGCCCGAACCATCGCGGGTCCGGGCCATGAGTTGGATGTTCGCGGGAGGAACATCGGGAGGAGGCGGGGCGTATTAGGATCGGAGAGAACGCCCCGCCGCCAAGCTGAAATTTTAGGTTGGTCGTGCGGACGAAGCGAAAAACCGGTTCCCACTTTTTCTGCCGCACTCCCGATTAATAGTTATACGCACGCTCACCATGTTCGGTGATGTCCAGGCCTTCGCGTTCTGCATCTTCTGCGGGACGCAGGCCTGTGGTGAGCTTCAGTCCGTAGAACAGGATTGCCGAGACAACCGCCGTCCACAAAACTGTCGTGCCCACGGCCCAGACCTGAGTCATCACTTGACCGGCCATGTCATATTCGCCGGGGATGGCGGGGAAGACGGTGTAGTTGATCCAGCCCTGACCACCCAATGCGGGGTCAGCGACCACGCCGGTGGCGATCGCGCCGACAATACCGCCGATGCCATGGACACCGAAGACATCCAGCGTATCGTCATAGCCAAGCTTGTTCTTCACGTAGGCGACGAAGACATAGCACAGACCCGATGCCGCAAAGCCGAGGAGGATTGAGGTCATAGGCGCTGCAAATCCGCTGGCTGGCGTAATCGCAACCAGACCCGCAACCGCGCCGGTAACCGCACCCAGCAACGATGGCTTACCATGGTGGAACTGTTCAATCAGGCACCATGCAACCGCAGCGGCAGCCGTGGCGACAAAGGTGTTGATGAAGGCAAGGGCAGCAAGGCCGTTGGCTTCCAAGTTGGAACCAGCGTTAAAGCCGAACCAGCCCACCCACAGAAGCGACGCACCAATCATGGTCATGGTCATCGAGTGTGGCGGGGTTGCTTCTTTGCCATGGCCGACGCGCTTGCCAATGATGAGGCAGCCGACAAGACCAGCAATACCGGCATTGATGTGGACGACCGTGCCGCCAGCGAAATCAAGTGCGCCCCAGCCCCACAGCAGACCCATGTCTGTCGGTGCATCCACCAGAAAATCTGGTCCAGCCCAGTACCACACCATATGTGCGATCGGGAAATAAGCCAATGTCAGCCACAATACCGTGAAGATCATCAAGGGTGTGAACTTGATACGCTCTGCAAATGCGCCGACGATCAACGCCGGCGTGATGCAGGCAAAGGTCATCTGGAATACGACAAACGCATATTCGGGAATGTAGACATTGTTGCTGAACGTGGCGGCATAGGTTGTCGCGTTAACGCCCTGCAGGAATATCTTTGAAAAGCCACCGATGAAGGCGTTACCGCTGGTGAAGGCCAGGCTGTAGCCATAGGTGACCCAGACAAGCGCCGCGACCGACACGATCATGAACACCTGCATCAGCAGGCTGAGCATATTTTTGGTGCGGACAAGGCCGCCGTAAAACAGCGCAAGCGCCGGAATCGACATCAGCAATACCAATGCGGAGCTAATCAGCATCCACGTCGTATCGCCCTTGTCGACCATGCCGGCCATTTGTTCAACGGTCGGTGCCTTGATCGGGCCGTCGGCGACGGCAACCGCCACCGCTGCCGCGCCATCAGCAGCTTTTTCGACTGCCTCCTGTGCGAAGGCGGGCAAAGCGGCGAACAATGTCGCCCCCGCCGCGCCTAGAAACTTGAGTGTCTTGGACATTTTCTGGTTCCCCTAGCTTGCTATTATCGCGTCAAAGCGCGGTTTCGTTGGTGTCGCCCGTGCGGATGCGCAGGGCACCGGCAAGTTCGAATTCAAATATCTTGCCGTCACCAATGGCGCCTGTTTCGGCGGCCTGCTGAATGGCCTCGACCACGGCAGGGGCCTGATCGGATGCGCATGCGATCTCGATTTTCACCTTGGGCACCATGTTGGTTGCATATTCGGCACCGCGATAAATTTCGGTCTGCCCTTTTTGTCGGCCAAAGCCTTTGACCTCAGTCACGGTCATGCCGGACACGCCCAACGCGGTGAGCGCTTCGCGCACCGGATCCAGCTTGTGCGGCTTAATAATGGCAATAATATATTTCATGCACGCCCCCAATTTTGGTTGTGCAGTGCAATAAGCAAACACCGTGCCAGAAACGGGAAATGCACGCAAATGCGCCGATTATAGGCGATAGGGGCAGCACATATCCGCGCCACCACCCTGCGAAATGCCTAAAATTTAATCAGCAGAGTATCACTGCCTAAATATTAGGCATTCAACCAATGTGGATCGATGCCCATAAGGGCAGATGGTCCGACGCCTGTTTGGACAGCGGCGAAATATGGCTGTCGGCCGCAGTGACCTTCACCTCGTGGCTGACAATTATCCGATCCAATCGCGCAACTGGCCGCGATGTGTGGAAGCTTTTGGGCGTTTGCACCAACCGGTGATGATGGAACGCAAGTTCGTTCAATGCGCCGCTGTCCGACCATTGGTTGAAATCACCCATCAGGACGGTGGGCATATGCCGCGGGCTGGCATCAATCGCCGCCAGCAACGCGCGGATTTGCTTGCGCCGCCACAGCCCCGATAAATCGAGATGCACGCCAATGATGCGTAGCGCATGGCCCGCAACCGACAGCTCCGCCATCACCGCGCCGCGTGGTTCCAGCGTGGGCATATCAATCGGCTGACAATGCCGCACCTCCATGCCCTTGCGCACCAAAATCGCGTTACCGTGCCAACCAATGGCGGCAGGACGGAAAGCCAGCGGCACGGGCATCCACGATGTCTCCGCCTCCAGCATCGCCAGCGGCAATGCACTGACGCGCGCGCCGAACCGGCGATCGACCTCCTGAAGCGCGATGATATCCGCGTCGATTTCTTTCAGCACCGCCAATATGCGTTCGGGGTTGCGCCTTTGATCAAGGCCAACCGCCTTGCGGATATTATAGGTCGCAACCTTGAGTGCGTGGCTCATATCGGGGTCATGCGGTTCATTCGGCCATATCGCAATGCTGACCGAAATATCCACCCATCAACCCGCCGTCCCGCCTACCGTAAGCGCGCTGACCAAAGTTGTTGGCTGCCCGACGCCCGCCGGAACGCTTTGGCCGCCTTTGCCGCACACACCGATGCCGTCATCCAATGCCATGTCGTTGCCAAGGCCAATGACCTTGTTCAGCGCGGTTGGGCCATCGCCAATCAATGTCGCGCCTTTGATGGGATCGCCAAGCTTGCCGTCCTTGACCAAATAAGCCTCGGTGCAGCTGAACACGAATTTGCCCGACACGATGTCCACTTGCCCGCCGCCGAAGCTTTTGGCGAAGATGCCGTTTTTGACGCGGCTCAACAGTTCGGCAGGGTCGTCATTGCCGCTGCGCATGAATGTGTTGGTCATGCGCGGCATGGGTGCATGGGCGTAGCTTTCGCGGCGGCCATTGCCCGTGGGGGCAACGCCCATCAGGCGGGCGTTCATGCGGTCCTGCATATAAGCGCGCAATATGCCGTCTTCGATCAGGACATTTTCCTGCGTCGGCGTGCCTTCATCATCAATCGACAGCGAACCACGACGGTTCATCATGGTGCCATCGTCGACAACGGTCACGCCCGGCGCGGCAACGCGCTGGCCAATCTTACCGGAAAAGGCACTGCTGCCCTTGCGGTTGAAATCGCCTTCAAGACCATGGCCGACGGCTTCATGCAGCAATACGCCGGGCCAGCCCGGCCCAAGCAACACGGTCATTTCGCCAGCCGGCGCCGCGACCGAACGCAAGTTGGTCAGCGCCTGCGCCAATGCTTCATCAATGGCATGTTCCCATTCATGATCTTCGAACAATTTGTCGTAAAGATAACGCCCGCCAAAACCATAAGTGCCGGTTTCGCGGCGGTCGCCGTCTTGCGCGACGATGGAGACATTCAGGCGGACCAAAGGCCGAACGTCGGTAGCGACAAAGCCATCGGCGCGCACGATTTCGACGACGCTCCAGCTGCCCGAAAGGCTGACGCTCACTTGCGCGACGCGTGGGTCACGGGCGCGGGCGGCGGCGTCGATCTGTTGGCACAACGCAACCTTTTGCGCGAACGGCACGAGTTCAAGCGGATTGCCGTCTGTATATAAATGCCGGTTGTTCTGGCGCGGCGGCGGTGCGGGTTGTTCTTTCGCGGGATCGAGCAGCTTTAACGTCTCCCCTGCCCGGCGAATCGCGGCCTCGCTCATGTCATTGGCGTGGCTGAAGCCGGTCATCTCACCCGACACACCGCGCAGGCCAAAGCCCGAACCCGTCGAATAATCCGCCATTTTCAGCCGGCCATCATCAAAACCAAAGCTCTCGGTCGCGCTATATTGCAAATAGAGCTCACCATCATCGCACGCCTTCAACGCATCACGCGTAATACGCTGCGCTGCGTCAGTGTCGAGAAGGCCGGGTTGATAAAGATATGAGCGGGGATCGGTGTAAGTCATTTTGCGTATATGGGACGGTGCGGCGGCGGTTGAAAGGGTAATTTGCATATTCATTCCCATCGGCTTTCCAACACCACAACTTCGTCACCCTGAACTTGTTTCAGGGTCTTAATTCCTTGCAACAACAAAGTAAGATGCTGAAACAAGTTCAGCATGACGGGTAGGGGCGTGACTGGGCGTTCAGAAAAGTTGGTTTTCTCCAGCGCATAACCCCCCTAAAGCCGCCCCATGACCACGCGATTCCAGTTTTCGATTTCCGCCACTGATGGCAAGGCACGCACCGGCAGCATTCAGATGATGCGCGGCGAAATTCGCACGCCTGCGTTCATGCCCGTCGGCACCGCCGCCACGGTAAAGGCGATGCGCCCTGCCGAAGTGCGTGCAACGGGTGCGGACATCATCTTGGGCAACACCTACCATCTGATGCTGCGGCCTGGCGCGGAACGTGTGGCGCGGCTGGGTGGGTTGCACCAGTTTTCGGGCTGGGACCGGCCGATATTGACCGACAGCGGCGGGTATCAGGTGATGAGCCTGTCGGCTTTGCGCAAAATCACCGAAGAGGGCGTGGCGTTTCAAAGCCATCTCGACGGGTCGAAACATATGCTGTCGCCCGAACGCTCGATGGAAATCCAGCGGCTATTGGGTTCCGACATTGTCATGGCGTTTGACGAATGCCCCGCCAATGGCGTGAGCCGCGACGAAGCGATCAAGTCGATGGAATTGTCGATGCGTTGGGCCAAGCGTTCACGCGACGGGTTCGACAGCGGCGGTGAGCATGCCGCGCGCGCGGCCTTATTTGGAATTCAACAAGGGTCATTGGATGAAGAATTGCGCAAGCGGTCCGCCGATGCGTTGATCGACATTGGCTTTGATGGCTATGCCGTGGGCGGCCTTGCGGTGGGTGAAGGGCAAGAGGCGATGTTTGGTTGCCTCGATTATGCGCCCGACCAATTGCCCGCCGACCGGCCACGTTATCTGATGGGTGTGGGCAAGCCCGACGATTTGGTAGGCGCGGTTGAACGCGGCATCGACATGTTCGATTGCGTCCTGCCCACCCGATCTGGCCGCAATGGCCAAGCCTTTACCCATCACGGCCCCATCAATATCCGCAACGCCAAATTTGCCGAAGACCAAGGGCCGATTGACGACCAATGCACCTGCCCGGTGTGCGCGACGTGGACCCGTGCTTATGTCCATCACCTGATCCGGTCGGGCGAAATACTGGGCGCGATGCTGATGACGCAGCATAATCTGCATTATTACCAAATGCTGATGGCCGGAATGCGCGCGGCGATATCGCAAGGGCGCTTTGCGGCATTCGCGTCCGATTTCCGGCGGAATTATGTCCGCGGAAAAGATCAGGGTTGAAACCATGACGCGCGTCGCAGCAGCCATCGCACGCGCACAGGCCAACAGTCCGTTTCTTGCCGGACTGATGGACCGCAACCCCGAATTGATGGCGATGGCAGAGGCGGGCGAATTTGACGCGGCGCTGGCGCAATCCCTTGCCCGAACGGCGGACAATATCGGCACCGCCTTGCGCCAACAGCGGCAGGGCGTTGCGCTGGTCACCGCAATTGCGGACCTCGCAGGCATTTGGGACCTCAGCCGCGTCACAGGCATCCTTTCCGACTTTGCCGACCATGCGCTCGACCAAGCCATATCCGCCGCCATCGAAGAACGCGTGCCCGGCGCGCCCAATCAAGGCTTTGCCGTCATTGCGCTGGGCAAACATGGCGGACGCGAGCTGAATTATTCGTCGGATATCGACCCGATTTTCCTGTTCGACCCCAAAACCCTGCCCCACCGGGATCGCGACGATGTGGCAGAGGCCGCCGTGCGCTATGGCCGCCGCGTCATCGAACTGTTGTCCGCATTGGACGGCGACGGATATGTCTTTCGCGTCGACATGCGGCTGCGGCCATCGCCGGAGGTCAGCCCGATCGCCCTGCCCGTTGAAGCGGCCATCGGCTATTATGAATCAAGCGCGCTGGCGTGGGAGCAAGCGGCGTTCATCCGGTCGCGGGTCTGCGCAGGCGACCGCGCGCTCGGCGCATATTTTCTAAACGCCATTCAGCCGTTTATCTGGCGCAAATCGCTCGATTTCGGGCAGTTGAAGAACATCACCGCAATGACCGCGCAAATCCGTGACCATTATGCCAAGGGTCAGAAAATGGGCCTTGGGTTCGACCTGAAGCGTGGCCATGGCGGGATCCGCGAATGTGAATTTTTCGCGCAGGCGCATCAGCTGATCCATGGCGGACGCGATCCTGTACTGCGCGTGCCCGACACCCGCGAGGCGCTCAAACGGCTGGCGGCGGCTGGCCCGATTAGCCCGCAAGAGGCGGAGACCTTGTCCTCCGCTTATGAACAGTTGCGGACATTTGAACATCGTCTGCAAATGCACAGCGACCGGCAAACGCACGAGATACCGCAGAACCGCGAAACCGCCGATGCCGTCGCACGCTTGCATGGGCTGGCGGACGCCGACGCGTTGATTGACGCGATCCGCCCGATCACTGAACAAGTCGCGGCGATTTATGACCGGATGGTGGACGCAGGCGGCAGCGAAGGACCGCGCATGGCCGATGAAGGCCTGCCGCTTGAAGAACAATTGACCGATTTGGGCTATACCGACCCCGCCGCCATCATGCAGCGCATGGCCCGGTGGCGCAGCGGCAAGATACGCGCGATCCGCAGCGCATCGGCGCGTGACGCATTTGAGGCCGTCCTGCCCGCGATCATGAAAGCATTGGCGCTGGCCCCCGATTCGGACCGTGCCATCGCGCGGTTCGAAAATATGATCGAGGCGATACCCAGCGCCATCAACGTCTTCCGCTTGCTGGAGGCGCGGCCCGGGCTGTTGCAATTGGTCGCCAATATATTGAGCTATGCGCCGACGCTGGCCGACGATCTTGGCCGGCAGAGCCGCTATCTAGACGCGTTGATTGATACGAGCGCGATGAACTTGCCCGGCGACATGGCTGCTTTGCACGACGCGATGGCGCGCCGGATTGGCGATGCCGATTATCAATCCATGCTCGACATTGTCCGCGATTATGTCGGCGAGAAACGCTTTGCACTTGGCGTGCAGTTGATTGAGGGCCGAAGCGACGCAAGCGACATCGCGCGCAGCTACGCCCATTTGGCAGAGGCCGCGTTGCAGACGCTCACCGCCGCGACGGTCGCCGAATTTGAAAAAGCGCATGGCCGCATTGACGGCAGCGAGCTGGTCATTTTGGCATTGGGCCGATTGGGCGGAGAAGCGCTGACGCATGCGTCGGACCTTGATCTGATCTTATTGTTCACCGGCAATCATCTCGCCGAATCCAATGGGCCGCGTCCGCTGGGCGCGACGCAATATTTCAACCGGTTGGCGCAGCGCGTGATTGCCGCGATGTCGGTGCCCACCGCATCGGGCGCTTTATATGAGGTCGACACAAGGCTCCGGCCATCGGGCGCCGACGGCCTGTTGTGCGCGTCGGTAAAAAGCTTTGACCAATATCAGCGCGAAAATGCGTGGACGTGGGAGCATATGGCACTGACGCGGGCACGCGTGCTGTTTGGTTCTGCCACCGCCCGTGCGCAGGTGGATTCGATTGTCGCGGATGTGTTGCATGGCCAACGCGACCCTGAAAAACTGCGGACGGACATCGCCAGCATGCGCAAGGACATGGCCGCGCATAAAACGCCAAAGGGCGAACTGGATGTAAAGCTGTTGCCCGGCGGCTTGGTCGACATGGAATTCATTATTCACCGGCTTCAGCTCGAAACACATGATGGGTTGGTGCCGCAGCTTGGCCCCGCAATTGATGCGCTGGTGAGCAAGGGGCATCTGCCCGCAGACTTTGCCACGGCTTATGCCCTGTTCGCGCGCCTGTTGGTCATGGTACGCCTCGTCGCGCCGGATTGCGCCACCCCGCCAGAGGCCGCGCAGGCGTTGATTGCACACAGCCTGGGCTTTGCCGATTGGGATGGCCTGATGGCGGCGATTAGGGATTATCGCGGGGTTGTCATGCACGAATGGCAGCGGCTATTTGGACCACGCGATTTTTGAAAAGGAACCCAACATGACCGATATCAACGACACCCTGCCCGACGTCACGGTTGCGGATAGCGCAGGCAATGCGGTCAATCTGGCGGCGCTCAAAGGCCCGCTGGTGCTCTATTTCTATCCCAAGGCGGACACGCCCGGCTGCACGAACGAAGCCAAAGATTTCACCGCATTGTCGGCTGATTTCGCCGCACTCAATTGCCCCGTCTACGGCATGTCCAAGGACAAGCCCGCCAAGCTTGCCAAATTTGCGGCGAAATATGAACTCAATGTCACGTTGCTGTCCGACGAAGCCAGCGATACCACCGAGCAAATGGGCGCTTGGGTCGAAAAATCGATGTACGGCAAAAGCTATATGGGCATTGACCGGTCAACCTATCTGGTCGGCAAAGACGGCAAGGTTGCGCAAGTTTGGCGTAAGGTAAAGGTCAAGGACCACGCCGCCGAAGTTTTGGCCGCGGCGAAAGCGATCGGCTGAACCGCGCGAATCCTATTACAAAACCGAAGCCCTGAGCCTGTCGAAGGGCGGTTCCCGTTCTCGCGCCTGCTCAACGCTCTCTCAAATCCGTCATGCTGAACTTGTTTCAGCATCTTACTTTTTCAACGTCGATAATTAAGACCCTGGAGCCGAAGGCGTGCAGCGCACAAACAAGTTCAGGGTGACGGGAGTTGGAACACCAACCGATTCGGCGACCGTTCGGACGGTCAATCGCCCCAATAATCACGAAATTTTGCGGGTCTTGGCGGGAACAAAGGGGTGTATGACGCGTTGTTCCGAACGCCAGATATTGCCCAAGCCAGTTTGGAAATTGTCGGTAAACCGCCACTTTAGTGAACCGTTGAACGCTCCATTCAACGACTCAACGCATTTGAGCGGCGGTTTGTCCCGCGATTATGACAGGTATGTTGCATTCGTTTGAGCCATCGGACACCACCATTTTCGTAATGGTTGGGCAGATCCTCTGTCTTGGTCAAACTTCTGAACTGCGTAAAAGCGCGGGTCGCATGATAAGGTAATACGCAACATGGTATCCAGCGCTTTGGCACATTGCCAATCACTGATCCTTAAAGCTGTATCTGCTTTGGTAATGGTCGCCGCTTTCACCGCAGCAACACCATCTTTCGCCAACTCAGCCGCCGCCTCATCAGACACTTTCCGCATTTCACCAGAAGATTTGCGCGCGAACCAGAGCGCGCTTGGCGTGTCGGACCCTGAATTCCGCGCGTTGAACGACAGCTGGGGCAGCATCAACGGCACCGCAACCAAGGTTGCAGTTGCTGTTCCATCGATCAACCCAGTCGACATCATGAAATTCTCCAGCGGCTATGGATATCGCAACGCACCGACGCGTGGCGCCAGCCGCAACCACAAGGGCATCGATATTCCCGGCGCCATCGGCACACCTATTTATGCAACGGCAGATGGCCTCATCGGCCGCGCTGAATGGGTTGGCGGTTACGGCAAATTGGTCGAAATCAACCACGGCAACGCGGTGCAGACACGTTACGGCCATTTGTCGGCGATGAATGTTACGCCAGGTCAGCGCATCCGCAAGGGCGACATTCTGGGCTATATGGGCTCAACTGGTCGCTCGACCGGAAGCCACCTGCATTATGAAGTCCGCATTGCCGGCGAAGCGATCAACCCAACCGCATTTCTGTCGCCAGAGAAATTTGACGCAAACGGCGCAAAAATGTTGCTCGCTGCGAAAACTGTTGATAGCACTGCCATCGGTGGCCCTGCTGACGGCGAGTAAGCAGTCAGGCCAAACGCATCACCTTTGGGAGAGGGTGTAATCTTGGGGGCTGGCGCGGGATACTGCGCCGCCCCTTTTCTTTAGCTGCTGCATGGCCTACATATCCGATATGAGCGAAACTGAAGTCATCTCCATGACCGCCAATGCCGCGCGCCGCGTGGCCGAGATTGCAACCAAGCTTGGGAAAGATCCGGTGCTGCGGTTGTCGGTGGAAGGTGGCGGCTGTTCGGGCTTTCAATATCGTTTCGGCCTCGCCGACAGCGTTGAGGCGGATGACATCACCGCGCAAGGCGAAGGCGCATCTTTGGTCGTCGACCCCATCAGCCTCGATCTGGTGCGTGGCTCTGCGGTGGATTTCGTCGAATCGCTTGGCGGCAAAAGCTTCAAGGTGACCAATCCACAAGCGCAGGCCGGTTGTGGCTGCGGCTCCAGCTTTTCGGTTTGATGCAATAGCCATGCGCGGCTAGGGTCGCGGGCATGCGTATCGCGACTTACAACATCAACGGCGTCAAAGCGCGCCTCCCCCGCCTGCTCGAATGGCTGGAAGAAACCCAACCCGACATTGCGTGCCTGCAAGAGGTCAAGTCGCAGGACGAGGGCTTTCCCGTCGAAGAATTTGAACGCGCTGGTTATGGCGCCATCTGGCACGGGCAGAAATCCTTCAACGGCGTTGCGATCCTCGCCAAGGGCACGCAGCCTGTCGAAGCACAGCGCACCTTGCCCGGCGACCCCGAAGACGAACATGCCCGTTATCTGGAGGCGGATGTTTTCGGCATGCGCGTGGCCACTATTTATCTGCCCAATGGCAATCCCCAACCCGGACCGAAATTCGACTATAAGCTTGCGTGGATGAAACGCTTGTACGACCGCGCCGCCGAATTGTTGGCGGCGGAAATCCCTGCGGTTCTGGCGGGCGACTATAATGTCATTCCGCACACGCACGATATCTGGGCACCCGCAGCGATGTTGGACGATGCCTTGCGCCAACCCGAAAGCATCGCCGCCTATCGCGCGCTTTTGGGCCAAGGCTGGACCGACGCGCTGGCGACGCATTATCCGCAAGGCGGCATTTGGACATTTTGGGATTTTCAGGCCGGCGCATGGCAACGCGACCATGGCTTTCGCATCGACCATCTTTTGCTCAGCCCCGTTGTTGCCGACCGCTTGGCATCCTGCGGCGTGGATAAGGACCATCGCGGCCGTGAAAAGGCCAGCGATCACGCGCCGACTTGGGTGGAGCTGACCGACTAAGGCATTCGCGGCGCGAAAGAAGCGGCAAGCCCCATGCGAAAAATCGTCATCCCCGACGTGAAAGAATCGTCATCCCTGAACCGAAGAATCGTCATCCTGAACTTGTTTCAGGATAACACGCCACCGTATTTTGTTATCCTGAAACAAGTTCAGGATGACGCGGGGTTATATTTTTAACGTCGTTACCAGACGGGAAAATAGATATTGTAGCAGTCGCTACATTTTGGTATTAGGTTCCCACTATTATGGGGAGTTTGTCATGACCTTGTTTCGCCTTTTCCTCGTTGCCGTCATTGCCATCGTCGGCGCCTATACCAGTGTCACCATCGCCAACCATGGCATGGGGCTGTATCCAATATTTTTCGGCGACATCGCGGAGATGGCGTGGCCGGGGCAGTTCAACCTCGACTTTTTATTCTTTCTGATGTTTTCCGGATTCTGGGTCGCATGGCGTCACGAATTTTCGGTGGCCGGGCTCGTTCTGGGATTTGCGGCCTTTAATCTTGGCGCACCGTTTTTGGCCGCCTATCTGCTTGTGCACAGCTATCGGACCAAGGGTGATATTGCGGCCATGTTGCTTGGCCCCGCGCGGGCCGCACGCGCGCGCTAAAGTGCCTTGGCGTTTATATCGTCAAGGCCGATGCTTTTCAGGAACAGCATCCCTTCGATGCTGACCAGAAGCCGCGCGGCATCAATGTCGCGCTGCGCGTCGCTGTCGGACTGCAGCTGCGCCTTGCCCCATTCCAGAAAGCCGCGGCCAATCTGTTCCCCCACCGCGCGGTAAAACGGGTCGCCCATCGCCGCGCGCGCCGCGACATCAAGCCAGATCCGCATATAGGGCCACAGCGCGTCTTCAAAAACGATGCCCGCCAATTTGCGGCGCAGCGCATCCTCCGGCAGCGGCTCGGCGGCGGTGTGCGTGCTGATCATCTCCACCAGCTGCGCCGAAATCTGTTCCAACACCGCGGTGATGATTTCGGATTTGTCCTTGAAATAATATAGCAGCATCCGGTCGCTGGTACCTGCGGCCTTGGCCAAGGGACGCAGGCTCGACGCCGAAAGCCCTTGCGCAAGGACATAAGCGGTCAATCGCTCGATGATATCGGCGCGTTTGGTGTCAGGTTTTATCACCGCGACACTATAGCGCACCGAAACAGGTCAGGGCAAAGGGCAAAGTCCAAAGTCCAAAGTCACCGGGGTAACTGGACAGCGGCGGCGGCAATCACTATCGGCTGGCCATGCCTGAATCCAAAACACACGCCCACCCTTCCGATTCCATCCTGATCATCGATTTCGGGTCACAAGTGACTCAATTGATTGCGCGCCGCGTGCGCGAGGCCGGGGTCTATTCGGAAATCGCGCCATTCAATTCCGCCGAAGCCGCATTCGCACGCATGAAGCCAAAGGGCATCATATTGTCGGGCGGCCCCGCATCGACGACCAAAGCCGATTCGCCGCGCGCGCCGCAATGTGTTTTCGACAGCGGGCTGCCTATCCTTGGCATCTGCTATGGCCAACAAACCATGATGATGCAGCTGGGCGGCCATGTCAGCGAAGGCGAAGGCGGCGAATTTGGCCGTGCCTTTATTGAGGTCGAAAAACCCTGCGCTTTGTTTGACGGATTATGGGCGACCGGCGACAAGCATCAGGTGTGGATGAGCCATGGCGACAAGGTCACCAGCCTTGCCCCCGGCTTTGAAGTCGTCGCCACCAGCGATGGCGCGCCCTATGCTTTCATCGCCGACGAAGCGCGGCAATATTATGGCATCCAATTCCACCCCGAAGTTGTGCACACCCCCGATGGCGCGAAATTAATCTCCAACTTCGTACATAAAATCTGCGGTCTTGCGGGCGATTGGACGATGGCGGAATTCCGCGCGACCAAGATTGCCGAAATCCGTGCGCAAGTAGGGTCAGGCCGCGTCATTTGCGGGCTTTCGGGCGGCGTCGATAGCTCGGTTGCGGCCATCCTCATTCACGAAGCGATTGGCGCGCAGCTCACCTGCGTCTTTGTCGACCACGGCCTGCTGCGCATGAATGAACGTGAACAGGTCGAAACCTTGTTCCGCGACCATTATAATATCCCGCTCGTCGTCGTGGATGCCGAAGAACGCTTCATGGCTGGCCTCGCGGGCGTCACCGACCCCGAAAAGAAGCGCAAATTCATCGGCGGCGAATTCATCAATGTGTTCGAAGAAGAAGCCAAGAAAATCGGCGGCGCTGATTTCCTGGCGCAAGGCACGCTCTACCCCGACGTGATCGAAAGCGTCAGCTTCACCGGCGGGCCTTCGGTCACGATCAAAAGCCACCATAATGTCGGCGGCCTGCCCGCACGGATGAACATGCAATTGGTCGAACCCTTGCGCGAACTGTTCAAGGATGAAGTGCGCGCCTTGGGCCGCGAACTGGGCCTGAATGACCAGTTTGTCGGCCGCCACCCCTTCCCCGGCCCCGGCCTTGCCATCCGCATTCCGGGCGAAGTGACCAAGGAACGGTGCGACGTCTTGCGCAAGGCGGACGCGGTCTATCTCGAAGAAATCCGTAACGCAGGTTTGTATGACGCGATTTGGCAAGCCTTTGCCGTGCTCTTGCCCGTCCGCACCGTCGGCGTGATGGGCGATGGCCGCACCTATGACAATGTCTGCGCCTTGCGCGCGGTGACGTCGACCGACGGCATGACCGCCGACATCTACCCGTTCGACAGCGCCTTCCTCAGCCGCGTGTCGACCCGCATCATCAACGAAGTCAAAGGCATCAACCGCGTGGTCTATGATTATACATCAAAGCCCCCCGGAACCATTGAGTGGGAATAAGCATTATTCTGCCATGACCGAGATACTCTACGAACCCGAGCAGAACCGTTTTCGTATGCCAACGCCGCAGGGCGATGCGCTTGTCACCATCCGCTGGGACGGAGATGTCATGATATTGCCGCACGCCGAAGTGCCACCCGCCTTGCGCGGGACGGGCGCGGGGGCGCGGCTGGCCACGGGTGTGTTCGAACAGATCGAGGCCATGGGCGTCAAAGCACGGCCGACCTGCCCGTTTCTGGTAAAGGTCGCAAAGTCGGACCCGCGCTGGCAGAATCTTTTCGGGGTCTGAACGCATGGCGGCAGAATTATCACCCGCGCAGCTCAGCGAAATCGTCGAAATGGCGCTGTCCGACCATATCAGTTTCACACAGATTTCGGCGCAGCATGGCGTTACCCCGGACCAGATAAAGGCAATCATGCGCACGCAACTGAAACCCGGCAGCTATCGCGCATGGCGCAAGCGCGTGCGTGATTTCGGCGACCGGCGCGAGCATTATAAGTGACACCCATGCAGCGCGGGCGATTGCCGTGGCTGCTTTCCTATCTGGCCGGTAATCGGGGCGCGTCAGGAAGTGGCGCGGTGGGCCATGTTGCACCCTTCCTCGTCACCCTGAACTTGTTTCAGGGTCTTAATTCTGGACGGTGCATGAAAAAGTAAGACCCTGAAACGAGTTCAGGGTGACGGTGTGTGTGGGCGGTTGCAGTGTTATCCGCCATTCCGATCCAGTGTTCTTCTTACCAAATATAGGTGAAGCCACTGAATGCCCAGAAAAAGGAAACACATAAATAACATAGCGGGTATGACGAGTTGCTCATCACCAGCTCTGGGTTTTGTTGTGAGGCTAAGTGCAACGTATAAAGCAAAGACAATGATTGCTAACGTTGGAATGAAGGCCAATGCTATACGACGTGGAGCATACCAAGTAACTTCCCCGTTCAGCCACCATTGCATGGGTAGGCGCCGTTCACCGGAAAATCGAGCATTGGCGTGAAGCGCAAGCCATATCATCACGGCAGCGAAAGCAGACCCGATTGTAACTAGCGCCATCGTCCAGTCTCCCTCCGCTGCGTTTAGCTTTCTCTGGCTCCGTCCGCAATGTCGTCGCAACCTGCCAGTCTGCTTTTTTGACGATCGCGCGAAAAGCTTTCATCGAAAAAGCCTAAAGAATATGTAACGAAACTTCACCACCCCAACACGGCGACCAGAAAGAAACCCATGTGTAACATCACCCTCTTGCGGCAACCAAATTGATCTGCACCCTTGTGGGTGATCCAAAACCTATGTTAGCTCGTATGATGCCTTTTTGTTCGTCATCCGCATCGCTGTTGTTATTGCCTTCTGCGTCCGTGCATGGGTACTGGGCCTAGACCGTAATCATTCCAAGAAAGCACGACTAAGATGCCGACTTCAACCTACGCCGTTCTGGCCATTTATCTGGTCTTTGGCCTGCTTGAATTATTTCGCACCCGCCTTTTTTCGAAGAACGAGCAAACCCGCGACGACGGCATTGTCGAAATTGTCAGCACCGTTTTGTTGTTGGTTTTCACCCAGCCCGCCATTTTGATATTTGTCGACTATGCGCTCGGCGCGCTGCGTCCCGAATGGCGTGGGATGTTGTCGGGTATCAATATATTCCTGGCGATCGGGTTGTTCCTGATCCTGGATGACATGATGCAATATTGGCAGCACCGCGCATCGCATAGCTTCGCGTGGCTCTACAATATGCACCGTGCGCACCACAACGCCCGCTATATGAGCATCCGGTTGGTCTACCGGAACAACATTTTTTATTACGCGCTGATGCCAAGCATCTGGTTCTCGGCCGTGTTGGTCTACATGGGCTTGGGCTGGGTGTATGCTGGCTATGTTGTGGTCAAACAACTTGTGATCATCGGGGCGCATAGCGATGTGGCTTGGGATGCGAAGCTGCTCAAAATCAAATGGCTTTCGCCCGTCATGTGGGTGGTTGAACGCACGATATCAACGCCTGCTACCCACCATGCCCATCATGGGCGTCATTACAGCGACCCTGCCGTGAACTATAAAGGCAATTTCGGAAATCTGCTGTTCTTTTGGGACATCCTGTTCGGCACCGCGAAAATCACCCGCACCTATCCACAAAGCTATGGGGTGGAAAATCTGCCAGACGCGACTTTGGGCCAACAATTGGCGTGGCCATTGTTTCCCGAGGCGAAAGCCCCACAGAAAAACTAAAGGGCGCGTCACCACCCCACAAAGGCGCACCAGAAAGAAACCCATGTCACACATCACCCTCTACGGCATTCCCAATTGCGACACCGTCAAAAAGGCGCGGAATTATCTTGATGCGCGCGGCGTCGCTTTTGCCTTTCATGATTATAAAAAGGCGGGCGTGACCGAAGCGCATCTGGCGCGCTGGGTGGGCCAAGTTGGCTGGGAAAAGCTGCTGAACAAGGCAGGCACGACGTTCAAGAAATTGCCCGATGCCGACAAGGCCGACATTGATGAGGCCAAAGCCATCGCGTTGATGGTCGCCAACCCGTCGATGATCAAACGGCCCGTCGTCGAAGGCGGCCCGACTTTGCTCGTGGGGTTCAAGGAATCCGAATGGGAACCTGTCTTGTCGCCGAAATGAAACGCTGCGCGGCCATGACGGCGGCATGGAAAAGCTGCGCGCCCTCTTGATCGCCTTATTCTTATTGCCCGCCTGCACGACACCGGAGAACCACGCCATGGAAAAACCCTTAAACGGCCAAGCCATCATCATCGCCCACCGCGGCGCATCGGGTGAGCGGCCCGAACACACCATCGCAAGCTACACGCTCGCGATTGAACAGGGCGCGGATTATATTGAGCCGGACCTTGTCCTGACGAAAGACGGCATTCTGGTCGCGCGGCATGAGAATGAGATTTCGGAAACCACCAATATTGCAGAGAAGCGCGAATTTGCCGACCGCAAGACAAGCAAGACCATCGATGGTGAGAATAAGACCGGTTGGTTCACCGAAGATTTCACGCTGGACGAGCTCAAGACGCTGCGTGCCAAGGAACGCCTGCCGCAATTGCGCAAGGACAATATGGCGTTTGACCGGCAGTTTGAAATCCCGACCTTTGAAGAGATACTGACGCTTGCCAAGGCGCACAATGTCGGCGTCTATCCCGAAACCAAACACCCAAGCTATTTCGCGTCGATCGGCCTGCCGCATGAGGCGCCGTTGCTGGCGATGCTGACCCGTTTTGGCCATGTCACAAAAGACGCGCCGATTTTCATCCAATCGTTTGAGGTCGAAAATCTAAAAGCGTTGCGTCCCAAGACCAAATTGCGGCTGATCCAGCTGATGGATAACACCGGCAGCCCCGCCGACCGCAGCGATTTAACCTACAAGCAAATGGCCACTGCAGAGGGCCTGAACATTGTCGCGACTTATGCCGATGGCGTTGGCCCGAACAAGGCCATGGTCATCCCGCGCACGCTGATCGGCAATCTGGGCACGCCAACGACGCTTGTGGCCGATGCGCATAAGGTCGGCCTTGCCGTCCACCCATGGACATTCCGCCGCGAAAATTACTTCCTGCCGCTGGCGCAAAAATCAGGCGTCGACCCGCGCGGCATTGGCGATGTTCAGGCGGAGATGAAGGCGTTTTTGGCCACGGGCATTGACGGCATTTTCAGTGATAATGTTGCAGAGGCCGTGTCGGCGCGGGGCCAGTAACGATCAGGCCAATAACGTGCAGGCCAGCCGCGTCAGTCCTGCTGCCACTGGAAAACCGCCTCAAGCGGCTTTCCAAAGACATGCGCGATGCGAAACGCGACCTCAAGCGAGGGTGAATATTTGCCCTGCTCAATGGCGGCGATGGTTTGGCGCGTGACGCCCACCTTGTCGCCTAAATCGCCCTGCGTCATCTCCCCGGCGAGGAAGCGCAGCGTCCTGATATCGTTGGTGAAGGGTGTTTGGGCCATCGGGTCAGTAGCCACGGCGAAGACCGTAAATTTCCACGGTCAGCCGCGTCAGTTCGGCCAGAATGAACGTGAATGTGATCATATGAACGATAATGACAGCGCTCCAGCCCACCCACGCCGCGCCGATTGTCAAAATGACACCGGTACACAGCATATGATAAGAGATTGAAATACCGCGGCTTTCGATGCGGTGCTCGCGTTCGTCGGGCGTCATCGTGCCGCGGCCTCGGTTGGCGACCGCAACCATAACGACCGCAACAATCATGATGATCAGGCCACCGATGAGTGCGGCTACCAAGCCGCCTATCGACAGCGATGCCGCGCCATTCCCTGCGGATAAAGCGAGGCCCACGGATCCGAAATACCACAGATACGGCGCGGTGCCCGATATCAAAGTGGCCCACAAAATTTTCTCGCGAAATGACATATGCGTCGCTCCTATATCCTAATTATTTTTGCTGAATTCGCCCACCTGCAGCGGCGGCGTCGTTTAATATCCCCGGCGATATCCAACCAAATTTAGTGATGCACGTATAAGCTCGGCTATGACAACAACCGCGAGCATAATGTTGAACGTCATGAAACCATCGAAACCCGAAAATAGGAGTGACAATACCAAAAAGCAGCCCAGTATTAGGGTGTAGTAAGATATCCGGACACTATGTTGTTCAATGGCACGGTCCCGCTCATCTTCATTCTGGCGCGCGCTTTTTCGATCATATACCGATAAGGTTGCCGTTACCCCTAAAAACAAGAAAACCGACAGCAATGCTATTTTGAAAAACAAGCCTTGATACTCGGGAACATCTATCGCTGCGCCCTGAGCCGCCAAACCAAAGCTTAAGAAATAATAGCCCCAGCAAAGAACGGTAACGGACAAACGCCCCCAGTATAATTTTTCACGAAACGACATGCTTCCACTCCATGTTAGGTGATTCGCACTTAATGTTAGTTATTTTTAACATTGAGTCAAATATAACATACATCCGCCCGTTCTTCCTTTCGTGCGGTGCGTTTAGCGGCTAAGTCCTCCGCTTATGTCTACCAATTCAAAAACGCTCACGTTCGACACATCCACCAGCCGTGCGAACCCGACGCCGTCGCCGATGAAGCGGCTGACCGTGCCGCGCATCCGTCAGCAAAAGGGCAAGGAACCGCTCGTCATGCTGACCGCGTACACCGTGCGTATGGCGCAATTGATGGATCCGCATTGCGACATGCTGCTCGTCGGCGACTCGCTGGGTCAGGTGATTTACGGCCTGCCGCACACAGTGGCGGTGACCATGGAAATGATGGCCGCGCATGGCGCAGCGGTTGTGCGTGGCAGCTATCACGCCGCCGTGATCGTCGACATGCCCTTTGGTTCCTACGAAGCCTCAGCCGAGCAGGCATTTGTGAATGCGTCGCGGCTGTTGAAGGAAACCGGCGCTGCTGCGGTCAAATTGGAAGGCGGCAAGGTTTTGGCTCCGACCGTCGAATTCCTCACGTCACGCGGCATTCCGGTGATGGCGCATGTCGGGCTGACCCCGCAAGCCGTGAACATCCTTGGCGGCTATGGCGTGCGCGGCAAGAGCCCCGAAGAAGCCAAATCGATTGTCGAAGACGCCATCGCCATGTCCGATGCCGGTGCCTTTGCGATGGTGATCGAAGGCGTGCTGGAACATATCGCCATTGAAATTACGCAGAAAGTTGCCTGCCCGACGATTGGCATCGGTGCGTCTGCGCAATGCGACGGGCAAGTTTTGGTCGCCGAAGACATGCTTGGTCTGTTCGACCGCGTGCCAAAGTTCGTCAAAAAATTCGGCAATATGGGCGTCAGCGTTGAAGACGCTGTGCGCGAATATGCCGCTGGCGTGCGTGACCGCAGCTTCCCCGGACCCGAACAGCTGTACCAACCTGCGTAAAGCAGGCTGGCCTATCCAGCCAAGTCGGGCTAAGGACGGCTCCAACTGATCAAGACCATTTATAATCGGAGGCCCTCTTGGCTTTGACACCGACAGAACAGCGCCCTGAAAAAGACCGGAGCGGAAGCGACGAAGCGTTTTTGCGCGAAGTGGATGATGCCGTCCGCGCAAGCGATCTCACCAATTTCTGGACACGTTACGGACGCTGGTTATTGGCCGCAATTGCGGCGGGCTTGCTCGCTTTTGGTGGCTGGATTGTCTATCACAACCAAAAGCAGGCTGCGGCTGATTTGCAAAGCGAACTGTTCGTTGACGCGATGGACAAATTGCGCGCCGGTCAGGAAAAAGAAGCGCGCGCGCAGCTCGCGACACTCGCCAAGGCGGACCAGCCGGGATATCGCGCAATGGCGCAACTGGTCGAAGCCAATTTGCTCGGCGAAGACGGCGAGACCAAGAAAGCGGTCGCAATTTATGCAAAGGTCGCCGCAGACAGCAGCCTGCCGCAGACATTCCGCGACCTCGCGCTCATTCGCCAAGTCAGCGCCGAATTTGATTCGATCCCGCCGCAACAGGTTATTGACCGGTTGAAGCCACTTGCGACCCCCGGCCATGCATGGTTCGGCAGCGCGGGTGAACTGACGGCTTTGGCCTATCTGAAAATGGGTAAGGATAATTTGGCTGGCCCGATTTTTGCCCAGATTGCAAAGCAGGAAGAACTGCCGGAGTCGCTGCGCAGCCGTTCGCAACAAATGGCTGGCGCGCTTGGCGTAGATACTGTTCAGGTTGACGCAAAGCGCAATGCGGCATCGAAGGCGGATGAAACCGCCTCCACGGGAGAGTGAAATTGAAGACTGTCACTAAGCTTTTATTGGTCCTCGCTGCATCCACGACCCTGGGCGGCTGTGCCGTTTTGGACGGCATGCGCGGCGATGCCGGAAAGAAAAACAACACCCCGACCGTCGGCAGTCGCGTCGCCATATTGGGTACCGAGCGCGACACGGATATTGATCCCGCGCTGGCCAATGTTGCGGTGACCTTGCCACCAGCAAATATCAACGAAGCATGGGCGCAGCCCGGCGGCAACGCATCAAAATCACCCGGCCATGTTGAACTGGGCCAAGGTCTGAAGCGCGTCTGGACCGCAAGCGTAAAGGGTGCAAACCCGCGCGCCCGCCTCGCCGCGAGCCCGGTGATGAGCGACGGGCGTCTATATGTTGTCGACACCACGGCGCGGGTCACGGCCTTTGACGCCAACACCGGCGCGCAAATCTGGAGCAATGCGCTTGAAGTCAAAAATGATGGCAAGTCATCGCGCTATGGCGGCGGCGTAAGCGCAACCGCCACCAACGTATTTGCGACCAACGGCGTTGGCGATGTTGCATCGCTTGCCGCCGATACCGGCGCGCTGGTGTGGAAAAAACGTCCTGCAGGGCCGCTGCGCGGTGCGCCGACACTGTCCAATGGCAATTTATATGTCATGACCCAGGACAATCAGATTTACGCTTTGCGTCAAAGCGACGGTGAACCCCAATGGAACGAAGCTGGCCCCGTTGCCGCATCGGGCATCTTTGGCGTTGGCGCACCTGCGGCGGCACAAGGCACGGTCATCGCTGGCTATTCCAGCGGCGAGCTCGCCGCCTATCGGTATGAAAATGGCCGCAGCCTGTGGAGCGACACATTGTCGCGCACGGCCATGTCGACATCGGTATCGACATTGACCGATATTGACGCCGACCCCGTCATTGACCGTGGCCGCGTCTTTGCGCTTGGCAAGGGCGGCCGGATGGCGTCCTATGAACTGGTCAGCGGCCAGCGCATTTGGGAAATTAACATTGCGGGCATTTCAACACCTGTCGCGGTGGGCGAATGGGTATTTGTGATGACGGATGAGGCAAAGCTTCTGTGCGTTGCGCGGTCGAGCGGCAAGGTCCGGTGGATTTCAAAGCTTCAGCGTTTCGACAATGAAAAGAAGAAAAAGGGCCCGATCAGCTGGTATGGCCCGGTCCTTGCCGGTGGCCGCTTGATCGTTGCCAATTCGCGTGGAGCGGTCTGGTCGGTTTCCCCCGATGAAGGCGCCGCCACCGAATTATTCGACGTCAAGAATGACGTGTCGCTCGCCCCGATCGTGGCGAACAACACATTGTATATCTTGGACGACTCCGGCCGCATTTCCGCGTTCCGGGGTTAAGTCTTTAAAGGAGTAATGCCGGCATGTTGCCGACGGTAGCCATTATCGGTCGGCCCAATGTCGGCAAGTCAACTTTGTTCAACCGTTTGGTTGGCAAAAAGCTGGCGCTTGTCGACGACACGCCTGGCGTCACCCGCGACCGGCGTGAGGGCGAAGGTCGCTTGTTCGATCTTGAATTCACCATTGTCGATACCGCAGGTTATGAGGATGAAGATCCCGATACCCTGCCCGGCCGGATGCGGATGCAAACCGAGGCTGCGATTGCCGGCGCGCAGGTTGCGTTGTTCCTGATCGACGGTCGTGTCGGCGTCACCCCGCTCGATGAAGAAATCGCCCGTTGGCTGCGCAGCAGCGCGACACCCGTCGTTCTTGCCGTGAACAAGGCCGAAGGCAAGCAGGGCGATAACGGCATATTGGAAAGCTACGCGCTTGGCTTTGGCGACCCGATTGCGATCAGCGGCGAACATGGCGAAGGCATGGCCGACCTGTTCCAGTCGCTGTTGCCGCATATCGACGGCGGTGCATTTGAAGTGCCCGACCCCGAAGCACCGGACGCGATATTGAAGATGGCCATTGTTGGCCGCCCGAACGCAGGCAAATCGACGCTCATTAATAAGATTTTGGGCGAAAACCGTTTGATTACCGGTCCTGAGGCAGGGATTACCCGCGACAGTATTTCGGTGGACTGGATCTGGAACGACCCAAGCCCGAAAGAGCGCGAGCCCGATGAAGAAGGCAATATCCCCCCGATGCTAAACGAACGGCGCGTGCGCCTGATCGATACGGCAGGGATGCGCAAGCGCGCCAAGGTGCAGGACAAGCTTGAAAAGCTGTCGGTCGCCGATGCCCGCCATGCCATCGATTTTGCCGAAGTCGTCGTATTGCTTTTGGACGCGACCAAAGGTTTGGAAGTCCAAGACCTGAAAATTGCCGACCATGTCATTCAAGAAGGCCGCGCACTGATTATCGCGATTAACAAATGGGATGTGGCCGTCGACGGTAGCGGCCTGTTCAAAGGCATTCGTGCCGCGCTGGAAGAAGGCCTGTCGCAGTTGAAGGGCGTTCCGATGATCGCCGTATCTGCGCTGACTGGCAAGGGGCTGGACCAGATGATATCGGCGGCGTTTGACGCGCGTGAGGCGTGGAACAAGCGCGTGCCCACCGGCATACTCAACCGTTGGTTCGAAGCCGCGATTTCGGCAAACCCGCCACCTGCCCCCGGCGGCAAGCGGATCAAATTGCGCTACATGACGCAGGCGCGCAACCGCCCGCCGACGTTCGTGATTTTCGGCAACCGGACCGACGAATTGCCCGCCAGCTATGCGCGCTATTTGCTCAACGGTATTCGCCGTGACTTGGATTTCGGTGCCGTACCCGTGCGCATCAATTTCCGTTCATCAAAGAACCCCTTCGCGGATTAAGCACGCACGCAGCGCGGTCTGGCAAACAGGCTATGTCAACGCTCTGTTTACTTCTGTCCGTGTAATAGTCGTGCAGGACCGTATTTCCGTGTCCCGGGAGCGAATAGTTGACCAACGATCCGGATGGACTGATTGACTGGAAAGCCTTTGGCGAAACCCGCAGCCTATTGGGTGCAGGCTTTGTGCGCATATTGGGCTATTTCCTTGAAGACGGCACGAAATCGGTGGCCGCAATCGAAGAAGCCATGCGCTTGAAAGATTCGGCGAAGCTGGTGATGCCTGCGCACACGTTAAAAGGCGAGGCATGGCAATTTGGCGCGAATCGCTTGGCATTGTTGGCCGAAGAAATTGAAGTCGCCGCCCGGCATTATGTCGAAATCCAGATCGACCCGTCTGAACTTGTTGAAAAGGTCGTTCACCTGCGTCCGCTGTTCGAAGCGACAGTGTCGGCGCTCGAAGCAGAAACCAGTCCCTTGGTCGAGCGCCGTCCGGTCGCGGCCGCCCAACGCAACGCCCTTGGCGGAATGCGCTTGGGCTGAAACCTTGCGTTCAGCGACGCATCGGCTGCATCTGCCCGCGCGCCAGGCTGCGCCACAGCCACTCCAACGGGCCGTAACGATAATGGCGCAGCCATGGGTGCGACCATGAAAGCATGACCGCCCACATCATCAGCACATATGCCCACAGACCAAGACGACCGACTTCGCCAAACATGCCAAGGCCATAGCCGTAGAAAATGGTCGTCATGATGATGCTGGTGCCAAGATAATTGGTAAAGGCCGCGCGTCCGGTGGCGGCGACACGCGACATCAGTGGACTGCCGCCAAAACGGGCGATGAGCAAAATCAACACCGCCGCATATCCGATGGTCAGCATGAGGCGCGGTATCGCCCCCCAAAAGAAGAAAATCGCGAGCGCCGTGACCGAGTCATATTGGCTGACGATCATCCACAGCGCGAGCAGGCCAGTCGCGATCAGACCAGCCGGCACCAGCCGCCATGCCCAGCGGCGGTAATCGGCGGGCGACCAATTGCCCAAAATGAACCCGCTTTTGTTCATGGCCATGCCGACCATCATCAGCGGTAGCGTTTCGGCTATCGACATGAAGATCATGCCAAACAAGGCTGGCCAATCGGTCAGCTTGTCCGCGACAATCTGACCATATGGCCCGCGGTGCAGATCGACCTGCGCCGGGATATCAAAGCTGAAATCAGGGCTCGATTTCACCTCATTATATTGCCGCACCAAATCCGCCGACGCGTCGGGCTGGGTCGCGAGATATTGCAGGATTTGCAGCCCGCCAAATTGCAGCCCCCAAAAGACAAGCCCCAGGCTGAAGATAATCAACGCCCATTTGACCAAACGCGCGGGCGCCCATTCGCGGAAGTGAAAAGCGACCATCCCGGCCATGGCGTACAGGAACAATATGTCGCCAAACCAAATGAAGAAATAATGCGCGAGGCCGAATACCGCGAGCCACGCCATGCGCCGATAGTGCACATGCGCCGCACTTTCACCGTTGGACGACGCACGATCGGTTATCAAAATCAGGCTCGCCCCGAACAAAAGCGAGAACAGCCCGCGCATTTTGCCGTCGATGAACACAAAGGAAAACAGCCACGCCATCCGGTCGGCAAAGGTTTCACCGCCATAAGCCGCAGGGGTGATATAGGCCCATTCGGGCATCGCAAAGCCGATGATATTCATCGCCAATATACCCATCACCGCAAAGCCGCGCATGGCGTCCAGCGTGATGTATCTGCTTTCCGATTTCTGCATAACATTCCCCTGTATTATTCCATTAATACAGAAGTCCGCGAAACCCGTCCAGCGCGTTAAGCTTTTGTTATTGACATGAATGTAGGTAGTAAATATCCCGATGTTCTAAATAGCTTTGGATTCGCCATGACCGAACTGTATTTCTCCCATCCTAATCGCCCCCCTGCGAAAATTCAGCCGCTGAAAGCGTGGCGTCATTTTCGTAAGCTGATTGCGAATAAGGAAGACACCGAGCAGGTGTTTCACATCATTGCGGCGCTCAGCGGCCGCAAGTTCGGCGAAATGGCGCGGAAGTTTTGGGAAACACCAAAGGGCAAGGCATTGCTCGAAAGCAATGAACGCCTCATCGACATGCTCGATGACCATGACAGCATCAAGAAGCTGCCAGCCGGCACCGTTGGCCGTGCCTATGTCGAATTCATGGAGCGCGAAGGTTTGAGCGCGGCGGGTCTTGAGGCGGAATACGCCCAGTTCCAGTCATCCTATCCCGTTTTTGGCGATGTGGTTGAACGTTATGGCGACCGCTTGCGCGATACCCATGACATGCTGCACATCCTCACCGGCTATGGCCGTGACGCGCTGGGTGAACAATGCGTGCTTGGTTTTACCTATGCGCAGAATCACAATCTGGGCGTCGGCTTCATTGCTTATGCCGGCGGACTGGAACTGAAATATCGCGTCGCGAAATCTGCGCCGATTATGAAAGCCGTCCACGAAGGCTATCGCATCGGCAAAGCGGCGAAGAACATAGTTCAGGAAGATATCGCCGCCTTGTTACGCGAGCCTTTGGCCGACGCACGCAAGCGTTTGGGTATTGCAGAGCCAGTGACCTACAAAGCCGCGCATGCCGCGATGCGTTCGGGCGGCATTGATCCCTATAATCTGCTGGCGCCTGCCGTTTAACAGCGCAAAAAAGCGTGTGTCGGATCGGTGCTTTCCGGCACGAACCGATATTAGCCTTATGTTTTAACTCTGCGTCCTCTGCGCCTCGGCGTGAATCCATTTTGCACGCAGAGGCGCAGAGGACGCGAGAGGCGCGGTGAAAATTGGCCACCGATCGGCGTTAAGCCTTAGCTTTCCATCCAGTCTTTGAAGAAGCTTTCATGTGCGGTGCGCAGGTCGGCTATTTCGACCTCGAAACCGGGGCCCTGCACCGACGTTCCGCCAACCGAACCAATCCGCGTCATCGGAATGCCTGCGGCCTGTATTTGGTCGGCAGCGGCGCTGGTCACAATATAGCGCGCCTGATCTTCGCCAAACGCCGTGAAGGCATCGCCGATTTCTTCGAGCGCACACCCCTTGCCGCTGGCCAACGCCATTTCGGTCAAGGCCACAAGCAAACCACCGTCGGCAACGTCATGCACCGCATTGACCTTGCCGTCTTGAATGAGCTGGCGGACAAATTCTGCGTGCGCGCGTTCCTGGCCGAGGTCGACCGATGGCGCGGCGCCGTCTTCGCGGCCATGCAGTTCACGCAGCCATAATGACTGGCCCAGATGCCCATTATTGTGGCCAATGACGAAAATGCCGTCGCCGTCGGTTTTAAACCCGATGGTCGCCATCTTGCCGACGTCTTCAAGCACACCGACGCCGCCAATGGCTGGGGTCGGCAAAATCGCGCTACCGCCGCCGGTGGCCTTGCTTTCGTTGTAGAGCGAGACATTGCCCGACACGATTGGGTAATCGAGCGCGCGGCACGCGTCGCCCATCCCTTCGAGGCAGCCGACAATTTGCGCCATGATTTCTGGCCGCTGCGGGTTGGCAAAGTTGAGGCAGTTGGTGATCGCAAGCGGCGTTGCACCGACCGCGCTGATGTTGCGATAGGTTTCGGCAACCGCTTGCTTGCCGCCTTCATACGGGTCAGCATAGCAATAACGCGGGGTGCAATCGGTGCTCATCGCCAGCGCGCGGTTGGTGCCATGGATGCGCACGACCGCTGCATCACCGCCCGAAAGTTGCGCCGTGTCGCCGCCGACCTGGCTATCATATTGCTGCCAAATCCACGCACGCGAAGCGATATCGGGGCTTGCCATCAGCTTGAGCAAATCTGCGCCTAGGTCTTTGCTGGCGGGAACATCACCAAGCGGTTTGACATTGGCCCAAGCCTTATATTCGTCCTTCGACGCCGCCGGGCGGTCATACAAAGGCGCGTCTTCGGCCAATGGTCCAAGCGGAATATCGCAGACGACCTCGCCCTTCCACGTCAGCACCATATGGCCCGTGTCAGTGACTTCGCCGATGACCGCGAAATCGAGTTCCCATTTGTCGAAAATGGCCTTCGCAAATTCCTCACGGCCGGGCTTGAGCACCATGAGCATGCGCTCCTGGCTTTCCGACAGCATCATTTCATAGGGGGTCATGCCCTCTTCGCGGCACGGCACCTTGTCCATGTCGAGGATGATGCCGGCCTTGCCATTGGTCGCCATTTCGACGCTTGAGCTGGTCAGGCCAGCCGCACCCATATCCTGAATCGCGACAATCGCGTCCGACGCCATGAGTTCAAGGCATGCCTCAATCAACAGCTTTTCGGTGAACGGATCACCAACCTGAACCGTCGGGCGTTTTTCTTCAATGTCTGCGCCGAAATCCGCCGATGCCATGGTCGCGCCATGAATACCATCGCGGCCTGTTTTCGAACCGACATAGACGATGGGGTTGCCAAGGCCGGTTGCGGCCGAATAGAAAATCTTGTCCTGATCGGCGACGCCAACGGTCATGGCGTTGACAAGGATGTTGCCGTCATAAGCCGGGTGGAAATTGGTTTCGCCGCCCACGGTGGGCACGCCAACACAATTGCCATAGCCACCAATGCCCGCAACCACGCCCTGCACGAGATGCTTCATCTTGGGATGGTCCGGGCGTCCGAAGCGCAGGGCGTTCATATTCGCCACGGGGCGCGCGCCCATTGTGAAAACGTCGCGCAAGATACCGCCAACGCCGGTCGCTGCACCCTGATAGGGTTCGATATATGATGGGTGGTTGTGCGATTCCATTTTGAAGATCGCGGCAAGCTTGCTGCCGTTCGGGCCTTCGCCAATGTCGATTACGCCCGCATTCTCACCGGGGCCGCAAATGACCCAAGGCGCCTGTGTCGGCAGTTTCTTCAAATGAATGCGTGACGATTTGTAGGAACAATGTTCCGACCACATCACCGAAAATATACCGAGTTCAACCATGTTGGGCACACGGCCCATGGCGTGCAAAATGCGCGCATATTCTTCTTCATTGAGACCATGGTCGGCGACGATTTGGGGCGTGATTTCAGACATGAAACGGCCTTAGCGATGCGGCGATTTTTGTGCCACATAAAATAAATGGGCGCTGGTATTGCTACCAGCGCCCACTGCGTCTGATTTTGGAAGTCCTTGGCCACTAGGGCCATTCTTTCCGCTTCTGACGTCCGGTTCCCCAATCTGACCCGAAGGTCATTTCGGTTCACCTTGGTACCTTGGGTATCCTATCTGGCGTTGCTTTTCTTGCGATCGGCCGCACATGATATTCGTTGTCTTCGTACCCACCGCCTCTGCCACATTCCCAGTCTTGCGACCGATTGCCTGCTGATTTGGTGATCCTGCATCCACTCTGTTCCGCTCTGCTTTGCCGTTTCCGGTTCCACTTTGCGTCTCAGCCTGTCTGCCTGATGACTTAAAGGTCTCATGCTTTTCGAGTCGCACAAAGCAGTAAAAGGCAACTTATCCACAGGCAGGCCAGTTCGCGGTGGACAATATGGAGAACAACTTTGCGGGTGAAACAGAAACGGCCCCCACACAGTGCATGGAGGCCGTAATATTGTCCGGGGGCGAGGGAGAGAGGAGGAGGAGAGCCGCCCGGTCAATCTGTATTTCGACAATCGCTTGCCGTTGAGGCGCAGATAGGGGCGGAGTGTTTTTGCTGCAATTGCGAAAAGAAAAGGGTGAGTTGCATGTTTTGCAACTCACCCTAATTTCCTTAGAAATGCGTCAAATGCATTCGAATGTACGGATGAAAAAAGCCGTTAAGGCGCAATTCCATTACCGGGAAGCGATGCGTTGACGATGCCGCCGTCGCACGCAATTGTCTCCCCAACGATATAATCGCCAGCACGCGCCGCCAAGAAAATCGCGAGTCCGGCCATATCTTCAGGTGTTCCGATGCGTGGGAACGGGATATTTTTGCCGACTGCATCGGCATGATCACGCGCTGCCTTGTTCATGTCCGACTGGAACGCGCCCGGCGCAATGCCTGACACAAGGATGTTGTCCTTGACCAGCTCAGCGGCCAAACGGCGGGTCAGGTGAATGACCGCGGCCTTTGATGCCTGATAGCTGTAGGTTTGCCATGGGTTGATGCGCAGGCCGTCAATCGACGCGATGTTGATGACCTTGCCGGGCCGATCAAATGTCGCTGCCGCTTTCAACTGCGGATGCAAAGCTTGCGTCAGGAAGAACAAGGATTTGACGTTCAGGTCCATCACGCGGTCCCAGCCGGCTTCGGGGAATTGACCAAAGTCGGCGCCCCATGCAGCACCCGCATTGTTCACCAGAATGTCGACCTTTTCCTCACGCTCGGCAATTTGTGCCGCGAGTGACAGGCAACCGTCAACGGTCGACAGATCGCACGGCAGGCCAATGACCTGATTGCCAAACTCGGCAACGGTTTCTTCGATTTGGTCGACCTTGCGCGCGCTGATGTACACGCGTGCCGCGCCTGCTTTCAAATAGCCTTCGACAATCATCTTGCCGATTCCGCGCGATCCGCCGGTGACCAGGGCAACGCGGCCATTGAGGTTGAATAAAGTTTGAATGTCCATGTCTAATACTTTGCACAAAATAAGCAGTATTAACCGTAGCCCTGAGCAGCCGTCGCAACGCGACTGCGTCCGTCGAAGGGTGCCAACCAGCGGTTGCGCAGACCTCTCAACGCCCTTCGACTTTCGCCAAGGCTGCGCCTTGACGGCTCAGGGCTACGGTTGTTTTTCCAATCCGTCTCAATAACCGTTCATCGTCGCCACGCGGTCTGCGTGATAATATGCATCGCCGAAAAATTCGTTCAGCCCGCGGTCGCGCTTCATATAAAGGCCGATGTCATATTCATCGGTCATGCCAATGCCGCCATGCATTTGCACGCCTTCGCGTACCGCAAGATTGCATGCGAGACCTGCCTTCGCCTTGGCCGCCGCAACATATAGCTCTGCCTTGGCATGGCCTTCATCCATCAATGATTGCGCCTTCAGCACAATCGAACGCGCGCCTTCCATTTCACCATAAAGATGCGCGGCGCGGTGTTGCAGCGCTTGGAACTCGCCGATGACGCGGTCGAACTGCTTGCGCGTTTTCAGATAATCGAACGTCATGTCCATTGCGCCGGTGCCAACGCCAACCATTTCGGCAGCTACCCCAACGCGGCCCGCGTCCAGCATTTTGGAAAGCACAGCCCAGCCGCCGTCAACGTCACCGATGACAGCGTCGGCATTCACTTGAACACCGTCGAGTTTCACATGCGCGGCCATTGCAGAATCGACTAAACGTGCCGCCTCCATCGACAGGCCCGCCGCATCCTTGTCAACGGCGAACAATGTCAGGCCATCGGTCTCTCCCACCGCGCCTGCGGTCCGTGCAGCGACGATCAGCATGTCCGACGACGTGCCTTGCACGACAAATTGCTTGTGCCCGGTCAGCTTAAAACCATTGCCACTGCGTTCGGCAACGCAGGCAATTTTTTCGGGCCGGTGCTTTACGCCTTCTTCAATCGCAATACCGATAACCGTTTCGCCCGCCAAAATGCCGGGGAACCAGCGGTCACGCATCGCCTTGTCGGCCAGCTTCAACGCCTCGACAGCGGCAACCGATGTCGTCAGAAAGGGCGAAGGTGAGAGGTTACGGCCAATTTCTTCCAGCACGATTCCGGCCTCAATCTGGCCCATGCCCATGCCGCCTTCAGCCTCTGGAATGAGGATGCCGGTGAAGCCCATTTCGGCAAACTGCTTCCACAGGTCGTGGCTAAAACCATCCTTGCAACCCATGTCGCGAAATTTGCGGAAATGGGTGACAGGGGCTTCGCTCGCCATGAAATCACGCGCGCTCTCGCGCAGCATGTTCTGGTCGTCGTTCAATGTCATCGCCATATTCTTAAGCTCCCGGCATTTCGAGGATGCGTTTGGATACGACGTTCAGCATGACTTCGCTGGTGCCGCCTTCAATCGAGTTCGCCTTGGTCCGCAGCCAATTGCGGGCCTTTGACCCGCCGTTGGAACGTTCGCTTTCCCATTCCAGCGCCTGCGTTCCGCCAATCGACATCACCAGTTCGTTGCGCTTTTTATTCAGCTCGGTCCCGACATATTTCATCAGGTTGGAATACGCAGGGTGCGCCTTGCCGGTTTTCCATTCGTCCATGAACCGTTCGCCATGCGCACGGAACGTCAGATTTTCGACGTCAAACAATGCCATTTGTGCGCGCAGCACGGGTTCTTCGGACAATACAGCCTTCATAGCCGCACCGATGGAGGTCACGCCGCCATCGCCACCCATGCCCGAAATCATCTCGCGCTCATGCCCGAGCAGATATTTCGCAACATCCCATCCGCGGTTCAATTCGCCAACGATCTGATGCTTGGGGACAACGACATTGTCGAAGAAGGTTTCGCAGAAAGGCGAATTGCCCGAAATCAACTTAATGGGCTTGGTCGTAACGCCGGGTGTTTCCATGTCGAACAACAGGAAGCTGATGCCCTGATATTTGTTGGTCTTGTCGGTGCGCACGAGGCAGAAAATCCAGTCGGCCTTGTCCGCATAAGACGTCCAGATTTTCTGGCCATTGACGACCCAATGATCACCCTTGTCTTCGCCAAAGGTCTGCATCGATACAAGGTCGCTGCCCGATCCGGGTTCGGAATAGCCCTGACACCAGCGGATTTCGCCGCGCGCGATCTGGCCCATATAATGCACTTTTTGCTCTTCGGTGCCGAACTTCAGCAAAGCAGGCCCAAGCATCCATATGCCAAAGCTGTTCAGCGGCGATCGGCAACCAAGCTTTGCCATTTCCTGACGCAAGACTTTGGTTTCCTGCGGGCTAAGGCCTGCACCACCATAAGCTTTGGGCCAATCGGGCACGGTGTAACCCTTCGCCACGCAGCGTTCGAGCCACAGCTTTTGCGCGTCGGATTGGAACACAAAATTGCGTCCGCCCCAGCAGACATCTTCGTCACCCTTTGCAGGCGTGCGCATTTCAGCTGGACAGTTTTCCTCCAGCCAGGCGCGCGCTTCGGCGCGGAAAGTTTCAAGCTCGGACATCATGCTCTCCTGTTTTAATTGCGTGATGAATTTTTGGGCGGTCACGCGCAGAAACGCAAGCGCTTATCGGTGAGCGAAGCATGCCGTAACGTCATTTGCATCGCGATTGACAGGCCGCGAAGCGGGCCTAGCATGATGCCGGGAAACAGGAGAGAAACAACGTGCGATTCGACGGAAACACTACCCTTTCGCGCAGCGTCATTTAACTTTCCATGGCCCAAGCAGTCCCACTTCCCCGATCGTTGAAGGTCATACATGGCCTAGGCTCCGTAGCCTATGGCGTGAAGGACAATGGCTTTTCGGTTTTTCTGCTGATTTTTTACAATCAGGTGTTGGGCATCGACGCAGGGCTTGTCGGCACTGTCATTATGGCGGCGCTGATTTTCGATGCCTTTGCCGACCCGATCATTGGCGAGCTGTCCGACCGCACGCAAAGCAAATGGGGCCGCCGCCTTCCATGGTTATACAGCGCGGCGATTCCGCTCGGCATTATCTGGATGCTGCTGTGGCACCCGCCCGAAATGGGGCAGACCGGAACGATCATCTGGCTGTTCTGCACCGCGGTATTGGCGCGCACATTGGTTGCGATGTGCGAAGTGCCGTCGATCGCTTTGGTGCCAGAACTGACCGGCGATTATGACGAACGCACGCGATTGATGCGCTACCGTTTTCTGTTCGGTTGGGCGGGCGGATTGCTGATGCTGATTTTCGCCTATGGCATTTTCTTTACCGGTGAAAAGGGTGTGAGCGACCCCGATGGCTATGACTCGCTATCCTTATGGGGCGCGTTGATGATGACGGGCGCGGTGCTGATTTCAGCACTGGGCCAGCACCGCCATGTGGCTAAACAATCCCCCCCTGCCCCGCGCGGCGCAGGCCTTGGCCATGCGCTTGCAGAGGTAAAGGCAACCCTGTCCAACAAAGCATTCCTCTGGCTGGTGTCGGCCGCTTTGTTTGCCCTTATCAATCAGGGCCTCACTTTTGCGCTCAGCAACTATCAACTCGCCTTTCTTTGGCAGTTGCAGCAGATTGAAATGCTCTATTACGCGCTTCTCTTGTTCGGCACGGTTATCGTCGCCTTCTTCATTGTGCCGCCGTTGTCTGCGCGCCTTGGCAAGAAAAACGGCGCTATCCTGCTGGCGCTGCTATCGCTCAGCTTCAACACCGCTTTGTACGCCAGTTGGCTGCTTGATCTTGTGCCCGGTGGGCCATCGGACCCGTCGGTCGCATTCATGTTTTCCTTCCTTATATTTTCCAACAGCACGGCTATCGGTATGATGATGCTGACATCGTCGATGATGGCCGATGTTGTGGAGGCATCGCAGGAAGAAACGGGACGCCGATCCGAAGGTTTGTTTTTTGCAGGCTATTTCTTCATGCAGAAATGCGCCGTTGGTATCGGCACCTTTGCCGCTGGCATGATATTGAGCTTTGCCGATTTTCCCCAAAACGCCGTGCCGGGCAATGTCGGCCCCGCCGTCCTTGATGGGCTTGCTCTATATTATATGGGCGTAGTGGCCGTCCTTGGAATTAGCGGCGTTCTTATCCTGCGGCATTTCCCAATTTCACGCGAAAGTCATAATGAACGCTTGCGCGCCTTGAACACAACGGCAGAGTCTGCCAGTTAAATATTCAATTACATATGGAAGAGGAACTGAGTCATGAATTTCGATCTCACCGACAAACAAACTTACTGGCGGGACCGCATTCGCGACCATAACGAACGCTTCCTGCGTCCGCGCGTTGCCGATTATTATGCCGAACAGGCCGTGGGCGACCGTTGGAAAGTGCTTCAAGTCGTTGAAGAGGAAAAGGCACGGGCGAAAGCCGCTGGTCTTTGGAACCTGTTCATGCCGCCAACGTCGGGCCGCGTGCATGTCGACGACAGCGTCCATTTCGATGGCCCCGGCCTGACCAATTTGGAATATGCCCTGTGCGCCGAAGAAATGGGCCGCATCGGCTTTGCATCTGAAGTGTATAACTGTTCCGCGCCCGACACCGGCAATATGGAAGTGTTCCT